>OIFT01000005.1_pt1 | contig 349780 bp, 337 predicted proteins | sample 1582161 | NCBI WGS metagenome assembly OIFT01 (sample SAMN07501037, study PRJEB24779) | human gut metagenome | isolation source: stool | host: human infant | place: USA: Pittsburgh, PA | reverse complement strand
AAATCTTCAGAAGTAGCAGGTTGATCAGTGTTAGCATTAGTAGCACCTTCTTCAACTACATCAGCTTTAGGGAAGAAGTCATCAGAAGTCGCTTCTACATCAGTGTTAGCGTTAGTAGCACCTTCTTCAACAACGTCAGCTTTAGGGAAGAAGTCATTAGAAGTCGCTTCTACATCAGTGTTAGTGTTAGTAGCACCTTCTTCAACAACGCTAGCATTATTAGTAGTGAAAATATCGCTAGCAGTAGCTTCAACGTTAGTGTCAGTGTTAGTGGCATTTTCAGCAGCATGTGCATCATGACCAGCAGATACAAATAATAATCCACCAATTGCTACTGAAGCAATACCTACACTTAATTTTCTAATTGAAAACAATGTTTTTTTGTTCATATAATACGCCCCTTAAAATATAAGTTGAATTTTTAATTAGCAAATAATTCTATGCAAATTACTTATAAAAATAGATAAAAAGTGAAAAATAACTGAAACTTGTAATAAATAGCAAAGAATAAATTACTAATTACAATTTTTAATATAACATAAAAATATGTTGTGTCACTTAAAATTTACTATTTTTTAATATTTTTTTATGAAAAAATATTTTAATCAACAGTATTGTGTTTTTTGTATAATTTTGTAACAGTAAAATTTAGTGCTTATAAAAAGGTGTATATAATTCTTAGAATAATATATACTTTAAACTTTCTTGACTTTCTCCTCAAAACTCGTTAAAGTATTAGCATATTATTCTGACAATTCTGATAGGTATTAGATTAATAAATTTGTAAATACTGAGGAGGGACCATAGGTTTATGTCAGTATCAAAGATAACGTATGAGAGTTTTGATGGCGATCCATTTATTGACTCCATTTCTACTGACGACGCGACAAAGGGTGCCTATGAAATTTTAAAATGGGCTTATACTACGTATGGTGAAGATATTGTTTACTCATGTAGTTTTGGGGCAGAGAGCATGGTACTTATTAATTTAATTTATCAAATTAAACCAGATGCTCAAATTGTATTTTTAGATACAGATTTACATTTTCAAGAAACATACGATTTAATTGATAGAGTAAAAGAACGTTTTCCTAAATTACGTATTGAAATGAAGAAACCAGAATTGACGCTTGAAGAACAAGCTGAGAAATACAATCCTGCATTATGGAAAAATAATCCAAATCAATGTTGTTATATCCGTAAAATTAAACCTTTAGAAGAGGTACTAGGTGGGGCGATTGCCTGGATTTCGGGACTACGAAGAGATCAATCTCCGACTCGTGCTAAAACAAATTTCATTAATAAAGATGAACGTTTTAAATCGATTAAAGTATGTCCTTTAATTTATTGGACGGAAGATGACGTTTGGGATTATATTAAACAGCACGATTTACCTTATAATGAACTGCATGACCAGCATTATCCAAGTATTGGTTGTATTCCTTGTACAGCGCCAGTATTCAATTCAGATGATTCCAGAGCAGGACGTTGGTCAAGTTTTGAAAAAACAGAATGTGGACTTCATGTTGCAGATAAACCGTGATGTAAGGTTTAAAAAATTTTATACAAAAAACATAGTATTCTGATAAGGATTTAAAAATATTCTATATTCGATTTTTACTGGAAAGTCGAATATAGATTACATAATATAGAGATAGTAAGTATTTTAAAATAAAATAAAGATTGAAATGATAGAGGTGGATGAATTGAATCTAAGTGTTACCAATAGTCCTTTTACTGAAGGACAAGCCACACAAATTAATGAATTATTACAAACACTTACACCAGAACAAAAAGTATGGTTAAGTGGCTATTTAGTCGCAAATCAACAACTTACATCAGGAACATCTGACACACAAGGTTCACAAATAGGAGCTGTTTCAAAGGATACTGAAACAATGCTTCAACAAAATGAACCAACAATTCAACCTGAAAAACGAGCGATTACATTATTATATGGTTCAGAAACAGGAAATGCACAAGGTTTAGCAGAAATATTTGAAGAACGTCTTTCAAATATTGGACATAATGTAACGTTAAAAGCCATGGATGAATTTAAACCTAAAAATCTTAAAAATGTTGAAGATTTATTTATTATTACTTCCACACAAGGTGAAGGAGATCCACCGGATAATGCAGCCGAATTACATGAATTTATTCATGGTAGAAAAGCCCCTAAATTAGAGGGAGTAAGATTTTCAGTACTTGCATTAGGTGACCAAACTTATGAGTTCTTCTGTCAAACAGGTAAAGATTTTGATAAAAAACTTGAAGAACTTGGTGCCGAACGATTATATGAACGTGTTGATTGTGATGTGGATTATGAAGAAGATGCCGAAAAATGGATGGCTAATGTCATTAATACTATTGACTCAGCACCTGAAGGTACACAAAGTGAACAAGTTGTAAGTGAATCAATTAAATCTGCGAAAGAGAAAAAATACTCAAAAGCGAATCCATACCAAGCTGAAGTATTAGAAAATATTAATTTAAATGGTAGAGGATCTAATAAAGAAACACGTCATATTGAATTCTTATTAGATAATTTTGGTGAAGAATATGAAGTAGGAGATTGCTTAGTCGTTTTACCACAAAATGATCCAGCTTTAGTTGAATTACTGATGAGTACATTAGGATGGGATCCGGGAGATCAAATTCAAATCTCAGAAGATGGAGATACGATTTCTTTAGAAGAAGCATTAACATCTTACTTTGAAATTACAAAATTAACGAGACCATTACTTCAAAATGCAGCAGCATATTTTGATAATGAAGCGTTAGAAGACAAAGTTCAAGATAGTGAGTGGATACAAAATTATATTGAAGGTAGAGATTTTATTGATTTACTCAATGATTTCCCACCTGAAGAATTAGAACCTGAAGATTTATATCAAATCCTTAGAAAATTACCTCCTAGAGAATATTCTATATCAAGTAGTTATCAATCATTACCTGATGAAGTTCACATTACGGTTGGTGCAGTAAGATATAATACACACGGTAGAGATCGTTCAGGTGTATGTTCGGTTCAATTTGCTGAACGTATTCAACCAGGAGATACTGTTCCAATTTATCTTAAACGTAATCCAAACTTTAAATTCCCTAAAGATGGAGATACGCCTGTTATTATGATAGGACCTGGTACAGGAATTGCGCCATTTAGAGCACATATGCAAGAACGTGAAGAATATGGTTATAAAGGTAATACGTGGTTATTCTTCGGCGATCAACACTTTACTACTGATTTCTTATATCAAACAGAATGGCAAGAATGGTTAAAAGATGGTTTTCTTGAAAAAATGAATGTCGCTTTCTCCCGTGATACAGATCAAAAAGTATATGTACAACATCGCATTGCTGAACATAGTAAAGAATTTAATGAGTGGTTAGAAAAAGGTGCATCTATCTATATTTGTGGTGATGAAAAAAATATGGCTAAAGATGTACATCAAGCTATTCGCAATGTATTAGTGAAAGAACAAAATTTAACTGAAGAAGATGCTGAAAGCTACTTAAAACAAATGAAAAAAGATAAACGTTATCAACGTGACGTGTACTAAAGAAAGGGTGGAGAGTGAATGGCTAAAACGATTAAACAAATTGCTGATGAGTTAAATGAAAACCTTGATGCGTTAGAACATTTAAAAACTGAAAGTAATTATTTACGCGGTACGATTGAAGAAGGTTTAGCAGATCCTTTAACTGGTGCTATTTCTGATGATGATACCAAATTACTTAAGTTTCATGGGAGTTATCAACAAGATGACCGAGACGTACGTGATGAACGTCGTAAACAAAAATTAGAACCTGCATATGCCTTCATGATTCGTGTGCGACTACCTGGAGGTAAAGCAACACCTGAACAATGGATTGCAATGGATGATATTTCTAATAATTATGCGAATCATACATTGAAATTAACAACACGTCAAACATTCCAATTTCATGGTATTTTAAAACGAAATTTAAAATCATCTATGAAAAAAATTAATGAATCAGTGTTAGATACGATTGCAGCATGTGGGGATGTCAATCGTAATACAATGTGTAACCCAAATCCATATCAATCAAATATTAATAAAGAAATACTTGATTATGCTACAGCTATCAGTGATCATTTATTACCTAAAACGAATGCCTATCATGAAATTTGGTTAGATGGAGAGAAAGTGCTTGATTCTAAAGAAGAAGTAGAACCAATGTACGGGGAAAAATATTTACCACGTAAATTTAAAATTGGTATTGCCGTACCACCATCAAACGATATTGATGTATTTTCACAAGATATTGGTTTAATTGCAATTGTAGAAAATGATGAACTCGTTGGATTTAATGTGGCTATTGGTGGTGGCATGGGTATGACACATGGTAATCCAGATACATACCCTCAAGTAGGACGCATTGCTGGATTTATTCCTAAAGACAAAGTCATAGATGTATGTGAAACATTACTTACAATTCAACGTGATCTTGGTAATCGTTCAAATCGTAAAAATGCACGTTTTAAATATACAGTAGATCGTTTTGGTGTAGATAATATTGTTAAAGAATTAAATACACGTCTAGGCTGGGAAATCAGTGAAGCGCGTGAATTTAAATTTGAACATAATGGCGATCGTTTAGGTTGGATTGAAGGTGAAAAAGGTGTATGGAATTATACATTATTCATTCAAAATGGACGTGTAAAAGATACAGAAGACTATAAGTTAAAAACGGCGTTAAGAGAAATTGCAGAAACACATACGGGTGATTTTAGATTATCTCCAAATCAAAATTTAATTATTGCTAATGTAACTGAAGAGAAAAAAGCAGATATTCAATCTCTTATTGATAAATACGGTTTAACTGATGGTAAAAATTATAGTGGTTTAAGACGTAATTCAATGGCTTGTGTAGCATTTCCAACTTGTGGTTTAGCAATGGCTGAATCAGAACGTTATTTACCAACGCTATTATCTAAAATTGAAGATTTATTAGATGAAGCTGGTGTTAGTGAAGAAGAGATTACTATACGTATGACAGGTTGTCCTAATGGATGTGCCAGACCTGCATTAGCTGAGATTGCATTTATTGGTAAAGCACCTGGCAAATATAATATGTATTTAGGTGGAAGCTTTAACGGTGATCGCTTAAATAAACTATATAAAGAAAACATCGATGAAAAAGAAATCCTTGAAAGCTTAAGACCTATTTTAATGGATTATGGAAAATCACGTCTCGAAGGTGAACATTTCGGTGACTTCGTTATTCGTTCGGGTGTAGTAGCTAAAGTTCATGATGGTAGAGATTTTCACAGCTGATTTTTAAAGAAATAGAAGGCGAACGGGGTGATAAGATGGGAAAGGTTTATCTTGTAGGTGCAGGACCTGGTGATCCTGATTTAATAACTGTAAAAGGTATGAAAGCGATTCAAGCGTCAGATGTGATTTTATATGACCGCTTAGTAAATAAAGAGATTTTAGATTTTGCAAAACCCAACACAAAGTTCTTCTATTGTGGTAAAGATCCAAATAAGCATTCATTGCCACAAGAGGAAACAAATCGTATGTTAGTGAATTTAGCGAAAAAAGGTCATACCATTACACGATTAAAGGGTGGCGATCCTTTCGTTTTTGGACGTGGTGGTGAAGAAGCAGAGATATTAGCGGATAATCAAATTCCATTTGAAGTTGTTCCTGGTATTACATCAGGAATTGCAGCTCCTGCTTATGCAGGAATTCCTGTTACTCACAGAGATTATAGTTCCTCAGTTGCGTTTGTTACAGCTGTGAATAAACCAGGTATGACGAAAGAAGCATATTGGGAACATTTAGCGCATGGTCCTGAAACATTGTGTATTTATATGGGTGTAAAACGTTTGCCTGAAATTTGTGAACTATTAGTGCGTCATGGTAAGTCAGTAGATACACCTGTAGCGCTAGTACTTTTAGGGACAACAGTTTCTCAAAAAACAGTCACTGGAACATTAGGTAGCATTGTACAACGTGCATCTGAAATCAAAAATCCTGCAATGATTGTGATTGGTGATGTTGTAAATATGCGCCAAAAAATTAGCTGGTTCAAAGAACAAGTATCAGATGTTGAAATGACATTACCATAATTTGAAAAATATCTAATATAGGAGGACGACAATATGAACCATATGCCGCTCATGATTGATTTAAACCAGAAATCGATTGTCATAGTAGGTGGCGGGAAAGTTGCAACGAAACGAGCTTCAACTTTAATCGAATATTGTGCTGATGTTCATATTGTTAGTCCTACTATTTCAACAACTTTAAAAGAATTATTAGATAACGAAAATATCACTTGGAGTCAAAAAGAATTTGAGCCACAAGATGTTGAACATGCCGACCTTGTAGTGATTGCCACAAATAATAACGACGTCAATACAAAGGTGTTAGAAAGTGTTCCTCATCATGCATTGTGTAATCATGCTTCGAAAGCCCAAGTTGGAAATGTTACGATTCCAAGTATTTTAAAACGTGGAAAACTTTCTATTAGCGTGTCAACCAATGGAGCAAGTCCTAAATTGAATAAAAAAATTATTTCAAGAATAAGCGATATGTACGATGAATCATATGAAATGTATATTGATTTTTTATATGAAAGTAGACAACTAATTAAACGATTATCAATCGAGCCATCTAGGAAACAGGAGTTATTACAACACATTTTATCTGATGAGTATTTAGATGAGGTTAAGCAACAAGAATTCACACGATGGCTTCATTTGCAAGTTTAGGTATGAAGGGATATGTGATATATGAGAAAATTGTTTATATTTGCATTAGCTGGATTTTTAGCACAACTTGTTGATGGATCACTCGGAATGGGATTCGGTGCTTCCTCATCATCCATATTATTAACATACGGCATAGCACCTGCGATTGTTTCAGCAACGGTACACTTTTCAGAAATAGCAACGACTGCTGCATCTGGTACATCACATTGGAAATTTGAAAATGTACATAAGCCAACCATGTTGAAACTCGCAATACCAGGATCAATCAGTGGATTTATCGGTGCAGCATTATTAACTCAAATACATGGTGACTATATTAAACCTTATATAGCACTATTCTTACTTACAATGGGTTTTTATATTTTGTATCAGTTCTTATTTAAACGTCACAAAGCCATTCATACACACGTAGGCACACTTAGTAGTGCGAAACTTGTTCCACAAGGAGCCGTTGCTGGTTTTCTAGATGCCATTGGTGGTGGAGGCTGGGGACCAGTCAATACACCGTTGTTACTTGCAAGTCGTAAAATTCAACCACGCTATGCCATTGGTACAGTGTCTGCAAGTGAATTTTTTGTAACACTTTCAACATCATTAAGTTTTATTATCTTTTTAGGATTTACCCAAATTAATTGGTGGTTTGTCATTGCATTAAGTATAGGCGGTATGATTGCCGCACCAATTTCAGCCTATTTAACTAAAATATTACCCATTAATATTTTAGCAATTTGTGTAGGTGGTCTTATTATTTTTACAAATAGTAATGCTTTAATGACGTATTTCATCCAAGACACTACAGTGACAAATGTTATTCGATTCGCAATTATTTGTGCGATTATTGTATTAGTTATTATTACTATTATTCGTAACAAAAAATTGTCTTTTTCTTACAAATAAAGCCGAGTAAACTAATCAAAATAATTAGAAAAGGGGTTATCAACGATGCCAACAAATGAAGATATTATCAATTATACAATTAAGCCACATGGTGGAGAGTTAATTAATCGAGTTGTAGAAGGAAAAGAAAGAGAAGCATTAATTGAAAAAGCGAACGCTTTTAAAGCATTAACTTTAAATCCTTGGTCAATTTCAGATTTAGAATTAATAGCTATTGGTGGCTTTAGTCCACTTACTGGATTTATGGGAGAAGCGGATTATAAAAAAGTTGTTGAAGATACACATCTTGAAAATGGACTAGTATGGAGTATTCCTATCACTTTACCTGTCACTGAGGCACAAGCGAATGAACTTAATATTGGTGATGATATTGCTTTATATGGTGAAGATGGCGTACTTTATGGTACTTTAAAACTTGAAGAAAAATATACGTATGATAAAGAAAAAGAAGCTCAAAATGTCTACGGTACGACTGAAGAAGCTCATCCAGGTGTCAAAAAAGTATATGAAAAAGGAAATGTTTATTTAGCAGGTCCTATTCAATTAGTAAATCGTCCTAAACATGATGAATTTTCAGATTATCATTTAGATCCTGCTGAAACACGTCAATTATTCAAAGACTTAGGGTGGAAAACAGTAGTCGGATTCCAAACACGTAATCCTGTCCACCGTGCACATGAATATATTCAAAAATCTGCATTAGAAATTGTAGATGGCTTATTATTAAATCCTTTAGTTGGCGAAACTAAAGCGGATGATATCCCTGCAGATGTACGTATGGAAAGTTATCAAGCTATCTTGAAAAATTACTTTCCTAAAGATAGAGCACGTTTAGTTATCTATCCTGCAGCGATGCGTTATGCAGGTCCACGTGAAGCAATTTTACATGCTACAGTTCGTAAAAATTATGGTTGTACACATTTTATTGTTGGACGTGATCACGCAGGTGTTGGTGATTATTATGGGACTTATGAAGCACAAGAGCTTATCTCTCAATTTGAAGATGAATTAGATATTCATATTTTAAAATTTGAACATGCATTTTACTGCGAAAAATGTGGCAATATGGCTACAGCTAAAACGTGTCCACATGATGCATCAGACCATGTACATTTAAGTGGTACGAAAGTAAGAGAAAAATTACGTAATGGCGAATCATTACCAAAAGAATTCTCAAGACCTGAAGTTGCAGAAGTATTAATTAAAGGATTAAGACAAAAGTAATTTGGGGGAGTATATAAAATGAGTCAATCAACAAATATTACATGGCATGATTCAGAAGTAACTAAAGAAGATAGACAACGTCAAAATGATCATAAAAGTGCTGTCATTTGGTTTACAGGTTTATCTGGTTCTGGTAAGTCAACAATCTCTGTGGCACTTGAAAAGGCTTTATTTGAAGAAGGTAAACATTCATATCGATTAGATGGCGATAATGTCCGTCACGGTTTAAATAAAAACTTAGGTTTTAGTCCAAAAGACCGTAAAGAAAATATTCGTCGTATCGGTGAAGTAAGTAAATTGCTTGTAGATGCAGGAACAATTGCAATTACTGCATTTATTTCTCCATATAGAGAAGATCGTGATGAAGTACGTGACATTCTAGAAGACGGAGAATTCATTGAAGTATATACGGAGTGTAGTGTAGAAGAATGTGAGAAACGAGACCCTAAAGGTTTATATGAAAAAGCACGTTCAGGTGAAATTAAAGAATTTACAGGAATTAGTGCACCTTATGAAGCGCCAAAACATCCTGAAATAACTATTAATACTGAAACACAAAGTATAGATGAATCAGTTGAACATATTCTTAATTACTTAAAAGAACACCAATATATTTAATGAATAACCAAACGAGTGAGATAACGAATTCAAAATGAATGTTATCTCACTCGTTTTTTGCTATACATTCTTGAAAATAATAAATAATATTCCCCTATGTTATGAAATAAAACATATTTAAAATAATCAGATATATTACATCATTTGTAATGACACTGTTGATTAAATTGATAAAAAGATTGATATTAAAGTGTTTTGATGATGTAACAAAAGAGAGATTTAATTACAAAAACCGTCGTATTATTATGATTCAATTACAAGGTATTAACAACGCCCACAAACGCTTGTTTATCTGATAAAGTATGTCTTGTCGTTAATTAACGAGAAAAAATAATTCGAAGTAATTTAATATTGAGATGTCATTTGAAAGTAGCCACGTGATAAATAAAAGAAGAATGTTTTAAAATTCTAGGAGGATATTTAATTATGAAAAAAATCGCTACAGTAACTATCGCCACAGCCGGAATCGCTACAGTTGGATTTGCGCATCATGACGCACATGCAGCGGAAAATAATGGATATAACCCTAATGACCCAACTTCATATAGCTACTCTTATACAATTGATCAACAAGGTAACTATCATTACACATGGCAAGGTAATTGGAGTCCTGATCGTTTAAATCACACTAATGATTCAAATAATAGTCAATCTAACTATAATAATTACAATAATAATAACTATAATTACAATAGCAATTATTCATATACAACAAACAACAATCAATCTTATACAACTAATAATACGACAGGTGGATTAGGCGCTAACACTGCGTCAACATCAAATAGTAATGTAAAAGTTACAACTCAAAGTGCACCAAGAACACAATCAACTGCTTCAACTCAAGCATTCTCAGGTAAAACAAATTCAGGTGCGAATTACTATACTTGGGGTCAATGTACATATTATGTATATGACAAAGTTGGTGGCACAATTGGTAATACTTGGGGAAATGCAAATAACTGGGCTAACGCAGCAGCGCAATCTGGTTATACTGTAAACAATACACCTAAAGCAGGTGCTGTAATGCAAACGACTCAAGGTGGTTATGGTCACGTTGCATATGTTGAAAGTGTAAATAGTGATGGTTCTGTTACAGTATCTGAAATGAACTATCAAGGCGTAGGTGTAGTATCTACACGTACAATTTCAGCAAGTCAAGCAAGTTCATACAATTACATTTCATAATTTAAGGAAATGAACTATTTAAAAATTAATGTAAAATAATGACTAAGATATTTAAACAATAACGTTATTTAAAAGAGCAAGTATATGAATTCAAAACGAATTCTAACTTGCTCTTTTTTATTTTTAAAAATTACATTTAATATGATTTAAATCACTTTATAAAGGGAAATATATAACTACTAATTCCTATAGTGTTCAAATATAAAGGTGGTGATTCACAATGGCGTTAGGAGTACTTCAATGGATCCTAGTGATCGCAATTGTGGTAATTACGATTGGCGTCATATTTGGTCTCATTTGGGGTTCACTTTTTGAGGAACGCTTTTATAGAAGTCGTTCTAAAAAAGAAGAAGAAGCACGTATTGAGAAAAATCTTAAAATGGCAAAAGGGCATACCGATGATGACGTAGTATATGATGAAGAAGGTCGTGCATCACTCAAAGAAGATTATAAAAAACAATAAATATTGATAAACCTTTAAGAATCCTTTTGATTTTTAAAGGTTTTTTCTTATCAAAATATTTATATTAATTAACTTTATGCAATTATATACTTTTAACAAATAAAAGTGATAAAATATATATGTTAAAAAATTCACATGAACTATTTAAAGTTAGGAGTTATTATAATGCTACTGTTTATAGTAGAAATTATCATAATGATTGTAGCCATTATGCTAGGATTGCGCACAGCAGGTGCTTTAGGCTGTGGTATTTTTGCTATTGTGGCCCAACTGATTATGATATTTGGATTTCAACTTCCTCCTGGTTCTGCCCCTGTTACAGCAGTACTAATTATTCTGGCAATTGGTATAGCTGGAGGAACGCTACAAGCTACAGGCGGAATTGATTATCTTGTCTATCTTGCTTCGAAAATCATTGAACGATTTCCAAAATCAATTATTTTTATTGCGCCTATGATTGTATTTGTCTTCGTATTTGGAGTAGGGACTGCAAATATTGCTTTATCACTAGAACCTATTATTGCTCAAACCGCAGTAAAAGCTAAAATCCAACCTAAGCGACCACTGATTGCTTCAGTACTAACTGCTAATTTGGCTTTACTTTGTAGTCCAGCTGCATCTGCAACAGCCTACGTTATTTCAGTACTTGCAGGTCATGAAATTTCAATGGGTCAATATTTGAGTATTGTCTTACCTACATCATTAATCACTATGTTTATGTTAAGTATATTTTGTACGTTTGTAGGACGTAAAAATACAATTACTGAAAGTGAAATTGCTCATACACCTGACGTTGATGTAAATCATGCTTTTTCTACTAGAGTAAAGATAGGTGTTTTAGCATTTATTTTGTGTGTGTTTGGTATTCTTACGTTTGGTATTTTTCCTCAATTCATGCCTTCATTTAATGTCAATGGAAAAGATGTCACTGTATCAATGACAGAGATTGTACAATTCTTTATGTATTTAAGTGCAGCAATTAATTTATTGATGTTGAAAGTGAATACGAGTGATATTCTATCTTCAAATATTACACAATCTGCTATTGGTGCATTATTTGCAGTACTCGGACCTGGTTGGTTAGGTGCGACAGTATTTAACGCACCTCATAATTTACATATCATACAAAATGATGTTGGCAAAACGATTCAAAATATGCCCTGGCTTGTGATTATTCTTGTAGCTGTAGTAGCGATGATTGTTATTTCACAAACAGCAACAGCATCGATTATGGTACCCATCGTCATGAGTATGGGAATTCCACCCATGTATTTTGTAGCAATGGTACAAACATTAAATGTTAACTTTGTTATACCTGCGCAACCAACGTTATTATTTGCAGTTAATTTAGATGAAACAGGACGTACACGACCTACAAGCTTTATTATTCCAGGATTCTTTGCAATAGGTGTTTCAGTTATTGTTGGTTTTATAATAAAAATAATATTAGGATATTAGTTTATAATAGAGTATTTGTAATATAAACGATTTAAAGTTTCATGACAATTTAATAGATTGAGAAGGCCTTTTGTGCCTTTTTGAATATTGAAGAGAAGAATTGTATTCTTCTCTTATTTTTATTTTAAAACAGAGAATTTCAAAAAAATATATATTCATTAAAAATGAATAAAAATTCAATGTTTATAATTTATTATTTGTTCAAAACGTTTATTTTTAATTTAACAATGTTGATATAGTTAATTTTTTTCGATAGTTTCAATGGAATAAAATATATAAATATTCAGTTTTCTAAAATAATTTTATGAATGTAATTTGCATTTTTATTTAATTTTAGATATTGTCATCATGTGAATCATTCACGTAAATAAAATATAAGTCGTACATATAATATTCAAAGGAGGATCTTAGTTGAAAAAAGAAAAAATAATGGATTGGCCCACCTTTATAGGTACTGTTATTGTCTTGCTTTCAGCAGTTATACCTATGATGGTCTTTCCAAGTGCAAGTGAGAAAGTTATTACTGATATAAATAGTGCTATTTCTAACTCGATAGGATCTGTTTACTTATTTATAGGTTTAGTCGTTTTATCCTTTGTACTCTATATTGCTTTCGGCCGATATGGTAATGTGACTTTAGGAAAAGCAAGTGATAAACCTGAATTCAATAATTTTAGTTGGGCTGCAATGCTATTTTGTGCAGGTATTGGTTCAGATATTCTTTATTGGGGTGTTATCGAATGGGCCTTCTATTATCAGGTACCTCCAAATGGTGCTAAAGGAATGACTGATGAGGCTCTTACATATGCAACGCAATATGGTATGTTCCATTGGGGACCTATTGCATGGGCGATTTATGTATTACCAGCTTTGCCTATTGGCTATTTAGTATTTGTAAAGAAACAACCAGTATATAAAATTAGTCAAGCCTGTCGTCCAGTATTGAAAGGACAAACTGATAAGTTTTTAGGTAAATTAGTAGATATCTTATTTATATTTGGACTATTAGGAGGAGCGGCAACCTCTTTAGCATTAGGTGTGCCATTAATTTCTTCTGGAATTGAACGATTAACAGGTATAGATGGAGACAATATGGTTATTCGCTCAATTATACTTTTCACAATCACAGTCATTTTTGCAATTAGTTCTTATACTGGTTTGAAAAAAGGAATACAAAAATTAAGTGATATTAACGTATGGTTATCATTCTTATTACTTGCATTTGTATTTATTGTAGGTCCAACAATCTTTATTATGGAAACAACTTTAACTGGTTTTGGGAATATGATGCGAGATTTCTTCCATATGGCAACTTGGATGGAGCCATTTGGTGGAATTAGAAACCGTAATGAAACAAATTTCCCTCAAGATTGGACTATATTTTATTGGTCATGGTGGCTTGTATATGCACCATTTATTGGTTTATTTATTGCTCGAATTTCAAAAGGTCGTCGTCTCAAAGAAGTCATATTAGGAACAATTGCTTATGGTACATTGGGATGTGTCTTATTCTTTGGAATTTTTGGTAATTATGCTGTTTATTTACAAATTAGTGGACAGTTTAATGTGGTTGATTTTTTAAATAAACATAGTACTGAAGCAACAATTATAGAAGTTATGCATCAATTGCCATTTGGTTCTTTAATTATAGTGTTGTTCTTAATATCTGCATTTTTATTCTTAGCAACGACATTTGATTCAGGTTCTTATATTTTAGCGGCTGCTTCTCAGAAGAAGGTAATAGGGGAACCATTAAAAGCTAATCGTTTATTCTGGGCTTTTGCTTTATGTCTATTACCTTTCTCCCTTATGTTAGTTGGTGGAGAACGAGCTCTTGAAGTATTAAAGACTGCTTCATTATTAGCAAGTGTACCCCTTCTATTTATATTTACGTTTATGATGATATCCTTTATTATCACACTTAATAAAGATCGGATTAAACTGGAAACAAGAGCAGATAAACTAAAAGAAGTAGAGCGCCGTTCACTTCGTATTGTTCAAGTTAAATCAGACCCTGAAGACGATAATTTATAATGTAAAAAATGATAGTACATTTAAAAATCCTCAGAAATTAGATAATAAATCTAATTTCTGAGGATTTTTGAATAATATTGATAATGAATTAAGTTATAACTCTTCTTCTTTTGGTATAGGATAATGTTCGAAAATGTCTCCAGATTCAATCGCAGAGCTTAAATTTTCTAACCATTTACAATATAATTTTGTGTGGTTCAGTTGGGATTGTATACGATCTATTTTTTCTTTTTCTTCTCCACTTAAATTATTAGTTTGTATTATGTTTTGAAGAATGTTTTCTGCTTTTTTCGTTGCTTCTAAATTTGTATCGACTTCACGTTCCCATTTTTGTGTGAAAAAGTTTCGAAAAAAATTAAAGAAATCTTTCTCGGCTATAAAATGTTGTTTGCGACTGCCACGGGTAAATTGTTGCTTAACGATATCGTATTCTTGCAATTTTTTTACACCAGCACTCATACTAGGTTTGCTCATTTGTAAATGTTCACGCATTTCATCAAGCGTCATACTGCCTTCAAAAACCATCGTACCGTAAAGATTACCAACACTACGGTTTGTACCATATAAATCCATTGTTTCACCAATTGAGTTGATAACTAAATCTTTCGCTTCCTCTATTTTTTGATTGATATTATTAGAATTGCTCATATTGCACCTCACTTATTTTGATCTTCATAAGATGTGAAATATTAACACAAATTTTACATTCTCACTCATTATATGATTTTTTCTTATGAGTTTCAAAAGTCAATTTTAATTTCCATAATATTTAAAATAATATAAAAAAATATATAAAGATGCTTTTTGCAATGACGTAAAAAATATGATAAGCTACTTTTGTAAAATTCGTTAAATAAAAATTTAACAAACTTAACGGAGGTAGTATGATGGAACTTGTAAAAGCATTGTCTAATCGCCAATATATCGATGGTGAATGGGTAGAGAGCGCTAACAAAAATACTAGAGATATTATTAATCCATATAATCAAGAAGTGATTTTCACTGTTACTGAAGGTACTAAGGAAGATGCTGAGCAAGCTATTTTAGCAGCACGTCGTTCATTTGAAAATGGTGAGTGGTCACAAGAAACAAGTGAAGTCAGAGGTAAAAAAGTAAGAGCAATTGCTGATAAAATTACAGAAAATCGTGATGAATTAGCCAAATTAGAAACACTAGATACTGGTAAGACATTAGAGGAATCTTATGCAGATATGGATGATATTGCAAATGTGTTTAATTATTTTGCAGGTTTGGCGGATAAAGACGGAGGAGAAATTATTGATTCTCCAATACCTAACACTGAAAGTAAACTTGTTAAAGAACCTGTAGGTGTAGTTACACAAATTACGCCTTGGAATTATCCATTATTACAAGCTTCATGGAAAATTGCACCTGCATTAGCAACTGGTTGCTCATTAGTAATGAAACCAAGTGAAATTACACCATTAACAACAATTCGTGTATTTGAATTAATGGAAGAGGTTGGATTCCCTAAAGGGGTTATCAACCTAATATTAAGTAGTGGTGAAGAAGTAGGAGATACATTATCAGGTCATAAAGAAGTTGATTTAGTATCATTTACAGGTGGAATTGAAACTGGTAAACACATTATGAAGAATGCTGCAAATCATGTAACTAATATTGCATTAGAGCTTGGCGGAAAGAATCCAAATATTATTTTTGATGATGCTGATTTTGAATTAGCTGTAGATCAAGCATTAAATGGCGGATATTTCCATGCAGGTCAAGTTTGTTCAGCAGGTTCAAGAATTTTAGTTCATAACAATATAAAAGAAAAATTTGAAAAAGCTTTAATTGAACGTGTTGGAAAAATTAAATTAGGTAATGGATTTGATAGTGACACAGAAATGGGTCCAGTGATTTCTCCAGAACATAGAGATAAAATTGAAAAATATATGAAAGTTGCTAAAGATGATGGTGCAACAATTGCTATCGGTGGGAAACGTCCAGACGATGAAGATTTAAAAGAAGGTTTATTCTTTGAACCAACTGTAATCACTAATTGCGATACTCATATGAGAATTGTTCAAGAAGAAGTATTTGGCCCTGTTGTTACAGTAGAAGGGTTCGATAATGAAGAAGAAGCGATTGCACTCGCAAATGATTCAATTTATGGTTTAGCAGGTGCAGTATTTTCTAAAGATATAGGAAAAGCACAACGTGTAGCTAATAAATTAAAACTAGGCACAGTTTGGATTAATGACTTCCATCCTTACTTCGCTCAAGCGCCATGGGGTGGTTATAAACAATCTGGTATTGGACGTGAGTTAGGTAAAGAAGGATTAGAAGAATACTTAATCTCTAAACATATTCTTACAAATAGAAATCCAGAACCTGTAAATTTCTTTAGTAAATAACTTTTACAATTTAACTATAAAGGACCGTAGACGTATTATTTTACGGTCCATTTATTTTGAAGAATAAAGACGTATCAAATCAAACTAAATTGTATTTAAATAGAAGATTTATATTTTTATAGGAGGACGACAATATATGAGTAAAAATCAATCATATGATTACGTAATTATTGGCGGAGGAAGCGCTGGATCAGTATTGGGAAATCGTTTGTCAGAAGATAAAAATAAAGAAGTACTTGTACTAGAAGCAGGACGTAGTGATTATCCATGGGATTTATTTATACAAATGCCTGCAGCATTGATGTTTCCTTCAGGAAATCCATTTTACGATTGGAGATACCAAACTGAAGAAGAACCGCATATGGGACGTAAGGTAGACCATGCTCGAGGTAAAGTATTAGGTGGTTCAAGTTCAATTAATGGTATGATTTATCAACGTGGTAATCCAATGGATTATGAAGGCTGGGCTGAACCAGAAGGAATGGAAACTTGGGACTTTGCACATTGTTTACCTTATTTTAAAAAACTAGAAAAAACATTTGGAGCTGCACCATATGATAAATATAGAGGACATGACGGTCCGATTAAATTAAAACGTGGACCAGCCACAAATCCATTATTTAAATCATTCTTCGATGCAGGTGTTGAAGCAGGTTATCATAAAACAAACGACGTCAATGGATATAGACAAGAAGGCTTTGGTCCATTTGATAGTCAAGTACATAATGGCCGTCGTGTTTCAGCTTCACGTGCCTATTTACGTCCTGCAATGAAGCGTAAAAATTTAACAGTTAAAACACGTGCATTTGTTACTAAAATACATTTTGAAGGTAAGAAAGCTACAGGTGTAACGTTTAAACGTAATGGTAAACTTCATACTGTGAATGCTGGTGAAGTAATTCTTTCAGGTGGTGCATTTAATACACCTCAGTTGTTGCAATTGTCTGGTATCGGTGATTCTGAATTCTTAAAATCTAAAGGTATAGAACCACGCATGCACTTACCTGGTGTTGGAGAAAACTTCGAAGATCATTTAGAAGTATATATTCAACATAAATGTAAGCAGCCTGTTTCACTACAACCAAGCTTAGATGTAAAACGTATGCCTTGGATTGGATTACAATGGATATTTGCACGTAAAGGTGCAGCAGCTTCAAACCACTTTGAAGGTGGTGCTTTTGTTAGATCTAACAATCAAGTTGCATATCCAAATTTAATGTTCCATTTCTTACCAATTGCTGTAAGATATGATGGTCAAAAAGCACCAGTGGCGCATGGATATCAGGTACATGTTGGTCCTATGTATTCAAATTCACGTGGTAGTTTAAAAATTAAATCAAAAGATCCATTTGAAAAACCAAGTATTGTATTCAATTATTTATCAACAAAAGAAGATAAACAAGAATGGGTTGAAGCAATTCGAGTAGCACGTAATATTTTATCTCAACCTGCGATGGATCCATATAATGGTGGTGAAATCTCACCAGGACCATCTGTACAAACAGATGAAGAAATTCTTGATTGGGTACGTAAAGATGGCGAAACTGCTTTACATCCTTCTTGTAGTGCTAAAATGGGGCCAGCGTCAGATCCGATGGCAGTTGTAGATCCATTAAGTATGAAAGTACATGGCATGGAAAATTTACGTGTTGTTGATGCATCTGCTATGCCTCGCACTACTAATGGTAATATTCATGCACCAGTTTTAATGCTCGCTGAAAAAGCAGCTGATATCATTCGTGGTAAAAAACCATTAGAACCACAATATGTTGATTACTATAAACATGGTGTTAGTGACGAGAATGCTGGAGCAATGGAATTCGATCCATACTATAAACATTAATAAGATAGTTATATGAAATAAGGGTTGGAATCAAAGATGATTCTAACCTTTTTATTTTAAATATCCCCTTCTACAACATTTTTAATACGTAAAGGCATATAATGAATGACAGAGAAGGAGTGATATGAAATGATTAAAGATTTAGTGCAACGTTTACAAGATAAGGAAAAGCGTATGATCGAGATTCGAAGACATTTACATGAATATCCTGAGTTATCATTTCATGAAACTGAGACACCCAAATATATTGCTAATTTTTATAAAGATAAAGAGTGTAAGGTAGAAACAAATATAGGACAAAATGGTGTAAAAGTAACGATAGATAGTGGTAAACCTGGGAAAACGATTGCTATTCGAGCAGATTTTGATGCGCTTCCCATTCAAGAAGATACTGGTTTATCATTTGCTTCTAAAAACGAGGGAGTCATGCATGCGTGTGGACATGATGCACATACAGCATATATGCTTATTTTGGCAGAAACATTGATAGAAATGAAATCTCAGTTCAGTGGCAAAGTAATTGTTATTCATCAACCCGCTGAAGAAATGCCACCTGGTGGAGCTAAAGGTATGATTGAAGATGGCGTATTGGATGGCGTTGATCATGTTTTAGGCACCCATGTGATGACTAATATGGCTCCTGGTAAAGTCTATTATCATAAGGGTAACGTTCAAACAGGACGTTCTTACTTTAAATTAATTGTAAAAGGTGAAGGAGGACATGGTTCTTCTCCGCATACTTCAAATGATGCGATTGTAGCGGGAGCTAATTTCGTTACTACCGCTCAAACAGTGGTCTCACGTCGCCTTAATCCCTTTGAAACGGGTGTCGTCACAATTGGATCATTTGATGGTAAAGGTCAATTTAATGTGATTAAAGATAAAATAACCATTGAAGGTGACGTTCGCGCTTTGACAGATGCTACACGCGATCGTATTGAAACGGCTTTAAAACAAATGGTTCATGGTTTGGAAGAAACATTTGGTGTAAATTGTGAATTTACATTTAGTAAAGATTATCCTGCATTGTATAATGATCTTGACTTTACTGAATATGTTGCAGAAACCATTAACCAAGCAAAATTAGCTGATGTTAAAGGCATAGAAGTATGCGAACCTCAACCGCCATCTGAAGACTTCGCTTTTTATGCTAAAACATTGCCAAGTACTTTTATATATTCTGGAGCAAAACCGAGAGAGGGTAAAGCATATCCACATCATCATCCTAAATTTACGATTGATGAGTCAAGTATGTTAGTTGCAGCAGAAGCAGTAGGTGCAGTAGTATTAAACTATTTAACTATTGAATAAGCAGTCAAAATATATATTTAAGCAATAATTCTACATTTTTAAAGTAGAAGTCAAGTGTATACTCTAGTATTAAAGAATTTGTCATGATAGTATTATCCTATATTTAGATATTGGGGTGAGTTGATGAGTTTTTATGATTTTATGCAAGGATTTATTGATGATAAGACCCCATTAGGTGAACTTGCATCATGGATAAATCAAGACCAAAATTTTCCAAAACATGAATATCTTGCTGAAAATATACTTGATTACTTTTCTAAGACGTCGATGTTGGATCATGAATTCTTAGAAATTGTTAAACGTTCCCTTTCATTATATGAAGGAAGATAGAGATGAATAGCAGAATTAAAAATGATAGCTTAAAGCTAGTTAAGAAATGAAGGAACTAAGAAATGACTTTAACTGATAGTTATAAAACATATGTAATAGAAGAAAAAGAAGAACAGACTATGTCTATCGAAAAAAATAATGATATTCAATTATATACAGTACTTGAGTCAATAAACGAGTTAACAAACGATTCAATATGTGTTTTGAATCACTTGTTTGTTAATGAAGGTAATGAACCTCAATTTGAATCTAAATTTTTAGAGCGCACTAAATATTTACAAGATGTGCCAGGATTCAAAGCTTTACGTTTTTTACGTCCTCAAACTAAGCATCGTCATTATATTATTTTGACGTTATGGAAAGATCGACAATCGTTCTATGATTGGCAAAGTTCAGCCGCTTATGATAAAACGCATAAAAAAAGAGGCACTAAACAAGGTGTCGATAATAAAATAGTTAATCGCGATTTATCTTATAATGTAAGAATAGAACTTGCTAATTTAGAAACGAATGTTGATATAGATAATATATTTAATATTCAAAGATTAAGTTTCTAAAAAAGTAATATACTGGTATAGAAACTTAATCTTTTTTATATTTAAAACAAATACCGCATAGGATTGCGTGAAATTAAGATGTGTGATTTTATGAACGATGAAAACTTAAAAATTGGAAGGAAAATAAAGTAATGAATCATTTAAATTTATTAGCACCAGAGACATATAATATTGTATCTGAAATAGAAAAACATGCTTCAAATCAAAGTAAACAAGCAATTATTTATGAAAACGGTGTAGAAGAACCCATTAGTGTTACATACTCTGAATTAATTAAAAACGCTAATAAAGTAGGACATGTATTATTAAACCATGGACTAAAAAAAGGCGATAAAGTGTTAATCATGATGCCACGTGCTATCATCACGTATGAACTTTATATTGCAGCATTAAAATTAGGTATTGCAATTATCCCAAGTTCTGAAATGTTAAGAACAAAGGATTTACAATATCGTATTACGCATGGAGAAATTAATGCAGTTATTGTATTAGCTGATTTTATAGAAGAATTTAGAGATATTGAAGAATATAACGAATTAACAAAATTTGTGATTAACGGAAATCAAGAGAATTGGATTAGTATTGAAGATGAAAAAGCAAAGCAAAGTGATAAATTAGACATAGCCAATACAACAAGAGATGATGTTGCTATTTTATCTTACACTTCTGGAACTACAGGTAATCCAAAAGCTGTTACACATTCTCATGGTTGGGGATATGCTCATATGAAAATGGCACCTGAACATTGGTTAGCTATAAAAGAAGATGACTTAGTGTGGGCAACAGCTGCACCTGGTTGGCAAAAATGGGTATGGAGTCCATTCCTATCTATTATGGGATCAGGAGCGACAGCATTTGTGTATAATGGTAAATTTAATCCTTCCCGTTATTTATCACTATTACAAAACTTTAAAATTAATGTGCTTTGCTGTACACCAACAGAATACCGTATGATGGCAAAATTAGATAACTTAGATCAATACAATTTAGATCATTTACACAGTGCAGTATCTGCAGGGGAACCATTAAATAGAGAAGTAGTTGAACAATTCCGTAAACATTTTAATTTAACAGTGCGTGACGGATATGGACAAACAGAAAGTACGTTACTAATTGGTTTCTTAAAAGATACAGAACCACGTCCTGGTTCTATGGGTAAAGCTATTCCGGGTAGTCGTGTAGCAGTTGTTGATGATGATGGAAACAAAGTGGATACAAATGTAAAAGGTAATATAGCATTACCACTTGATTTCCCTGGATTATTTAAAGGTTACTTTAAAGATGAGAAACGTACAAAAGAGGCACATGCAGGAGATTATTACATTACTGGAGATTTAGCACATATCGACGAAGATGGCTATTTCTGGTTTGAAGGTCGCCGTGACGATATTATTATTAGTTCTGGTTATACTATTGGACCTTTCGAAGTTGAAGATGCACTCACAAATCATGAAGCGGTAAAAGAATGTGCAGTTGTAGCAAGTCCACATCCAATTCGTGGCAATATTGTTAAAGCATTTATTATTTTAAAAGAGGGCTATAAACCAAGTGATGATTTAGTGAAAGAGTTACAAACTTTCTCTAAAAAAGTAGTCGCACCATATAAATATCCACGTGCGATTGAATTTGTAGAAGATTTACCAAAAACAAACTCTGGCAAAATTCGTCGTGTTGAATTACGCGATGCTGAACGCACAAAATATAACAACGCTCAAAATAAATAATCATATTCACCACACTGATAAATTAGTATGTCACTAATTTATCAGTGTTTTTTTATGATGAGAATACTGATGTATCAGATAACATGAATATTGAAAATTTGTCTATATTTAGAAAAATTAAAAATAAAGATAATTTTAATTGTATTTCACGTGTTATTATGACATACTTTTAAATAATTAGTATGACATAATAAAAATTTGAGGTGATTTATAATGACTAAATATATTTATGCGTTTGATGAAGGACAAAAATCAATGAGAGATGTATTGGGAGGTAAAGGAGCTAATCTATCTGAAATGAAACGCTTAGGTTTACCTGTACCAGATGGTTTCACCATTACCACAACAGCATGTATTGAGTATTTAAAACAAGGTAAGTCATTATCTACTGACATCAAAACAGAATTAATTGATCACTTGGCTTCATTTTCAGAGAGAACCGGAAAAATATTCTCTTCTGATACTAATTTATTACTTGTTTCTGTAAGAAGTGGTGCAAAAATTTCTATGCCAGGAATGATGGATACAATATTAAACTTGGGCTTAAATGATGAGAATGTAGAAAAATTAGCTAAAAAAACTGGGGATAAACGTTTTGCTTATGACTGTTATCGTCGTTTATTACAAATGTTTGGTGAAGTCGTATATAGTGTACCTATGCAAGCATTTGATACATATTTCGAACAGTATAAAAAACAACATCATTTTGAGAATGACGCTGCCATTAGTGCAGAGGGTTTAAAAGAAATTTGTAAGCGCTTTAAGGAAATATATGTAGAAGAAGTACATAAACCTTTCCCACAAGAGCCTTTGAAACAACTGGAAGAAGCTATAGAAGCTGTATTTAAATCTTGGGATAATGATCGTGCTCGTATTTACCGAGATTTAAATGATATTCCACATGACATCGGCACAGCAGTAAATATCCAAGAAATGGTTTTCGGTAATAGTGGAGATAATAGTGGAACAGGTGTTGCTTTTACGCGTAATCCAGTGACTGGCGAAAATAAATTATTTGGTGAATATTTACTTAATGCACAAGGAGAAGATGTTGTTGCTGGTATTCGTACACCTAAAGATATCTCAACATTACATGATCAAATGCCAGAGGTTCATCAAGCATTTGTAGATGTGACAAAACAATTAGAAAAACACTATAAAGATATGCAAGATATTGAATTTACAATTGAAAATGGACAATTATATTTACTCCAAACTCGTAATGGTAAACGTACAGCACGTGCAGCTATTCAAATTGCTGTAGATTTAGTGAATGAAGGTATTATTACTAAAAAAGAAGCAATGAAAAAAGTTGAAGTAAAATCAATTGATCAACTGTTGCATCCTAATTTCGATGAGTCTTCATTAAAAGAAGCAACAGTTGTATCTAAAATGGGATTACCTGCGAGTCCAGGTGCTGCAACAGGTCAAATTGTATTTACTGCTGAAGAGGCGAAAGCACAATCAGATCAAGGTAAAAAAGTGATCTTGATGAGACCAGAAACGTCTCCTGAAGATATTGAAGGTATGATTGCAAGTGAAGCGATTGTAACCACACATGGTGGCATGACGTCTCATGCAGCAGTTGTAGCTCGTGGAATGGGTAAATGTTGTGTGACAGGATGTTCTGATTTAGAAATTAATACGAGTGCTAAGACGGTATACTATGGCAATCAAACACTACATGAAGGAGATATGGTTTCAGTTGATGGTTCAGAAGGTGACATTTATTTAGGTGAGATTAAAACAGTCAATGCTGAGCATAGCGAGTCATTCAATCAATTTATGGAGTGGTCAGAAAAGACAGCTCGTTTAAAAGTACGTATGAATGCAGAAACACCTCAAGATATTAAAGTGGGTTACCAATTTGGTGCTAAAGGCATCGGATTAGTACGTACAGAGCATATGTTCTTTGGGGCTGAGCGACTAGTAGAGATAAGACGTTTCATCTTATCATCCTCTCGTGAAGACCGTCTCGAAGCACTTAATCATATTAAACAATATCAAGTAGAAGACTTTAAAGAAATTTTTAAATTATCAGGTGAACATCCTACAATAGTACGTTTACTTGATCCGCCATTGCATGAGTTCTTACCACATTCTGAAGAGGATATTGCGAATGTTGCGAAGCAATTAAATATTTCAAAGGAAACATTAGATAAACGCATTGTGGATTTAAACGAAGTGAATCCAATGCTTGGACATCGTGGTTGTCGTTTAGCCATCACATACCCTGAGTTATATGAAATGCAAGTAGAAGCGATTATTGAAAGTGTATTTAAATTAAAAGAAGAAGGCATTCAGTGTAAACCAGAAATTATGATTCCGTTAGTGTCTACAGTCGAAGAATTTACTACTTTAAAAGAAAACCTTGTTAAGACTATTGATCAATTAGAAAAACAACATCAAGAAAGCGTAGATTACTCAATGGGAACAATGATCGAAACGCCTCGTGCATGTCTTATTTCAGACGAATTAGCAAAATATTGTGATTTCTTCAGCTTTGGTACGAACGATTTAACACAATTGTCATTTGGTTTTTCTAGAGATGATGCAGGGAAGTTTATAAATGTGTATACTGAAAGAAATATATTGAAACTTGACCCGTTCCAAACATTAGATGAAGATGGCGTTGGAAAACTAATTGAAATGGCAGTTAAACAGGCAAAGAAAGTGAACGAAAATATTAAGATTGGTGTATGTGGTGAATTAGGTGGAGATGCAAAATCTATTCATTATTTCAATCACTTACCAATTGATTATGTATCATGTTCACCATTCCGAATTCCAGGAGCAATTTTAGCGACTGCTCAGAGTCAAGTGGAGGAAAGTGAGTAATCAAAAATGAATGAAGTCGAGTCACAAGCACATAATTTAAAATTATTTATTGTTTCAGATTCAATTGGAGAAACTGCTCAACGTATGATTCATGCAACTTTAACCCAGTTTCCAGATTTAAATAATGTAGAAATAAAAAAATTTCCTTATATTAAAGATGAGGAAGAATTTTTAAATATATTAAATTTAGCGAAAGAACACCACGCAATAGTAGCTACGACATTAGTAAGTGAATCATTTAATGCACTTGGTCACGAATTTGCTAGAGAACATCATATCCCATATGTAGATTATATGTCTGATTTAATTAGCATTATTGAACACGTGACAGGTGAAAAACCATTGATGGAAAGTGGTGCGTTAAGAAAGTTAAATGAAGCTTATTTTAAGCGTATTGAAGCGATTGAATATTCAGTTAAATATGATGATGGTAAGCATTTTTCTGATATAGGCGAAGCGGATGCGTTGATTGTAGGGGTATCACGTACTTCAAAGACACCATTAAGTATGTATTTAGCGAATAAAGGCTACAAAATAGCAAACATTCCTTTAGTACCTGAAGTTAGTATTCCAGACAGTGTTTTTAAGCAAAAAGGGTTACAAGTATTTGGATTAACTGCAAGTCCACAGTATATTGCAAATATACGAAAAAGTCGTGCTGAAACATTAGGTTTGTCGAAAGAGTCTCAATATAATAATTTAAATCGTATAAAAGAAGAACTCAGTTATGCAGAAGAAGTATTTAAAAAATTAAATGCTACAGTGATTAATACTGAGTATAAATCAATTGAAGAATCAGCTTTTTATATTGAAAAGTTTTTACAAAATAATAAATAATCATTATATAAGGTTGTAAGTAAATCATTAAGTGATTGTAATGACATCATGTTATAATAAAACTTTGATCATTCAACTATTCTTACTATTTAACTTATATTGATAAATTTTTTGCTTAATTTAATTATAATGAATTCATTAATTCGAATATTTAAGTTTTTCTGATTTACAATTGACTATATTTGTTTTAACATAGTAATGAAAGACTTAACACATTACTAAAACAATATATTGATTACTAGATATTAGGGAAACAAGAGCAACAGGTAATTATAATATATTGTGAAACATAATTTTTGGAGAGGTGTACAAACATGACAGAATCAAAAGATATGATTATTGTCGGTGCTGGTGTAATTAGTACAACAGTTGCATCTATGTTCAATGAACTTGTACCTAACTGGAACATCGATCTTTATGAACGTTTAGATCGTCCAGGTATCGAAAGTTCAAATGAACGTAACAATGCTGGTACTGGTCACGCTGCATTATGTGAATTAAACTATACTGTAAGACAACCAGATGGTACGATTGACATTGAAAAAGCAAAAGAAATTAACGAACAATTTGAAATTTCTAAACAATTTTGGGGTCATTTAGTAGAATCAGGACAAATTAAAGATCCTAGAGATTTCATTCATCCTTTACCACATATCAGTTTCGTACGTGGTAAAAACAACGTTCAATTCTTAAAAGAACGTTACGAAAAAATGAAAGATTTCCCTATGTTCGATGATATCGAATACACTGAAGACATCGAAGTAATGAGAAAATGGATTCCATTAATGATGCAAGGTCGTTTCGATGATGGCTTAATGGCTGCTAGTAAAATCGACGAAGGTACTGACGTTAACTACGGTGAATTAACTCGTAAAATGGCACATAACTTACAAAACGACGATTCAAACGTAAACGTCAACTATAATCATGAAGTACAAGACTTCAAACGTTTATCTAACGGTAAATGGCAAGTTAAAATTAAAGATTTAGCTAACAATAAAGTCTTTACTAAAGAAGCTGACCATGTATTCATCGGTGCTGGTGGTGGATCTATTCCATTATTACAAAAAACTGGTATCGAAGAAGGTAAACATATCGGTGGTTTCCCAATCATTGGTCAATTTATCGCTTGTACAAATCCAGAAGTTATCGAACAACATGATGCGAAAGTTTATGGTAAAGAGCCACCTGGCACACCACCAATGACTGTTCCTCACTTAGATACTCGTTATATCGATGGTGAAAGAACATTATTATTCGGACCATTCGCAAATGTTGGCCCTAAATTCTTAATTCACGGTTCTAACTTAGATTTATTCAAATCAGTTAAACCACACAATATCACTACGTTATTAGCTGCAGCAGTTAAGAATATGTCATTACTTAAATATTCATTTGACCAAATCATCATGACTAAAGAAGGTTGTATGAACCACTTACGTACGTTCTACCCTGAAGCTCGTGATGAAGATTGGCAAGTATATACTGCTGGTACACGTGTACAAGTTATTAAAGATGATGAAAAAGAAGGTAAAGGATTCATCCAATTCGGTACAGAAGTGGTTGACTCTAAAGACCACTCTATCATTGCTTTACTTGGTGAATCACCAGGGGCTTCTACATCAGTTTCAGTAGCGTTAGAAGTTATCGAAAGAAACTTCGAACAATATTTAGATGAATGGAAACCAAAAATCAAAAAAATGATTCCTTCATATGGTGAATCATTAATTCATGATGTTGACTTAATGAGAAAAACTCGTCGTTTAACATCTAAACAATTAGAATTAGGTTTCTATGAAAATACTAATGCTAAATAAGAAAAATTAGAAAACTGTTAACAGGACATCATGTTCTGTTAACAGTTTTTTTATTAAATAAATTTAATGGTTATAACTGCTTAAAAACATGAAAAAAGTGATGAGCACGTGACTCATCACTTTTAAATAAAAATCTGACTATTAATTTTTATTTACTGAAGCATCGTAGATTGAATCTACTGCATCGCCTAAAGCTTTATCAAATTCTTCTTTTGATTGGCCTGCACGTAAATCACTTGCTAATGCACGTGAGAAGCTTGCAATTAATTCATCATTGTCTTTTAATAATTTGTTTGCTTCGTCTCTGCTGTAGCCACCAGATAATACAACAACACGAACAACATTTGGATGATCAGCTAATTCTTTGTATAAGTTAGCTTTAGTAGGGATAGTTAATTTTAGCATTACTAATTGATCATCATTTAAAGAATCTAAGCCTTTTTTAAGTTCAGCTTTTAATACTTCTTCGATTTCAGCTTTGTCTTTAGCGTTAATGTTTACTTCAGGTTCAATGATAGGTACTAAACCTTTAGCAATGATTTTTTTAGCAATTTCAAATTGTTGTTCAACAACGTCTTTGATACCTTGTTCATTTAATTCTAAGATGTTAGAACGCATTTTAGTACCGAAGATATGACGTTCAACTGCACGGTCTAAAGTTTCATCTAAGTTGTCGATAGGTTTCATTAATTGGACACCATTTTGCTCTTCAGCTAAACCTTTGTCGACTTTTAAGAAAGGAACGACACCTTTATCAGCTAAGTAGTCACCAGTATATTTACCTTCAACTTCACGATCCATAGTTTGTTCAAATAGAATCGCACCTAAAATTTTATCTGAAGTAAATGAAGGTGAAGTGACAACACGTGTACGCATATCATGTACAAGTTGGAACATTTCGTCATCATTGCTGTATTGATCTTCGTTTACACCATATTCTTTTAATGCTTTTGGAGTACTACCACCACTTTGGTCTAATGCAGCGATGAATCCTTTCCCATGACTTACTTTTTCTAATTGTTCTTTATTCATTATGCCTTTCACTCCTTTAATAAACTTTCAATATCATTATCGTAAAAAATAATAATATTCTCAAGTATAAAGTAATTAATTATTGAAATTTCTTAATTAACAATTTACAATTTTATGAAATTACCGTATTTATACATTTAATGTAAACATTCAAACATATTCAAAGGGGATTGTTATGAAACAACGTATATTAATTATTGGTAGCCCTGGTTCTGGAAAATCAACATTGGCATATCAACTACATTTAAAATATCAACTGCCACTTTACCATATTGATCAAATTCAATGGCTTAATAATAAAAACGTCATTACTTTTGAAGAATTAAAACAAAAACTTGAATCTATTGTAGTAAAAGAGGAATGGATTATTGATGGAAATTATTCTAGTACACTTAGTATGAGATTAAAATATGCAACTAAAGTCATATGGATTAAAGAACCAAGAGTAAAATGTATACTTAGAGTAATCAAGCGTTACATATATTCACTATTTAACAGAGAACATATCGGAGGAAATCCTAAAACATTAAGTTTTGAATTTATTAAGTATATTTGGGATTTTCCTAAAAATAATGAGCAATTTATCATGCAACAAATGAAAAGATCAATACCAAATGTTCAGTGGATCATCGATGATTCTAAAGCATTATCTTTACGTTTTCTTTAAAATTTTAATATATGTAAATATTAAATAGAATATTTTATAAAACTTTAGTGTATCGTATATTTTTTGTTAAAATATGCTATTCTAAAGTAAGTTAAGTTCTTATTAATTGAAGTTAGTCTTTATTTTTAAATCGTTTATATATGATAACTAAGTTCTTAATTAATACTTATATACTTTCTTGGAGGAACAGTAATGAAGAAAAATAAAATTTTTGCTGTATTAACAACAAGTGCTCTATTATTGGCGGCTTGTAGTAACGGAGATAATGCATCTGATAGTGGACAAAAAGATGGAAATCAGAAAAATGAGCAATCTAGTAATCAAAGTGGTAATAGTCAAAGTGATGCATTGAAAAAAAATAATGATAAAAATACAAATGAAAATAAAGTAGAGTATCCTAAAGATGGTGTTAAAGGGATTTATGTAACAAGTAATTCTACACAGGGTGCTAAAATGGATGAGTTAGTTAAATTCATCAAAGATTCTAATTTAAATACCATGGTTATCGATGTGAAAGATGATACAGGTAACATTACTATGAAATTAAATACAGGCAATAAACAAGTGGATAAAAATACGCTTGATATTGTAGATGGTAAAAAATTATTAAAAAAACTACATGATAATAATATTTATCCAATTGCACGTATTGTGACATTTAAAGATACAAAATTAGCAAATGAACACCCTGAATGGACATTCAGAAATAGTGATGGTTCTGTTTGGACAAATGGTAAAGGGGATAGCTTTGTTAATCCATTTATGAAAGAAGTATGGAAGTATGATATTGATGTTGCAAAAGCAGCTGCAAAAGCCGGCTTCCAAGATATTCAATTTGACTATGTACGCTTCCCAGAAGGATTTGAAAATCAAGCAGATAGCTTAACTTATAATAAAGGTGAATATAAAAATAGTCAGATGAGTTCAGGCGATCAACGTGTGGATACAATTACTAAATTCTTAGAATACGCAAATAAAGAATTAAAACCAATGGGAGTTAATGTGTCAGCTGATGTATTTGGTTATTCTGCATTAGTTGAAAATGCACCTGGTATTGGTCAAAGCTTCCCTAAAATTTCTAAAAATGTAGATGCCATTTCATCAATGATTTATCCATCTCATTGGAGTAATGGAGATTTCGGTTTACAAGCACCAGATACTGAGCCATATAAAACAGTTAATCGCTATATTCAAAAAGAAAATAGTTTATTAGATACATTAGGTAAAGATAAGCCTATTTCAAGACCATGGATTCAAGACTTTACCGCTTCATATTTAGGTGCTGGTAATTATATTGATTATGATGCAAAAGCGATATCTGAAGAAGTTCAAGCTTTAAAAGATAACGGTGTGAATGAGTTCTTATTATGGAATGCAGGTAATGATTATACAGAAGGTGTTAATTATAATCCTAAAAAAGGCAATGCTAAAGAACAAGACCCTGAAGGTGTAGAACAAACTAAAAACAAAGATGATCAACATTCTGATAGTCAAGATAATGAACAAACGGATAATAAAAATAAATAATATGGAGACCGTTTCTCGTGTATTAATTTAGTATGGAAACGATTTATCTTGTAAAACTATTTAAATGAAAGGAGTGAGTCAGCATTCATTTTGAATTTGTTGACTCACTCCTTTTTTATTTATTAAAAATGTTTAGTAGATCAATAAGAATGACTATGATGTTTTCGTTTAAGTAATAATGAAGTTCCCATAACTAATAGAAGTGAGGCTAAAAGTTGAGTTGAGTGTTGTTGTGTATCGTCTCCAGTACTTGGGAGTGTTTTAACAGAAGATTGTGATGTTTGAGTATTTTTAAGTGACTTAGAGGATGGCACCTCAGAAGAAGCAACTGTTCCTACATAATAACGATTGAGTTCACGTGCACAATCAACAGAATTAACTTGTTTATCATTAGAAGAGGAAGGTGTTTTAGCAGCTTTAGCGATACCTGATTCTGCATGAATACGTGTATCTTGAAGTTGATTAAAGTCACTATATGTACCATTTTTGTACTCAACTTCGCCATTTTTATAAACTTTATACATTCCACTGCCTTCATTTAATCTATTATGACTTATAATTTCAAAGTATGCGCCTTTGTCAACAGTACGACCAAGTCGTTGTAGATTTGGATTACCTCCACTATTAGATAATGCATCTGTAGCAATTTGTTTAGCGTTTTCTTTAGTCACTAAGTCAGCAGTATGTGCTTCTACAGATTGAGTCGTTGTAAGTAGCATTGTACTTGTTAAAAGTGTAGATGCGATGAAAGATACTTTCTTCATAATGAAAACCCCATTTCATTCATGATCAATTACAACTAGAGTGTAGCATTTGAATAGATCAGAAACAGGGTTTTAAAAAAAATCATAATAAATCTTTAACTTAACTTAAAGAATAAATGTTTTGTAAACATTAAATCAATATTTATCACATGATTTATATAAGGTATTAATATTTCTTTTTAGAAAAATATGAAATGGAACAAGCCATTAAAATCATAAAAATAATATGAGCAATCATCCATAAACCGTATTCTGTCCAGTTAAAGTGAAAGAATGAACGCTTTGCCATAGCGATGAGTGACGGATAAAGAGAGGCAAAAACAATCATTAATAAGACATAACTTAGTTTATATAATGGTTTAAAGACATGATAAATAAGTAAGAAAATAAAATATATTAACCATCCTATAAAAATATGAATGGCTAGTTCTAATAATAATGGCGTTTTGCTTGGGTCAATTAAGAAATCAATATTAATTAACAATAAAGTAAGATGAGTCGATTGAACTATGCCATCCATGATAGTCATTGTAATTAATAAGATAATACTTATAACTAAAGCACTAAGACAATGATAAAAATAACGGATCATAATTTCCCTCCTTCTTATATACATACTATAAGAATATTCCCTGAAATATTTGGTTTAACACTTTTTAAATTTTTAGAATATTGAAAAAACATGTTGACCAAAGTTTAAATCAATGATAAGTTATTAATAATTCAATAATCTATTAACTCTTATCAAGAGTGGTGGAGGGATGTGCCCTACGAAACCCAGCAACCGTCATTGTATGACATGGTGCTAATTCACATAAAGTTAATCATACTTTAGAAGATGAGAGAAAGTGTGTCGATGCTTTCTCTTAATAGTAGAAAGTATTTTTTTATGTTTTTACATATCTAGTAAGAGGAAATGAGAATTGAAAATTTATAAAAAGGTGTCAATACATATGAAAAAATTAATAGGTATGATCAGTATTTTGTTAGTAACGATAACGCTAGCAGCTTGTGGAAATCAGAAAGAAGATAATAAAAAAATTACCGTAGCAGCGTCGCCAGCACCTCATGGTGATGTGTTAAAAAAAGCTAAGGAAGAAATGAAGAAAAAAGGATATGATTTAGAAGTCAAAGAAGTTAATGATTATAAGGTGCCTAATAAATTATTAGATAAAGGTGATGTTGATGCGAACTTCTTCCAACATGTCCCATATTTGAATGCTGAAAAGAAAAGTCATGGTTATAAAATTGAAGAATTAGGTAAAGTGTTTACGACGCCTATGGGTGTATATAGTAAAAAATATAAAAATTTAAAAGACATTCCAGATGGATCGACGATTTACGTTTCTAATAATCCTGCAGAAGAAGGACGTTTTTTATCTTTCTTTGTTAATGAAGGATTAATTAAATTAAAAAAAGGCATTAAAATTGAAAATGCAAAATTTGAGGATATTGCTGAAAATAAAAAACACTTGAAATTTAACCATCAACAAGGTGCAGAGTTTTTACCAAAAACATATAAGAATGGTGAAGGAGCTGCAGTCATTATAAATTCAAACTATGCGCTTGATAATGGTTTAAAACCGTCTAAAGATGCTATTGTTATGGAAGGTAAATCATCACCATTTGCGAATACGATTGCCGTGCAAGAAGGTCATAAAAATGATGAAAAATTCCAAACATTATTAAAAGTTATGCAATCTAAAGAAATCAAAGCGTATATTAAAAAAGAATATGGCGATGATGTTATTCCATACGAAAACAAATAAGTCATAAAAGGTCTCTATTAGAGGCCTTTTATGATTTATATTTATCATTGTTTAAAAGATAGAAACAATATATTTTAATTTTTCTGAAAATATTTACAAATCTGACAATTATTAGTAAGATATTGATTATTATCACAAGAATTGAAGTCAATAAAGAAAGTTAGATATAAGTTGTTGATACTTTGGGAGAGGATGAGTCAATTTGAGTAAAGCAGAGGATATGATAAAAGAAGAGAGCAAGTATTTTGCTACTTCAGGACGTATAAAATATTATCCATTAGTGATTGATCATGGATATGGAGCAACTTTAGTAGATATAGATGGAAAAGAATACATCGATTTGTTAGCTAGTGCAAGCTCACAAAATGTGGGTCATGCACCACAACAGGTAGCAGAGGCGATTAAAAAGCAAGTAGATAAATTTATTCATTATACCCCCGCATATATGTATCACGAGCCTTTAGTGAAACTGTCTAAAAAGTTATGCGATATTGCGCCAGGTGATTATGAAAAACGTGTCACATTTGGTTTGAGTGGTTCGGATGCGAATGATGGTATTATCAAATTTGCACGTGCTTATACGGGACGACCCTATATTATCAGCTTTACAAATGCTTATCATGGCTCTACATTTGGAGCGTTATCAATGTCGGCTATCAGTTTAAATATGCGTAAACATTATGGCCCTTTATTAAATGGTTTTTATCATATTCCATTTCCAGATAAATACAGAGGGATCTTTGAACAATCTAAATCAAACACTGTTGAAGAATATTTAGCGCCATTGAAAGAGATGTTTGCTAAATATGTTCCAGCTGAGGAAGTAGCTTGTATTGTGTTAGAAACGATTCAAGGAGATGGTGGACTATTAGAACCAGTAGAAGGCTATTTTGAAGCACTTGAAGCGTTATGTCGAGAATACGGTATTTTAATTGCTGTTGATGATATCCAACAAGGATTAGGTCGTACAGGTTCTTGGAGCTCTGTGGACCACTTTAACTTTACACCAGATCTCATTACATTTGGTAAATCATTAGCAGGTGGATTACCAATGTCAGCGATTGTGGGTCGAAAAGAAATTATTGAAAGTCTTGAAGCACCAGCACATCTATTTACGACAGGGGCAAATCCAGTAAGTTGTGAAGCGGCTCTTGCTACGATTGAAATGATAGAAAACGACGACTTACTAACAGCTAGTTCTGAAAAAGGAAACTACGTGCGTCAACGTATGAATCAATGGGTAGATCAATACGATTACGTAGGAGATGTGCGTGGTATTGGGTTATCTATTGGAATTGATATTGTTAAAGACAAACAGTCAAAAGAAAGAGCTGCTGAAGAAGCATTGAAAATTTGTAATTACTGTTTTGAACATGGTGTAGTGATTATTGCAGTTGCTGGGAACGTCTTACGTTTTCAACCGCCACTCGTTATTACTTATGAACAGTTAGATAAAGCGTTAGATGTTATTGAAGAAGCGCTTCAAGCACTACAAGATGGTAATTTAAATCAATATAGTATAGAAGGACAAGGTTGGTAAAATATATTAAAAGAGCAAGAAAAGACATTAAGTGAATGTCTTTTCTTGCTCTTTTCAGTATACTTCCCTTAAAAAACAATTGAATGTTTCTAAAGGGGATATGAGAAATATAAGTGAGTTCATTATCTTAATCTTTTGGTATGACATAATCATCTTCATCATTCTTTTTAGAATGTTTAATACCATAGAATACATAAATAACAATACCAACTAAGAACCAGATTAATGTATAAAGTTTAGCTTCAAAACTTAAACCCCAGAATACAAGCAAGACTAATAAAAAGGTAATGACAGGTAATACAGGGAAGAACGGTACTTTAAATGCTGGAACTGGTAAATCTTTGCCTTCACGTTTTCTTAAACTATACATTGCAATAGATACAAACATAAATGCAATTAATGTACCTGCTGAAATTAATTGAGCTAAGAAAGCAAATGGGAACATTGAACCAATTAAAACACCGATAACAGTGAGAATAACAAGCGCTCTATTAGGTAAATGTTTATCATTTAATTTGGCTAACCAAGAAGGTAATAATCCGTCACGACCAAATGAATAAAGTAAACGTGAACCAGCTAACATCATACCGATTAATGCTGTAAACATACCGATGACTGAAATAGCTTGAACTACTGCTGCTACTACACCATGTCCACTTTGACGAAGTGCCCAACCTACAGGTTCAGCATTCCCAGCATATTTTGAATAATGGAACATACCAACTAATACTAAAGCTACAGCTACGAATAAAACAATCGCAATGATTAATGATCCCAAAATACCACGTGGCATCGTTTTTTGCGGATTAATAGCTTCAGCTGAGTTGGCAGCAATTGAATCAAACCCTATGTATGCCAAGAAAATCATTGATACCCCTGCATAAATACCCTGCCATCCACCAAAATCACCAGTTTCAGTGACTTTATGCTCAGGAATAAATGGAACATAGTTACTTGCTTGAATTGCTGTTAATCCAACAATAACGAATAAAACAATCGCTAGAACTTTTAAAATAACAAGAATATTTTCGATACGAGCAGCTTCACTCATACCACGAGATAATAATAATGCAGTTAAAATAATAACAATTGCTGCAACTAAGTCTATAATTCCTCCATTTGCACCAAAAGGGTTAGATAAAGACTTAGGTAACGCAATACCTAAAGGAGACACAAGTCCTCTTAAATTGGCTGAAAAACCAGAAGCTACAAAGGCAACGGCAATAAAGTATTCGGCAAGTAATGCCCAACCAGCTACCCATCCAAAGAATTCACCAAATAAAACGTTAATCCAAGAATATGCAGAACCAGCAAAAGGCATGGCTGCAGCCATTTCAGCATATGAAAATGCAACTAAACCAGCAACAATTGCAGCTAATAAGAAAGATAAAGCTACGGCTGGACCAGCATGCTCTGCTGCTACTACACCAGGTAGTGTGAAAATCGATGTTGATACAATAGTACCTACACCTAATGCAAGAAAATCTTTAACACGTAACGTACGTTTTAAATGTCCATCTTTACTTTGATAGATAGTGGGATCTTCTTTTCTAGTAAAATTTTTGAAAAAACTGGCCATAATTATGAACCTCCACTAATAAGTTTAAAATTTAATGAATTAGCTTGTTAGCTATATAACATTTATTATCATAGCATAAAAGAACGGTATTTTGTCTAAAATTTCTGAAAATTTCAAGTTTTCTTACTTTTAATCAAACAAGAATACATAACTAGAAAATTTAAATGATAGATTTGATTATATCAGATAAATCTAAAATAAAAACAACAAAAAAGAGTATATTTACTCCAAAAATATAAAAAGTAGTAATTATATCAATATTGGCACTATAATTATAGAAGACAAGTCAAGTCATTAGACCTTTTTAATTGTGTCATTTTACAATGGTTAAAGTATATTGACCTATTCCAATATGGAATGGTTACTATCGAAAATATGTATTTTATTAATGTTTCGATGCGTACTATAATAAGAAACGTAATAAAGTTACAACGTATTCAAATATTCTAATAAGTATGTCTTACTATCATTCCCTTAAACATGACATATATAATAGAAAACTCCCATCTCATATTTGAATATGTCTAATTAACTGAGGTTACACTTCAACTTTAAAAATTGAAGTTATTTAAATATAAAGAAGCCGCAATTAACATGTGACTAAGTCTTTCCCTCTTTTTCCCTAAAAAAATAGACATGTGTGTGGCTTCTTTTTAATTGGGTATAAAAAAATAGAAAAGTAATTTTGAAATAAAAAATTTAAATTACAAATGTAAACTTGAAAGGATATGAATATAAAATGGCTAAAGAAAACTATTCTGCTGCAGATATGGTCATTGATACTTTAAAAAATAATAATGTGGATTATGTATTTGGTATTCCAGGTGCAAAAATCGACTATTTATTCGATGCATTAGAAGATGATGGTCCAGAACTTATCGTTACACGTCATGAACAAAATGCTGCAATGATGGCACAAGGCATTGGACGTTTAACAGGTAAACCTGGTGTTGCATTAGTAACAAGTGGTCCAGGGGTAAGTAACTTAACAACTGGATTATTAACAGCTACTTCAGAAGGTGACCCTGTATTAGCAATCGGTGGTCAAGTTAAACGAAATGATTTATTACGTCTTACTCACCAAGCTGTAGATAATGCTGCGTTACTAAAATCATCAACTAAATATAGTGCAGAGGTTCAAGATCCTGAATCATTATCTGAAGTTATGACAAATGCAATCCGCACTGCAACTTCTGGTAAAAATGGTGCAAGTTTCATTAGTATTCCACAAGACGTTATTTCATCTCAAGTGCAAAGTAAAGCAATCGACTTACCAGAAAAACCTCATTTAGGCGTACCAACAGATGAAGAAGTGAATGAAGTGCTTCAAGCAATTAAAGATGCTAAATTCCCTGTATTACTTGCAGGTATGAGAAGTTCTAGTGAAAAAGAAACAGAAGCAATTCGTAAATTTGTTGAAAAAACAAGCTTACCTGTTGTAGAAACTTTCCAAGGTGCTGGTGTAATTAGTCGTGAATTAGAAGACCATTTCTTTGGTCGTGTTGGTTTATTCCGTAACCAAGTGGGTGACGAATTACTAAGAAAAGCTGATTTAGTAGTTGCAATCGGTTATGATCCAATTGAATACGAAGCAAGTAACTGGAATAAAGAATTAGATACTGAAATTATCTCAATTGACGAAGTACATGCTGAAATTACAAATTACTTACGTCCTAAAAAAGAATTAGTAGGTAATATTGCAGGTACAATTCAAATGATGTCAGAAAAAGTGTCTGAACCAATTATTGATCAAAAACATTTAGATGACTTAGAAGAATTAAGAGCAAATATTATCGAAGCTACTGGTATTAAATATGAACATGAAGATGGTATTTTACATCCAGTAGAAATTATTAATACAATGCAAAAAACGTTAACTGATGATACAACTGTTACAGTAGACGTAGGTAGTCATTATATTTGGATGGCTCGTAAATTTAGAAGTTACAATCCAAGACACTTATTATTCAGTAACGGTATGCAAACTTTAGGTGTTGCGTTACCATGGGCTATAGCAGCTGCATTAGTACGTCCAAACACACAAGTTGTGTCAGTTGCTGGTGATGGTGGTTTCTTATTCTCAGGTCAAGATTTAGAAACTGCTGTACGTAAAAAATTAAATATCATTCAATTAATTTGGAATGATGGTAAATACAACATGGTTGAATTCCAAGAAGAAATGAAATATAAACGTGCAGCTGGCGTAGCATTTGGTCCAGTAGATTATGTTAAATATGCAGAGTCATTTGGTGCGAAAGGTATCCGAGTAACAAGCCCAGAAGAACTTGAAGCTGCAATTAAAGAAGGTTACGAAACAGAAGGACCTGTTTTAATTGATATTCCAGTAAATTATAAAGATAATATTAAATTATCAACAAATATGTTACCAGATTCTTTAAATTAATTTTCTAAAAATAGGAGTGAATATTAATATGGGTCATGTATTATATCAACATGGTACATTAGGTACATTGATGGCAGGTTTATTAGAAGGAACTGCCACAATCGATGAATTATTAAAACATGGTGATTCAGGACTAGCAACACTTACAGGTTCAGACGGTGAAGTTATCTTCATTAATGGAGAAGCTTACCATGCAAATGAAAAAAAAGAATTCGTTAAACTTAAAGGTGATGAATTAACACCTTTTGCAACAATTACTAAATTTGAAGCAGATGAATCTTATGAAACTTCTAATAAAGATTCTGAAACAGTATTAAATGAAGTAAAAGAACATATGTTAAGTGATAATTTATTCTCAGCAGTAAAAATCACTGGTAAATTTAAAAAAATGCATGTTCGTATGATGCCAAAACAAGAACCACCATATACAAGATTAATTGATTCAGCACGTAGACAACCTGAAGAAACTCAGGAAGATGTTAACGGTACAGTGATTGGCTTCTTTACACCTGAATTATTCCATGGTATTGGTTCTGGTGGTTTCCATATTCATTTCGCCAACGATGATCGTAATTTCGGCGGACACATTTTAGATTTTGAAGTAGATGATGTAAAAGTTGAAATTCAAAACTTTGAAACATTTGAACAACACTTCCCAATCGATAATAAAACATTCACTAATACTGAAATTGATTATGCAGATATCGATGCAGAAATTAGAGAAGCTGAATAATATATCATCATTAGAGTTCGAATCTTTTAAGATTCGAACTTTTTTATTTCATTAAAATAATATTTTAAGCAATTCAATTTAATGGTATAATGATTTCGAATTTTATGTTTATGGAGGTATATAGGATGCAATGTCCAAATTGTGGTCAGTCATATCAACAAGGAGATTTATTTTGTGGAGAATGTGGAACGAAATTAGATCAGATTACACCATCTACAACAACACCAGAATCATTAAACTTGGATAGTCATATAAACAAAAGTGTAAATCACTCTACTTCAAGTTCTGTTACTTCGCCAAATGCTATATCAAAAGAACAGCCTACAGTGAATCAATACAACAATATTGAGTCATCTCAAACGCAAGATGCACCTGATTATACATCTTATCAACAACGTTATGGTAATCCTAGTGCTTCAAGTCAAAAAGTTAAATCTGTTGTCGAAGAAAGTAAAAAATTCTTTAAACAAGTGTTTAAACGGCATGATACAATCATTGAGAGTCATCATTCATTTAGTTACTCATTATTAGCTTCATTAGTGATAGTGGGCTTATTAATTTTAGGATTTTTTATTCATTTTATGATTGAAGATAGTTTTGGTTATATCGTTTCAGGAGTATTTACTATTGTTCTAAGAGTAATACTAGGCATCGCTATTGCTATAGCTATTCTTTTCTTTATTACTTATGGAGTGATACGTTTAACTGTACTTCAACCTTTTCAAATTAAAAAAGTTTTGTCAGACTTTATTTTAACGAATACATTATCAGTGCTTATACTTTTGTTAGGATTTATTTCACTATTTTTAAAACTTTATATTTTAAGTGGGGTATTAGGAGTATTTTCGATTATCTTATTATTCACATCATGTATATATTTAATTGCTAAATATAGTGTAAATAGAAAATTACGTATCCCTAGTTTTTACGGTGTTATCATATTTTTCGTTATTATTGGATTTGCATTACATTTATTTGGATCATCGTTAATTAGTCAATTCGATGATTTCGGAGTACTACGTAGATTATTTGGAAGAGGTTTTAGTGGCTTATTGTAAGCATTATGGAAGTAAATTTGTTCCAATTTAAAATGTATGTACTCAATGTGATACGCGTGTCATTAATGAATTTAAGTAATCACCATCTTTAAGAAATAATATAAAAAATACATAGGGCAATAAAAATTTTCAAAGAAATAGAAGATGAGGCTATTAAAAAAGTTCAAGATATAGTAAGTCGATAATATCTGATATATTTTTATTGTATAAGTCTCAAACTAAAAATAATATATAATATTTTATAAGGAGAATTGAGAAATGTTAAATGCTGAACCTATGATTAAGAAGATGAAAAATCAAAAAATCAATTATGATAGGGTGTTGAAAAAACTGATTAATCAATGGGAGCGTGAAGGCGTTCGCCCTAAAATTTTATTACATAGTTGTTGTGCACCTTGTAGCACATATACATTAGAATATCTATCTCAGTATGCAGATATTGCTATTTATTTCGCTAATCCTAATATTCATCCTAAAAATGAATACTTAAGACGTGCCAAAGTTCAAGCACAATTTGTAAAAGAGTTTAATGAAAAGACTGGACATTCGGTAAAATATATTGAAGCTGATTATCAGCCATATGAATTTATGAAGATGGCAAAATCGCGTGGTCTTACTGAAGAACCTGAAGGTGGAAAACGTTGTACAGCGTGTTTTGAGATGCGTTTAGAGCTTGTCGCAGAAGCAGCAGTGAAGTATGGATATGATTATTTCGGTAGTGCATTAACATTATCTCCTAAAAAGAATGCTCAATTAATTAACGAACTCGGTATGGAAGTTCAACGATTATACAATACATATTATTTACCTAGTGATTTTAAGAAAAATAAAGGTTATGAACGGTCTATAGAAATGTGTAATGATTATAATATATTTAGACAATGTTATTGCGGATGTGTATTTGCAGCGATGGAACAAGGTATTGATTTTAAAAAAATTAATCGAGAAGCTAAAGCATTTTTAGAACAATTTTAAAAGGAGTAAGAGAGAATGAGTTAAACATTCTTTCTTACTCCTTCGCTTTTAGTTATAACGTACGATGGATAAAACGCACAATAGCTAAAATAGCAATAACAAGAGCAGATAGTAGTCCAGCAATTTTTATACCTTTCTTCTCTTTTTCAGGTTCAGGATCTTTATTTTCCATCATTTCTAATAGTTCACGTTCAATTTCAAGATCCAAAGCTGTTTTCTTTTCACCATTGTAACCGATACTATTATCGTATTCTTGAGAAGATTTGGTATCTTCAATGTTATTCTTATCTTTAGTTTGTAACTCTTTTTGTTTATCTTCTATAGTCATCAATATGCCCTCCGATAGTACGTGCTACGTGTAATATTAGTATAGTGCACTTTATCGTTTAGTGAAATAATTTAACGTCTAGCATCTAGTCCAATAATCTCACTAATATGACTATAATAGTTTGCTTTTAAATATTTAGCAATATCTCGATTAATCTTTTTAGTTAAACCAGGGCCTTCTATCACGAGGGATGAGTAGATTTGTACAAGTGACGCACCATTTCGCATCATTTGAATAGTATCTTGTGCACTAAAAATACCACCTGTACCAATGATTAAAAATTCGCCATTCGTTTGTTGATAAGCCCATTTTACAAGTTCTAAATTACGTTTAAATAAAGGTCGACCACTTAATCCTCCGTCTTCTACTTTATTTGGAGAAGATAAACCATCACGTTGACGTGTGGTATTGGCTAAAATCATACCATCAAAGGTTTCTGTAATTTGAGGTAAAATAGTTTTAAAACCTTCAAGTTCTAAATCTGAAGTTAGCTTTAAAAAGATTGGGACATTTACTTCGTGTTGTGCTTTATAATCTATTAAAGCATGACATAACATTGAAAATTCATCTTTATCATGGAAACTTTGTAAGTTTTCAGTATTAGGTGAGCTAATATTCACAGTGAAAAATGATACATCTGCTTTAAACGCATCGATGACTTTAATATAATCTTGATAACGCTCTTCGTAAGGTGTCGTTTTATTAACGCCCACATTTAAACCTACAGGAATAGTGTAAGCATGGCGTCTTAAATTCCATAAAGCTTTATTCATCCCCATATTATTAAAGCCCATACGATTGATTAAGGCATCATCTTCAAGTAAGCGATACATACGCGGTTTAGGATTGCCATCTTGTGGTTTAGGTGTAATGCCACCAAGTTCAAGAGCACCGAAACCAGCATTTTCAAGTGCTTTAGGCACTTCACATGATTTATCAAAACCAGCAGCTAAACCAACTGGATTTTTAAATGTTATCCCTTTAATGTTTTGTGAAAGAGAGGGGTGTTCATATGTAAATAATTTATTTACAAAAGGTAGTAAAAAAGCGTTTTTCTGAGTGAATTTTAAGGCATCTACTGTTAATCCATGTGCCTTTTCAGGTTCGATTTTGAATAAAAGAGGTTTAATTAATTTGTACATAATAATGCTCCATTTCATTGTATTTGAGGCTTACGATCCTCATTTAATATCATTGAAAAAACATTCCTTTAATAGACTAGCACGTTCGCTTAAAAATGAATAGTCAAATTTGAAAGTGTTTGAAAAATTGCCTAACTTTAAATCATTTTGGAATGACAAAGGTTAAAGCTCATCCATTTAGGTAATAGAATAGTAGATAAAGAATTGGACTAAGGAGGATAATTAATGAAATCATATTGGAAAAATCAATTACCTTTAGAGGATATTCAAGATATTTCACCAGTAAGCGGTGGAGATGTAAATGAAGCATTTAAAATTACAACAAACGATGATATATATTTTTTATTAGTTCAAAGAAATCGTAAACCCTCTTTCTACGCTGCCGAAATGGCTGGACTAGAAGCATTTGAAAAAGCAGATATTACAGCACCAAGAGTGATTGAAAATGGCGAAATTAATGGCGATGCGTATCTATTACTCAGTTATTTAGAAGAAGGCGGTAAAGGAAGTCAAAAAGAATTAGGACAACTTGTAGCCAAAATGCATAGTCATCAACAGTCAGAAGGTAAGTTTGGATTCGAGTTACCTTATGAAGGTGCTGATGTCTCATTTGATAATACATGGTCAGAGTCTTGGAGTGAAATTTTTGTAGAACGTCGTATGGATCATTTAAGAGATGAACTATTACGTAAAAATTTATGGAATGAAGAAGATAATAAAGTATACGAACAAGTACGTTCTGTTATGATTAATGAATTAGAAAATCATAATAGCAAACCGTCTCTTTTACACGGTGATTTATGGGGCGGTAATTATATGTTTTTAAAAGATGGGCGTCCCGCTTTATTTGATCCAGCGCCGTTATATGGAGATAGAGAATTTGACCTAGGTATCACTACTGTCTTCGGTGGATTTACACAAGAGTTTTATAATGAATATGAAAAGCATTATCCTTTAGGAAAAGGAGCAGAAAAACGCTTAGAGTTCTATAGATTATATTTATTCATGGTGCATTTAGTTAAATTTGGTGGTATGTATGCAAGTAGTGTGAATCGTTCAATGGATCACATATTGGCCTAATAAAATACTTCGGGTTAAGTCGTCTTAATCCGAAGTATTTTCTTTCGTCTTTAATGAAGTCATCATATCATTAGATGTTAAAACGAACGATGAAGTGGATACATTATTGCATAAAGTGAAAGCGTTAGGTGGTAAGGTGATTGATGAACCTAAGACTTCTCAAGGTTATTACGGTGCAACATTTGCTGATCCAGATGGACATAAATATAATTTCTTAGTTTGTTAGTTCAATTAATTTTATAAAATACGCCAATTAATATACGCCCCAAAGTTAGAATGAGATCTAATGGTGGGGCGCATTTTTAATGAAAAAGTTATCATGAAGACGTTTTTTTATCTTTATATAGATTCATATAAATAATAGAAATAATGATTAAAATCGCGCCGGTTATGAATTTAGGCGTTAATGGTAAAGGGAAAAACGGGAAAGAAAATATAAACACAAATATAGGATTGAGGGTTCTTATAATATTCGCTTCACGAAACGAAATGTATTTCAAACCTTCATAAAATAATAAAAGTCCTATTACGCCACTACACAAAGCAGAAAGTAAAATAGAGAACAAGCCTATGCTTATATGTATGGTATGTAAATGATTAGTCACAATTAATATGATACCTAGCAACAAAGTAGAAGTCGCCTGATTGTATAGTAAGATGGTTTTAGAATCAATGTCTTTGACGGTCTTTTTAGCTAACATATTCGTTAGCGCAAAAAAGAATGTATAAGATAGGGTGACAATCACACCTAATATACTGTTAAAATCACCTGAAAAATGAGTAATCAAGAATGAACCTATAACAGCAAAAATTATAGGAAAGGTATCGTTTTTGCACAACGTTTCATTTAGAAAGAGCACTGAAAGAAACAACGCAAATATAATATAAAATCTTCCTAATAATCCAACACTAACTGGATCTAACAAACTTAAACTTACATATTGGAGTAAAATACCTATTGTATTAGTAATACCTAAGAGCCATATAAATTTGTTATGATAGATTTTTATTTTACTTTTATCGAGTAATACAGTTATTAATAATATTAAAGTTGAAAACAAAGCATTAAAAAAACTTGCTTGAATAGGTGATAAATCAGTGAGTGAAAGTTTGTTTAATATTGGGGTTAAAGACATGATTGCTATGGAAATAATATTAAATAAATACCCTTTTTTAACCTTATTCATGGTATGCCCCTAAATATTTAAAAATTTCTTCATATAACCCATCTTGAAATGATAATAAATTTTTGTCTAATGGTTCTTTCGTAAGTATTCTTTCAGTAGTTTCTGAATATTTCGGTATATCTTTAAAATAGCTTACTTCAGCTTTTGTAATTGTAGTGGTATGGCCATTTGGTAGTATATAGTAACCTAAATAGTCTATATCACTTTCATTGATGACAGCGCCAGACTCTTCATAAGCCTCTCTGATAGCTGTCTCATTCATCGTTTCATTATGGTTTACCTTACCTCCTGTTAATTCCCATGCTCTTTTTTTATTTTTAACAAAAACAAGATTTCCTTGATAGGTTAAAACAATTAAAACAGAATCATATTTTGTAACTGTCTCATTAAATTGAAGTTTGATATGATTTATAATCATTTTTATCTACCTCCTTTATGAGGTAGATATAACTGTAGAATCCAAAATTTTTATTAAAAACATTTAATATTTGATCAATTGATGAAATCAGTTTAAAACTGATTGAGTCGTTCTTAAAAGTCTTTCGTGAGACTACTTTAAAACCATATTTATTAGCTATCTTTTCTAAATCATTTACGCTATATTCCGTTTGATAACCAAATTTCCAAACTTTTAATAAAATTTTTATTTTCTTATCTAAAATACCAAACGAATATTTATTTGGTGTCATTAATATAAGGTGTCCATTAGTTTTCAATACTCTATACATTTCCTTCATGACTTTATCAGGGTTTAGAAAATGTTCTATAACACCTAATGAACTAACTGTATCAAATGTATTTTGAGGGTAAGGTAAATTTTGAACATCTCCAATAACATACTTAAATTTGATTCCAGTTTTAATCATATACTCAGTTGCAATACTTTTTGCATTTTCAGAAATATCAATACCATGTCTTTCAATTTTATATTTCTCAATAAGTTTGAATAGGATGGCCCCATCCCCGCATCCAGCTTCTAATACTTTATCGCCAGGACTAAAATAATATTCATTATAAATAAATGTTTTTAATTTATCTTTTGCTCTTTCAATTCTTGATGGTGGGAAATTATATGATACTTTATTCATAGATGCACCTTCTTAGTTGTTTTATATATTATTATATATTTATTTTATATAATATCATAATTATTATCGTGATAAGTTATGATGTTTGATTCTATACCTGAATATATCTTATAAATAAATATTTGTGGCTTGAACTATTCTACGATAGACTATGAAATATATTTGTTGAGTGGCATATAGAATCAGTCGCATAAACGAACATAAGTGAGCAATCACTTCATTAAGTAGTTTTAATTATTAAAATCAAAGAACTACTTTATATTTTCTCTAGGAAAGGGTTTCAACAAAATGAGCTGTGATTCAATTAAGAACTTTACTCAAAATATGGACATAAAAAATCTGCCCTCAAAGTCAGAACTTTGAAGGCAGTCTAAGTCTTGATAATAAAATTTTAATTTTTTTGAATGTTGCCGTATTCTTCTCTTAAGTCATACACTTTATCAGGTGTAACGTCTTGACCAAGTGGATCGACAACTTTCATAGTTGAGAATGTATGAAGGACTTGGCCTCTAATCATTCCTAAATATTCTTGTCTTAATTGATGTTGTTCTTGTTTTTCTTCAACACTCAAACTTTCAACTTTTTCTTTATTTGCTAATTGATTAATTCTATCTAGTAATTCTCTCATTATTTATTACTCCTAATTTGTATGAGGTGGGAAGTGGGGTACAATATACGTTCCAACTTCTTCTATAAGTGCTTCGATATCACGATCATCATTTGTAAATCTTAAGATAATATGATTTGTATTAATGGATTCATAAGCTTTTAATATTTGTAGTAAATTTTTACGTCCAGTACGGAAACCACCTTTAATCGGTTTTACGGTTTCATTTGGATTTTGGGATAAATCAATCATTAGAATATTCATAAACGGTTTGAATCGGTCGGTACCACTGTGCCAAGCTTCAACTAATTTCTTTTGATCTTGAAAAGGTTGTGCGTAAAATAGCCAACCATCCATATGCTGTTGTAACCAGGACATGGATTGTCTTGAGTAGCCTGTACCAAACATCGGAATCGTATGATGTTTAGGCAATACTTGTAACCCAGAATCCTCATATAATTCAAAAATTGAATTTGAAATGTTGGGAGAATGTGATTGCCAAAGCGCTCTTAATGATTGAATGGTTGTTTGATAACGTTCTGTTAATGCACTTTCATCTACTTTAAATGCAGGGAATTCGAAAGCGCGATCACCGGTAGCCATACCGAGTAATAAACGTTGATTGGAAATAAGGTCAAGTGAGACTGCTGATTTAGCTAAATGGATAGGATGACGTAGTGTTGCCACAATACTGCTGGTCCCAAGTGCAATTTTTGAGGTAAACGCACTTAAATACGTTAGGAAAACAAATGGGTCGTAATTTTCAGTTACAGATCCTAAATGAGGACTATATAGTGGATTATCTCTTACGAATAAACTTGTAAATCCTAATCGTTCAGCTTGTTGTGCAAACTTCACTTGTTCGTTAAAATCAATATGCTCTTTATTTTTACTATCAAATGGTATGGATAGACCTAATGTTAATTTATGATTTTTAAAGGTACGTTTAAAACCCTCATGATTTTCTATCTTGGACATATCATCCCTCCTAACTAAACTTTACATAAACAACACTTATTATCTAAACAACAAGTGTTGTTTATAATATAACCTAAATAATCATTTTATGCAAGTCGCATGCTTTTCTATAAAACAACACTTACAATCATTAAGACTGTAAGTGTTGTTTATAGAATTATAGATTTGTAATATGGTGAAGTAAAAATGGTAAGTTTTGATCAATAAATTGCTCAGCACTTAGTTCGCTTGTATCTAACCAATGTCTTGCCAGTCCACATAAACCAGCGGCTAAAAAGCTTGCGCTATTTTCAATAATACTAGAATCGTGCTCGGGATATTTATGTTGTAACATAAGGGTAAACATAGCTTCCAACTCGTTGTTAATGCATTTATGAGCATGGTTACAAAATGTCTCACGATTGAGTTTGCAAGCATTTTGTACATTTTCCAAATAATATGCTATCGAGACAAATAATTTAGAGATAATCTGACCATTAAGCGTTTCTGAAATAGACAACGTTTCTTTAATATCTTTAAGAACAGTCATTGATAATGAATAATCTAATATTTCATATTTATCATTAAAGTGTGCGTAAAATGTAGCCCGATTAACAGTAGCACGGTCAGTAATATTTTTTACTGTAATTTGGGTCATTTCTTTTTCTTGTGACACATTTAGAAATGCTTCTACGAGTAATTGTTTTGTACGTATGACTCTTGGATCCATTTTATTGCTTGGCACAAAGACATCCCTTTCATTTTAAAATGTGATTACTTTAAATTATTAAACGAACAAAGAAGGTTGTCAAAGAGTATGATTACTCTTTCTATTTTAAACTATTATAATAGAAGAAATTTGTTTTTTCTTTTTAAATTACATATATATTGTTGGTCAAAATTCTTAAAATATCCATAAAACTAGAAAAATTTAAGAAAATGATAAAATAAATATTCTGAAAATTTAGAAAATGTGTTATAGTATTTTTTATCATTACTTAATACAACAACAAAATATTATAGGAGGTATAAGAATGACAACAGAACTTAGAAAAATAAGCGTTGGAGATTTTATTTTTAGAGTACTTTCCGGAGTGGCTATTGGGATTGTGGTAGGTTTAGTACCGAATGCCATTTTAGGTGAAATCTTTAAAGCTCTTATGCATCACCATCCTATTTTTGCAACATTACTACATGTTGTTCAAGCATTACAATTTACTGTACCAGCATTAGTAGGTGCGTTAATTGCGATTAAATTTAATATGACTCCTCTTGCGATTGCAGTCGTATCAAGTGCAGCTTATGTAGGAAGTGGTGCTGCTCAATTTAAGAATGGGGCTTGGATTATTGCAGGTATTGGTGATCTAATCAATACGATGATTACTGCAGCAATTGCAGTTTTATTTATTCTACTTATTGAAAAACGTGTAGGAAGTATGGCATTGATTGTTTATCCAACAATTGTTGGAGGTCTCTCAGCTACAATTGGTGTGCTCATCCTACCATATGTACATACTATAAATATTGCGATTGGTAATATGATTAATAGTTTCACTGAATTACAACCTGTATTGATGTGTATGTTAATCTCAATGGTATTTAGTTTTATTATTATTTCCCCATTATCAACAGTAGCTATTGCTATTGCCATTGGTATTACAGGTTTGGCAGCCGGTTCAGCTTCAATTGGTATTTCAGCTACTGAAGCGGTTTTACTTATTGGCACAAGTCAAGTAAATCGTGTTGCAGTACCAATTTCTATTTTCTTTGGTGGCGTGAAAATGATGATGCCAAATATGGTGAAATATCCAATTATTATGCTACCTATTTTGATTACCGCAGCGGTTTCTGGTGTAGTTGGTAGTCTTATCGGTATTGCTGGAACAAAAGAGTCTGCTGGGTTTGGATTTATTGGTATGATTGGGCCGATTAGTGCATTTAAATTTTTACACGTCGATTCAGCTGTTATGAGTATCATCCTAATTATTATTGGATTTTTTGTTGTACCTTTAGTAACAGCATTTATACTAGATGTTATTTTACGCAGAGTCTTAAAATTATTTACAAATGATATTTACAAATTTATGGGATAAACGCATTAGCCTGGGACATGATGAATTGTCTCAGGCATTTTTAAATTTAAACGATAAACGCCAATAATGTTACAATAAAATAGAAAAAAGATTAAAAGGATGAAGGGTTAATGGCGAAAAAAATTGAAGCTTTAGCATTAAAAACAGCAGAATTAACACGACGTACACATGAACTAGGCATTCCAGTGATGATATTATTTGAAGGTGTACCTGCATCTGGGAAGACGCGCTTATCTAATGAGTTATTATTAAATTTAGATGCGAAGTATACACAATTTATTGCGACACAGTCACCTAAACAGGATGATTTAAGATATCAATTTTTACAAAAATATTGGAATACCTTACCTAAAAAAGGTGATATAAATATTTATTTTAGAAGCTGGTATTCTCATTATCTAGATTATAGAGAAAATAAAATTAAACACGACAAATATAAAAACTATGATGTACTCAAACAACAAATTTCTTCTTTTGAAAATATGCTTAAACGAGATCACTATGAAATCATTAAGTTTTTCATAGAAATTAATGAAGAAAAACGTCAAGAACATATTCAACAAACCAAAGATAATCCATTGACGCGTTGGAAAGTTCAAGAATATAGTAATGTACTTTCAACAGATATTTATCTTAAAGACATGCGTCAATTTATAAAAAATGATAAAGCATGGGAAATCATTGATTATACCGAAAGAGAAAAAGCGATTGAAACAATGTATGAACATATTATCAAACGTCTTGAAACAGCGATTGAGAAGCATGAGCAAAAAGAAGAACAGCGAGACGGTAAATTTCATTCTAATTTTAAAACACACCTTTTTGATAGAAAGGTGGATAAAGTAAAAAAAGATGAATATAAACAGCTCATTGAGGAATTGCAAAATCGTATGAGAGAAATTCAATTCGCTTTATATGATAGAAAGATTCCACTTATTTTAGTATTTGAAGGTATGGATGCAGCTGGTAAAGGCGGAAATATTAAACGAATTAGAGAAAAATTAGATCCAACGGGTTATCGAGTGAATGGCATTAGTGCCCCTACAGATGTTGAATTAAAACATCATTATTTATGGAGATTTGCGAAAGAAATGCCAAGAACAGGGCACATCGAATTATTCGATAGAAGTTGGTATGGTCGTGTATTGGTAGAGCGTGTCGAAGGTTTTGCTACTGTCGATGAATGGCAACGTGCATATGATGAAATAAACGCATTTGAGAAAATGTGGACAGATGAAGGAGCGATTATTTTAAAGTTCTTCCTTACATTAGATAAAGAAGAACAATTAAAACGTTTTAAAGATCGTCAAGAAAATGTTAATAAACAATGGAAAATTACAGATGAAGACTGGCGAAATAGAGAAAAATGGGATTTATACGTGGAATCAAGTCACGATATGGTTGAGAAAACAAATACATCCTATGCACCATGGCTTGTGGTCCCTGCTGATCATAAAAAAACCTCTCGTATTGAGATACTAAAATATATTATTCGTAATTGTGAAAAGGTACTTTGGGGAGTAAAGGATTATTAAAAATAAATAAGGAAACTTAATACGTACAAGCTCTTGTTTTTTTATCAAAAGTAAAGAATTTAAATAGCCAATTACACTTTAAAAATATTACAGTAATGTAACAAAACATTAATTTGTAATATTACTAATGATGTTAAAGTATTGTAATTTTTGTAAGAAAGTATTGTAAAACGTTAATTTATAATAAAAATAAACTCCATATTGATAGATTTTATATATTACAAGAAGTATTTAATATATTTCAATATTACAAAATGATGGATTAATTGTAATTTTTTGTAAAAAAAGCGTAATACTATTCTATGAATTTTGTGTTATAGTAGCTATTGTCAAAAGTTAAACAACAAATCAAAACAGAAATTAATCTTAAACAAAGAACGAAACATAACGAAAATATATATTTCAATTTTGGAGGAATTATTTATTATGAAAAAGACAGTAATCGCTTCGTCATTAGCAGTAACTTTAGGTTTAACAGGATATGCTTTAACAAACGATCACAGTGCACATGCATCAGAACAAACAACTAACTATTCTCATTTAGCTGACTTAGCTCAAAATAACCCATCTGAATTAAATGCTCACCCAGTACAAGCTGGTGCATATGACATTTCATTCGTAAAAGACGGTTTCAAATATAACTTTACTTCAAATGGTAACACTTGGTCTTGGAACTATACTTACACTGGTGGTGCTGACACAGCTCAATCAACTACTGACTACACTGAGTCTTATAATCAAGCTTCAACTCAATCAGTAAGTTCAAATAATCAAGCTAGCACTTCAAATGTAAAAGCTGTTTCAGCTCCAGTACAAAGAACTTCTAGCTACAATAACTACAGTGCTCGTACAACTTCATACTCAGCACCAAAAACAACTTCATACTCAACTGCTTCAACTGGTGGATCAGTTAAAGCTCAATTCTTAGCTAACGGTGGTACTGAAGCTGCTTGGAACGCTATCGTAATGCCAGAATCAAGCGGTAACCCAAATGCTTCTAATGGTCAATACCATGGTTTAGGCCAAACTAATCAATCATGGGGTACTGGTTCAGTAGCATCACAAACTCAAGGTATGGCTAACTATGCTAAATCACGTTACGGTTCATGGGATGCAGCAATTGCTTTCCGTAATGCTAACGGTTGGTGGTAAGATTTAAGTAGATAACTGGATAGGATATCGAGTTATTGAAATAAAGCCTGGGACATTATTAAATGTCTCAGGTATTTTTAATATATTGACAATTGATGACTGAATTGAAAATGTGCTTGTTTAAGCTTTTTCAACTTTAGTCTTTTTTGCTGAAGTGGGACGACGAATTCAAAGTGAATTCTATCCCACTTCTTTTTTATTAAATAATGTCATGTATATTCTAAACGATGAATGGATAAAAAAATTTAACTAAAGAAGATGTTTATTTATAAGATGACTATCGTAATGTGATGTATTGAACTAGTTCATTGGTTTTCTATACTGTCAGTTATTATTTTTGTGAGAACGTCTGCCTATATTAAAATAAATGATATATTAAATACTTTATTAGTGAATTTACTGAGACACAAAATAATTATTATCTGTCCTGTAATTATATAGATTTATATTTTTCAGGCGTAAAGCAAGCATATATCCAGACGGAGACGTACCCATTGTATTAACAAGTGCTAAAATAACAGCAGAGGCTATGTTAGAAGATATAAAAAATATGAAATAGAATAAATAAATCTGAAAATTGACAATTATCAGTTTAATGTTAAAATAAGACTTAATACGTAAGAACTTATCGAGAGAAGTGAAGGGATTTGGCCCAATGAAACTTCAGCAACAGGCTTCATAAATATAAAGTACTGTGCTAACTCCAAGAGGATAATAAATAACCTCAAAGATAAGTGACATATATCTCATGAAGCTATATGCCACACAAAAGTGGTATATAGCTTTTTATTTAAGGAGGAATAACATGGTTATTTCAAAAAGATTAGCAGCCATTCCTGATAGCTATTTTGGAAAAACGATGGGACGTAAAGTAGAACATGGCCCTTTACCACTTATTAATATGGCAGTAGGCATTCCCGATGGTGAAACACCAGAAGGTATTATTGAGCATTTTTCTGAAGCGATTCGGATTCCTGAAAATCAAAAATATGGTGCCTTTCATGGTAAAGAATCATTTAAAGAGGCCATTGTTAATTTTTACCAACGTCAGTACAATGTGACATTAGATAAAGAAGATGAAGTATGTATTTTATATGGTACAAAAAATGGACTAGTAGCTTTACCTACATGTGTTGTTAATCCTGGAGAAAATGTGCTACTTCCGGATCCTGGATATACAGATTATTTAGCAGGAGTGATGCTCGCAGATGCCAATCCGGTTCCATTAAATTTAGATTCTCCAGATTATTTGCCAAATTGGGATAATGTAGATAAGAGAGTACTAGACAACACAACGCTTGTTTATTTAACATATCCCAATAATCCAACAGGATCAACGGCTACAAAAGAAGTATTTGATGAAGCAATTGAACGATTCAAAGGTACAAATACAAAAATTGTGCACGACTTTGCTTATAGTGCTTTTGGCTTTGATGCTAAAAATCCAAGCATACTTGCTTCAGAACACGGTAAAGATGTCGCCATTGAAATTTTCTCACTTTCAAAAGGATATAATATGTCAGGTTTCAGAGTAGGGTTTGCAGTAGGAAATAAAGACATGATTCAAGCATTAAAGAAATATCAAACGCATACAAATGCTGGAATGTTTGGTGCGTTACAAGATGCAGCGACGTATGCACTTAATCATTATGATGAATTTTTAGAAGAACAGAATGAAACATTTAAACGGCGTCGAGACAAGTTTGAAGCAAAATTAAGTGAAGCCCATCTACCATTTGTGCATTCTAAAGGCGGTATCTATTCATGGTTACGTACACCTCCAGATTATGATAGTGAAACCTTTGAACAATATTTATTAAAAGAGAAATCTATTTTAGTTGCTCCAGGTATACCATTTGGTGAAAATGGAAAACATTACGTGCGTATCTCACTTGCATTAGACGATAAATGGTTAGAAGAAGCAGCTAGTAGATTAATGGACCTAGCTGATATGTATAAAGCAAAGCATAGTTAAAAAATTATGAAGGAAGATGATCAATATATGACCAAAATTAAAATTATGAGTGTAAGAGATGAAGATATACCATATATTAACGAGTGGGCGAAACAAAACAATGTTGATGTTGATTTAACCAAAGAAATGTTAACAGAGACAACAGTTGATACTGTAAAAGGATTTGATGGTCTATCGTTATCTCAACAACATCCAATTTCAGAAGAGGTTTTTGCGAAATTGAAACAATATGGAATTAAGCAAATTGCACAACGTAGTGCAGGATTTGACACGTATGACTTAGATTTAGCTACTAAATACGACATCATTATCTCAAATGTACCCTCGTATTCTCCAAGTTCAATTGCTGAATTTGCTGTTACACAAGCCATCAATATTGTAAGGTATCAAAAACGTATTCAACATAAAGTGCATAATTATGACTTTCGTTGGGAACCTTCTATATTATCACAATCTATCCGAGATTTAACTGTGGCAGTAATTGGTACTGGACGCATCGGTTCGATTGTGGCAGAAATTTTTGGAAAAGGTTATAACAGCAAGGTTGTTGCTTATGATCCATTTCCAAATACCGCTTTAGCAAAATTTGTTGATTATAAAGATACATTAGAAGCAGCAATTAAAGAAGCTGATATTGTTACTGTGCATATTCCAGCTACGAAATATAATCATCATTTGTTTAATAATGTTGTTTTTTCAAACTTTAAAAAAGGTGCCGTATTTGTGAATGCGGCAAGGGGATCAATTGTAGATACACAAGCTTTACTTTCTGTTATAGATAGTGGTCGAATTAAAGGGGCTGCATTAGATACATATGAATATGAAAGAGGGTTATTCCCAGGTGATTATCGTGGAAAAGAGATAGATGATGTATTGTTAAAGCAACTTATCAAAAGAGAAGATATTATTTTAACACCACATATTGCTTTCTATACAGAAGCGGCCGTCAAAAATCTCATAGTAGATGCACTTGATGCAACTATGGATGTTTTAACTAGTGGTACGACTAAACTAAGAGTAAATTAAAATAAAAAAAGTTGGAGCGTTACCTCCAACTTTTTTATTATTCTTTAACATCATAGCCTTGATCTTCAATAGTATCATGTAAATCTTTCGTTGAAACGAGTTCATCATTATAATCTACACGAACTTCGTTTTTATCAAGGTCTACTTCAGCAGTTCTTACACCATTAATTTTAGCTAATGCTGATTCGATTGTATTTTTACAATGGTCACAACTCATACCATCTACTTTAATGACTTTATTAATCATTGATTGTCACCTCCGAGTACTTCATAATGACTATACCCATATTTTACGCTTTTTAAATTTTTATGAAAGTATAAAGCTTAAAATTCATTTATAATTTCATTCGTTTTAGACGTAATGCATTAGTTACAACGCTTACAGAACTTAATGCCATCGCTGCACCAGCAATCCATGGAGCGAGTAAGCCCATAGCAGCAATAGGAATACCAGCAGCATTATAACCGAACGCCCAAAAAAGATTCTGTTTAATATTTCGAATCGTTTTATGACTTGCGTGAATCGCTTTAGGTACTAAGGCAATGTCTCCACCTAAGATAGTAATATCAGCTGCTTCAATTGCGACTTCAGTACCTGTTCCCATGGCAATACCAATATCTGCTTGAACTAAAGCAGGTGCATCATTAATACCATCGCCAACCATCGCAACGTTCTCACCTTTATCTTGAAAATGAGCAACATGTTTAGCTTTATCTTCCGGAAGAACGTTGGCGATAACATGATCAATACCAACTTCATTTGCAATAGCTTGAGCTGTAGAGTGGTTATCACCTGTAATCATTACCGTACGTAAATCCATGTCTTTTAGTTCTTGAACTGCAACTTTGGCTTCAGATTTAACAGTGTCTGCTACAGCGATATAACCACGTAATATCTGATCATATGCAATCAACATGACAGTTTGTCCTTTTTGTTCAATTTGGGTAATTTCATCTAATAAAGATGCTGTATCAATATGATGATTTGACATTAATGATCGGTTGCCTATGAATAATGTCTTATTATTGATTGTAGCTTTAATACCATGACCTGGTAATGTTTCATAGTGCTCTATATTTGTTAAAGTAAGCTGTTTTGTTTTAGCGTACTTAACAATCGCGGTTGCCAAGGGATGTTCAGAATTATTTTCAGCAGAAGCTACATATTGTAATAAAGTATCATCACCTTTAAAGTAAGTCACTTCTGGTGTACCATGTGTCAATGTACCCGTTTTATCAAATACAACTGTATCAATTTGATGAGTACGTTCTACATATTCGCCACCTTTAAACAAGATACCTTCTTCTGCTGCACGTCCTGTACCAACCATTATAGAAGTTGGCGTTGCAAGTCCTAATGCGCATGGACAAGCAATGACTAATACAGAGATCATGGCAACGAGTGCATCTTCAAATTGACCAGGATGAACGAAGATAATCCATATGATAAAAGTGAGTACGGCAATACCAATAACAATAGGTACGAAATAGCCAGAAATTATATCTGCTAAACGTTGAATAGGTGCCTTTGAACTTTGCGCTTCTTCAACTACTTTAATAATATTAGATAAAGCAGTATCTTGACCTACTTTTGTTGCTTGAACGGTAATGACACCATTTTTATTTAGTGTTGCACCAATCACTTCATTATCAACGGTTTTATCTATAGGCATGGATTCTCCAGTTAGCATAGATTCATCTACTGTTGTTGTCCCTTTAATGACTTTCGCATCTACTGGGATTTTTTCTCCTGGTTTAACAAGTAATGTGTCTCCAACTTGAACATTTTGAAGCGGAACCATTGTTTCTGTTCCATCATCTTTAATAAGACGTGCTTCTTTGGCTTGTAAATTTAATAATTGATTTAAAGCATGTGTTGTTTGTGATTTTGCACGTGCTTCTAAATACTTGCCAAATAAAATTAAAGTGATTAAAACAGCACTGGTTTCAAAATAAAGGTGGGGCTGTGTGTTTGAATCTAATAACCATTTACTCATTTCGTAAATACTATAGAAATAAGCTGCACTAGTACCAAGTGCTACAAGAACATCCATATTGGCACCACCATTACGTAAATTCTTGTATGCGCCAACATAAAATTGCCATCCTATAATAAATTGAATGGGAGTGGCTAAGATAAATTGAAACCAAGGGTTCATAAATATTTCAGGTAACGGTATATTAAATAAATGAACAAGCATAGTTAAAAGTAATGGAAAAGCTAATATTGCTGAAATAATGAGTTTATTACGTTTTCTTTTTAATTCTTGAACTTTACGAGAAGCTTGTTCTTTTTTTGATTGTTTAGGTTTAGCATCATAGCCGAGATATTGTATTCGTCCAATGAGCGTATCAACATCAGTTTGACCTGGATAATAATCGATCGTTGCTTGTTCTGTGGTTAGATTGACTGTTGCTTGCTTAACGCCTGTTGTTTTATTTAATACTTTTTCAATACGATTAGAACAAGCGGCACACGTCATACCTATAACGTCTAGTTCACTTTTATCTGTTTCAACGTCATATCCTAATTTTTGGATCGTTTCAATAAAATCGCTTACTTCATATTGATCATTAGGATAATCAATGGTTGCTTTTTCAGTTGCCAGATTCACTTGAGCATGAACGCCATCTATTTTATTCAATCGTTTTTCAATACGATTAGAACAAGCGGCACATGTCATACCAATGATATTCAAGGTAATTTGATGATTTTGAGTCATATTTTTGTCCTCCTACCATCTTCAATATACCCCCTTAGGGTATATTAGTCAATGACCTTGCTTAATAAAAAAAGAACAACGTTACTCTAAATAAAATGAGTACATTGTTCTTTTATTCATGATAGCTATGAATATTAAAAGAAATCAGATGGTTTAAAATGACTTAAATCTAAATCTTTAAAATTATTGAAATTTGGGTGAGTGATAGATTGTATAAGTTCACCACTTTTAGCTTCATTATAGTATTGGTTAGCTTCATTCATTAAATCATGATCTTGAACTGTTTTTACAAGCCCTAAAATGATAAGAATAGTAATGATACCCTTTAGAATGCCTTTCATATTGTAACACTCCTTTTTTATCTCTATATGAGTCATTTTTAGATTAATTATATTATAAAGATTCTATGTTAAAATTTCATGCATCTGTAGTATGGACTTTATATCATTCAAAAGTAGTAAGTGTAATCATTTTGTTTTAAAAATTAAAGAAATGGGAACGGTTAAGTAAATAAAGAAGGAGTGAAGATGTATGGACTTATTAGATTTTCATAAAAAAATTAAAGGTTATACACAAGAAAAACAACCAGGTTCTGAAAAAGACATGGATCCTAGACCTATTGCTGAAATGGAAGAATACAAAGCAGGCGGTAAACTAAAAGGAAAGTCGCATTAATTACTGGTGGTGACTCCGGTATTGGTCGTTCAGTAGCGATTTTATATGCCAAAGAAGGCGCTGATGTAGCTATTGGTTATTATAATGAACATGAAGATGCTGAAGATACTGTCAATCGTTTAAAAGAAATCGGCGTTAAAGCAAAAGCATATTCTCATGATTTAAAAGATGCTGATCAATCAAAAGAACTTATTGAAAATGTTGTTAACGATTTTGGTGGTCTCAATATATTAGTAAATAATGGCGGCGTGCAATTTCCTAATGAAGACTTTTTAGATATTAAACCAGAACATTTCAATGAAACATTTAAAACAAATATTTTTGGGATGTTTTTCTTAACACAAGCTGCAGTACCTCATTTAAGTAAAGGTGATGCAATTGTTAATACAACAAGTGTAACGGCTTATCGTGGTTCTGGTCATCTTATTGATTACTCAGCAACGAAAGGTGCTATTGTGTCGTTCACACGTTCTATTGCAACATCATTGATGGAAAAAGGAATTCGTGTTAATGGTGTAGCGCCAGGTCCAATTTATACTCCATTAATTCCATCAACATTTGATGAAGATAAGGTAGAAAATCAAGGTGGAGATACACCAATGGGTCGACGTGGTCAACCTGCTGAACTTGCGCCAGCTTATGTATTCTTAGCAAGTTATGCAGATAGTTCTTATATTACAGGTCAAATTATCCATGTTAATGGTGGCGACTATATTACGTCTTAGTATGTAGTACTTATGAAGATAATAAAGTATTCTGTCTACGTATAGCGTAGGGAGAATACTTTTTATATTTATAAAAAGAAAAGAGGAAAAGATAATGACTGAAAAAGAAAAAATGTTAGCACACGAATGGTATGATGCAAATTTTGATGAGGAATTAAGAATGGACAGACAGCGTGCTAAAGACTTATGCTTTGAATATAATCATACGCGACCTAGTGATAGAGAAAAACGACAAGCGATTTTAAAAGAATTACTTGGCTATGAAGCGAAACAACTTTCAATCAGCAGTCCATTTGACACAGATTATGGTTGGAATATAAAAGTTGGAGAAAACGTGTTTATCAATAGCAATAGTTATTTAATGGATGGTGGTGGCATTACGATTGGCGATAACGTCTTTATAGGACCATCATGTGGACTATATACAGCACATCATCCACTCAATTATCAAGATCGTAATAAAGGATGGGAATTGGCAAAACCTATTCATATAGGAAGTAATATTTGGTTTGGTGCGAGTGTGACAGTTACGCCAGGCGTTTCAATTGGTGATGGCTCAGTTATTGCAGCAGGTAGTGTTGTAACAAACAATATTCCACCGAATAGTTTAGCTGCTGGAGTGCCAGCAAAAGTGATAAGAAAGATTGACCAAAATGAAACAATAAATATGCCTAATCATTTTGAATAATATAGTAACCAACCTTTAAGTAGGAACACGTATACTTAAAGGTTGATTTTTTATATAAAATAACAATGTGTATTGAAATTAAATATTTATTATATAATATAATTAAATGATATAATTGTAGAGTGCTGAATGTGTGTATTACTATATGTGCATCATTGAAATCGTTCAATTCATTTTAATGAAACAACTTAAGAGAAATAAAAGCAACTTAGAAAGGATAATGAATATGACACTTAAGACATGTCTTACAAATCAATTAAGACGTAAATTGAATTTTTTATTTACGCCAATACAAAGAAAAAATAAATCTGCTTATACAAGTAAAGTAATGACTTACGCTAAATATTATAAAAAGAATAATGTTAAGGAATATCAGATATTATATCAAGTGAGAGATGGAAAAAGTATCACAGATAGTCCATATGCAATATTTAAAAGTTTAATTCAGCAACCTCGTTATCGTAAATATAAACACATATGGGTAGTAGATCATAACGAAACATTGCTATTTTATAAAGCAAGATTTAAGCACTATAAAAATGTAGAGTTTGTTATTAAAGAATCAAGAGAATATTTGAAAGCATTAACGGAGAGTAAGTATTTAATTAATAATTCTACTTTTCCATCCTATTTCATTAAAAAGCCAAAGCAAATCTATATCAATACATGGCATGGGACACCTTTAAAATATATGGGATTAGACATTGAAAATAGTCTATATGGTTCTCAAAATATTATTAAAAACTTTTTAAGCAGCGATTACTTAATTAGTCCTAATCACCATACGACGACGATTTTTAAACGAGCCTTTAGACTTGAAAATATTTATGGTGGAGAATTTTTGGAAATTGGATATCCTAGAATCGATTTAACTTTAAATTCAAATCGACAAGACATGATTAGCGAGTTGAATCATTATCTTCATATTAGTAAAGAACAAAGTATTTTATTGTATTGTCCAACTTGGAGAGGCGAGGATGTCAATGCACCAGAGGCAAGTTTAAATCATATCGTTGAAGAAGTTGAAAAACTTAAACATCATCTAGATTATCAAGTATTAGTCAAAGTACATCCTTATTTATATAAAGACGCGCTTAAAATAAAACGTTTAAAACCTTATTTAATTCCTGATTATTTTGATACCAATGAAATATTAGCGATCGTTGATTTAATGATTACAGATTATTCAAGTATCTTCTTTGACTATTTAGTAACCAATAAACCGATTGTCTTCTATACTCCAGATTTGGATGAATATCAATCATCACGAGGTATGTATATTGCTAATCGTGACCTACCTGGTCCTGTCGCTCATCATATTGAAGATGTGATTACAGCGATTAAGCAAAAAGTATATGATGAAGATTCAGTGAAGAAAAAATATCAATATTTTAAACGTCAATATACCTATCTAGATGATGGAACTGTTACTGAAACACTTATTAACATACTATTTGAGGGTAAACGTAAGCGTCCTAAACGTAAGATCTGTGCTAAGAAAAGAGTGTTAATTTATCCTGGTGGTATGAAAAATAATGGTATTACAACGTCTATCATTAATTTATTAGAAAATGTCGATTATGAAACATATGACATTACATTGTTTACTAATAAAAGTAAAAATCTTGAAGTTTTAAATAACTTAAATAGTATTAATAAGAACGTTAGAATTATTTTGAGAGTACCTCCATTAGCAGCATCATTGAAAGAAACGTATAGGATCGATTTCGTAAGACAGAGAGGATTAAAAAGTACGTTAGAGCATTTGATATATCCGAAGAAAGTATACGAAAGAGAAATGCGAAAAGTATTAGGTCATAGCCAATTCGACTATGCGATTGATTTTAGTGGGTATTCTATGTTTTGGGCTAATTTAATTTTAGCAACAAAAGTAAAACGTAAATTGATTTATTTACATAGTGATATTAAAGCAGATATGAAAAGAAAAGTTAACGGTGTTAAAATACATTATCAAAATTTAAAAGGTGTACTCTCGCTGTATAGTCAATTTGATCAATTAGTATGTGTATCCGATGCTTCTAAAGATCAAAATAAACAGAAGATGAATGATAAATCATTGAATAAGAAATTTGTCACTTCCAGAAATACGATTAATTTGAATAAAATCAATCAATTAAAATTAGATGACTCTGAAAAATTTGAAAAACAACACCAATCCGTACTCGTACGCATCAATAATGGAGATATAAGTTCAGTACCATTTAAGGAAGACGATTTCAAAATTGTAACTGCAGGACGATTATCACCTGAAAAAGGCTTCGACTTACTTATTGATGCATTTAGTAAAGTACATGTCAGTCATCCGCATACAAAGTTATATATTATGGGGGAAGGTCCTATCCGTGTTCAATTAGAACAACAAATAAAAAGGTTGAAATTAGAAAAACATGTCTTTTTATTAGGTCAAAGGAAGAATCCATACTATATCATGAAACAAGCAGACGTCTTCTGCTTAACGTCTCATTATGAAGGACAATCAATGGTATTACTTGAAGCATTAACTTTAAAAGTTAATATTATCGCGTCAGATATTATAGCAAACCGCTATGTACTCGGTAATGGTAAATATGGTACTCTTGTGAGTCATGATGTTGATGATATCACCGTCGCATTAGAACAGTGTATTCAAAAACAACCATCTCAATATGAAGTGTTTAACGCACAAGAATATAATCAATTAGCACTTAAAGAATTTTATAAACTACTCAAATAGTAAAAAACGGTTAGCATATTAATAAAAGCTAACCGTTTTTCTATTAAATAGTGATGTTGTTATGTTTATTATAAGTCAAATAAGCTGTAATACCTTCTTCAATACTATATTTAGGTTTGTAACCTAATGATTTAAGTGGGGTAATGTCAGCACAAGAATGTTTAATATCTCCAAGACGTGGAGCTTCAAATTGATAAGGTATATGATAATCAAAGCCATTTTCAAACGATTTAAAAACAGCTTTCAAATTTGTTTGTGTTCCTGTGCCTACATTATAGATAAAACCATCCGTTAGAGTAGTATTAAGAACAATTGATATAGCATTGATTAAATCATCGATATAAACAAAATCACGTGTTTGTTCACCATCTCCATAAAATGTAAAGGTTGAATGATTTAAAAACTTAGTATTCATAATAGAAATGACTCCTGAATAATCAGATGTTGGATTTTGTCTAGGACCGTAAATATTAAAGAACCTTAGACAAGTACAAGGAATTTGATATAAATGATTATAAATCTTAGCATATTGTTCTCCAGCGTACTTTTGAATAGCATATGGAGATAATGGAAATGGTTTAGATTGTTCTACGGATTTAGGTAAATCGGGTAGATGACCATAAATAGCTGCAGAAGAAGCAAATATGACTTTTTTAATATTTGGATTATATGTTCGAATTGCTTCTAATATATTGACAGTAGCATCTATATTAATACGATTGGATAATTCTGGCTTTTCGATAGTTTCTACTACACTCACCATAGCAGCTAAATGAATGACAAAATCAAATTGTTCTTTTTGTATTAACTGTGTTACAAATTCAAAATCGGTGATGTCTTTAATATAAATATGTTCATTGTTCACAAAAGGTATATTCTTTAAAAAACCGGAACTTAAATTGTCAATAACATGTACTTCTGTGTCATGTTTCATAAAATATTCTGCTACATGGGAGCCAATAAAGCCTGCTCCACCAGTGATAAGTGCTTTCATATATATACTTCCTTTTCTAGATGTCGGTTAATTGTGTTGTGATTATTATACTTTATTTTATTTAAATTATAAATTATTTATATAATAGAGTGTATTGATAGGGCTACATTAGTATTTGAATAAAAGGTCAAACAAACAATTTTGTAAGCGGTTGCAAATGAAGGAGTAAGCATAGTAAAATGAAGTTAATGATAGAAAATATCATGATTAAGAAACAAAGGGTTAGAGAATGAATTTAAATACTTAAAAACATATAGGGGGTAATGAAGTATGGTAGTACCTTTCAAAAATGAACCTGGTATTGATTTTTCTGTACAAGAAAATGTTGAAAGATTTCAAAAAACGTTAGAAAAAGTAAAACATAGTTTAGGTAAAACGCTTCCTATTGTCATTGATGGTGAACATATCATTAAAGATGATACATTCGATTCAATTAATCCAGCGAATACATCTGAATTAGTAGCTAAAGTGTCAAAAGCGACAAAAGACGATGTCGATAACGCATTTGAATCTTCAAACAAAGCTTATGACGCATGGCGTAAATGGTCACACAAAGATCGTGCTGAATTAATGCTTCGTGTCGCAGCAATAATTCGTCGTCGTAAAGAAGAAATTGCAGCAGTCATGGTGTATGAAGCGGGTAAACCTTGGGATGAAGCAGTTGGAGATGCGGCTGAAGGTATTGACTTTATAGAATATTATGCTCGTTCAATGATGGAACTTGCAGATGGTAAACCGGTCTTAGATCGTGAAGGTGAACACAATCAATATTTCTATAAACCGATTGGTACAGGTGTAACCATTCCACCCTGGAACTTCCCATTTGCAATTATGGCAGGTACAACATTAGCACCAGTGGTTGCAGGTAATACAGTGTTATTGAAACCTGCTGAAGACACAGTGCTTACTGCATATAAACTGATTGAAATTTTAGAAGAAGCAGGCTTACCTAAAGGTGTGGTAAACTTTGTGCCTGGTGATCCTAAAGACATTGGTGACTACTTAGTTGATTCTGTGCATACACATTTTGTGACATTCACAGGGTCTCGTGCAACAGGAACACGCATTTACGAGCGTAGTGCAGTTGTGCAAGAAGGTCAAACTTTCTTAAAACGTGTGATTGCTGAAATGGGTGGTAAAGACGCGATTGTAGTAGATGAAGGTGTAGATACAGACTTAGCTGCACACTCTATTGTAACGTCAGCGTTCGGATTCTCCGGTCAAAAGTGTTCAGCATGTTCACGTGCCATTGTGCATAGTGCTGTTTATGATGAAGTCTTAGAAAAAGCAATTGAGTTAACAAAAGATTTAACAATAGGTAATACTGTCAATAATACATTTATGGGTCCTGTTATTAATAAAAAACAATTCGATAAAATTAAAAAATATATTGAAATTGGTAGTAAAGAAGGAAAAATTGAAATTGGTGGAGAAGTGGATGATTCAACAGGTTACTTTATCCATCCAACAATCATTTCAGGATTAACATCTTCTGATCAAGTGATGCAAGAAGAAATCTTTGGCCCTGTAGTTGGCTTCACCAAATTCGATAACTTTAATGAAGCCATTGATATTGCAAATGATACAGATTATGGCTTAACAGGAGCGGTCATCACAAACAATCGTGAACATTGGATTCAAGCTGTAAATGAATTTGATGTAGGTAACTTATATCTAAATCGTGGATGTACTGCAGCTGTTGTAGGTTACCACCCATTTGGTGGTTTCAAAATGTCAGGTACAGACGCTAAAACAGGCAGTCCTGACTATTTATTAAACTTCTTAGAACAAAAAGTCGTATCAGAGATGTTCTAACATAACTAAGTGGTAGGTGCTGTGGAAAGTCGAATTCGTTCGATTTTCCATAGCTTTTTTTATAGTCTAAATAAGAAAATAAATACTCTAAACAATGTATGAATCGTATATAAAATTTATGAAAAATGAATAAATAAATGATTGTAAAAGTAAGTGAAAAAGGTTATCATTTAAGTGTTGAGAATGATTATTAATTACAAATAGAAAGTGTGACTGGAATGATAAATGTAAGCACTGCATCAAAAGATAAAAAGTATGTAGTTAAACAAATTGATATTCAAAATAAAAATATGCTATATCGTTTAGGTGCCTTTGGCTTAAATGTAGGTAGTAAAATCAGTATTAAACAAAAGTGCTTGTTAAATGGACCAAGTGTTGTTGAAATTAATGGCCAATGTGTAAGCATTCGTCAACGTGATGCACGTTTAATTATGTTAGAGGAGTAAGCCTATGCACGAAAGCTTCTGTATATTAGGTAATCCAAATGTAGGAAAGACATCATTGTTTAATGCACTAACCGGTTCGTATGAATACATTGGAAACTGGAGTGGCGTTACAGTTGAAAAGAAAGTTGGACAATTAAAGAAAGATATTGGCAATTTAATCGATTTACCGGGTATTTATGATTTATCACCTATTTCTAAAGATGAAACAGTCGTCACAGACTATCTGATGAAAAATACATTTACAGGTATGATTAACATTATTGATGCCAGTCAATTAAAGAGAAACCTTCAACTTACAATACAATTAATGGAATTAAATGAACCTATTATCATTGGATTAAATATGGTAGATGTGGCAACGCAAAGAGGTATTAAAATTAAATATGAAGGTCTAATGAGAAAACTGAAAGTACCTGTATTTCCCATTGTTGCTCGTAAAGGAAAAGGTACGGAGGAATTGCTAAATGAATTGTCTTTTTTAAATCCAAAAGAAAAACGTAACTTCAAAATCAGTTATGGTAAAGAAACTGAAGATGCGATTAAGCAAATGACTTCTATCATTCAAGCACATACAGAATATCCTTCAAAACGTTTACGCTTTATAGCAATTCAGTATTTATTAGACAATCCGGAAATTGAACGAGAACTACCTTCAGTCATTTCCGAACAAATTGAACCTATTAAAGAGAAGTTAAGTCAACACTTAGATATATCAATACGACAACATATTGAAATAATTCGAAATCAATACATTGATCGTCTATTAGATGGTGTCGTTGAATATCCGAATGAAGAACAGCAATTTTTAACTGAAAAACTCGATAAAATAATAATGAATAGATACTTAGGTATTCCAATATTTCTAGTCATTATGTGGCTGATTTTTCAAACGACCTTTACTTGGATAGGAACACCATTATCAGATCAGCTCGATGCTTTCTTTAGCGGACCGCTCACAGACTGGTTAAAGGCAGGCATGCATTATATACATGTTGCGCCATTTCTACAGAATTTGATTACAGATGGTATTGTAGCTGGAGTAGGTTCAGTCTTAGTATTTGTGCCACAAATTATTGTATTATTCTTCTTTATTTCACTTTTAGAAGATTCAGGATATATGGCACGAATTGCAGTTTTAATGGATAGAACAATGGAATCAATAGGATTAAGTGGTAAATCATTTATTCCAATGATTATTGGATTTGGTTGTAATGTACCTAGTATTATGGCAACACGGAGTATTGAAAATGAAAAAGAAAGACTCATCACTATTTTAATTGCACCTTTCATGTCATGTTCGGCGCGATTGCCAGTATATGCTATTTTTGTAGGAGTATTTTTTGAAAAGTATCAATCTCTTGTAGTGCTAAGTTTATATGTATTAGGAATTGTAGTGGCATTAATTGTAAGTACATTACTTAACAAGTTTATTCTTAAAAGTGAGAATTCCGTATTTATTGTAGAACTACCTACATATAGAGTGCCATCAGTTAAAACGTTATGGAGAAGTACTTGGGAAAAAGCAAAAGGATTTGTTAAAAAAGCAGGTACATTTATTTTTGGTGGTTCTGTAGTCATCTGGGCATTGAGTTACATCGGTCCTCATGGGGTGAATGTACAGATTGATGAAAGCTTCATGCATAGTATTGGAGAATTCTTTGGACATCTCATTGCTCCATTAGGATTTGGTAGTTGGCAAGCAGGCGCTACGTTAATTCCAGGATTCTTAGCCAAAGAAGTCATTGTAAGTTCTATGGCTATCCTGTATTCTTCTAGTGAAGGTGGTTTAGTGAATGTCATTCAACAACAGTTCACACCTTTATCTGCCTATGCCTTTATGATTTTTATATTATTATATGTGCCATGTATTTCAACTGTTGCAACAATTCGTAAAGAAACAACATCATGGAAATGGACACTTACAGCATTAATTTATCCAATTTTTACAGCGTATATATTAACATTTGCATTTTATCAAATAACAAAACTATTTATATAAGGATGATGACAATGACTTTATTAATAAACGTAATCATTTTTGTTGCTATTTTTGGTTACGCTGCGTATACATTATATAAATTCTTTAATCGCTCTACTCAAGGAAAATGTGGTGGTTGTGATACAGATTGTAGTTGTGATATTAATGCATCTAGCGAGTTAAATGAATTAAAATTAAATCATATAAAAAACAATAATTAATAATAAATAAAACCCGTTGAATTAATTCGACGGGTTTTATTTACTAAAACGATATAACGATTGTTTGATCATTAATTAATCGTTTTAATATTAACTAATTTATGAAAAATTTCATCCATTTCTTTAGGTGTAAGTGTTGTCTCCTCATTTTTTTGCCACTCTAAAAAACCATCTATAATTGAACCAAAAACATAGAAAACTAAGCTTTTAGGAATGGTTTCTTCAAGTGCTATCCGATCCATATTTTCATAAAAATCATTTTTGATAATATCTATAAGAAACTGATTTCTAACTTTGTTGTATTCATTATCTTCTTCTTGCATGTATTCGATTCTAGACAATGTTTCACGATTTAATGAATTAGACAAAACTTGAAACGGACGATTAATACGTTCCTTAATATCAATTGCAAAGTAATTTTTTCCAATGACTTCAAGTAAATAGACGAGTAGTTCATATTTATCATAAAAGTGTTTATAAAATGTAGTACGATGAATACCAGCATTTTCACAAATTTTATGAACTGTAATAGAAGAGAAGGGTTCTATTTCTAGTAAAGCATATAAACTACTCGTTAACGCTTTCTTAGTCTTTATCACTCTTAAATCTTTATCATTCATGTCTTTCTCCCCTAACATGTAAACTATAAAATATTTATATAGAGATACATAATATATGATTATAGAATAGAAATATCTATAAATAAATAGAGAATAACTAATAAATTATAATTTAATAAAAGAAATGATTTTTTATGTTTAGCATTAAATAATTTACAATATAGAAAAGTTTTAACTAGGATGAATAGGGTATACAAAATTTAAAGAAATTAATTAGAATTATAAATAAAAATTAAAAAATTATAGAAAAATAGTATTCTTTATAGAATGATTCAATGTTAATTCGATAAAAGATAAAAATACTCTATACTGGAGGATGGTATAATATGAAAGGTAGTAAAAGATTAGATCAAATTAAAGAAGATAATAAAAAGCAACTTAAAAAATTATTTAAGTATGACAAAAATAATGCTTTATCATTTAGTAAACAAGATCGTGAAAAAGTTCAAGATAAATTTGGTGTATATGTTATTTTTGATAAAAAAACACCAATATTTGTAGGTCAAACTGGAGGATATTCAACAGGTTATCAACCTATTACGAAAGACTTATTTAATAAAATGGGACAATATAACTTAAAATCTGGTGTAGGCACAACAAAATTTAAAAAAGGCTTAGCTCAACAAAAAGGTGTAAGCGAAGACGATATTAAATCAATCACAGCTGAAGATTATGGATTAAAATTCCAATATGTAAATGTGAAAGATGAGCCAGCGTTTATCAATATATTAGAAATTTTAGCATTAGAATATGCTAAAGATAAAGGTTATGAATTATATAACTTCAATTAAGAATTATTGTGTTATTAAAATAAACTTAGTATTAAAAAGTTATTAATAAATGTGTCAGAATGGATTAATGGGAGCGAGAAGAGGAATTCAAATGAATTCAGTCTCGCTTCTTATTTTTTATTACAATACAATAGAGTAAGGAGGAAGCTATATGTCTTATTCAATGCTTTATCAATCTCCAGTAGGTAATTTAGAAATCATTACAGACGGAGAAGTAGTGACGCAATTAGAATATTTATATCAATACACACATTTACGTTTTCCTACAAATCATGAATTATATATTTTTAAAAAAGTAAAACGATGGCTTGATGACTATTTCTTAGGAAATAATCCAGAGATTGATTTTCCTTTACAACCTCATGGTACACCTTTTCAACAAGAAGTATGGGCTTATCTTAATACGATTCCATATGGAGAGCTTACTACTTACGGAACGATTGCCAAACATATCGGTCAATTATTAAACAAACCAAAAATGTCTGCACAAGCTGTAGGTGGAGCGGTAGGAAAAAATCCAATTTCTATTATTATTCCTTGTCATCGCGTTGTAGGAAAAGATGGTAGTTTAACAGGATATGGTGGAACAATTGATAATAAAATTAAATTGTTAGAAATTGAAAATGTGAATATGAGTCAATTATATCGACCATTATACACAACTAAACCATAAATAAAAGGCGCCTAAGACATAATTCGTTATCTTAGGCGTTTATAATGTGTTGGGGAGATTGGATGACGAATTCATTTTGAGTTCGTCGTCCCACCTTTTTTAATATCTGAGTGATATACATTATTCAGGAGAATGATAATATCTAATATCATCTTCAATCTTTTCTAAATAAAAGATATTTTTATCGTTTTCTACGTTTTCAATCTCATGATCGAAAGATAAATCATCAAAACGTCTGAAGAACGACTCGTATTCTTTTACAGATACTTCTTGACGCTCATTTAATAAAGTTTGATGTGCTTTTTTATCTAAGTGTTGTTCAAAACCTTCCACTACTGTGGCGCTAAAGAATTCTCCCACAGACCCAGAACCATAACTAAATAATCCAATTGTTTGACCGGGAGTTAAAGTTCTGTTTTCAAGTAATGAAATTAAGCTTAAATAAAGTGATCCAGTATATATATTACCTACATAGCGATTATAGTATACAGCATCTTCATAACCAGACGTTAATCGAGATTGAGTCGTTTCATCAGTATCATTAATGATAGAATCTAATGCTTTTTTGCCCATTTTAGTAAAAGGCACATGGAAACATAATGATTCAAAATCGGATAATGATTTATCTTCACGACGTGCATACTCTTTCCAACTTTCTTGGAATGATTCAATATATGCATCTTTTGATAATGCGCCTGCAACAAGTGGATATTTATGGCCAGTCGGTCTCCAGAAATCATACACATCTGCTGTATAAGCAACAGCATCATCGTTTAATTGTAAAATACGGGGCTGATGTGAAATTAACATTGCCACTGCACCAGCACCTTGTGTAGGTTCACCGCCTGACTCGATACCATAAAGTGCTGTATCACTTGCAATGACCAATACTTTTTCGTTAGGACGGTTTGCAAGATAATCTTTAGCAAGTTGAATTGCAGGTGTAGCTGCATAGCAAGCTTCTTTCATTTCAAAACAACGTGCAAAAGGTTGGATATTTAATAAATGATGAATTTGAACTGCTGCAGCTTTAGCGTTGTCGATAGCAGATTCAGTAGCAACGATAACCATTCCAATATGTTTTTTATCATCTTCTGTTATAATATCTTTAGCAGCATTGGCTCCCATTGATACAATATCTTGAGATACTGGACTTACTGCCATTTGTGTTTGTCCAATCCCAATTAAAAATTTGTTTGGATCAACTTGACGAGCTTCTGCAAGCTTCGCCATGTCTACATAGTATTTAGGGACATAAAAATTGATTTTATCGATACCTATATTCACAGGCATGTCATCCTTTCGAATAGTCTAATTTTAACAATACAATACTCTGTATTTTACCAAAATAAATTACTAAAATACAATTATATATATACTACAGGCAAGGAGATAAAGAATGAAACAAATCGCTATTGTAAGTGCTAAAAGAACGCCAATTGGCAGATATAAAGGGAAATTGAGAAATTATTCAGCTGTTGAACTAGGTACAACAGCTTTAAAAGGAGCTATTGAATCAATTGATATCGATCCAGCTCTTATTGAACAAGTTATTTTCGGAAATGTCTTACAAAGTGGTATAGGACAAAATTCTGCACGACAAATTGCTATTAAATCAGGTATTCCTGATACAACTCCAGCGATGACGATTAATGAAGTATGTGGTTCAGGACTGAAAGCAATTATTTTAGGGAAGCAACTTATTCAGTTAGGGGAAGCTAAAGTCGTTGCTGTTGGTGGTGTTGAAAGTATGACTAATGCACCTAAACTTATTTTAAAAGACGGAGAAGATCCTGTAGAAAGTTTTATGCATGATGGATTAACGGATGCTTTCCATTATGTTCCAATGGGTGTCACAGCAGAAAATATAGCCGAAAAATATCATGTAACACGTGAAATGCAAGACGAGTTTGCTAACCATTCTCATGCTAAAGCTGCAAAGGCAGTTGAAGAAGGTAAATTTGATAATGAAATTATAAAAATGACAGACGCTGAAGGTAATGAGATGACTTCTGATGAAGGTATAAGACCAAATAGTAGTGTCGAAAAATTATCTACTTTGAAAACAATATTTAAAGAGAATGGAACAGTCACTGGTGGTAATGCTTCAAGCATTAATGATGGATCATCTGCCCTTATTTTAATGGAAGCAACATTTGCAAAAGAACATGGATTTGAAATTCTTGGCATAGTAGGCGATTACGCTGAAGTAGGTTGCGATCCACAATACATGGGGTATGCACCTTTTTATGCAGTAGAAAAATTATTAGAAAAAACACATCAACACATTAATGATATTGATATTATAGAAATGACTGAAGCATTTGCAGCTCAAAGTATACCTGTTAAGGATCATTTAAAAATACCTGATAACATTTTAAATATTTATGGTGGTGCCATTGCGCTAGGACATCCTATTGGTGCAAGTGGTGCACGTCTTGTTATAACACTTGTGAATGCTTTAGAACAAGAACATCAACATACAGGTATCGCAACAGCTTGTATTGGCGGAGGACTAGGTATTGCTTTAATGATTGAAAAGGGAGTACATTAATATGAAAAGTTTAGATAAAAACTTTCGTCATTTATCAAGAGAAGATAAATTAAAACAATTAGTAGACTACGGGTGGTTAGATAAAACGAATTATCAAACATTATTAAGCAATCCAGTTATTGATGAGGAAGTGGCAAACAGTCTCATCGAAAATGTCATTGGCCAAGGCACATTACCAGTTGGATTATTACCTAAAATTATTGTAGATGAGAAAGAATATGTGGTACCTATGATGGTTGAAGAGCCATCAGTTGTTGCTGCTGCGAGTTATGGATCGAAACTTGTTAACCAAACTGGAGGATTTAAAACGATAAAAAGTGAACGCTTGATGATCGGACAAATCGTATTTGATGATGTTAAAGATACAGAAGACTTAACACAACGTATTCAAAAACAAGAAAACCAAATTAAACGTATTGCAGATGAAGCCTATCCTTCTATCATCCATCGTGGAGGTGGTTATCGTGGTATTGACATAGATGCATTTCCTAATGAACAGTTATTGTCTCTTAAAGTATTTGTTGATACTAAAGATGCGATGGGTGCAAATATGCTTAATACCATTTTAGAAGCAGTGACAGCCTATCTAAAAAATGAGTTAACAGATCAAGAGATATTAATGAGTATCCTATCTAATCATGCAACGTCTTCTGTTGTAAGGGTAGAAGGTGAGATTGATATCAATGATTTAAATCGCGGCGATTATTCTGGTGAAGAAGTAGCTAAGAGAATGGAACGTGCGTCAGTGCTTGCACAAGTCGATATTCATCGGGCAGCAACACATAACAAAGGAGTCATGAATGGAATTCATGCCGTTGTTCTAGCTACAGGTAATGATACACGAGGTGCTGAAGCAAGTGCGCATGCTTATGCAGCACGCGATGGTCAGTATAGAGGTATTGCTACGTGGAAATATGATGAAGCCCGAGGACGTCTTGTGGGCACAATTGAAGTACCGATGACTTTAGCCATTGTTGGCGGAGGAACGAAAGTATTACCAGTTGCGAAAGCGTCTTTAGACTTACTCAACGTTGAGTCTGCTAGAGAATTAGGACATGTAGTAGCTGCAGTAGGTTTAGCACAGAACTTTTCAGCTTGTAGAGCCCTTGTTTCAGAAGGTATTCAAAAAGGACATATGAGTTTGCAATATAAATCATTAGCGATTGTTGTAGGCGCTAAAGGTGAAGAAATTTCAAAAGTTGCTGAGCAACTCAAACAAGAACCTAAAGCGAATACTGAAGCGGCTGAACGCATTTTAAAATCAATACGCCAATCTTAAAAATAAGCCATGAGAATTTAGAAATGGAAGAGATTCCATCACTAAACTTTCATGGCTTATTATGTTGTGTCAATTAATAAATGTAATTGTAATTACGCGCAGCAGATGCACTAATATAACGCGTACTGTATGCTAGTGGACGGTTATAATTATATTCTGAAACAAGAATCTTTCCATTACTGTAAACACGTTCAACGATGGCCACATGACCGTAATATCCTGCAGTTGATTGCATAATAGCATAGCGTTTAGGCTTATGTCCTGTTCTATAACCAGCACGTTGAGCTCTATAGTACCAGTTTTTTGCATTGCCCCATTGATTTGAAACAGGTTTACCTAATTGAACACGGCGTTTATATGCCCACCAAGTACATTGATATTTATTATAATAATTATAACCAGCTGCTTTAGAAGTATGTGTATGTTCAACATTTTGATATGTATAAGTGCCAGTAAAAATAATTGTCGTAGCTAATATTAGACGTAAAATGAATGTTTTAATTTTCATTAAGTTCTCCTCAAAAATTAAATAATTTAAAATCTAAAATAATAATATTATTTAAAAAGTTGTAATACAATATAAGAAATGAATTATACAAATAACTGTAATACTTCTGAAATATACGTAATATATTGTAGCTAAATTTGTGCATAAAAAAGACGCCACAAGGGCGCCTTAGTGAGATGATACTTCCATGTAATGTATAACTACATTTTGTTGAAATCATACATCTGTGAATTGGTTAAAAACAGCTAATGCTCTTTTAACACTAGTCACTGGTATGTTTTCAAGACACGGATTTGTTCGAAAATATAGCAATATTTCGTTTTGGCTCTTCACGTCTTTAGGAAAAGTGTTATCTTGATTAATCCAATTTACCAATTCACCTAATGGTGTGTCATCGCCTATAAAATTTTGCATAAATTCGTAAAAGCTCAATTCATCACCTCATATTTGTTTGAGCCGATTTTGATTATAACATTTTTTGTAATTTGAAAATATAGTTTTGTTTATATGAAAAATAATTTATTTATAAATATTATTTTTCCATAAAGTATACATATTTGAGTAAGTTATCGAATGAATTCAAAATCTAATGAATTTACATTTTTCTTACAAAAATAATGTATAATAAAAAAAGAATTTTTTAAGAAGGTGAGCAATTGGATATCAAGCATATGAAATATTTTATGGAAGTTGTGAATCAAGGTGGTATGACGAATGCTTCTAAATCTTTATATATTGCTCAACCAACTATAAGTAAAGCAATAAAAGATATTGAAAATGAATTAGACATGCCTTTATTCGATCGACAAAAGCGTTATTTAGTTCTTACAGATGCAGGAAAAGTGTTTTATAAAAAATGTGAAGAGATTTTAGCATTATATGATAATATTCCAAATGAAATTAATGGCTTGCTTGGTTTAGAAACAGGTCATATTAATATTGGAATGTCAGCGGTGATGGATATGCAACAGTTTATTAATATTTTGGCGGAGTTTCATAAATTATATCCAAACGTTACCTATAGTCTTAATGAAAGTGGGGGTAAATCGATTGAAAATCGTTTGGTTAACGATCAAATAGACATTGGCATTACGACCATTCCTATAGATGAGAACACATTTGACTATGTGTCTTTATACAGTGAAGATTTAAGACTTATAGTGAGTGAAGAACATCAGTTAGCTAAGCGTTCATCTGTGACTATGGCTGACTTGAAAAATGAAGATTTTATATTATTCAATGAGGACTTTTATCTTAATGATAAAATTATAGCTGCTGCAAAAAATGCTGGTTTTATCCCAAATACAGTGTCCAATGTATCACAATGGAATTTCATTGAATATTTAGTAATAGCACGATTAGGCGTCAGTATTTTACCAGAACATATTGCCAAGATGTTAAAAGATGAGATTAAAAGTATAAAAATTGAAGACTCAGGTATGAGCTGGGAACTTGGAGCAATTTGGAAAAAAAATAAACTTTTAAGTTATGCAACGTCTAAATGGATACAATTTATGACTGAAAGATTAGAAAACAAATAAACAGTTCATTTTTTACAAATAGTGAAAAACCTTAACCTAGGTTTTTTCACTATTTTTTTATTTTTAAAACGGTTCCATAGAAAATAACTATAAGTTATATATAAAATCAATATTTTTATAATCTATCAATATAGATTACAATCTTGAATATAGACTAAAAAATCGCTGTAACAAATTCGACAAATTTATGGAGGTCAGTCGTTTTGAAAAAAGCATTAAATATTATAGAGATTATTCTTCAAATCGTATTGGTGGTAGCGATTAGTATTATAGGTTCACTGCTACAAAAATGGCTACATATACCATTAGCAGGAAGTATTATCGGTATGATATTATTTTATATTTTATTACATTTTAAAATTATTCGTGTTGAATGGGTTTCTAAAGGAGCCGACTTCTTATTAACTACAATGGTCTTCTTCTTTATTCCTTCAGTTGTAGGAATTATGGATATTGTTTCTAATATCACTACAAGTTATATTATTTTCTTCCTCTTGATTATTATTGGTACAAGCTGTGTGGCACTTGTTTCTGGATTTATTGCTGAAACAATGTCTAAGAAAAAACCTCATACTAAGAAAGGAAATCATTAAAAATGGATATATTAAAAGGCGTTTTAATGATATTATTAACTGTTGTAATGTATAAACTTGCTCAAATATTACAACGTAAATATAATAACCCATTATTGAATCCAGCATTAATCGGTTCACTTGGAATAATTATTGTTTTACTTTTAACACGTCAAAACTATCACGATTACATGATTGGCGGTCAATGGATTAACCATCTATTAAATGCCACTGTTGTATGTCTTGCTTATCCACTTTATAAAAATAAAGATAAGATTGTAGAAAATATTGGGGTCATTTTTTCAAGCGTCATGGCTGGCGTGATATTGAATTTTGTGTTAGTGTTTAGTTCGTTAAAGTTATTAGGTTACTCAGAAGAAACAATCGTAACTATACTACCTAGATCAATTACAGCTGCTGTAGGAATTGAAGTCTCTCAAGAACTTGGAGGTACAGATACGATTACAGTACTGTTTATCATTACTACTGGATTGATAGGTAGTATGATGGGTTCAATGCTACTTAAGGTTGGTCAATTTAAAACATCAATCGCGAGAGGTTTAACATATGGAAATGCATCACATGCTTTTGGAACTGCAAAAGCGTTAGAACACGACATCGAATCTGGCGCATTTAGCTCAATTGGAATGATTTTAACAGCAGTTATTAGTTCAATTCTTATTCCAATTATGATTAAGTTGTTTTACTAAAGGGAATACAGAAACAAATTGTATATTTAGGAAAGGGGCTATTTAATCAATGGCGAAGATTAAAGCAAATGAAGCATTAGTTAAAGCATTACAAGCTTGGGATATTGATCACTTATGGGGTATTCCAGGTGACTCAGTTGATGCAGTAGTAGATAATTTAAGAACAGTTAGAGATACTTTCAAATTTTATCATGTACGTCATGAAGAAGTTGCAAGCTTATCAGCTGCAGCATATACAAAGTTAACAGGTAAAATCGGTGTAGCTTTAAGTATTGGTGGACCTGGGGTTGTTCACTTATTAAATGGTATGTATGACGCTAAAATGGACCGTGTACCTCAACTTATTATTACAGGTCAAACGAATAGTACATTATTAGGTACAAAATTCTTCCAAGAAACTAACATTTCTAAAATGGTTGACGACGTAGCAGTATTCCATCATCAAGTTCAAAAAGGTGATGACTTATTTGAAATTACAAACGAAGCGATTCGTACTGCATATGAAAAAAATGGTGTAGCAGTTATTATTTGTCCAAATGACCTATTAACTCAAAAAATTAAAGACACTACACATCGTCCAGTAGATACGTCTAGACCAGTGTTACCAACACCATCTTATCGTAGCATTAAAAAAGCTGCCAAATTAATTAACAAAAGTAAAAAACCAGTTATGCTTGTTGGTGTAGGTGCAAAAAATGCTTCAACTGAATTACAAGACTTCATTGAAGCAGCTAAAATCCCTGTAATTCATACATTACCAGCTAAAACTGTTTTACCTGATTCACATCCATACAGTGTGGGTAACTTAGGTAAAATTGGTACAAAAACGTCTTACCAAACTATTCAAGATGCTGATTTATTAATTATGGCTGGTACTAACTTCCCTTATGCAAATTACTTACCTAAGAAAAATATTAAAGCGATTCAAATCGACACAAATCCAAACGTAATCGGTGAACGTTTCGATATTAATGTTGGTATTGTTGGCGACGTTAAATTAGCATTCCATCAATTAACTGAAGCAATCAAACCAGTACCTCGTCGTTCATTCTTAGACAAGACGTTAAAACGTAAAGCTGTATGGGATAAATGGATGGAAAAAGACATGAATAATACAAGTGCTCCAATTCGTCCAGAACGCTTAATGAAAGCTATCAATGATTACAGTAAAGATGACGCTGTATACTCAATCGATGTTGGTACTTCAACTGTTTGGGGTACACGTTACTTAGACTTAAATGTTAATAATAAATTTATTATCTCAGCATGGTTAGGTACAATGGGTTGCGGTCTTCCAGGTGCCCTTGCTTCTAATATTGCTTACCCAGGTCGTCAAGCAATTGCAATTACTGGTGACGGTGCATTCCAAATGGTAATGCAAGACTTCGCAACTGCTGTTCAATACGATTTACCAATGACAATTTTCGTATTAAATAACAAGCAATTATCATTCATCAAATATGAACAACAAGCTGCTGGTGAATTAGAATATGCCATCGACTTCTCTGATATGGATCATGCTAAATTCGCTGAAGCTGCTGGTGGTAAAGGTTATGTATTAAAAGACCCTAACCGTATTGATGAAATTGTTGAAGCAGCATTAAATGAAAATGTACCAACTGTTGTTGATGTACATGTTGATCCAAACGCTGCGCCATTACCAGGTCAAATCGTTAACGAAGAAGCATATGGTTATGGTAAATGGGCTTACAGATCTATCACAGAAGACAAAGAATTTGACTTCGATAAAGTACCACCAATCTCTGTAGCTGCTAAACGTTTCTTATAAGACATAGATTCGAAACACTGACGAAAGTAATGCTTTTGTCAGTGTTTTTTTTATAAATAATTAAATTATAAAAAATGTAAAATATTAGTAAAAAAGATATTGAAAACGTTTTATATTATAGGTATAATTAATAAAAAAGATGTTGAAAACGTTTTATATTATAGGTATAATTAAATTGTTAAAAAAGAACTGCGTGTTACTATTCGATTAGGCATGAGCAGATAAGCTATCATTATTTTTGTCATAAATGATGGGCTTATTTGGTCATGCTTTTTTAATGCGTAAAAAAGATATATTGAAAGGATTGAATCAAAATGTTTAAAAAGCTATTTGGACAATTGCAACGTATTGGTAAAGCATTGATGTTACCTGTGGCAATCTTGCCTGCAGCTGGATTATTACTAGCAATTGGAACAGCTTTTCAAGGTGAAGCATTACAGCATTATCTTCCATTTATTAAAAATGGAGTAATTCAAAATATTGCTAACATGATGACAGGTGCTGGTGGTATTATTTTTGATAACTTACCTATCATTTTTGCACTCGGTGTAGCAATAGGACTAGCAGGTGGAGATGGTGTAGCAGCCATTGCAGCTTTTGTCGGATTTATTATTATGAATAAAACAATGGGAGCATTCTTAAATGTTACGCCAGCACAATTGGAAGACCCATCTAAAGGATTCGCAAATGTTTTAGGCATACCTACACTTCAAACTGGAGTGTTTGGTGGGATTATTATAGGGGCTCTAGCAGCTTGGTGTTATAACAAATTTTATAATATTTCCTTACCATCGTATTTAGGGTTCTTTGCGGGTAAACGTTTTGTGCCGATTATGATGGCAACGACATCGTTTATTTTAGCTTTCCCAATGGCTTGGATTTGGCCATTCATTCAAAATGGATTAAATGCATTTAGTACAGGTTTGTTAGAATCTAATACTGGATTGGCAGTATTCTTATTTGGATTTATTAAACGATTACTTATTCCATTTGGTTTACATCATATTTTCCATGCGCCATTCTGGTTTGAATTTGGTTCTTGGAAAAATGCAGCTGGAGAAATTATTCGAGGAGATCAACGTATTTTTATTGAGCAAATACGTGAAGGTGTTCATTTAACTTCAGGTAAATTCATGCAAGGTGAATTTCCTGTTATGATGTTTGGATTACCAGCAGCAGCATTAGCAATTTATCAAACAGCTAAACCTGAGAATAAAAAGGTAGTTGGAGGTTTGATGTTATCAGCAGCTTTAACATCATTCTTAACTGGTATTACTGAACCGTTAGAATTTTCATTCTTATTCGTAGCACCATTATTATTCTTTATTCATGCAGTACTTGATGGATTATCATTTTTAACACTTTATCTACTACATTTACATCTAGGATATACATTCTCTGGAGGATTCATAGATTTTGTTTTATTAGGTATTCTTCCAAATAAAACACCATGGTGGTTAGTGATTCCAGTAGGATTAGTTTACGCTGTTATTTATTATGTTGTATTTAGATTCTTAATTGTTAAATTCAACTTTAAAACGCCAGGTCGTGAAGATAAACAAGCCTCTGTAGCTAATACATCTGCAAGTAAATTACCTTTTGATGTGTTAGATGCAATGGGCGGTAAAGAAAATATCAAGCATTTAGATGCTTGTATTACACGTTTACGTGTTGAAGTCAATGATAAGTCTAAAGTAGACGTTGAAGGACTAAAAGCTCTTGGTGCTTCAGGGGTGCTTGAAGTAGGAAATAATATGCAAGCGATTTTTGGTCCTAAATCAGATCAAATTAAACATGATATGGCACGCATTATGAATGGAGACATCACAAAACCTAGTGAAACCACTGTGACTGAAGATACATCAGATGAGCCAGTACAGTTGGAAGAGGTAAAAGAAACGGATATCTATGCACCAGGTACGGGTCATATCATTCCATTATCTGAAGTTCCAGATAAAGTATTCTCGGAAAAAATGATGGGTGACGGTATTGGATTTGTTCCTGAAAAAGGCGAAATTGTAGCACCATTTGATGGTACAGTTAAAACAATTTTCCCAACGAAACATGCCATCGGTTTAGAATCTGATACAGGAATTGAAGTATTAATTCATATTGGTATCGATACAGTGAAATTGAATGGTGAAGGCTTCGAAAGTTTAGTTGATGTCAATGAACCTGTTACACAAGGTCAACCATTAATGAAGATTAATTTAGCATACTTAAAAGAACATGCGCCAAGTGTTGTCACACCAGTGATTATTACAAATCAAGATGATAAAACATTAACATTCGATGATGTTGATTCAGTAGATCCTGGTAAGCGTATTATGACAATTAAATAATAAAACAAGCCTGGGACATCATATGTGTCTCAGGCATTTTTAATGTATTGGCGGTCGATGACTGAATTGAAAAGGTGTTGTCTCAAGGTTTTCAATGCTAGTTCTCTTTGCTATAGTAGGGCGACGAATTCAAAAAGAAATCTTTCTCTTTTATTTTTTATTTAATACACAACATTATTTAGTTATATCATTCTCAATTAATAATTTGATTGCTTTATGATCTGTAGCATTTCTAAATAAGTCATAAGCATTTTCAATGTCGCTTAATTTACTATAATGTGTCACGAGTTGTTCAGGTTGAATGATTTTAGATTTGAGTGCTTCCAACAATTCTTCAGTGGTATTAGCAGAAACTAAACCAGTTGTAACGTTGATATTTTTAATCCATAATTTTTCGATATCAAATTGAACGGGTAAGCCGTGAACACCAACATTAGCAATTGTTCCATCGACGCCAATCAACTTTTGACATAAATCAAATGTTGCTGGAATACCAACTGCTTCAATAGCAACATCGACGCCACGATGATTGATATCTTTGATTTGTTTAATTGCTTCATTCACATTACTAGAATTAATTGTATGAGTCGCTCCAAATTTTTTGGCTGTAGCTAAACGATGATCATCTAAATCAATCATAATTATTTTTGAAGGTGAGTAGAATTGAGCAGTTAATAAAGAAGCTAATCCAACTGGTCCAGCACCTACAATAGCAACAGTGCTACCAGGTTTTACTTTTCCTTTTAATACACCAATTTCATAACCAGTCGGTAAAATATCTGAAAGCATCACGAGTGCTTCATCAGGTAAAGAAGTAGGAGCATGATATAAAGAATTATCTGCAAAAGGGACTTTCACATATTCTGCTTGCGTACCATCAACAAGATGACCTAATATCCATCCACCGCCATTTTCACAATGAGCATAGATACCTTTTTTACAGTAATAACATTTGCCACAAGATGAGATACAAGACACAATGACTTTATCGCCGACTTTGAAGTTATTGACATTCGAACCAACAGATTCAACAATACCAATACCTTCGTGACCTAATGTAGTATATTGAGGAACTTCAGGTGTGTCTCCTTTAATAATATGTAAGTCAGTACCACAAATTGTTGTTTTGACCATTCTAATAATAGCGTCAGTACTTTCCGTAACAACTGGTTTTTCTTTATCGACGAGCTTAGCTACGCCAGGTTTTTCATAGATGTAAGCTTTCATGTTGATTCCTCCAATATAAATTGTGAATTATTTCACAAACATTATAACATTAATTTAATAAGATGTATTCTATTTTGAAGAGAAAATCATTGAACTATTGTTGAACGTATTTAACAAGAGGATTTAGATGAAAAAATAAGTGTAACATCGTAAAATAAGTATGTATAAGAGAACGAGACCGTTAAATTAAATAAGTAGGTGAAAATATGACTAAAAATATTGAAAGTATTGAACAATTTCATCAATTTATTCAAACGCATCGATTAGTAGTGATTCATGTTATGCGGAATCATTGTTCAGTATGTCATGCGGTATTGCCACAAATTGAAGATATCGTCAATGATTATTCTAAAGTCCATTTTGCTGTTATCAATCAATCTAATGTAGAAGCTATTGCGGGAGAACTATCTATATTTACTGTTCCAGTGGATTTAATATTTTTGGACGGAAAAGAAATGCATCGACAAGCGCGTTTTATTGATATGCAAGATTTTGAGCACCAATTAAGTTTAATGCATGAGAGTTTAAAATAAGTTAAGAAAGCCTAAACACGATAAATGAATTGTTGTGTTTAGGCTCTTTTATTACTATTTATTTAAAATTGATTCAATGAGAGCATCAGCACGTTGTTGATGCTCTAAAATAATATGACTTGATTGTTTGAAACGAGTAAGTTCATCTTCTTCCAATTTCAGTTCAATGACACGATCAGCACCATTACCGTTAATCACTGTTGGCGTTCCAATATAAAGGTCATTTAGTCCATATTCACCTTCAAGATAACTTGAAACATTCATAATCACATTTTTATTAAATAAAATAGCTTCTACAATACGTACTAAACTTAATGATATACCAAAGTTTGTAGTACCTTTTCGAACGTAAATATCATATCCCACTTGAGTGGTTTGCGAAGCGATAGATTGTTTGAACGTGGTTTGGTCTACTCCTTTATTCAGTAAATCAAGGACAGGTTCACCGGCAATTTGAGCATGAGACCAAACAGCTACTTGAGAATCGCCGTGTTCGCCAATAACAGGCGCATAGACATTTTGTGGTGCCACATCAAACGTGCGACTTAAGAAAAATTCGAAGCGAGCTGTATCTAATGAAGTTCCTGATCCAATAATTTTATTCTTAGGAAATTGAGACACACGTTTTATAACATAACTCATAATATCGACTGGATTAGATGGAAGTACAAAATAACCATCGAAACCATGAGCAATGACTTTTTGAATCATAGGCACAAAGATATTCACATTATCTTCTAATAATTTTAAACGTGTGTCACCTTTATCTAATTTTGCACTTGCACAGATCACGACGATATCAGCATCACTACAATCACTATACGAACCAAGATGTACATCTACAAACTTATCACCAAAAGGTGTAGCATGATTTAAATCCCATACATCTGCTTTTGCTTTATCTTCATCAATATCAATAATAGCTAGTTCATCGACTAGTCCTTTAGCTACAACTGCATGTGCAAACGCAGAACCTACGAATCCACTACCAATCAGCACAATTTTATTTCTTTTCATTCAGCATAACCTACTTTCTAAAATAGAATAAAAATTCTGATAATTATATTTAGAATAGCACTTATCACTACTTTTTTAAATATTTAAAAGTTGAATAAGCGATTTACTAAAATATAACGACTCTGAGGTATATAATAATATAGAGTATAGGAGGTCAAAAGATGAAAAAACGATTATTAACCGTAGCGACATCTGCAATTCTTGGAACTTTAGCTTACATTAAAGTAAAAGAAAAACGCAGTTATCAAAGCTTTATTACTGAAAAATATATTCGTATGTCTGGAATGAAAAAAACATTTGAAAATACGAATGATGCTAAAAAAGCATTAGAGGAAGTTAAACCTTTAACAGCTGGTAAATATGATGGGACGGATTATGAATTTAAACATCGTGCGCATACTAGAAGTATTAATGGATCTGTCACATATATTGTTAATGATAAAAGAGAACCTCATCAAGATGTTGTGCTTTACATTCATGGTGGTGCTTGGTTCCAAGATCCATTAGATAATCATTTTGATTTTATTGATCAACTTGCAGGAGAATTGGATGCACGAGTGATTATGCCTGTTTATCCTAAAGTACCTCACAGAGACTATCGAACAACATTTGAATTACTAAAAAATATTTATCAAAAAGAAATATTGGAAGTTGAAAATCCGCAACATATGACGATAATGGGAGATTCAGCAGGCGGTCAAATCGCTTTATCATTTGCACAATATCTTAAAAAAGAAACACAATTACCACAACCAGGACATATTGTGATGCTGTCTCCAGTTCTTGATGCAACATTTAGTAATCCTGAAGCTAAAAAATATGAAAAAGTAGATCCTATGCTAGGAATTGAAGGAAGTAAATATTTCATTCAATTATGGTCTGGTGATACGCCAATAGAAGACTATAAAATATCGCCAATTAACGGAGATTTAGAGGGTCTTGGTCGTATATCTATTTTTATAGGCACAAAAGAAACGTTATATCCAGATGCATTAAAGCTCTCTAAAATGTTAAATGATAAAGGAATTGAACATGATTTTACACCTGGTTATAACTTATTCCATATTTATCCTATTTTCCCATTACCAGAACGTCAAAAGTTCTTTACACAACTGAAAAATATAATGGGAAAAGATTAAATACTAGTTTGAACATTGGTGTTATTTTTAAAAGCACTCGAATAAAGAATAAAACATCTATGATAGCACATATGACTAGGCTGTTTTTTTAAAAAGATAATAATAAAATAATGAGTAAAATGAATATCATTCTAAGAATTTGAAATGCATTGAAAATCGAATGTTTAGGTTGTAAAATTTCAGCAAAATTCAATAAAAACATGTCACTTATTAATAGTCTAGCAGTAAGTAACATATTAATTCGCATTTTATATAAACATAAAAACAGATACTAACTTGTATTATTCTCTAGAGTTAGTATCTGTTTCTTTATATTCAGTATTAATAGTATCGTTATGTGAAGATAGGGCATCTTCTTTTTCTATTTCAGTAAAATTTGAAGTCGAATGTGGTGATTTGTTTTTATTGATTGTCTCGTGAGAAGATTGAGAACTGTTGTTGATATAACGATGATCAGTATCTAATACAGAATTACTCATGTCATTTCCTTGTAGACTGCCAATCAAAATAAAGATGAGATAACTAGAACAAGCCAGTAAAACTAAAGAAAGATAAATGCCAACTGCAATTTTAACAGGTTTAGCCATAGATTTATCCATTTATGTCCTCCTAGAGTCATAGCAATGTTTACTTATAAACTAACATGAGAGTTTTAAGTAAATGTAAATAATAAGTAAATATTTATCGATTTACTATTAATAAATGTAAGGTAATTAAATTTGTCGATATTAATTTGAAATAATCAATAATTTATTCGAGAAAATATTGATATTCTATTAACTTTTTTATAATTTTATACTATTTTTAACTGAATATTTACATTTTTAAAACTGACTAAATATTAAGATGATAGCATACTCTTATTAAAGTGTTTAACGCATTCATTAAGATAATATTAAATGAAAGAAAAAATATGTTTAAAGAGAGGGACTTCAGTTTGATTCTCATTATCATTTGTATCGCTTTGATATTATTTCTAGGAATTAGAGAGAAAAAGCGACATACACACCGTTTAAATAAGATTCCTCTACGAATAAATATTAATGGTATTCGTGGTAAATCAACTATTACAAGAATGATTTATAGTATTTTGCGAGAAGATCAATATCATGTCATTGGTAAAACAACAGGCACTGATGCCAGAATGTTGTATTGGTTTACAGAGAAAGAATATCCTGTCCTTAGAAAACCGCAAGGCGCCAACATAGGAGAACAAAGAGACATTGTGCAAAAAGTAGTTAAGCAAAAAGGCAATGCGCTTGTTAATGAATGTATGGCAGTGAATCCAGATTATCAAATTGTCTTTCAAGAAGATTTAGTAAAAGCGAATATTGGTGTCATTGTCAATGTTATGGAAGACCATATGGACGTATTAGGGCCGACACTTCAAGATATTGCTCAAGCATTTACTGCAACGATTCCCCGAAATGGAAAATTAGTAGTCATGAAGGATGAGTTTACAGACTTTTTTGCTAAGGAAGCTAAAAAACGTAAAACTGAACTTATTGTTGTAGATAAAAATGATATACCTGAATCATACTTAAGGAAATTTAATTATTTAGTATTTCCTGATAATGTCGCTATCGCTTTAGGTGTAGCGCAAGCTGTAGGAGTTGAAAAAGACGTTGCACTGCGCGGCATGTTAAATGCACCTCCTGATCCAGGAGCGGTTGAAATTAAATATTTTAATGCAAATAACACAAAAAATGTATTTGTTAATGCGTTTGCTGCTAATGAGCCTCAGTCTACGAAAGCGATATTAAATAAAGTAGAATCATACGATTATCCTTATACAAAAAAAGTAGTGATTCTTAACTGTCGTTCTGACAGGGTGGATCGAACGCGACAGTTCGTTGAGAATTTTATTGAGGACGTCGAATTCGATACCTTAATTTGTACAGGAAAAAGCACGCAAATGGTTACAGATTTAATGCAACATCTACCTGAAAAAACATACATAAACCTTGAAAATCATGATTTTTCAGATATAGAAAAAGCGATTCTTAGTGAATCACATCAGGCACTCATATTTTGTGTTGGAAATATTCATGGTCCAGGTGGAAAAATAGCAGAATTTATAGAAGGGATAGAATAAAATGATAGGTTCGGAATTATACTTTTCCCTATTTGTTGGTATTGTATTAAGTTTAATTTTTGCAGAAAAATTTGGGATTAATCCCGCAGGTCTTGTTGTACCTGGTTATTTAGCACTTATTTTTGATCAACCCATTATGTTACTATCTGTGTTGGTCATTAGTTGTCTCACTTATTTTATTGTTACGTTTGGTATTAGTAGATGGGTCATTCTTTATGGTAGACGTAAATTTGCAGCGATGATTTTAACTGGTATGGTTCTAAAATTTGTTTTTGATTTAATTTATCCACTCACTCCATTTGAAGTTGTAGAGGTTTCAGGTATCGGAGTTGTTATTCCTGGTATTATTGCCAATACCATTCAAAAACAAGGTGTTGTAATTACATTAGCTACGACAATGTTATTAACATGTATTACTTATGTCATCTTGTTCTTATATAGCTTTATTAATTAATCGCGAGCGAGGAGCGCATAATAATGAAAAAGAAAAAACGATTATCAGCGAGCGAATGGTTACTTAAGCAATCGAAACGACATAAACGAAGAAACTTTTTGTATACGTTTATTGTCTTAGTTATCACAGTAGTACTTCTAATTTTTGCTATTCGAGCTGTTAAAGTTGAACCTGTAGAGGCGATGCCACATTCGGGTAATAGTATTAGAAATACATATTTAGGAAATATCACTTTGAATAATGACATCAGAAAAGTCAATTTAAATGATGTTTTTAAAAGTTTAAGACAGCCATTACAACAAAGTGATTTTTCCACAGCTTCTTTATATGTGAACCAATTTTCTAAAAATCCTAAAGAAAATATAAACAAAAACATAGAAAACATTATGTTTTTAAAAAAACAAAATATTAAAAGTATCAATTTAATTAATAGCACTATAGATAATGTACAAGCGCAAGATTTATCCAAAAAAGTTGAAGCACAAACAGATTATAATTTTTTAACTGGAAATGGTTCGAATCCAATTAATAGTAAAACAGTGCAACAAAAAGTTAAAAATAAAAAAGTCGCTAATGTTTCGTTCACAGATATTGAATCGTATTATGAAGATCCTTTAAAAAATACGACATCTATTAGCTTAGATCCCAAAATTTTTGTACCATTAATTAAAAACTTAAAGGAAAACAATGATCTTGTAGTTGTGAACGTAGATTGGGGGATTCCTAACGAACGTAATGTAACAGATCGCCAAAAAGCTTATGCCCATGCATTAGTTGATGCAGGTGCAGATGTAATCATTGGCCATAATACAGTTATACAAAGTATTGAGAAATATAAACATGCTAGTATTTTTTATAGTTTAGGAAATTTAACCTCTGCTGATTTTCTATCAAAAAATCAAAAAAGTATAGTTGTTCAACATGATTGGGATGGTCAGCATCATCAATTTCAAATTACACCTGTTCGCTCTGCAGATGGAAAATTAACAAAAGATCATATGAATAGTATGGAGTCACAACGTTATTACAATAATATTAAAGATAAAACAATTCATCTGAAAGAAAAGAATGGGGGGTATTCTTTTGAATATTAAACAACATTGGTTACCTATTGTTACAACACTCATTATTATTGCTATTTTATTAATGGTTACATTTGCTAGAGCAAATGAAGGTCTCGATAATTACGAAAAAAATGAATTAAATAAAGCCACGGAGCAATATTTATCTAAAGGGGCCAAGTAGTATGAATATCTATAATAAAGTGACACTATCAGTCATTTTAGTGATTACAATTTTAATCTCATTTATATTTTATTTTTTTAATAAAGAAGATAAACTTGATAAAGATGATCTATATGAAAATAAGATTGCTAACCGTAAATCAGCAACCTCTGATGAGCAAAAAACGTATGGTGTCGCTTCAAACAATGCGATCGCAACACGTGTAGGTAATAAAATTATTGAAGATGGTGGTAATGCAGTTGACGCAGCGGAAGGTGTCGCATACGCGCTTGCAGTAACAGAACCTCATTCATCTGGATTAGGTGGTGGCGGCGCTACACTTACATACGATGGTAAAAATGGTGAAGAACCTCGCATGTATGAATATAAAACAACATCTTCATTTAATTACAAAAAGGGAGATAAAATAGGGACACCTGGTTTTGTACGCGGTTTACATGATATGCATGAAAAAGAAGGTAAAATGGATGAGAAAAAAATCTTAAACTATGTCATTCCATTAGCTGAAGATGGCTTTGAAGTAGATTCAGAGTTAGAACGTAGCTTGAAATTATTTGGTTCTGACATTGATCGAAACTCTCCCTTCTTTAAAGGCAAGCGTACAGTTCGTGAAGGTGCAATTGTAAAACAACCTGCTTTAGCAAATACTTTAAAGAAAATTCGAGATAAAGGACCGGATTATTTTTATAATCATATTGGAAAAAGTTTATCTAAACAATTAAAAAATCAACTCACTGAAGAGGATTTTAAACAAGTAAAAACAGAAGAAAAGAAACCTATTAGTACAAAATATTTAAACAATACTGTTTATGCTGCATCTAACCCATTAGGTGGAATCTTAATGGAACAAGGTCTGAAGATTGATGAAAGCGTAAATTCTGCAAATGATCGTACAGATTATATTACAGGGATTGTCAAATCTCGTGATATTATGTATCGAAATAGAGATATTGTTAACGGTAAAGAATCTAGTAGCAATACCTACTTATCTCAAGATTATTTACTAGATAAGATTAACGGTATCAATTTTGATGAACAAGGTAGTGACTTCAATACACAACGTATTGATAATACAAGTACAACACACTTTGTAGTGATTGATAAGAACGGTAAGTTAGCAAGTACTACAAATACATTATCAAGCTTCTTTGGAACAGGTAAATATGTTAAAGAAGGTTTTTATATGAACAACTCGCTAACAAACTTTTCAACAGATCCAAACAGTCCAAACTATGGTGAGAAACATAAAGCACCACGTTCTTATACGTCACCTACTATTATTGTTGGACCCGACTTCTATATGGGTATTGGTTCGCCTGGAGGAAATAAAATTCCAACGATTCTTAATGAAGTCATTGTAGATTATTTAAGAGGAAATGGGACGTTACAAGAATCTATTAATAAGCCACGTTTTTATAATGATGGTGGAACAATCTTCTATGAAAATGCTATGGATGATAATGATGTCAATATTTTCAAAAGTCTAGGTTTCGGTGTAGAAGAAAAACGTAACGATCCTAACTTTGGTAGTGTTCAAGGTGCGGTTTATAACAAGCAAGATAGAACAGTGGAAGTTGGACAAGATGTAGGAAATAGATAATAAAAAGGGACAAAAATCAATCGGTTTTTGTCCTTTTTTTATTTACTTAAAATAAGTATTGAAATAATTATTTAAAACGCTATCATAAATACATAGATAGCTAAATTTAATTTATATAAAATAGAAAATATAAAAATAATAAATTGTCATTAATATAATTATATGAATAGTGATATAAAGGGTGAGTCGTATGAAAGAAGCAGTATTAGGTATTGATCTTGGAACTAGCGCAGTTAAAATTATTGCGGTAAATCAATCAGGCCATGTGATTACTTCAACAAGTGTGCCTTTAAATTTAATACAATCCCAACCTGGATATAGTGAACAAGATCCAGAGGAATGGTTTAATGCAGTTAAAACAGGCATATATCGGTTAAATCATTCTGATGAAATGAAATCGTATAAAGTGAAGGGACTCTCATTCTCAGGGCAAATGCATGGGCTAGTAGCCTTAGATAAAGAAGGTCACCCTGTACGACATGCTATCCTTTGGAATGATACACGTAATTCAGAACAATGTAAGCAAATTAGATCGGTTTATGGAGAGCGATTAAATGGAAATCCGATTCTTGAGGGTTTTACACTTCCTAAGATGATGTGGGTAAGTACACATGAACCTGAACTATGGAAGAAAGTAGATGTGTTCGTTCTTCCTAAAGATTATGTACGTTATCGTTTAACAGGTAAGATTCACATGGAATATTCTGACGCTGCAAGTACGCTCCTTCTTAGCCCAGAAACGCATGATTGGTCAAAAGAAGTTGGAGATACATTTGATATAGGAGATGTTTATCCCTCACTTGTGAAATCCACAGACGAAGTTGGAACTATTCAAGAACCCTTAGCGAGTGAACTGGGTTTTACATCTTCGGTAAAAGTATTTGCTGGAGGTGGAGATAATGCCTGTGGTGCCATTGGTGCAGGTATAATCAATGATAATGATACATTATGTAGTATTGGTACTTCTGGTGTAATCGTAAACGTAGAAAAAAGTAATCAAACGTATTATAAAAATAATATACATTTTTTTGATCATAGTGTTCCAAATACATATTATGCAATGGGAGTAACGCTGGCTGCAGGATATAGTCTTAATTGGTTAAAGAGAACATTTTTTGAGAACGATACGTTTGATGAAATTGTTAAACAAGCGAGTACCTCTTCAATAGGTGCAAATCGTTTATTATTTGCGCCTTACCTAGCTGGTGAGCGTACACCACATGGCGATGCATTTATTCGAGGGAGTTTCATTGGTATTAGCGGTAACCATTCTAAATCAGACTTTGCACGAGCGGTACTAGAAGGTATTACCTTTTCTTTATATGATTCAATTCAATTGATGCGAGAAGCGGGAAAAGAAATTACACATATTACTTCAATTGGTGGAGGAGCAAAAAGTGAATTTTGGCTTCAAATGCAAGCTGATATTTTTAATGCATCTATACGTAAATTGAAGCATGAAGAAGGACCAAGTATGGGGGCAGCAATGATTGCGGCGTATGGGTTACAATGGTTTGATTCTTTTGATGACTGTGTAGCGCAATTTATAGACGTTGAACATATATATGAACCAAATTTGCAACGACGTCAACAATATGAATCTTATTACAATATTTATAAACAAATCTATCAACATACACATCAACTTACAGAAGCATTATTAAAGGTTTAAAGTGTTTAGCACATGATTATTTAGAAAGAAACTCGAAGAATCAGATGATAAAGTAGGGACAGATATCGTTTTTATGTCCCTACTTTTTAATAGTAAATTCCCATTAACATTCCTTATTATAATTAAAATAATATATTTTTTAATAAATATATTGACAAAAACCTAATATAGATATTAAATAATATATATAAATTCCTCATTCCAAATAACATTATCTGTTAAGTATGGAAAGGAGTGATAGTTATGAACAATACTCATTTCATTGATCAACTATCACACGTAAATATGATTGAGACGCTTTATTTAAATTCCAATGATTTAAAACCCTCTATGAATCTTTTCCTAAATTTATTATTTAAACGATTATTACTAGAATACTATGTATACATTCGTACAATTTATAATAAGTATGCATGTTTAGAAACGCCATTTCTATCCTTTCAACTTTTTTTCAATAATTTTCATGAGTTATTTTATATCATGTATACACTCATCGATACGCAAAATATAACAACTTATTCTAACGTTTTAGAATAGTAAAACGATATAGTTAAGTATGTTTGTGTGTATAAGAGATCCACCCCATTAAGAAATAGAGTGAGTAAGAAAACAATAAATAATTGATAAAATTCAATCAAGTGGTGAACATTCATATTACTAAAAGATGTATTATAACTGAGTGTATTTATAAACATCTTTTTCAGTAGAAGTGAGTATATTTCTCATTTCTACTGTTTTTTTATGAACAAAATTAATATTTTGTGTCTAATTTTTTTACATGAAAATTAAATTCGTTAAAATACTTAAAATGTGAATTATTTCACAAATAAATTTTCAATTTATTATATTAGGTGTTGAAAACGTTTTCCAAGGGGTGTACTATGACATTGGCTAGGAAATTAGAGAGAAAGAGGTTATCGGGAAATGAATATTATTTTAGGCGTTGGGACTCTTGTATTAGTATTAATTGTAATGACACTTTTCTTAAACTTTGCACCATATGGGAAACAAGGATTACAAGCACTGTCGGGAGCAGCGTGTGCAACTTTCTTGCCACAGGCATTCTTAAGTTATGCGATAGGTGGCGTTTTCCATATTCACTTCTTCCAAGTGATTGGAGATTTAGCAGGGAGTTTAGCTGGCGTTGCAGTAGGAATTTTGACATGTGTTAATTTAGGTATTTCACCAGTATTTGCAGTTATCGTTGGTTTAGTATTACATGATTTTAAATTATTACCAGCATTTATTGCAGCGTATATTATTTCATTTGGTATTAAATTTATTGAGAAAAAAGTACCAGAAGGTTTAGACTTAATTGCAGTTATTTTAATTGCTCCAGCTGTTGCATTTGGCTTAGCAACAGTCATTAGCCCAGGAGTAATGGCTGTATTGCAACAAATTGGTGGTGCAATTACTGCTGTAGGAGATAGTCATCCATACGCTTTAGCAGTGATACTTGGATTAGTCATTCCAGTTACAGGTATGACACCATTAAGTTCAATGGTACTGACAAGCTTATTAGGTTTAACAGGTGTACCAATGGCAATCGGTGCATTAACTTGTACAGGCGCTTCATTTGTTAACTACGTGATGTTTAGTAGATTAAACATTGGTGGTCCATCTAAAGCATTTGCAGTTTTTGTTGAACCGCTCACTCAAATTGATTTAATTGCTAAATATCCATTACAATTATATGGAACAAATGCCTTGATTGGTGTAGTAAATGCATGTATTGTAACATTTAGTGGACTAGTAATAAATGTAAAAGGTATGGCTACACCAATTGCTGGTGCAATTGTATTGTTTGGCTTTAATACACCTATGAAAGCAGTAATTACAATCATTGCTGTAGCAATTTCAAGTATCATTTTGGCGTTCGTGATCAGTACATTGATTAAAAAATTCAATCTCATGGATTTATCTATCAAATTACCATCTAAACAAAAACAACCTAAGGAGAGTGTTTAAGAATGGCTACTAAAAAAAGTTATGACTATCAAAGTGCGTTTGATATTATTGGACCAGTCATGATGGGACCTTCAAGTTCTCATACAGCTGGAGCAGTAAAAATAGGGAATGCTGCTTTTAATGTACTCGGAGGCATTAAACCAGAAACATTAGCAATTCATTATTATGAATCATTCGCAAAAACACACCAAGGGCATGGTACAGATTTAGCAATTGTAGGTGGTGCAATGGGTTATAGTACGTTCGATAATCGAATTAAAGATTCATTAACTATTGCTAACGATTTAGGTATTCATGTTGACATTATTGAAGAAGATGGAGAAAGTATTGGAGAACATCCAAATTGTGCTTATTTAATTGCTGAAGCAAATGGACGTCATATTGAAGTGATTGGTAATTCTATAGGTGGCGGTACCATTAAATTGAGAAGAATTAGTGTTGAAGGTATAGATGTTAACTTTAATCATGGCTTACCCATTTTAGTCATGGATGGATCTAAAAATAAGTCGGAAGTGAATCATTTCTTAAATGAAGTAAACGAACTTGGCGTAAGTATAGACGAAGAATTGGTTGAAACAGATGATGATAATAGTTTAGTTGTTTTACCGTTAACAAAAGCAATCAAAGAATCAACATTAAATCAAATCAAAGAAAAATATAATCACTTAAATATATCCTATATAAAATAAAGGAGGATTAAAAATGTTCGATTCAATTAGAGAAACTATAGATTATGCTGTTGAAAACAATATGTCATTCGCGGATATTATGATTCAAGAAGAAATGGAATTATCAGGTCAATCACGTGATGAAGTTAGAGATTTAATGAAAGAAAATTTACAAGTCATGCGTGATGCTGTAGTTAAAGGGACTACAGGAGATGGGGTAGAAAGTGTCACAGGTTATACGGGACATGATGCAGCTAAAATCCGTGATTACAACGAGAATTATCATGCTTTATCAGGCCATGAAATGATGGAAGCAGTTAAAGGCGCTGTAGCAACAAATGAAGTCAATGCAGCAATGGGGATTATTTGTGCAACACCGACAGCTGGTTCCTCCGGTACGATTCCGGGCGTATTATTTAAATTAGAAAAAACACATGGTTTAACAGAAGATCAAATGATTGATTTTCTATTTGTTGCATCATTATTTGGACGTGTGGTTGCAAATAATGCGAGTGTTGCTGGAGCAACGGGAGGTTGTCAAGCAGAGGTAGGTTCAGCATCAGCTATGGCAGCAGCAGCTGCAGTATCTGTCTTTGGTGGTGAACCAGAAGCTTCAGGTCATGCGATGGCATTAGCTATTAGTAACTTATTAGGCCTTGTGTGTGACCCAGTGGCTGGACTTGTTGAAATTCCATGCGTCATGCGTAATGCCATTGGTTCAGGAAATGCATTAATTTCAGCTGATTTAGCTTTAGCTGGTGTGAAAAGTAGAATTCCAGTCGATGAAGTCATCGAAGCGATGGACAAAGTAGGGCGAAACTTACCTGCACAACTTAGAGAAACTGGACTAGGTGGTTTAGCAGGTACACCAACAGGAGAAGCCATTAAACAAAAAATCTTTGGTAATGCAGAAGACCCAGTCAATAGTTTTTCATAACATTTAAAATCCTAAACCATTCTTGAATGACAACATATTCAAGAGTGGTTTTTTTACGCCTTAAATTATCAGAAAATTTCAAAAAAGTAATTGCAATATTTCACTTTTGGATATAAAATAACTCAAAAGGGGATGATGATATGCTTAGATTATATCTCTTATTTTTAGCCTTCATCATTAATACAACGTTAACGCGTGTATGGACGATCGAAGGAACTTGGGAGAATCTTTTACTTCAATCAATGTCCATGAGTATAATGTTTGTATTTCTTTTTTACTATGTGTGTTTTATGCTTGAAAATAGAAAACATGAAAAAATAGATAGCCTTAGAGATGAAGAATAAACAAAAAAGTCGAGACAGTTATGTGAATAACAAGATCTCGATTTTTTTATGAGTTATTTATCCGTATTTAAATCATATTGATAGAAAGCTAAATCAAGCCAACGTTCAAATTTATAGCCTACGTTTTCAATCGTACCAGCATGTTTAAAATTGAATTTTTCATGAAGTTTAATACTTGCTTCATTTGATGCATCTATGCCTGCAACTATAGTGCGATACTGGCGGTGTTTAGCATCATCAATTAAATGCTCGAGTAAATGTGATGCCACGCCTCTTCCACGATAGTCTTTATTTACATATATAGAATGCTCAATAGAATATAAATAGGCAGGCCAATTTCTAAATTGACCATACGTGGCAAACCCAGCAACTTTATTATCTATTTCAAATATAAATATAGGTTCGTTTGCAAGCACTTTTGTTTCGAACCATGCTTCTCGTTCAGCAAGACTTTGTGGATTATAAGTATATACAGCAGTTGTATTCAGTATGGCATCATTATAAATATTTAATATATCAGGTAAATCTTTACGTTCTGCTTTTCTAATCATGATAAGCACCTACTTATAGTATTTATTGTTAATTTAAGCACTTGCATGAAGTTAAATCAAATATATGTCATATAATCTAACATTTTATTTAGAAAAATAAATGATATACTATGAATTAAGAATTTTAAAATTAAAGGAGTACTACTTAGTGAAAAATTGGACAAATCGACTCATGACCATTATTGGTGTGATTTTGATATTAGTAGCAGTATATTTATTTGCGAAACCATATATTGATAATTACTTACATGAAAAAGATAATGACGATAAAATAGAACAATATGATAAAAATGATAAAAGCAATACATCAAAAGAAAAACCTACGATTCCAAAAGATAAATCGAAAATGGCAGGGTATATCAGTGTACCCGATGCGGAAATCAAAGAACCTGTTTATCCTGGTCCTGCGACACCTGAACAACTTAATAGAGGTGTAAGTTTTGCAGAAGATGACGAATCACTTGATGATCAAAATATTTCTATTGCAGGACATACATTTACTGATCGTCCACATTACCAATTTACAAATTTAAAAGCAGCAAAAAAAGGCAGCAAAGTTTATTTTAAAGTTGGAGATGAAACTCGAGAATATAAAATGACAAGCATTCGAGATGTAGATCCTGAAGATGTTCAAGTATTGGACGAACATAAAGGGGAAACTAATCAACTGACATTAATAACGTGTGATAATTATAATCAACAAACAGGCGTTTGGGAAAAAAGAAAAATTTTCGTAGCTAAACAAATTAAATAAATATTTTAGTTGACCGTTCATCTTCTCATTGATGAGCGGTTTTTATGCATAAAATTTTATTCTTTGTATGTAATTTCTAAATGTGAATATAGTTTCACTCTTCAAGTACTGACTTCAATCCCAATCATAAGGTGGATATAATGGACGATGAAAAGTATTGTAAGGGGGAAACCACTCATGATTAGAGCCATTGCAGTAGATATGGATGGGACATTTTTAGATACAAATAAAGAATATGACAAAGCGCGCTTTGAGATAATTTATCACGAATTAAAACGAAGACATATTGAATTTATTGCAGCCAGTGGTAATCAATATGCTAAGTTAAAGTCTATTTTTGGAGAGCGAGACATGTACTTCATTTCTGAGAATGGTGCAGTGATTTATCATGGTAATCAATTGTATAATTACCGTAGTTTTGATCAAACCATATATGAAAAAGTAGTGAATTATATTCATCTTGATCAACATATCGACGAATTCATTGTATGTGGACTTAAAAGTGCATATATTTTAAAAGATACGTCAGAAGCCTTTAAAAAAGATGCCCATTTTTATTATCGTCAATTAGAAGAAATAGATACATTTCAACCTTTACCTAATGATGAATATGTGAAGATTGCATTAAATATTAATCGTGAGACACATCCCACTTTGGATACAGATTTAGAAACAAAGTTTAAAGAAGAAATTAAACTGGTTTCAAGTGGCCATGATAGTATTGATATTATTATGCCTAATATGACAAAAGGCCAAGCGTTAAAACGTTTGTTAAAAAAATGGGAAATGTCACCATCTGAATTAATGGCATTCGGTGATGCTAACAATGATAAAGATATGCTAGAATTTGCAGAGCATAGTTATGTTATGGCAAATAGCCATGATCAATCATTATTTGATATTGCAAAATTTATAGCGCCAAGTAATGATGAACAAGGGGTACTTCAAATTATAGAAGAAAAAGTATTAAAGAGTGAGACAGAATAATTCGTCGTCTCATTCAGTAGTCGACTACTAACACATAAAAAAGGCCTAGGACATCATAAGTTGTCCCAGGCCTTTTTATATATTAAATCTTAGTTTAATTGAGTGTCACATTTACCTGTGTTAATGACAGATAATGCAGCATTTAATCCACCTTCAACTAAGTTTCTAACTGCTTCATCTGAGAAGAAAGCAATATGAGGTGTCACTAAGATGTTTTCATTTTCAATTAATTCAAGTAAAGTTTTATCTTCAATTTCTTTACCTGTCCAGTCATATGTGAAGTAATCAGCTTCATTTTCATATGTGTCAATGGCAGCACCGTATAAAGTACCATCATTTACAGCATTAATTAAAGCTGGTGTATCAATAACAGCACCACGAGCGGCATTTACTAATACAGCGCCTTTTTTCACTTTGCTAAACATGTCAGCATTGAATAAGTGGAAGCTTTCTTTGTTAGCAGGTACATGTAAAGAAATGATATCAGCATCGGCAATGGCTTCTTCAACTGAATCTTTATATTCTAAGAAATCTAATGAGTTGTTTGGATATGCATCATAGCCTACTACTTTTGCGCCAAAACCAGCATAAATTTTACCAGTTGCAGCACCAATACGGCCTGTACCGATAATTGCAACAGTCATGTTTTTAACAGGTGTAGACATGATAGGTGCAGCCCATTTGAAATTATGTTCTTGAACGCGTTTTTCAATTGCAGGGAATTTACGTACTAATTGTAAAGCGATTGATACTGAGTATTCAGCAATTGTTTCAGGTGAATAACTTGGTACGTTAGAAATTACAATATTGTGTTTTTTTGCAAGATCTAAATCATACATATCAAAACCAGCAGTACGTTGAGCGATTTGTTTAATACCGTATTTTTCAAGTTTAGGATAAACAGAATCTGATAATTTACCGAATTGCATTGTAGTTACGCCATCGAAACCTTCTAATTGATCTACTGTGTCTTCGCTTAAAATTTCTTCAGAAGTAACAACTTCTACATTGTGTTCTTTACCCCAATTTAAAGCGTCTTTTTTTTCGTAATCACGAGTTCCGAAAAACATAATTTTTGTCATTAAAATAACCCCATTTCATTTTGTATAAAAAAGTTAAAATTTAATAAATACGTAAGACTAAAGTTAAAGTAAGAGATTTGGTACAAAATCATTAAATATTATCTCTAACAAAACTTACAACCCTATTATATTGTGAATTAGTTCACAAATCAATTAAAAAGGATTTTTTATTTTGTATAATGTGAAATTATATACATAAAATATCATTTAAAATGAAATATTACAACTTAGAATTAGACAAATCATTTTGAGCTAATTATTTTGGCTAAAATAGTTTGTATTTTATAATTTGAGTAAGATTTTTAATAGAGGAGTGGATGACTATCAATCAGATTCAAAATACCATTATAGATGCGTTTAAATTTAGATTTGCTACTAAGGAATTCGATACAACAAAAAAGATAAGTGATTCTGAATTTAATACAATTCTTGAAGCAGGACGATTATCTCCTAGTTCGTTAGGCCTTGAGCCTTGGAGATTTCTTGTGATTCAAAACGAAACGCTGCGTGAGAAATTAATACCTTATAGTTCTGGTGCACAAAAGCAACTTAAATCTGCCAGTCATTTTGTACTAATTTTAGCTCGTAAGAATGTAACACAGACGTCTGATTATGTACAGTCATTTATTAGAGGGATTAAGCAGTATGAAGAGAGCACCATTCCAATGTTTGAAGATAAAGTACAGGGATTCCAAACACGTTTTCATATTAATGACAACGCTAGAACCATTTTGGATTGGGCGTCTAAACAAACCTACATTGCATTAGGTAATATGATGACAGCAGCTGCATTAATGAATATTGATTCCTGTCCAATGGAAGGTTTCGATTTAGATGGCGTAACTGAGTTATTAGAACATGAAGGAATCATTGATAGTAATCAGTTTGCACCTTCAGTTATGGTAGCTTTTGGTTACAGAAAAGAGAATCCTACAAAACCTAAAACACGTCAACCACAAGAAGATGTAATTGAATGGTTAAATTAAGCATAGTTTTGTAAAAAAAGGGTAAATAATAAATATACAAAACGTATCAATGATGAAGTGAATTTAACATTACTTTATAGAGAGTTACGTTATGATTTATTTATAAACAAAGAAAGAGGGATGAAAACGTATGGCAAAAGTAAATGTTAGAGATTTTTTAGATGAACAATATGATTTATTTATAAATGGCGAATTCCAACCAAGTGAAAGCGGAGAAACACTTACGGTAACTAACCCAGCAAATGGTGAAGAATTAGCTAAAGTTGCTAAAGCAAATGAAAAAGATGTTGATAAAGCAGTGCAATCAGCACATGATGCATTTGATAGCTGGAGTAAAATTTCTAAAGCAGAACGTGCAGATTATTTATTAGAAATTAGTCGTCGTATTGAAGAAAATAAGGAACATCTAGCAACAGTTGAATCACTTCAAAATGGTAAACCTTATCGTGAAACTTCAACGATCGATATTCCTCAAGTAGCTGAACAATTTAAATATTTTGCAGGAGTATTAACGACTGATGAAGGTTCGGTTAATCAAATAGATCATAACACTATGAGTTTAGTTGTAAATGAACCTGTGGGAGTAGTAGGTGCAGTAGTAGCATGGAACTTCCCAATCTTACTTGCATCTTGGAAATTAGGTCCAGCATTAGCAGCAGGTAATACAGTGGTGATTCAACCATCATCTTCTACACCATTAAGCTTAATTGAATTAGCTAAAATTCTTCAAGATGTGTTACCTAAAGGTGTAGTCAACGTCATTACTGGTAAAGGTTCAGAATCAGGTGATGCGATTTTCAAACATGAAGGTGTAAATAAATTATCATTCACTGGTTCAACTGATGTAGGCTATGGTGTTGCTAAAGCAGGTGCTGAACGTATTGTGCCGACTACATTAGAACTTGGCGGTAAAAGTGCTAATATTATCTTTGATGATGCAAATTTAGATCAAGTCATTGAAGGCGTTCAATTAGGTATTCTATTCAACCAAGGTGAGGTATGTAGTGCCGGTTCACGCTTATTAGTACAATCATCTTTATATGATAAATTATTACCAAAATTAAAAGAAGCGTTCGAAAATATTAAAGTAGGTGACCCATTCGCTGAAGATACAAAAATGGGTGCACAGACTGGCCCAGAACAAATTGAAAAAATTGAAAGTTATATTAAATTAGCAGAAGAAGATGACAAAGCAAATATTTTAACGGGTGGACATCGTATTACTGATAATGGTTTAGATAAAGGCTACTTCTTCGAACCAACAATCATTGAACTTTCAGATAATAGTCATAAATTAGCACAAGAAGAGATTTTTGGACCTGTTGTTGTAGTCGAAAAATTCGAAGATGAAGAAGAAGCAATTAACATTGCTAATGATTCAGAATATGGTTTAGCTGGTGGTGTCTTCACTACAAACTTACTTCGTGCATTAAATGTTGCAAAAGCAATTCGTACTGGACGTATTTGGGTTAATACGTATAATCAAATTCCAGCTGGTGCGCCATTTGGTGGTTATAAAAAATCTGGTATCGGCCGTGAAGTTTATAAAGATGCAATTAAAAACTATCAACAAGTTAAAAACATCTTTATTGATACAAGTAATGAAACAAAAGGCTTATACTAATTAAAATATAATTAAATAGTTTAATAAATGTTTTGAAATGTCGACAAAGGTGTATACTTTGTCGGCATTTTTTTGTGAAGTATGATTAAGAAATAGAAAAGTATGACGGATTTTATTTTGAAGTTGTATAGTCTTTTAAATAATCTCAATCCCACTTATATGAAGATGTTCTGATGAAAATCTAAAGATTAAGATCTTCAAACTGAAATCAAAATTTAATATAAATTGTATTTTCAATTTAAGTATTGGTGGTTAATATATTATAAATACGTCTTTATATTTTAAGTTTGATGAAGTTTAAATACATTATATATTTTGAAAAGAGAAAATGATGAAACGTTTAAAATTTTTAGTTATTTATTTAATTATTACAATTATAGTAAGCGGTTGTTCAAACATTGACAATGTAAAGCCTCCTAAAGAAACATATACACCTAAGTCATTAACTGTTGAGTTTGTCCCATCTCAAAATGCTCAAATTCTTAACGCTAAAGTAAAACCTTTGCAACAATTATTATCTGATGAGCTAGAGGTTCCTGTAAAAGTACATATAGCCACAAATTATAATACAATGGTAGAAGGGTTGAAATCGAAAAAAATCGATATTGCTTTTATTTCTCCTGTTTCTTACACATTAGCTCATGATGCTCATGCAGCAGATGTATTGTTAAAGTCAAAAGGTTACCTAGTAGATAATAAAGGGAATCAAACACATCACCTTGTAGATTACTATCGATCTCAAATTGTGGTTCGTAAAGATAGTAATATTAATCATTTAAAAGATTTGAAAGATAAGAAGATAGCATTGCAAGATGTGGAATCAACGTCAGGATATATTTATCCTTTAGCAACATTAATGGAAAAAGGAATAAAAAAGTCTGATATTCAAATTCAACAAGTGAAAGGTCATGATCAGGGATTAATTGCATTATTAAATCATGATGTAGAAGCTGTTGCTACATATCAAGATGCTCGGGCAGATTTAAAAAAAGATGATCCCGATATTTATCAAGAAACTAAAGTGATTTATCGTACAAAGAAAATTCCTAATGATACCATTTCAGTACGTAATGACATGAGTAACAAATGGAAAAATAAAATTAGTCAAGCATTCATTAATATAAGTCATACAAAAAAAGGTAAACAGATTATTAGTGATATTTATGGTCATCAAGGTTATGAAAAAGCAAAAGATAGTGACTTTGATACTGTAAGAAAATATCGAGATATTGTAGATTAAAAAAGGTTGGATGATTGTCATCCAACCTTTTTTAATCAGGAACCACACTCACATCTCCATGAATAGTCATACTAAAACCTTCAGGTGATGTTAAATTTGTTTCTTTAGCGTGAGGTTGATAGATATCAATATGTGTTAATCCATAAGTGTTTTTATTGTCTGGATTCACTTGATTAGATTGCCATGTATTCACAGCAATGTGATGATGATAGTGTTGTGTAGAAATAAATAAACTTTGAGGGAGATTTGAAATATGTTCAAAACCAAGTTGATCAATATAGAATTGACGAGCCTCTACCAAATTATGTGTTTTTAAATGGAGATGTCCTAGTTTTCCATCTGATGGAAAACCTTGCCAACCATTTTCAGTACGATGTGAAATTAAATCTTGTGCATCAACTTCAAGAGTATCCATTTTAATAAAGCCATTCTCCCATTCCCAACCACTAGAAGGGCGATCTTGATAGACTTCAATACCATTACCTTCTGGATCATTGAAATATAGTGCTTCACTTACTAAATGGTCACCGCCACCAACAGGCTGATTTAAACTACTCATATGATATAGGAAGTTAGCTAAATCTTGTCGTGAAGGTAATAAATAAGCGATATGAAAAAGGCCAGCTTCTCTAAATTCAGGATGACGTCCATGATCTAAAAGATGAAGCGTTAACGTGTGACCATGTTCTCCAACATTAAAAATAGTTTGTGTGCCAGTTTTCTTTTTAATAGAAAAACCGAGTACTTCAGAATAAAAGTGATTCATTTTGTTTAAATCTTTAACATTTAAAGTGACGTTCGTCACTTGCATTGCTTCTTTTGAATGAAATGTAGTCATGTATCATAGCCTCTCTTTTTTTATACTAAGTATATTAAATATACTAGAATAGTTACTAAGAGACAAGATAAATAACTTGATTAAAAAATCCTCTAGAGAATCATTCTCTAGAGGATGATATTTTACTTTTATCCTAAATAAACATCTTGGTAACTATCATTTTTTTCTAATACATCTTTTGCAAATGGACAAGAAGCGATAATTTTTAAATTATTTTGACGAGCATGTTCTACAACTGCGTCAACTAATTTAGTTCCTAAACCTTGACCACCTAATTCATCAGATACACCAGTGTGATCAATTTCAATTTCATTGTTATCGACTTGTTTGTAAGTGATTTCTGCTTTAGGATTATTTTCGTCTTCACCTACATAAAATTTATTGTTACCTTGTTTAATTTCTTCAGCCATATTACTTCACTCCTTATATAATGTCTTAGTATTATTTATCACATTTCCGCTAAATTAAAACATTACATAAATAAAATTTAGAATATAAAAATTATAAAAAATTTAAATACAAAGTTATTGCTTTTTTATAAAAGAACAGATATAGTTGAGAACGAAATTATTACGTTTTGGAGGGGTTTGTGTGAAGAAGATGATCGCAATCATCAGTTTAATGTGTTTGTGCCTCATATTATCTGCTTGTAGTACAAATCGCGATATCACTCACAAACATAAAAAAGTAACAACTGAGAATAAATTGAAAATTTATACTACGGTTTTTGCGTTTGAAAGCTTTACAAAACAAATTGGTGGTAAATATGTGGATGTAGATACGATTTATCCCCCGGGTGCTGATATGCATACATATGAACCTAGTCAACGCGATATGATTAATATTGCAAAGAGTGATTTATTTGTTTATTCAAGTGATCATCTTGATCCAGTAGCGGCTAAAATTACAAAATCAATGAATAATAATGATATGAAATTGGCGGTTGCAAATAGTTTAAATAAACAAATCCTTGTGAATGAAGACGATGATCAAGATGAACATGGACATCATCATGAAGCAACATCATATGATCCTCATGTTTGGCTTGATCCAGTACTAGATCAACAATTCGCAAAGAAAATTAAAGATGATTTAGTTCACAAAGATCCTACACATCGTATATATTATGAGCATAACTATAAACAATTAGTTGAAGATTTAAAACAAATTGACCATACATTATCTAATATAACGACGCGTCCTAAACGAGATAAAGTAATTATTTCTCATGATTCATTAGGATATTTAGCGCGACGTTATCACTTCGAACAAGAAGGGGTTAGTGGTATGAATAATAAAGAGCCAAGTCAGAAAGACATCTTAGCGCTCATTAATCAAATAAAAGACACACATGAACCGTATATTTTATATGAACAAAATATTTCTTCAAAAATAACCGATGTGATTCGTCAAGAGACACAAACACAACCTGTAAATTTTAATAATTTAGCAGTATTGTCTCAATCTCAATCAGAAGACCAAACACTCACGTTTCAATCTATTATGAAAAAAAATATTCAAGCCCTTGATAAAGCATTAAATAAATAAAAAGAGAGCAAAAAAGAATGTAACGCCATTCTTTCTTGCTCTCTTTTTTTATTTTTAATTTACCATCTAATATAACTTACAGTTGTATTGTAATATTCTTCAAAACCATGAATACCATCTGCACCACCAAGGCCAGATTCTCTCCAACCTGCGTGATAACCATTGACTGCTTCTTCTGCCTCACAATTCGCATACACTTCTCCAAATTTTAAACGTTCAGTAGCTGTCATAATTTCTTTTAAGTTTTCAGAGAAAATATAAGATGATAGACCAGCGTTAGTATCATTTGCCATATCAATAACGTCATCAAAGTTTGTATACGTAGTTATAGCAAGAACAGGACCAAAAATTTCTTCTTTAAAAGCACTATCAGTCGTTTTTACATGATCTAAAATAGTAGGAGCGTAGAAGAATCCTTCACGGTCTAATTTATGACCACCTAACACTAAATCTGCTCCATTTTTTACTGCTTCTTGAACTTTATCATCAATACTATCTAATTGTTTTTGATTAATGATTGCACCATAGTCAGTGTTTTCATCATATGGATCTCCAACTTGAAGCGCATCCATTTTATCTTTCACTTTGTTAATAAAGTCATCATGTACATCTTCATGAACAAAGATACGTTCTGGACATGTACATACTTGACCAGCGTTATTAATACGTGCAGTAACGATATAATCAACAGCTTTATCTAAGTCAGCGTGTTGTGTGACAAGAACAGGCGCATTTCCACCTAGTTCTAAGTTAAGTTTTTTAATGCTGTCAGCTGCGTTTTTGAATACAGCTTTACCTGCTCCCATACTACCTGTTAATGAAACAAGTTGAATATCTTTATGAGTTGCCAATTGTGTTCCAACTGTTTCGCCAGTACCTGGAACGATTTGAATAAGACCAGCTGGAATAGTTGAATCACGGAAAAGTTCAGCGATTTTTAATGTTAATAATGTTGTTTCTTCACTTGGTTTGATAACGACAGAACAACCCGTTACAATAGCTGGAATCACTTTACGCATAAGCACTAAAATTGGAGCATTCCAAGGTACAATACCAGCCGTCACACCGATAGGTTTTTTTGTCAGTTGAATGGTTTCGTTTACTATACTATTTTGTAATACTTCACCTTTGTTACTCATACTTAAACTTGCCATATAATCAATGAATTCTATTGATTTATCAATTTCACCTTTAGCTTGTACTATTGTTTTACCTTGTTCTTTAACGTATAAATGAGCAATGTCATCTTTATGTTGTTCAAGTAAAGGAATTAATAATTTTACATGCTCAGCACGTGTAGGAGCTGGTACTTTTTCCCATTCAAGTTGAGCGTGTTTAGATTTTTCAATTGCGTCGTTTACCTCTTCTTCAGTAGCGAATGTAATCGTATCGATTGTTTCTCCCGTAGCAGGGTTAATCACGTCCATTGTTTCGTTTGACTTACTTTCTACAAATTCATTATTAATAAATAGTTGATTCGTCATTAACGACACCTCCATACCTATTATTCCCGTAAAGTATTAAATTTAATCTATAAAAAAAGAAGATTCAAAAGGAGATTAATGTTCTCCCTTTGAACCTTCTTTTTTTGAATATTTAAAATGTCTAACCCCTTTATATAAAATAGGAATGAGTAGAATAAAGCCAAATAACCCCATAATTGGAAATACTTTGCCAATGAGTGAAATAAAGCCGATAAATGTACAAATGAACGTCACGATTGTCATGACGATAATAAGTACAAAATATTGTTTTGAAAACGGTGTTGTGAAACGAGAGGCGAATGCGTACATTAAGCCTACAATAGTATTATAAATCACTAGAATCATAATAATAGACATGATAGTTCCCAAAATAGGTGAGATATGTCGTGCCAGTAATAAGGTTGGAAGCGCTACGGATTTAATATCATTAAATTTTGTCATTAAGCCTAAATTAATCATTAAAAGTAAAAATGTAATAATGACGCCACCAATTAATCCGCCCCAAATAGAAGCACGTTGGTCATGTAAACGTCCCCCCATGACACTTAGAAAACTGAAGGCAGCAGCAATTTGTAAACTGGCATAATTGATGCCATCAAACCACCATCCAAGTGAAATAGATGATTTATGCTGTGCATATTGATTTGCACTTTCAAAGTCAAGATGGCCAGTTGCAAGATAATATATCGCAATAATTGTGACGACGATAACTAAGAAAGGTGTAACGATACCTAATACTGCAATTAAACGATCAAATTTTAAAAATAATGTAACTAAAATCAGACCGACGAGAATAAGTGAACTAAGCCAATAAGGTAAATGAAAACTTTCTTGAATTGTAGATGCCCCGCCCGCGCTCATAATAATAGCGAGTGAAAACAAAAATAATGTTAGGACAATATCAAATACTCGAGCAATCATAGGGTGCAAATAATAATGAATGGATTCTGAATGATTATGTGATTTTATGTTGTAACCAGTATTTAAGACAAACATACCGCCTAGTGTGATGATTAATCCTGTAATCATAATCCCTAAGACACTGAATTGACCGTTACTTGTGAAAAATTGGAATATTTCTTGACCTGTAGCAAAACCAGCACCAACGACAACGCCTACAAAGGCAAATGCTACGATCATCGACTCTTTTAAAACTTTCATTTTTAAAAATCCTTTCTAAATCAAACACATGAGAATATATTAATCTATTTTAAAGGACATTTTGTTAAAAATAAATATTAAAGTTTACTTGTAATGAACATTGTATTTCTCAAAAATACATTAGAAAGAATTTGTATAAATTTTAAGTTATATGGGGTATATAATAGTTTATAGTTCTTATATAAATGTTGTTTAAAAAATGTAATTAATATACTATACATTATTCAGTAAAGTTTGATAGGATATTGCAATATATTCAATTTAAATAAGGAAGGTGTAGATATGTTATTTGATTTACCTGTAATGCTAATTATTGTATTATTTCTTGCATTAGGTATCTTCAGTCAATGGTTAGCAAATCGAATTAAATGGCCTTCGATTGTAGTAATGTCGATTGTTGGTTTATTAGTGGGACCCATATTAGGACTAGCAAATCCTGAGCATACGCTAGGTTCAGAGATATTTAGTCCAATTGTATCTCTTGCGGTAGCAATCATATTATTTGAAGGAAGTAGTAATTTAGATTTTAGAGAATTAAAAGGCATTTCTAAGGCGGTTATACGTATTATTACGATAGGCGCCACAATTGCATGGATTCTTGGAGCCATTGCCTTACATAAAATTTTAGGTTTTCCTATTTCTATCGCTATTGTTATGGGAGGATTACTTCTTATTACTGGACCAACAGTGATTCAGCCACTGTTAAAACAAGCCAAAGTTAGAAACAGTGTAGATACTGTTTTACGTTGGGAAAGTATTATACTTGATCCACTTGGTCCAATACTAGCATTAGCTGCATTTTATGTGTATCAAATCATTGGACAAGGTTTTGGTTTCCAATTACTCTTTATATTTATTTTTAAAATGTTGATTGTAGCATTAATTGGCTTTGGTGCTTCATTCTTCTTCAATTGGCTCATCCAACGCGATGTCATACCACAAAATTTAATGCCTTCCATTCAGTTGGTGTTTATATTGCTCGTGTTTAGCATCTGTGACCAAATTCTCGATGAATCTGGTTTACTGGCAGTAACCATTTTTGGATTAATGATGGCACGTTATAAACGACATGATTTAATTTATAAAGAGTCAGATCATTTTATTGAAAATATGTCGTCCATTCTAGTTTCAACGGTGTTTATTTTAATAACATCATCATTAACACCATCTGTATTGATGAATGTATTATCATGGAAGCTTGTAATTTTCTCACTTGTCATGATTGTGTTAGTACGTCCCATTGCTGTTTTATTATCTACTATTGGTACTGAAATCACTAAAAAAGAGCGTGCGCTTGTAGCCATGATGGCACCAAGAGGGATTGTCGTATTAACTGTAGCACAATTTTTCGGTGGATTATTCTTAAATGATAATATGAAAATGGCATCTTATATTACACCGGTAACATTTGGTTTAGTATTTATTACCGTAGTCATATATGGTTTTAGCTTTACACCAATAAGTAAAATGCTTGGTTTAGCAAGTACTGAACCTCCAGGTGTCATTTTAGTAGGTGAGAGCGAATTCTCTTATCACTTAGGTAGACAGTTACAATCGCATGGTATTCCAGTGATGGTGTTTAACTTGTTTAGTAACACTTCTGATAAAGCTGAAGAACTCGGCTTTGAAATTTTTAAAGGAAATTTATTATCAAGTAGTGATCGTATGTATGCAGACTTAATTCGCTATAACAAATGCTTATTAATGACCAAATCATTTATTTTTAATAGTCTTGCATTTAATGAGTTAGTTCCAGAATTTGGATTAAATAATGTAAATATGATGCCAGTATCCTTTACAGATGATCAAGCACGTAATAATTTAAATGGACCGCTTCGTAATCATATTTTATTCGATGAAAAGCATAGTCCAAGATGGTTTGACAATGTGATTACGAATCAAAATATTGTCGAAGTTCCAGCCTCTTCATATCATGATATTACAGATAAAGATATGATTATTTATCACATTAATGACGATAAAGAAGCGACATTCCATAGGAGTACAAAATCAATGGATGAGTACGACAATGGAACTTATGGTATTTTAAGAAACGTATATAAATAATAAAATTGCCCGGCGACAGTTCATTTGAACTGTTGCTGGGCATTATGATTATAGGTTTATTTTAAATATCTGTCGTGCATTAATAATTTTAACATGCGAATTTGTTCCATAATGTCTTTACCGACATTCGTATCTCTAATCTTTTTACGTTGTAATTCTTCATCAACGACACGTCGTACTGATAGTTCATCAGCACCATCAGATAAGACATTCTCTTTAGAATCAAAGAATTGGTGTGCTACAAGCTGCATACCAAATGAATTGTAAAGTAACGTGTAACCTGCGATACCTGTCGTAGATTGATAAGCTTTTGAGAATCCACCATCAATGACTAACATCTTCCCATTAGCTTTAATAGGATCCTCGCCATCGATTTCTTTTACTGGTGTATGTCCATTGATAATACGACCTTCATCAGGATTAAGTCCGAAATCTTTTAGCATTTTGCGAATCATATCAACATCTTCACGTAAGTAATAATAAGGGTTTTTCGGTTCTTTATGAGACGCTTTATCTTCAATGAAGTAGCGCTCAAATGTAGTCATGGCACGTTTACCAAATAAAGAACTGTATTTTCCTGTCCATAAATACCATACAAGATCCGTAGATAAATCATCTGTTTTCTCTTTGTCGCTAAACGCTAAGCGCACGTGACGTTCAAAGACATCTAATAAATCACGGCCTTTATGTTTTACACCTTCAATTTCAAAAGATTCCATTTCGCCATTATCATCTACAGGAATGCAACCATGAATAAGAAGATTTCCATTATAAGGGAGATATAATTTACCTTTTTGCATTAGAAAGGCCATATGACGTTTTAATTTTTCAGATTGTTGGAAAGACAGTAATAATTTATTAACAACATCTTCTTCTTCTGGTAATAATTTTGCAGGATCTTTAGGGTCCACCGTACTAAAGCAAGTATCTTTTAAAGGATACGTTTTACCATAAATTGTAATTTCGTTTGTATCATAATTTATTTTTTCTAAAACTAAACGGTCATCCATTTCAAAACTTGGGCGACGTTTAATAATTGGCATTTCAAGCTTAAATTGAATCATTGCAATGGCTTGGTGAATCTTAGTAATTTGTGCTTCTTCGTGTTTAGATAAGCCCACTTTTTTATCCGGACGTTTTTTCGGTTTGAACGCTGGGTTATCGCCATCGTAATGTTTTTCAGCTAAAGTGAGGAGTGGTCTTAAATTAATACCATATGCATCTTCAATAATATCTAAGTTATCGTAGCGGGCACATATACGTAGTAAATTGGCTAAACACACTTTAGAACCTGCATAAGCGCCAATCCAAAGTACATCATGATTACCCCATTGAATATCAACAGAATGGTAGTCAATTAATGTATCCATAATTTTGTCAGGTTCTGGACCACGATCGTAGATATCACCCACAACATGAAGATGATCCACGACAAGGCGTTGGATAGTATAAGATAATCCAATGATTAAATCATCTGATTGCTCAAGCTCGATAACTTGATTTAAGAGTGTTTCATAATACGATTTTTTATTGTTAAATTCGTTATTTTTATAAAGCAACTCTTCAATGATATATGTATACTCTGAAGGTAAAGCTTTACGTAGTTTTGAACGCGTATATTTTGAAGAACAATATGTGATTAAATCAATCAAACGCTCGATTGTCAGGATATACCATTCATTTAACTCACGTTTTGAATTAAAGTCATTCTTAATGAGCTTTAATTTTTCTTCTGGATAATACACTAGTGCAGCTAAATCATCTATTTCTTTTTGAGATATGTTACCTGAAAAGATATCGTTAATTTTAGCACGGACATTACCAGAGCCATTTCTTAATACGTGTTGGAACGATTTATATTCACCATGAAGATCGCTGACGAAGTGTTCAGTACCTTTTGGTAATTCTAAAACGGATTCTAGATTAATAATTTCTGTTGCAAGTTTTTCAGGACTATCAAATTGCTGAGATAGTAAATCCAAATACTTTTTCTTTAATTCACTTTCCGTAGATTGAGACATTTGATTTCACTCCTGTATGGGAAATTTATTAGATAATAAGCAGAGTAATAAAACCGCTTACATAAATTATCGTTAAAAAGCATCACTTTTTCAATAGTGATGCTTGAATTGTTGTAAATTTAATTTGAAAGTAAAATTAATGTACTTATTTAGCGTTATTTTTTTTGAAGAATAGACGATAGAGTACATAAAGAATAATAATGATAAGAATCACATACATAAAATAAGAATATGTATGGATGCCAGACATTAATACATCGAAACTATCGCTAAGAAGACGACCAAGTAAAATTAAGGCAAAGTTCCAAATCGTTGTGCCTAATAAAGATAACATCGTAAATGTTGCAACATTCATTTTATTGATACCTGCTGGAATAGTGATTAATACACGTAAAACAGGAATGAAACGACATAATAGAACTGCCCACGCGCCATAACGTTTAAACCAGTCGTTCGCACGTTTCACATCATTTCCTTTAAGTTTGAACCATTTACCATACTTATCAACAAATCGATAAATACTTTCCTCTTTAATTAAACGACATAAATAATACAAAATAAGTAAACCGATAAATGAAGCAATTGTTGAAATAATAAATAAGACTAAAATTGAAAGACCTGATTTAACTGACATTAAACCTGCAAATGTTAATATAATTTCAGAAGGCACAACAGGTAAGACATTTTCTAATAAAATAAGAATGAAAATGGCTGCATAACCCCATTGACCTATAAAATTTGTAATAATTTGTTCCATTATAAAGTTAAAAATCCTCCGTTATTGAACATTACTCGAATAAAAAATTCATAGTAAATTCATTATATAGGAATTTACTATGAATTGCTTGTGATAACATAATAAGGATTGTACAACTCATTTTAAGGATTTTAAATATTGATGATACAATTGTTCTGCTTCATTATCATCTTCAACGCCATAGACATTCATTCTACCATCTTTGAATAAGGTAATTTCATAATTGCCATCTTTAATTAGCTTTGCAAATGAGGTTGACTTCACAATATCACCTGGGAAATGTTCAGCATAGTCAAAAGCAGTAGGTTGATATCTAAATAGGTAGGTTTTTCCGCATAAGCTTTCAATATTCTGTTGTTGTTTCGTTTCTAATAATTCGTAATGACCTTTACCACATACGTCACATTCATCATCTTTTAAAATATCGATATTCAATGCTTTATAATCAATATGAAATGCATCAAGAGTAATTAACTTATGAGAAAATCCATGACCAGATAAATAACGAATCGCTTCTGTGACCTCATAGCTTGCTACCTGTGTAATCACAGGCGGTAATACGCCGTTAATAGCACAACTCTCTGCACTGGTTGGAATTTGTTTTAATAAACATTTCAAACAAGGTCCTTTGAAATCAATGCCGTAAACGGTACCTTTACTGCCTACAGCAGCACCATACACCCACGGAATATGATGTTTGTGACAGGCTTCATTAATAAGATAACGAATTTTGAAATGATCCATACCATCAATGACAATATCAGGATTGACGGCTTTTAAAATATCCTCAATAGTTGTAGAGTCAATTTCTTGATAATAAGTTTGAACATTTACATTTGAATTAATGTGTTCAATCTTTTGTTTAACTGCGTGAACTTTAGGGACCATATGATGAGCATCATCTTCAGTATAGAGTGCTTGGCGATGTAAATTAGATAATTCAACGATATCCATATCGACAATGGCTAAATGATGTGCACCCATACGTGCTAAAAGCTCCGCAACGTGACTTCCTAACGCGCCTGCACCAAGTATTAAAATGGTTGCATTGGAGAGGGCAGTTTGGCCATCCTCTCCAAATGCATGGTAACGCAATTGACGGTTATAGCGTTGCATTATAAGAATCCTAAACCTTCAGTAGGGCTTGATGCTTGGGCTGTATATTTTACTGGAATACGTCCTGATTCATATGAGAGACGACCTGCATGAATACCAAGTTTCATTGCTTCAGCCATTTTAACAGGGTCTTTTGCACCTGAAACTGCAGTGTTTAAAAGAATAGCATCAGCGCCTAATTCCATCGCATGACACGCATCTTTTGGTGAACCAATACCAGCATCCACAATAACGGGAACATTTGAATTTTTAATAATGTAACTTAAATTAAGTTGGTTATTAATACCACGTCCAGTACCAATTGGAGAAGCAAGTGGCATGACAGCATGAACACCTAATTCTTCTAAACGTTTCGCTAATACGACATCATTAGAAATGTAAGGACATACGATATAACCTTTTTCTAATAACACTTTACATGCTTCATATGTTTCAAATGGATCAGGTAACAATGTTTCATCGTCACCAATCACTTCGACTTTAATCATGTCACATACGCCAGCATGTTTTGCAATTTCAGCGATACGAATCGCTTCTTCAGCAGTTTTAGCGCCGGCTGTATTTGGAAAAGTAATAAAGTCTTTAAGATTAATATTTGCTAATGGATTAGGTAAGTTTTTATCATATAAATTCATACGTCTTACAGCAAAAGTCAGCACATTCGCTTCTGCTGCTTCAATCGCTTTTGTTTGCGTAGCTTCATCTTCAAATTTTCCTGTACCTAATAATAAACGAGATTTAATTTCTAATGGTCCAATGTTAAACATTTTATCCGCCTCCAACAAATTCTAATAATTCTAATCGATCATCTTCACGTACTGTATGTTGATCGTAGTCTTCTTGTTTAATTAAAGTTTTATTATGTTCGACAATGACACGTTTAGGATCTAATTCAAGAGATTCAAGTACAGATGTAATAGATTGTTCTGAATCAAAATTGAATGTGTCCCCATTAATGATACACTTCATGATTTAACCTCCTTGAAGCACTAAATGATTCATATCGACGCGGTTTAACACCGGTGAGTATCCAATTGGCGATATCACGACCAATAATAGGCGAAAGTAAAATACCGTTACGATAATGACCAGAAATCACATATAAATCTTCATCAATACGGTCCATTATCGGTATTTCTCCTTCAGTATATGGACGGACACCAGACCATTGTTTAATGACTTTGCCGTGTGCGAGTTCTGGTATACGTTCATTTGCAAAGTGGTGTAACCAAGAGATACCATCGTCTGTATTACCAACTGAATAGTTATCAAACTCGCTTGTGGCACCAATTAAGAAACGATTTGGATATTTTGGTACGATGTAACAGCCATTGGTCATAAATACGGTTTCTTTTAAATCCAAATGATCATTTTCAATCAGTAAGACTTCACCTTTTACACCGACTACATCTCTAGGTAATGAGTATTGAGTTAATAATTTAGATGTCCATGCGCCCGCTGCCACAATGACTTTCTTAGCTTGTAATGTGCCTTGTGACGTTTCAACATCGTAGTACCCATTTTGGCGATGAACAGATTGTACCTCTGTATTAAAATATCGCTTAATTTGACGTTGCTTTAAAGATGTAAATAAAGCTTTAGTGTAGTGATTGGCATTAATTTGTCCATCTTGTGGAATGTAAATAGCCATTTCACTTGATGTTACTGTACCATTCGTTAAATGAGTAAGTTCCTCATCTGAAAGAACAATGACGCTAGAATCTAAACCGCTTAAAAATTGATACTGCTTTTCTAAACTTTCAACATCTTCAGGACGATTAGCCACTTTAATTAATCCTGAATTTTGAAACTGAATATCAATACCTGTCTCATCTTCTAAATCTTGACATAATTGTGGAAAGAGACTTCGTGATTCAAGAGCAAGTCTAAATAAATCAGTATCTTCAGTAAATTCATTTTGAGCACCTAACATACCACCTGCTTTATATGATGCGTGTTTACCTGGCACGTCACGATCGATAAGTGCAATGTCAAGGTGAGATTGGCTTAATTGTCGCGCAATAGACATGCCAATCACGCCCGAACCTATGATTAAAACATCATGCATCTTTCAACCACTCCTTTCGCAACAGTTCAATTTGTTGTAAAGATGCGTTCATAAAAAAAGAAATCGCACAAATTCCTTTAAAACCATGAGGTAATTGAGGAATCGTTTTTTCAGTGATACCTCCAATGGCATAAATGGGAATAGGAATCTCTAACACACGTTGAATCTCTGCTTTTGATCGAGGCAATTGATTAGGTTTTGAAGGTGTCTTAAAAATGTGACCAAAAAAGACATAATCAAGATCGTGTTCATAAGCTGCTTTAACAGATTCAATTGAATGTGTAGACATACTTACTTCAATCTCTGGATGCGTTGATTTATAGCTAAATGCATCTTCATCCATTTCTCGAAAATGAATATGAGAGAGGTGAAGTTGTTCAAGTAAATGTACATCACTATGAATAATGATTTTTGATTTAGGGAATCCTTTTTCTATAAGTGATGTTAAAAATGAAGACAAATCACTTGATGACATGGGAGTACGAAACAATAAACCATCTATTCCATCCGAGATATCAAGAAAATGTTGTACATCATCATTGGTTAAATCTTTATATTTCGTTATCGCTATAAAAATGAACATCACTCCTTATTAAACAAAAAACGCTATTTCCCTGCAGTAGGGAAATAGCGTTTTGTTTAACTTTACGATATCCTAGTCGCCACTTTCCTACGCCAGTACAAACTGGATCAGGTTCCAGGAATTATAAAGTTCGTTCTTTACTCTCAGCCTTAAACAAAGGCACTTCCAGTGGATCGTTTATTCAGTTGTGTTTAAAATAAACATCAGCATTTTTGCTTCATTTTTATTCTACAACCTTTTTTAATAGAGTTCAAATACAAAAATAAATTAGATTTATAGTAATATATTTTTTAATCAAGAAACCACGTTTTATATAGCCATGTATAAATTAAATAAAAAATATTCAAAAAGTAATTGTAAACGTTTACAAAAACTGTTAATATTATAAAAAATATATCAGAAAGCCTATGAGATGAGGCTCGAAAGGCGGTTGGAAACAACAGGGAAAGACGTGATTGGGAGTTTTCATTGTCAACGTATAAGTAGAATCAACACAATTTTAAAGGGAAGCAGGAAAAATAATTATGGTACAAAGACAAAAGAAAAGTAAGGTTCGTTGGTATTTCGCTATCGCATTCTTTATTATTGGGGTTATTGCATATATGGATAGATCTAATATCTCATTTATTGCACCTCAAATGATGGAAGATCTTCACATGACAAAGCAACAATTTGGTTTATTAGCTTCATTCTTCTCACTGGGTTATGCATTGATGCAAGTCCCTTCAGGTATGTTAGCAGAGAAGTTTGGTCCGCGTAAGATGATTTCAATCGCATTATTATGGTGGAGTGCATTTACAATTTTAACGGGAATGATTAAACATCATGGTCTATTATATTTAGTACGTTTCTTATTTGGTATCGGAGAAGCGCCAATGTATCCATCTAATGCAGTATTCAATTCAACTTGGTTTGCTAAAGATGAAAAAGGGAGAGCATCGAGTGCGTTGTTAGCAGGATCATATTTCGGTCCAGTATTAGCACCAGTAGTTACCATCGCAATTGTTAATGCATTTAACTGGCAAGCTGTATTCTATATTTTCGGTGCGGTTGGTATTGTGATTGCAGCACTTTGGGCAATTATTGCTAAAGATTTACCTGAGCAACATCGCATGGTCAATGAAGCAGAAAAACAGTATATCATGCAACATCGTGATTTAGTAGAAACAACTAAATCCGTAGCACCTTGGAATCAATTTTTTAAACGCATGAGTTTCTATGCTATTGCAGGGCAATATTTCGTAGTTCAATTTGTTATTGCTCTATTCTTAATTTGGTTACCTACTTATTTAACTGAGCAATATCATGTACAATTTAAAGATATGACAATTAGTGCTTTACCATGGTTTATTATGTTTATTTTAATTTTATCTGCGGGTGCGATTTCAGATAAAATTTTGCATAGCGGTCAAAGTCGTTTTGTAGCGAGAGGGTTAATTGCAATTGTTGGCTTTATCGTATTTGCTATCTCCATCTTCTTTGCAGTTCATACACAAAACTTATATGTGACCATCTTTTGGTTATCACTTGGCTTAGGTGGTATGGGTATTTCAATGGGAATGAGTTGGGCAGCAGCAAATGACATTGGACGTAACTTTGCTGGTACAGTATCGGGTTGGATGAACTTATGGGGAAATATTGGTGCGTTAATCAGTCCGTTTTTAGCAGGTGCATTAGTATCATCACTTGGCTGGACAATGACATTCCAATTATTAATTATTCCAGCGGTGATTGCAGCTGTATTATGGTTCTTCGTGACACCAGACAAACCATTAATTAAAGACGAAAGTAGACATATTAAATAATATTTATACATTATCTACAAAAGTAAAAGCTTGGGACATCATCAGTTGTCTCAGGCATTTTTAATATATTGACTATCGATGACTGAATTGAAAATCAATGCGGCCTTTCTTCTTACTATCGTTTTCTTTTTATAATAGACGGGTAAAACGTTATAATTATATTTGGAAGGTGATTATATGATTATTATTAATGCGAAGCTTAAAATTAAAGAAGATGTGCGTAGTGACTATTTAGATTTAATGAATAAATTAGTTCAAAGTTCACGTCAAGAACCAGGAAATACATTTTATTCACATTATGAAGATGTAGCCGAACGTAACACATTCGTTGTTGTTGAAAATTATAAAGACCAAGAAGCGGTTCAAGCACATAACCATTCAGATCATTTCAAAGCATTTAGTGAAAATATAGGAAAATATGTCGCTGAAGAACCTGTCATTGATGTAGCAGAAACAAAATAATAACTAATAATTAAAAAATTTAGATATAGTTGAGAAAATTAATAGCTTCCTTAGAATTAGAGCAACTAGAAAATTTAATTTTCTATAATTTAGGGGAGCTATTTATTAATGGAAAATAGAATTTTTGAGTTTTCAGAATTAGAAAATGCACCTTTAGTACCAAATAGTGTATATAAAGGTGGAATTAAAGGTAATGTTGGAGATGATCCATTTAAAAAATTATTTAATGTTGGAAATGCTGGGGGAATTCGAACTAAAATTTCTAAAGACGGAAATATTGCTTATATTGTTATCATTTCTAATAGTAGTAATTCGGATATATATCCAAATAATTATAATGATGATACTTCAATACTTACCTATTATGGAGATCAAAAAGATTCTAATAAGGATGCTATTGATACTAAAAAAAGAGGAAATAAAAATCTTAAATATTTATTTGATTTAGTATATGGGAAATTAGAAGAAGATATAAATCCATTTCCAGTTTTTTATTTTGAAAAAATTGGAAATCAAGGACGTAATTATATTTATAAAGGATTAGCCTTTCCATATGTAAAAAATTTAAAATATGAAGAAGTGTGCCAAATTAAGACAAATAATAACATCAGTAATTATCAATTTTTGTTTACTATAGATAATTCAGAAATAAGTACAAGAAATTTTATAGAAGATTTATTAAGAGATTCTCAAAATTTTTATAATGCACCGAATAATTTTAAGAACTTTGCTGAAGACACAACTCAATTTAAATTGAAAATTGAAACATGTTCTTTACATACTAAATATTTAAATTTATTTTTGAATAATTATGTGAAAACTTCAGAAATAATTAGAGATAGTAAAGTTAGAATTGGTCAAGACAATGTTCGGAAAAACCTATTATATCAAAGAAGAAAATGTGAAATTTGTGGAATAGATTACCCATTCTTACTAATAGCCTCACATATAATTCCTTGGAGTAAAGTTAAAGAATATAAAGATTTTTATGAATTGGGAAATCAAATCAGAGGAGATTTGAATAATACTCTACTACTTTGTAAAACTCATGATAAATTATTCGATAGACATTACATTTCATTTGATATAAATGGTAAGATTATGATTTCAGAAAATATAAGGAAAGAAGATTATAAAAAATTAAATATAAATGAAAATATTGGAATTAAATTGAATGAAAAAAAAGAAAAATATATGAAAGAACATAGAAAAAAGTTTATCGAAAAAAATTACATCTAATAAATAACTTTTTATTTAATGTCGCTGTTAATATGTTTGAAAAATGAAAGGAAAGATAGTAGTGGGACATGTGATTGCTTCATTAATAAGGTTTGATAAGCCTAAAATTAATCTATGGAAAGGTATACGCCAAGGATTATTAATGATTATCCCAACATTGATAGGGTATTTACTAGGACATTTTAGTTTTGGTCTACTCGTAGCAACTGGAACTTTGGCACATACTTATGTATTTAAAGGTTCAGCACAATCCATGTTAAGAACAGTCATTATTTGTACGTTATCCTTTACCATTTGTATGATGCTTGGAACATTAACTGTCAATCAGCCAGTTCTGTACGGCGTATTATTATTAATCGTTACTGTCATTCCATTCTATGTATTTAATGTGTTAAAAATTGCGGGTCCTTCATCCACATTCTTTTTAGTTACATTTTGCTTATCCAGTAACTTACCTGACGCTCCAGAACAAGCACCGATTCGTGGCTTAGCGATTTTTATTGGAGGAATGTTAGCGACATTAGTCGTCATTTTAACTATTGTATTCCAAAAACAAAAAGCTGAAGATCGAGCGATTACCTCTGACTTTCAGACGATTAATAATTTAATGCATCACTTTAATGATGCTGAAAAATTTAAAGACATTTCACAAGACACAGTAACGAAATTTAAAAATTCAGAGAAACTATTGATTACATCGACTACTGCGATGAGTGAAAAGTTAAGTTCTCGCTTTGAAAAGTTATTGCTTCTTCATACATCAGCCCAAGGAATTTATGCCGAGTTACTTGAACTAAATGAAAAAAATATTCGTCCCATCCCTCAAGAATTGATTGAGATGATGGATATGATTACAAGAAATGCCTATAAATTATCTTCAAAACGAGAAAAATGGACTAAAAAAGTCGATGTGGATGAACCATTTGAAAGTTTGATGCAACACATACTTAAAATAGACGAAATTGCACAATTACAACCAGAACAAATAGAATCTGAAGCGAGTATTCGTAAGCCATTATATAGTAAACGTATCGTTCAAAACTTAACACTCGATTCCATTATTTTCCGCAATGCATTAACGTATGCTGTTATTATGGGCGCAGCTATTTTTGTCTCGTTATTTTTCAATATCCAACGTTCATATTGGATTCCATTATCCGCCCATACAGTATTATTAGGATTAACGACGATTCGGATGTTAGACCGTTCATTAGCACGTGGTCTTGGAACAATTGTAGGGACTTTACTTCTATCAGCCATACTCTTTTTCCAACCTCATTTAATTGTCGCAGTCATTTTAATGGGGCTGTCTGCTATGATGACAGAAGGATTTGTCGCAGCAAATTATGCGTTTGCAGTTATTTTTATTACAACACAAGTCATCCTGTTAAATGGTTTAGCCTCTGGTAATTTATCCATTGATATTGCGTATACACGAATTGTTGACGTATTGATTGGGATTGTGATTGCGGTCATTGGTATTTTAATCATTAATCGAAAAAATGCTTCAACCATGTTACCTACTGTGATTGCAGAAGTGGTACGTAAAGAAGCGGTTATTTTCCAATATTTATTTTCAGAAAATAAATATCAAGATACAGCACGTGATAGAACAGAAAGTTTATCATTATCTGTAAAAATGAATAACATGACACAAGTGTACAATTCAGCCAATGGTGAATTATTCTCAAGTAAAGAGGCCATTCGTTATTATTATCCAAGTATTTTTGCCTTAGAAGAAATTAGCTTTATGTTAATGCGTGCAATGCAAGACAAACAACGTCAACGCATTTCAGATAAACAAATGGGAGAATATCTTGTCACATTTGAAAATGTAGCAAAACACTTTGAATTGCGCGGTAGTCTTAATGAAAAAGAATTGACGGATTTACCACAGTATAATTATTTAAAATCGGCCTTAATGAAGTTACAAGATAATTGTGTAGCAACACGTAAAGACGTTGATCATACAAATCATCAGAAAACGGTGGACGCTTAATATCAATGTATGACGTTTCATTATAGCGTAGGGTGGTAAAGCTTACTAAACACTATAGAGGAGCGTGACATCATGCCTTGGACAATGAATGATTATCCACAAACTTGGAAACATTTAGATGAATTAGAGCGTAAAAAAGCAATTGATATTGCAAATGCGATGTTAAAAGACGGCTACAAAGAGGGAGACGCTATTCCTATTGCAACAAAACAAGCAGAAGAATGGTACAAAGATGCCAGTAAAGAAGAATTAGAAGAATTAAAACATAAACATATTACTCAACATCAAAAAGATCCATCAGCACGACCTGAACTTAATGATGAAGATGTTCATGTATATTATGAAGATCATGAATGGAAAGTCAAAACAGAAGATGCAAAACAAGCGTCTGATACATTTAGTACTAAAAAAGAAGCAAAACAACGTGCTAAAGAAATTGCTGATAATCGTGATACACAAGTGATTGAACATAAAAAAGATGAATAATGTATAAAGTCCGAATAGCAATTAAACCTGCTATTCGGCTTTTTTTATGACTAAATGACTCAGACTAAATGAGTAGCGTAAAGTCTAGGTTATCATTTTTAGTTCACTTAAGAGTTAGATATAATATACAGTGATGATTAAAGGAGGCAACAAATATGTACGTAGAGAGAAAACCATCATTGTACATTGAAGAGTTACGCAGTGAATTCAAAGAAAATATTAATAAGTTTAAGAATGGAGATGAAGCATTCGATAAACTCGTGGGTTTCGTAGAACTCGATCATTTATACTCTTCTGCATTAAAAGAGATTAGTACAAAATTAGATATTTTAGATGACAATTTTAATCATATTTACAAACATAATCCAATTCATCATATGGAACGTCGCGTCAAAGAAATGACGAGTTTAGTTAAAAAATTGCAACGTAAAGGTTTAACTATAGATGCAGAAACAGCGAAAGCCAATATTTTAGATATCGCTGGTATCCGTGTGGTGTGTAATTATCTTGAAGATATTTATGTGATTGAGAAGTTATTATTAAAACAAGAGGACGTTAAATTACTTAAACGTAAAGATTATATTGAACATCCAAAAGAAAATGGTTATCGCAGTCTTCATATAGTCGTGTCGATTCCAGTTTTTCTAGCCGATAGAGTAGAGGCTACACCAGTAGAAATTCAAATTCGAACAATAGGTATGGACATGTGGGCAAGTTTAGAACATAAAATTCGTTATAAAAATAATACCAATACTGAGGACTATAAAGATAAACTTAAAGAATGTGCAGTAGAAATCTCAGATGTCGAAGCAAAAATGCAAACCATTCACTCAGACATTCAAGATAAAGATAAATAGTTTAGTAATATAGCGAAACGATAGAAACGTATAGCTATTGTTTCGCTTTTTTATGTAAGATAAAATGATATATTTTTATGATAAAATAAATGAATAGTAATATATATTTTTTGGAGTTTTAAAATGATTGAGCAGAATTTTAAGTCACAACGATATGAACTAAAACAATTTAAGGGTGAACACATTGAAGTCGCATTTGCCGGAAATAGGGATGCAGATAAAACCATCGTATTTATACATGGAGCAATGATGACATATCGCATTATGTTGTTGTTTGAACCTTATTTTAGAGACAACAACCTGATTTTTGTTAATTGTCCAAGTAGAGGCGAAAGCTCTAACATTGTAAGAGAACAACATACGTTAGATGATTATTCTGAGCGTATCAATGATGTGCTTTCACAAGTTATAGAAACATACGGTATTAAAAATTTAGTTATCATAGGTTATTCTATGGGAGGGATGATTGGCACACGCTTATTAAAATTTAATACTTTACCTATTTCACATCTAGTTTATTTAAATAGCGCCGCACGTATTACACCAAATCAAAGCATGTTGTCACGTTTATTTACTTCAAATAGTAAAAGAGATCATTTTAAAGATGAGATGATTGCTTTTAAAAATTTACCGCAATATATTTTGAAAAAATCTTTTCATAACAAAAATAATAGCATTCGTAATTTATTTTCATATATTGCACCCATTAAAACGATTATTACAGATATCATTTATTCTACAAACGCAGATTACCTTCCAGATATAGAAGAAATAGAACAATTTCCTAAACTTTTATTTATTTCAGGTGAAGATGACGAAATCATTCCTTACACGGATTCACAAGAAACAATGAAAATGTATAAAAAATATGGCGGTGAAGTAAATGAAGTCATATATTCTGGTATCGGACATATCGACTTTCCTGCTGTCTTGGATAATCTGCCTAATGGCACAATAGGTATTATTGACCACATTAAACAGTGGATTCAAGAAGAATGAGACCTCCGGCAGACTTCATAAGCAAATGTTAAAATAATACTTGCTTATGACGTAGCGTCATTAGCTATGTTAACAGTAGGAGGTGAATGATATGTCACACTATACGATTGGAGAATTGGCAAAACAGAGTAAAGTCACGATTCGAACATTACAATATTACGATCGAAGAGGATTACTTATAGCTCATCGACAAACTGACTCTAATCGCAGATATTATACTGACGAACATGTAAAGCAGCTTGAACTGATTTTAGTATTAAAACAATTAGGATGTACGTTAGATGAAATAAAGACATTACTTGATGAAGATACAAATATGAACACGTTTAAAACATTACTTTCATTGAGAAAAGATGCGTTACATTCAAAAGTAGAGATGTACAGTCATACGTTAAATCAAATTGAAAAAGTCGAAACATACATTTCTGAACAGTCAAGTGCGCCTATAAACCATCTTACTGACATAGATGACGCTATGAAACAAGAATATAAAATAACATACTTTAGAAAAAAGATTTGGATAAGTGTTGGCATCTTAGGGATCATACAATATAGTGGTTTGCTATTAAGTCTATTAAGACGTTCAATTAAGCCATTGATTGTTATATTCCCCATCTTAATCACATATGCCATTGCGCTGACAGCAATATATTTAAAAAAAGTGTTATATCTATGTCCGAATTGCCAGCATACATTTAAACCTACATTAGGTGCCTTCGTGAAAGCGAAACATACACCTAAAACAAGACAATTAACATGTCCCAACTGCCATCAAACACATTATTGTATCGAAGTATATCAAAACGAATCGTAATAAACACCTGGCTTATCATGAGCTAGGTGTTTTAAATTACAAAAAAGTAAGCGCTTGCAAAATTTGAAATGGTGTATTACTATACTTGTATACAAGTTAACGTATTGAGGTGAAAAGATGGAACAGCATTATCCGAAACAATGGAAAAACAGAATGACTACAGGGGAAAGTATCGCTGCGGAACTCAGGTTTCAGATTGTTAACAGTACACTTGAACCCGATACATTACTAACTGAAAATCAAGTGGCTAAACAATTCGATGTGAGTCGCTCTCCAGTTAGAGATGCATTTAAATTGCTGCAAACGAATCAACTCATTCACCTCGAACGTATGGGTGCAAGGGTTCTTGAATTTGGTGAACAAGAAAAGAAAGAATTATATGATTTGAGATTAATGCTTGAATCCTTTGCATTTTCAAAATTAAAGCATATTGATAGAAAAAAAGTAATTAAAGAAATGAAAAAACATTTAGAAATGATGAAAGTCGCTGTTCAATTTGAAGATGCTGAATCCTTTACGCAACATGATCTTCAATTTCATGAAGCATTGATTCATGCCTCTCAACATCATTATCTTCAAACATTTTGGAATCATTTGAAACCCATTGTAGAAGTACTTGTATTATGTTCAATGAGAGAGCGAATGAGAACAAATAAAGAAGATTTTGACAGAATACACCGTAATCATTCGATATTTATAGAAGCGGTAGAACGTTATGATACGGATACGTTAAGAGAAGCATTTCATTTAAACTTTGACGATGTAGGTAAGGATATTGAAAGCTTTTGGTTACAATAAATAGAAGGAAGAAGGAATACATATGAAATACATGATTGGAGTAGATATTGGAACAACAAGTACGAAGTCAGTACTTTATGATGAACAAGGTCAATTTATTACAAAGCATAATATTGGCTATCCTTTACATACGCCAAATGTTGATGTTTCAGAAGAAAATCCTGACGAATTATTCGATGCCGTATTAATGACAGTCAAACATGTGATTCGTGAATCTGGGGTGCATAAAGAAGATATTAAACTCATTTCTTTTAGTGCGCAAATGCATAGCTTAATTGCATTAGATAGCCAACACGAGCGCTTAACTGAAAGCATGATTTGGGCGGATAACCGTGCGAATCAATATGCTGACTTGATAAATGAACAATATGGGGGACATGATATTTATAAACGCACAGGTACACCCATTCATCCTATGTCACCACTCTCTAAAATCTTTTGGATGAAACATGAACAACCAGATATTTATCAAAATACTGCAATGTTTGCGGATATTAAAACGTATATTTTCTATCAACTTTATGGAAAATACGTGATTGATCATTCTATGGCTTCAGCAACAGGTATGTTTAACTTACAACAGTTAGATTGGGATCAAGAAGCACTTGAATTACTCGGTATTTCAGCCTCTCAATTACCTCAACTTGTACCAACGACACATATTTTAAAAGGGATGAAAAAACGTTATGCCACATTGATGGGTATCGATGAAAATACACCGGTTGTAGTTGGCGCAAGTGATGGCGTGTTATCAAATTTAGGCGTCAATAGTTATAAAAAAGGGGAAGTTGCAGTCACAATTGGGACATCAGGTGCGATTCGTACAGTTATTGATAAGCCGCGTACAGATTATAAAGGTCGCATTTTCTGTTATGTCTTAGATGAAGACCATTATGTGATTGGTGGACCAGTCAACAACGGGGGTGTCATTCTTCGATGGTTAAGAGATGAATTACTCGCCAGTGAAGTTGAAACAGCTAAACGCTTGGGAGTGGATCCTTACGATGTGCTTACTAAAATAGCGAGTCGTGTTAAGCCAGGTGCAGATGGCTTAATTTTCCATCCGTATCTTGCAGGAGAACGTGCACCCTTATGGAATGCGAATGCGCGTGGCTCATTCTTTGGCTTAACATTGTCACATCAAAAAGAACACATGATACGCGCTGCACTTGAAGGGGTGTTGTATAACCTTTATACCGTCTATTTAGCACTTATCGAAGTAATGAATGAAACACCAAATACGATTAAAGCAACAGGTGGCTTTGCGAAAAGTGAAGTATGGCGTCAAATGATGGCAGATATTTTTGATACGGATGTCATCGTACCAGAAAGTTATGAAAGTTCTTGTCTAGGTGCGTGTGTCCTTGGTTTAAAAGCATTGGGAGATATTGAAGATTATTCAATTATTGAAAATATGGTTGGCACGACTTATGCACATCAACCGAACCAAGATACAGTAAATATGTATCAACAACTTGTAACGATATTCATAAACTTAAGTCGTACGCTTGAAGATCGCTATGAAGAAATTGCAGATTTTCAACGTAAACATATGAATTAATCGACGTATTTAAATAAATGAAACATTAAAGGGGAGAAGACAAATGGGAACAATATGGACACTAGCAAGTGTTGTCATTGGAATCGTATTACTATTAACATTGATTATTTTCTTAAAACTCAACACATTTATTTCATTAATTATTACATCTATTGTAACGGCCATCTTATTAGGTATGCCTTTAAATAAAGTAATGGAAACGATAGAAGCAGGTATGGGCGGCACCCTAGGTCATATTGCACTGATTTTTGGATTAGGCGCAATACTTGGTAAATTACTGGCAGATGGTGGAGGCGCCAACCGTATTGCGGATACACTGATTGATAAATTTGGACAAAAACATGTTCAATGGGCAATGTTGATTGCAGCTTTCATCGTTGGTATTGCATTATTCTTTGAAGTAGGGTTAGTATTACTCATTCCACTTGTTTTTACAATTGCTAAACGTGCGAAAGTGTCACCACTGAAACTAGGATTACCTATGGTAACGGCATTATCTGTGACACATGGTTTTTTACCACCACATCCTGGTCCAGTAGTTATAGCAAAAGAATTAAAAGCGAATATTGGACATGTGTTACTATATGGGATTATTATTGCCATTCCAGTGACACTCATTGCAGGTCCAATCTTTAATAAATTTGCACAAAAACTCATCCCATCTGCTTATACACGTGAAGGGGATATTTCAGCACTTGGTTCACAAAAAGAATTTAAAGCATCTGAAATGCCAAGTTTTGGTTTAAGTATCCTCACTGCTGTGTTGCCTGTTATTTTAATGTTATTATCAACGGTTGTTCAATTAGTGACTGGACATGAAACTGCTAAAAATTTGTTTGAACAAATCATTTACTTTATCGGTACAGCAGGTACAGCGATGTTAATTTCAGTCATCTTTGCTATTTTTTCAATGGGCTTACATAGAGAAAGAAAAATGGATGACATTATGAAATCTGTAACGAATGCTATTTACCCAATTGGGATGATGATTTTAATTATTGGTGGTGGCGGTACATTTAAACAAGTTCTCATTGATGGCGGTGTAGGGGATACGATTGCTAAGCTATTCGAAGGTTCAACTATGTCACCTATCTTACTAGCATGGATTGTCGCTGCAGTATTACGTATTGCACTAGGTTCAGCAACAGTCGCAGCGATTTCAACAACAGGTATCGTCTTACCATTATTACAACATTCAGATGCCAATGTGGCACTTGTCGTACTTGCTATTGGCGCAGGTAGCGTTATCTTATCCCATGTTAATGATGCTGGATTTTGGATGTTTAAAGAATATTTCGGATTGACCGTTAAAGAAACATTCTTAACTTGGTCATTACTTGAAACCATCATTTCAGTATCGGGCATCATCTTTATCTTATTCATTAGTTTGTTTGTATAACTTATCAAAGAAGTGAGAGAGAAATCATTGAATTTCAATCTTGCTTCTTATTTTTTATATCATGGAAGAATGCAGTCAATCGCTATGAATGACAATAAAAGAATGATAAACTTACTTATAATATAAAAGACAGAATGCGCAAAGGAGATATTCGAGTTTGAAACAGATAAAGAAAGCCATCATACCTGCGGCTGGTTTAGGGACACGTTTTTTACCAGCGACAAAAGCCATGCCTAAGGAAATGCTTCCTATTTTAGATAAGCCAACGATTCAATATATTGTTGAAGAAGCGGCACGTGCGGGCATTGAAGATATTATTATTGTGACTGGTAAACATAAACGTGCGATTGAAGATCACTTCGATAATCAAAAAGAATTAGAAATGGTCCTTGAAGAAAAAGGTAAAACAGACTTATTAGAAAAAGTACATTATTCTACAGATTTAGCGAATATCTTCTATGTACGCCAAAAAGAACAAAAAGGATTAGGACATGCCATTTATACTGCACGTCAATTCATTGGTAACGAACCGTTTGCAGTATTATTAGGTGATGATATCGTAGAATCTGAAGAGCCAGCAATTAAACAATTAATGAATGTATATGAAGAAACAGGACATTCTGTTATTGGGGTGCAAGAAGTGCCTGAAAATGTGACTCACCGTTATGGCATTATTGATCCATTAGAGAAACAAGGTCGCCGCTATGAGGTGAAACAATTTGTTGAAAAGCCTGAACAAGGTACAGCACCTTCTAATTTAGCGATTATGGGACGTTATATTTTAACGCCAGAAATTTTCGATTATTTAAAAACACAAAAAGAAGGCGCCGGTAATGAGATTCAATTAACCGACGCAATTGAACGTATGAATAGTGCGGTTCCAGTGTATGCATATGACTTTGATGGTGATCGTTATGATGTTGGAGAAAAATTAGGATTCGTTAAAACGACAATAGAATATGCGTTAAAAGATCCTAAAATGAAAGAAGAACTTGTAACTTTTATTAAACATTTAGGATTATAATAATTAAAGTGCCTAAGACATTGAAGAACAAGTGGTTATTCTTCAATCTTCTTAGACACTTCAATCTCATCAAAACTAAACCTAAAAACAGGACACACCCTATTTTCCGCTAAGGCGTGCCCTGATTAGAGAAGATATAAATTGTCGACAAACACTTCTCTAATCATAAATCCTCAACATCCCAGAAAATTTTTTTCTGAGAAACTTTTCCTCAGCGTCTTAGGACTTCTCCTAAGACATTTTTATTATATAATATAAAATTTGAATATCATAGATGTTGCAATAGCAATAATTCGACTAATAATATCACTTTTCGAGAAAATTAAGATTTTCTTGGATAAGTGATATTTTATTTTTAAAGAAACTCAATTCTAGTAGATTATTGATGAAAAAGCGAAGTTTGATAAAATTATAATAAATAAACTAAAACAGAGGTGTTATTTATGAAAAAAAATATTAACGTTGTTGGTGCAGTCATTTATTCAGAAAATAAAATCCTATGTGCACAACGTAATGAAAATATGAGTTTACCTCTAAAATGGGAATTTCCAGGGGGAAAAATAGAAAAGGGAGAAACAGAAGAAGAAGCTTTAATTAGAGAAATAAACGAAGAAATGAAATGCGATTTAACTGTAGAAAATAAAATAATAGCAGCTGAATATGAATATGACTTTGGGATTGTTAACCTTACAACTTATAAATGTACATTAAATAATGAAATGCCAACTTTAACAGAACATAAAGAAATAAAATGGTTAGAACCCGATGAACTTGCTAAATTAGATTGGGCGCCTGCTGATATCCCAACTGTAGAAATAATCGTTAAAGGTAAAAATTAATGGAAGACAAACTAATATTAAATCTAAATCAGTCCTTAAAAAAAGGATTTATTGATAAAAACCTGACAAATGAAAGTAATTTAACTCCTAAGTTACTTGTAAATAATAAAAATCAAAACGTGCTTACTTCTATTATTAATGAATTAGAAAAATGTTATTCTTTTTTTATATCTGTAGCATTTATAACAGAAAGTGGTTTGGCAAGTTTAAAAACTATATTCAATGATTTAAATCGTAAAGGGATCAAAGGTAAGTTAATCACTTCTAATTATTTAGGTTTTAATACACCTAAAATGTATAGAGAATTATTAAAACTAGAAAATATAGAAGTTCGATTAACTGATGTAGAAGGCTTTCACGCTAAAGGATACATATTTGACCATAAAGATTACTCTTCAATGATTATAGGAAGTTCCAATTTAACATCGACTGCTATGAAAATAAATTATGAACATAATATTTTATTATCTACTCATAAAAATGGAGAGTTAATTTATAATTTAAAAAATCAATTTGAAGTGCTTTGGGAAAATAGTATAAGTCTAAATTCTCAATGGGTTAATGATTATGAAGAAACATTTGAGTCTAAATTATATAAAGATTTTCTGAAAATAAATAGAGAACAAAATCATCTGGTTAATCGTTTTAAAAAATCTAATGAAATCCAACCTAACATTATGCAAGAAGAAGCATTAATGTCTTTAAAAAAACTTAGAAATTCTGGAGAGAAGAAAGGATTAGTAATTTCAGCAACTGGAACAGGTAAAACGATTTTATGTGCCTTAGATGTTAGAAACTATAATCCTCAAAAATTTTTATTTATTGTTCATAATGAAGGTATTTTGAAAAAGGCAATGAAAGAATTTAAAAAAGTTTTTCCGTTTAATCAAGAAACAGATTTTGGTTTTTATACTGGTAAATATAAAGATATCGAAGCAAAATATCTTTTTGCAACAATTCAAACATTGTCTAACAATAATAATTATGAGATTTTTGATAAAAAAGAATTTGATTATATTGTTTTTGATGAAGCTCATAGAACAGATGCGTCGACCTATCAGATTATAATGAATTATTTCCGACCTAATTTTATGCTTGGTATGACTGCTACACCTGAAAGAACTGATGAGGGAAATATTTTTGAGTTATTTGATAATAACGTTGCTTATGAAATTAGGCTACCTAAAGCTTTAGAAAGTGATATTTTATGTCCATTTCATTATTTTGGAGTAACTGATTACATTCATAATGGTGTAACAAGTGATGATTATACTGAATTAAAAGATTTGACTTCAGATAAAAGAATAAAACATATTATTGAAAAAACAAATTATTATGGATACTCAGGTAGTCAGTTAAAAGGACTTATTTTTGTAAGTCGAAAAGAAGAAGCGATTGAAATAGCTGAAAAATTATCTCTTAATAATATTCCGAGTAAAGCTTTAATAGGTTCAGATACTCAGAATAAGAGAACAAAAGTAATAAATGAATTGATTAATGGAAAAATCAATTATATTGTCACTGTTAATTTATTTAATGAAGGAATAGACATTCCAGAAGTTAATCAAATAGTGATGCTAAGAAGTACTCAATCCAGCATTATATTTACTCAACAACTTGGAAGAGGCTTAAGAAAAAGTTCGGAAAAAGAGTTTGTAACGATTATCGACTTTATTGGAAATTATGAAAATAATTATTTAATTCCTATTGCTTTATCAGATAATCAATCTCATAACAAAGATGACTATCGAAAATTTCTGACTGAACCTAATGAATTAAGTGGTGTGTCAACTATTAACTTTGAGGAAATAGCTAAAAAGAAAATTTTCAAATCAATTGATCATGCTAATTTAAATAGTATTAAAATAATAAAAGAAGCATTTGAAAACGTAAAAGAAAGAATAGGTAGAAGACCTATGCTTATGGATTTCATTACTCAAAATTCTATTGATCCGAAAGTCATTATATCTAAATTTAATAATTATTATTTATTTTTGAAAAAGTATAATTATATTGGGAAAATTTTTAGGAAAGATGCTGTAAAAAATCTAACTTTTTTATCAAAAGAATTACTACCAGGCTTGAAAAAATCTGATTATGAAGTCTTAGAGAATATGATAAAAGGAAATGATTATTCGCTAAAATCTGAGGATGATATGAAAACTTCTTTAAATATTTTGTCGTTAAATTACTTTGGTAAAAATGAAAAAGAAAGGTATGGAAGTCCAATTGTAGATCCTAATACAAAAAGACTAAGTAAAACTTTTTCTGAATATCTTAAAGACAAAGATTATCGATCATTTGTTTTTGATATTTTAAATTTGGCAAAATATTATAATGAAAAAATTCAAAATTCAGGGAATGACTTAATTTTATATAATCAATATACGCGCTTAGACTTTCTTAAATTAGTCAATTGGAGAAACGATAAAAAAAACATGGCAAATAATATATATGGATATAGAGTGCTTGATGAATATATACCATTATTTATTACTTATCATAAATCAGAAGATATAGATGATAGTATAAAATATGAAGATCATTTCTTAAATCAAGAAGAGTTGGCTTGGGTTTCAAGAAAAAATGTATCTTTAAAGAATAAAGAAATAAATCAAATTATTAATCATAAAGAGGATGGAAAGACAATATATATTTTTGTTAAGAAAAATGACTCTGAAGGCTCGCAGCACTATTACTTAGGAGAAGCTGAGTATATGAAAGGTAGCGCAAATGAGACAACTAATGTCACAGAAGATAAGATTGTAACTATGAATTTTATAATGAAAACTCCAATTAGGGATGATATTTATAGATATTTAGTAAATTAAATAGCGATTTATCGTTAGTTTTAATTAAATTAAATAAATTGAGTGAATATGTATTTAAACTTATTTTATCACTAAATATTTTTTAGAAAAGAAGCATAAGATTTAATGATTTTATGCTTCTTTTTTTAATTAATTAGCAAAGAATTTGAAAGAATTGAAATTTCTTCTATTCCCTAACATACTTATCATTTAAATTCAACTTACATGTGAAAAAATGAACAAACAGATTTTCAAATTATTGAACTATTTGTGAAAACTATCACATACCCCTTTTAAAATAAAAAAAAGCGTGTATGATAAGAATTGTAAGGAATAAGTAATTGGAGTGATACTAATGAGAAAAGTAATAGAAGGCGTTATTTTTTCTGAAGAAGGCAGCTACGATATTTATTTAAAAACAGGCGTAAACCAAGGATTAATTAGTGATATAAAAGATGGATATATGACAATTGATTCAATGTCTTATTTAGATGCTGAACGTTTATACTTCTATGGTCTCGAACGTAAAACACTAGTTACAAATTAAAATACAGAATTGAATGACCTCCTATAACATTCATGAACGTATAATGTCATGCCCTCGTTGGTGAGCAATCGAGGGCATACCCTAAATATACCCCCAATCATTTTTGGATAATGTGTTAAAACCTACATCTCACTTCCCTTGATGTGGGTTTTTTATTATAAAGATTTAAAGTTGTTCTTCACTTCGTTATATTGATACTCTTGATTATACAATTTGAACTTATAGCCATCTTCACTAGAAAAAGGCATTCGAATATTTGGAATGTGATCCATTCGTGCAATAAATTCTCTTTCTTGACGTGTGCGTTCTTTGACACTCATGTTTAACCATTCTTCTTTAGTAAATAAATCTTCGAAACGAAATGAAAAACTTGTGCGGCCTACTTTTTGACGTAATGCTTGAACTAATGGACTAAAATCTTTCGCAATCACAGACATATCTATTCCCCTTTATTTATAGTCATATATATCTTCACTTTATTACGTTTAAGTTTAAATTACAATCTATAATTGAGACTTTAAATTGATAATGACGTTTATGTATAAAGAATTATGGAAATGGAATGAATAAACAACAATAAAGGATGATGAATATGGCTAAATTAACAAATAAAGTTGCGATGATTACAGGTGCAAGTAGTGGCATTGGTGAAGCAACAGCCAAACGACTTGCTGAAGAAGGTGCTAAAGTTGTGCTAGCTGGTCGTAGTGATGAGAAGTTACAACGTGTTGCAGAACATTTGAATGAAGGAGACTATCTTATTACGCCAACCAATGTGATGTATCGTGATGATGTGGATGCTCTTGTAGAAAATGCGATTGCTAAATTTGGAAAAGTTGATATCTTTGTCAATTGTGCAGGCATTAACTTATCTTCTAAAATCACAGATTACAAAGTAGACGATTGGGATAAAATGGTTGATACGAATATTAAAGGATTGTTATATGGTCTGAATGCCGTACTTCCTCATTTTGAAGAACAATCTAGTGGTCACATTATCAATATGGCATCTATTTCAGGCTTTGAAGTTAATAAGACGAGTGCATTATACAGTGCAACGAAATCTGCTGTATTACGTATTGTAGAAGCTTTAGAAAAAGAGCTTGCGCGAACGGGTATTAAATCAACAAGTATTTTACCAGGAATGGTAGATACGCCTATGACAGAAGTATATGACTTTGGTGATAGAAAGAAATTAGATCCTGAGAATATAGCGGATGCGGTGATTTATGCAGTGACGCAACCTGCACATGTAAACGTTAATGAAGTCGTCGTTCGTCCAATTTAAATCTAATGAGAATAAGAGCGTTTCGTGCCTATGGTAGGAAACGCTCCTTTTTACCCTTCAATATTAGTGTTGAAATGTTACACTTATATTGAAAGATCATATAACTTAAAAGGGTGATAAAGTGATGGAACAACGTTTATTTGAATTGTTAGATGGATTAGTTAAATATAATACGGAAAGTCCTCCTGGACGTAATACGGATCCTTTACAAGATGACATTGAACAATTATTAAAAACACTAAATTTTGATATTCAACGTGAACATTTATATGAAAATGATAGTGTTATCGTCGCAACATTAAAAGGGGAAGATGAGGATGCACCTAAATTAATTCTCAATGGTCATGTAGATGTGGCGAATGTGGACGATGATTCTAATTGGCACTATCCACCGTTTCAATTAACTGAAAAAGAGGGATGGCTATATGGTCGTGGTGTGAGTGATATGAAAGGCGGTATGGCCTCGCTGTTTTATGTGCTTGAAAAACTACATCAAGAAGGACGACGACCTAAAGGAGATATTGTCGTGCAATCTGTAGTAGGAGAAGAAGTGGGTGAAGCGGGAACAAAACGCGCATGTGAAATCGGTCCTCAAGCAGATTTAGCATTAGTATTAGATACAAGTGAAAATATGGCACTTGGACAAGGCGGGGTCATTACAGGGTGGATTACGGTTAAAAGTAAGAATACCATTCATGATGGTGCACGTAGTCAAACGATTCATGCTGGCGGAGGTTTATTTGGTGCAAGTGCAATTGAAAAAATGACTAAAATCATTCAAGCACTGAATGAACTTGAACAACACTGGGCAGTAATGAAACATAGTCCTGGGATGCCACCAGGTGCGAATACGATTAATCCAGCAGTTATTGAAGGGGGACGTCATCCTGCTTTTATTGCTGATGAATGTCGTTTATGGATTACGGTTCATTATTTACCTAATGAAAGTTATGACGACGTTACAAAAGAGATAGAAGCGTATTTAAATCGTGTTGCAGATGCAGACATTTGGTTGAGAGAGAACCCATTACAGTTCGAATGGGGCGGTGAATCAATGATAGAAGATAAGGGAGAAATTTTCCCAAGTTTTACTATTCCATTAGAACATCCCGGCTTTAAACAATTACAAGATGCGCATTATCACGTTCATCACAGCGAAATGAAACATGGTATGAGTACCACAGTGACAGATGGAGGTTGGACAGCTCATTTTGATATTCCAACCATTTTATATGGTCCAGGTAGTTTAGAAGAAGCCCATAGTGTAGATGAAAAGATAGAAGCACAAGAACTTCAAACTTATAGTGATGTGTTATATACATTCTTAAAACACTGGTATGAACATCCTGAGAAATAAATTAAAAAGCCAAGTCGTGCTTATGAATGACACGACTTGGCTATTTTATATTCATATTATTTTTTTAATGTTTTTCGAAGACGATTGACCCAGCTAGCTCTTCTTTTGGAAACGACGGGCATTCCTGAAGGCTGGGTTGTCTCCTTTTTTAGCTTTTTACCATATTTAACTGCTTCTTTCATCAAGTAAGCTTGTGAATTTAATGGTGATAAATCATTTTGAACGTAATGATAATCACCATATTGATCTTGATAACGTCCTTTTTGATTATCAGATAATTGTAAATTCATAAAGTCTACAAGACGTTTACCGATTTCTTTATCTTCTACAGGGAATAAGATTTCAACACGTTTAATCATGTTACGTGTCATGACGTCTGCAGATGATAAATAAATACGTTCGTCACCATTATTGTAGAAGTAGTAAATACGAGAGTGTTCTAATAGACGACCTACAATACTGACAACTTCAATATTTTCGCTGACCCCTGGAATGCCTGGTTTTAGGCAACAGATACCGCGAATAATGAGTTGAATTTTAACACCTGCTTGAGATGCTTCAAATAATTTTTCAATGATGGCCTTATCAGTTAAGGAATTCATTTTCATCATAATTTTACCGTTACCATGTTGACGATGACTTGCAATTTCTTTATCAATGCGATCAATAAAGACGTCACGAATATCAAATGGTGCGACAATTAATTTATTATATTCAGGTTTAACTGAATAACCACTTAAATAGTTAAAGAAATTAATGGCATCTTCAGCAATTAATGTATCTGTCGTAATCACACCCATATCTGTGTATAGTTTTGCAGTTTTATCGTTATAGTTACCTGTACCTAAGTGTACGAATGAAGTTAATTTGCCTCCGATGCGTTTAACGACTAGAGCAATTTTACTATGCGTTTTTAAATGGGTCATACCATAAATAACGTGACAACCTGCATCTTCTAACATACGTGCCCAATGAACGTTATTTTCTTCGTCGAAACGTGCTTTTAATTCTACAAGTACAGTCACTTGTTTACCATTTTCAGCCGCTTCTTTTAAGCTTTTAATAATGGGTGAATCTTTACTTACACGATAAAGCGTTTGTTTAATCGCAATCGTGTTAGGATCTTCAGCTGCTTCACGAATAAAGTCTACGATAGGCTCAAATGATTCGTACGGGTGATGGAAAAAGACATCACGTTTTAATGCAAGATCATACACATTATTGTTACCTAATGAACGTGGAATTTGTGGTGTATATTTATCATATGTTAAATATTTCAATTTATGGGATAGATGGTCAACTAAGCCAAAGATAAATGTTAAATCTAAAGGTCCATTAAGTAAGTAAACGTCTTGTTCATCTACTTCTAAAGTGTCTGTTAACCATCCTAAATCTTCGATAGACGCTGTACGATTGTCGACTTCTAAGCGTACAGCAGAACCACTTTTACGTTCTTTTAAGAAGCGTTCAATTTCGATAAGTAAGTCTTCAGCGCCATCTTCATGAATCGTTAAATCAGCATTTCGAGTAATTCTAAATGTAAAGGTATTTAATACTTCATAGCCTGTAAATAAGTGATTGATGAAGTGTGTAATGACATCTTCTACCATGACTACATATTGTTTTGAACCTTCATTATAAGTTAAGAATCTAGGGATAAGAGATGGAATTTGAACAATCGCTGAGTTAATGGCATCATCAGTATCGATATCTACGAAGATATTTAGACTTTTATTATTTAGTTTTGGGAAAGGATGGTATGCATCTATACCAAGTGGTGTTAACGTTGGTAAAATAGTTAGTTTAAAATCTCTTTCTAACTTGCTTAAAATAGAGTCAGATAAGTTTTCTGGTTTACACATAACAATGTCATAATTGCGTAATTCTTCGATAAGTTCGTTATAGCGTTCATATTGCATATTGACATATTTTTTAGCTTTTTCTTGAATAGCATCTACTTGTTCTTGTGGTGTCATTTGTGTTTTGTTTTCAGGTTTATCGAATCCCATTTTTACTTGGTCTTTTAAACCAGCCACACGCACCATAAAGAATTCATCTAAGTTCGAACTAAAGATAGATACGAAATTTAATTTTTCTAATAGTGGATTGTTGTTATCATAAGCTTCTTGTAATACACGATAGTTGAAATCTAACCAACTGAGTTCGCGATTATTATAGTACTTCGGCAAGCTAATATCATAGTCTCCCAATTGAGTTTGCATATTCAAAATACACCTCGTCATTTCTTCGATTATCAATCTTTCTATTTGTAAAAATATATAGTCTATGACAGAACTATCTACCTATAATATAGCATACAAATTTTAAGATTTTGTAAAGACAATGGATACTGATCCTTTAAGAATCTTTTCGATATGCTTTTTCTGTCTTAATGCTTGATATTTCTCAGCAATCGGTTCGCCTTCAGTATAATGTACGGTCAGTTCATAATCGTCATTGCCTTTTTTCGTTTCTTTTAAAGTCACGTCTTCAACAAAGCTAGTTTGTGAAATATTTAAAGCATTCACAAATTTAATAATGCCACCTAATGCTTGAATTGTTTCAATTTCCTTATTACTGAACCAATCTGTTTCTTTACAATAGAACTTAAGTAAAGATTTATTTTTAAAACTTGCTAAAAGGGCGAGTTTAACGCGATCTTTATGTGTATAACCATTAATCATTGAGTTCGCAATAATATAATACGTATGTGGAGAACTTGAATCTGAATCAATAAATCTACCTAAATAATAAATATAGGTCGCTTCTTCAAAGAGACGTTGCTCTGTGTCATTAATCTTTAAATCACCTAAATCCATTAATTGTTTTAATAAAGATTGCGCTAATTTTAGACGACCTTGTGAACTACGTTCTTCGATGTGATAATCATGTGCTAAGAAATAAATCGATTCTTTACGCACATTATTTTTGTCAAACACATCTGGATAGCGTGAGCGAATTTGTTTAATAATATAGCCTTCACGTAAGCCATTTCTTGAAAATGTGAATTGCTTTGCATCTATTTTTTTATAAAGTGTCTTAAATACTGACACTGCCGGAAGAATAATATCTGCACGATCGCGACTTAACCCATCTAGGTTATTTAACTCATCACGTGAACTTTTACGTATAATATCGTACACTTCATCAATATCTTTATCTGACATTGTATAATTGTGTACACCACTTATAGGATAAGTGTGTTCAGATTGATGGATACGTGCTACGTTACGTGCAGAACCACCGACACCGACTAATGCAACGTCTTGATCTTTAAGCCAATCTAATGTACTAAATTGTTGAGATAAGAATTTCTCCATATCTTTGATCGCGCCTTTATCATTGTGGTCTTTGCCATCAAAGAATTTACGTTTTAACGTTACTACACCGAAAGGAAAACTATGTGATTCAAATAATTCTTTATCCTTAAATAAAGTAACTTCAGTTGAACCACCACCGATGTCTACAGATACACCATTTTCAATTTCAGTAGTATGAGTAATAGCATAGTAACCATAATATGCTTCGTCTTTTTCAGGGATAATTGAAATTTCAATATCAAGTTCATCTTTTACTTTTTTAACAATGTCATCCTTATTCTCAGATTGACGAATCGCTGCTGTTGCGATAGGATGCAATTCTTTTACGTTAAATTTTTCAGATACAGATTTAAAACTGCGTAATGCTTCAATGAGCACTTTAATACCTTCTTGGCTCATTTTATTTTCTTTTGTCAAATATTGACTCAAGCGAGCAGGCGTTTTAATGTTGAGCAATTCATTTAATCCTGCATCTTTGCTAAATCTAAAGATAACTAATCTAATCGTATTCGAGCCAATATCTATTAATCCTATACGTTCTTCCATCATGCCCTCCTAAGTCTTTCAATACTTCCTAATATAGTTTTATTTTACATGAATTTTATTAATAGAAAAAGATACGAATCATATTTACATTTCTTTGGATATAGAAAAGAATTCAATTGTAAAACGATTTCATTTTTAGTATCACGTTTAATCTAAACTGTTTAGTGGAAGAATAAGGTTGTATTAGAAAACAAGTTCACTAGGAGTGTGACAAGATGAGACGTTTAGAAAATAAAATTGCAGTCATCACAGGTGCAAGTACAGGTATTGGACAAGCATCGACAAAAGTGTTAGCTAAAGAAGGAGCACATGTCTTAGCACTTGATATTTCAGATGAATTAGAAAAAACTGTAGATGACATTAATCAAGAGGGCGGTAAAGCGACAGCTTATAAAGTTGATATCTCTCAAGATCAACAAGTGAAAGATTTTGCTGAGAAAGTTAAACAAGACTATGGTCACATTGACATTATCTTCAACAATGCAGGTGTAGATAATGGGGCAGGACGTATTCATGAATATCCAGTTGAAGTATTTGATAAAATTATGTCTGTCGATATGAGAGGTACATTCTTAGTAACGAAATTCTTATTACCATTAATGTTGGATAATGGAGGTTCAATCATTAATACAGCTTCATTCTCAGGACAAGCAGCAGACTTGTATCGTTCTGGTTATAATGCCGCTAAAGGTGGCGTCATTAATTTCACTAAATCGATTGCGATTGAATATGGCCGTGAAAATATTCGTGCGAACGCGATTGCACCAGGTACTATTGAAACACCGCTTGTAGATCATTTAGCTGGTACATCTGAAGACGAAGCGGGTAAAACATTCCGCGATAATCAGAAATGGGTCACTCCACTTGGTCGTTTAGGACAACCTGAAGAAGTAGGTAAATTGGTTGCTTTCCTAGCATCAGATGATAGTTCATTTATTACAGGTGAAACGATTCGTATTGATGGTGGTGTGATGGCATACACTTGGCCTGGTGAAATGTTAAGTGAAGATAAATGGAAACATTCTGTAGAATAAATCATAGTGGATATATTAGCGTTTAAGTGTGAGAGAAGGCTTCAGTATGAGGCTGTCTCTCGCTTTTTATGTATTTAGATAAATAATTCTATTTTATAAAAATGGTATAATATTGTCGTCGTCTTTCCTTTAGACGGTAGTACGTTTAAAGGAGGTGAAGTTATGACGTTAATATTTGGACTCGTTATTGCACCTATATTAAATAGGTGGCTCAATATATTGTTTGATTATTGGTTTGAACAATATAAGAATAAAAAAGACGGCAGATAATCCAATACACAAAGAACCCCTAGTCTAGGGCAATAGACTAGGGGTTCGCATCGTTATGACGTTAATACTCGTTAATGTGATATTAACATAAGTAGATGTAACATTTCAATATTCAAATTACCATTTGATTTGATTATACGTTTGGTCATTTAAAGAACGTACAATTTCAGTGATTAATCGTACTGAATTTTCATAATCATCTGTATGGAGAACAGATACATTTGAGTGCATATAGCGTAATGCCACACCAATAGCAATTGTTGGAATACCATCGTTAGCAACATGGATACTACCAGCATCTGTACCACCGCGTGGTGTAGTATCCCATTGAACCGTAATATAATGTTTTTTTGCCACTTCTTTAATATGTTGACGTAAGCCTTGATGTGCCACATTTGAAGCATCCATTAAAATAATTACCGGACCGTCACCAATGGCTGTATCACTACCATATTGTGCCATTCCAGGTGTATCATATGCGACCGCAACGTCGACTGCAATAGCTAAATCGGGGTTGATTTTATTTGCTGCGACTTTAGCGCCACGTAAACCAACTTCTTCTTGTACAGTGCCACCTGCATATAAATTAATACCGATCGATTCATCTTTAAGATTGTTAAGTACGTCAATAGCAAGTGCACAACCGTATCGATTATCAAATGCTTTGGCAGTTAAATATTTACCATTTGCAAGTTGTTCAAACTCACTATAAGGTGTAATCATATTTCCAATTTCAATACCGTATTGTTCAGCATCTGCTTTACTTCTAACACCAATATCAATAAACATATCTTTGATATCGATAGACTTTTTACGTGCTTCTGGTTCAAGTACATGTGGAGGTTTAGAACCAATAATACCTCGTATTTCTTTACCATCGTCAGTCGTGATGGTTACTTTTTGAGATAACATCACTTGGCTCCACCAACCGCCAATAGGTTGGAATTTAATAAATCCATTATTATCAATTTTAGTGACGATGAATCCAATTTCATCTAAATGACCAGCTAACATTAATGATTTAGATCCCGTTTTACTTTCCTTTTTACCGAAGATACCACCCAAACCATCTTCGATAATCTCATCACTAATAGGTGTTAAATAGTCTCGCATTTTTTCTTTAACTTGGTACTCATAACCAGCGATACCATTAACATCTGTTAATGTTTTGAGTAATTCGATAGATTCTTTCATACATTGAGTCCTCCTAAAAACGTTGTTAAGTGTATTGTAGCATGGATAAAATGAATTTTATGAACAATAGTTTATCATATCTATGCAAATTAAATGTATCCCATTCATAGTTGGTAAGTGATATAATTTGTTTAAAATTAAAGATGGGGAAGTAGATGAGCATAATGAAAAAAGTCTTAACATTATTCGTGTTGTCAGTGTTAAGTGTGAGTATATTAGGGGCTTGTAGTCAATCACGTTCAAAAACATACGAAGGTGATATTGATGGTAAGCATGTTCTTACAACATTAACTTATAAAAAAAATAAAGTGATTAAACAATCAACTGTCAGTACTTTAAAATATGATGATCTGGGAATGTCTAAACAAGAAGGTGAAAAATCTTTTAAAGACTATCGTCCATTAAAAGGGGAAAAGGGCGTAACATATACGCTAAGTAGTAGGCATCAAAAAATAGTTGAAAACATAGATATTGATTATAACAAAGCAAACTTAAAAGACGTTAGTCGTTACTTTGCATTAGCACATTATTCTAAAAACTATAAAAAAGTGACAATGGATGGTACGGTCAAAGAACTTAAAAAAATTGGATTCAAGAAAAAAAGCAATATGAATGAAGAATAATAAAAAAGTGAGACAACCTTTCGATGATATAGATTGTCTCACTTTTTTGTTGACTATTGAATAAGTTTTAATTTATAACTTGCGATATCTTCAATATGTCCATTTTTTCTTTTAATCACAATATGATCTTCTGTAATTTCATTTGGACTTTTAACACCTACTGCAGCTGCAACATTAAATAATCCCTCGTGTAAACTCGTCACATAGTTTGTGACACGATATTGCTTTTCTTCAACAATTAAAGCCTTTTCTTTTTTAGGATCCGTTGTTGCGACGCCAACTGGGCAAGTATTTAAATGACATTGTTGGCTCATAATGCAACCAATGCTGATCATCATACCTCTTGCAATATTACATAAATCAGCACCAAGTCCAAGTGCAATGGCTATTTTATCTGGTGTAATAAGTTTTCCAGATGCGAATATCTTCATATATTTGCGTGCATCATAACGTTCTAAAACACCAGTAACGATTGGAAGGGCAGTAAAAAGTGGGAGGCCAACACCATCTTGTAATTCTTGGAATGTTGCCCCTGTTCCACCTTCACCACCATCAACAGTAATAAAGTTTGGATAAATATCTAGGTTAATCATTTCTTGAACAAGGGCCTCAATTTCATCAACTCTGCTTACCACAATTTTAAATCCCACAGGTTTCTGACCGAGTTTTTGCAACTTAGCTACAAATTCTAATAACTCTTTCGGATTATTAATGAAATCGAAGCGGTTAGGTGAATTGATTGTCTTATAGGGTTCGATATTACGAATTTTAGCAATTTCTTCTGTAACTTTATTGCCCTCCATATGACCACCACGTGTCTTAGCACCTTGTGCAAGCTTAATTTCAAATGCTTTAACTTCTTTATAGTTTGCCACATTTAAGAAAGCTTCTTCACTAAAACCACCGTCTTTATCTCTCACGCCGAATAAACCTGGTCCAATTTGATAAATAATATCGCAGCCACCTTTAAGATGATATTCAGATAATCCACCTTCCCCTGTATTCATCCATGTGCCAGCACGTGCAAGTCCTTGAGATAATGCAGTGATCGCGCGACCACCTAATGAGCCATAACTCATACCAGATTGGCCTACTAAACGTTTAATTTTAAAGGGATGTGCTAATTCTTCGCCTATAATAACTGCATGATCATCTGATAAATAATAAGGATCGATGTGTTTGTTCTCACGATGCTCTTCACGCTTAAACAATCGTTCATTATCGATTGAATAAATAAATGTTGAAATCATTGAATGGTTATCAATTTGAAGTTCTGATTTTTGTAATGGAAACATAGCGTTTCGAATATAAAAGCCTTCTTCATAGATTTTTTCTGTACCAAAACTAGTCATTCTTGAATGATATTTACTTGCTAAAACGATATCAGTATATTGATTTCTTGAAAATGGTTTTCCTTCGGTATCATTTGCAAATAAATATTGACGTAATTCTGGTCCTATTTTCTCTGAAAAGTAACGTACTCTGCCTAATACAGGAAAGTTACGTAACACACTATGTTGTTCTTGTCTTTTATCTTTGAATAAAAGAAATAATCCAACCATTAATATAGAAAGTAACACCATAATAATAAGAATATTAACTATAAATTGCATGACAGTAAGTAATGTTGTCATGCCCATCCCCCCTCAATTCCCTTTATACTGTAAATCTTACATCAAAAAATTTTATTTACAAATATAAATAAATAGATTTAATATTTATCTTTGAATATCAAATAATGGAAAAGTTAGAATCTCTTATGACAATAATGTGTTTAAATGATAAAGTACTATATACGTAGATCGTTGAGGTGATATATGAAACAAGAAAAAGATGTGATCACACAAGTGGTATCAAAAAATCGATGGGGTAATCCTGAAATAATAAAAAAAGATTTTCTACTCATTCCTTTGTTTATCTTTTTCCAAATTTTAACGCCTATTATTATTGTTTTTGGTGTATTAGGTGTGACGGCTATGGTTACCCAACAACCACCGCCATCTTATTTATATAATGTGATGCTAAGTTTAAGTTTTGTGATTGCTCAATGTATTGTGTTAGGATTATTTTTCACATTACATAAGTTTTATATTGCGAGTGTTGTACGACGACAATATCGTATTGCGATTCATCAGTATTTGAAATTGATTATAATCACCGTAATCGTTAGTGTGATGTTATATTATGGTTTTAATGCATTGGCACACATGTTACCGCATCCTTTTGGCTATGTAGACACACAAGCACAACGTCGTTTAGAAGGATTGTTTATTCATCCAAGTGCACTGATATTCACTTTTATTTCAGTAGTATTATTACGACCCTTAATTGATGAGTTACTATTTCGTCATCTATTGATTCATGAATTAGGCAAAAAATTTAATCTTTTAGTAATGATGATTGTTAGTGTGTTAATAGAAACCATTGTCCAAATATATGATTTAATTTCAATATTGGAAGCCATGCCTTACATGATTATTTCAATAGGTGCAGTGATTGTATATATGAAAAGTGGGAAAAATTTAGCAGCGTCCTATCTTTATCATAGTACTGTACAACTCATCATATTTATTATTACAATGATTGATAAGCTTGTTTAAATAGAAAGAATAGGAGAGTTATATGACTTCGGAACATAATGATACATACTACCAAACCTCAGAGCAACGACCGATAAGAAATGAATTTGATTCAAAACGTATTGTTAAACGTGATTTTTGGCTCATACCTACATATTTAGTCATGAATATAGTTTTTCCGTTGATTCTTACATTTATTGTGATGGGAATAATTTCAGGCATCACAGGTGGTCATATATCGGAAAGTAAGTTTACAAAATATTATTTAGGATATGCCCAAGTCTTTACGTTAATTGGTCAATGTCTTGTATTAGTAGTCTTTTATTTAATGCATCGCAAAACCATTATTCCTATTGCCATCTCACGATTCAAAGCTTTAAAAAAACATATTCCACTCATTATCATTGTGATGGTGGCCCTTTATTTGTTGCAAGGCGCATATGGTTATTTAATGGAATTTTTACCGAAACAATATCAGTTTGATGATACAGAAAATAACAAAATGATTATTAAAATGTTTGAAATCAATTGGCTTTGGCCTGTTTTATTTTTAGATATTGTAATTATTACACCTTTTGTAGAAGAATTATTATTTAGACATTTGTTAATTCATGAGTTAGGTAAAAAATTAACGTATGGTGTGATGTATGTCGTGTCAGTGCTCGGATTTGCAGGATTACATATGACAAGTGCATCATCACCATTTGAAGTTGGCCCTTATTTAATTATGGCTACAGGATTTGTTGTGGCATATCACTTAAGTGGTCGAAATTTAGCGATGACAATTACCCTTCATATGATAAATAACTTTGTTTCTTTTATAGCGATTATTATGAGTATCATTTGGGGTTAAGAGTAAGAGGTAGAGTCATTGAAATTCAAAAAATAGTAACATTGAATTTCATTACTTTGCCTCTTTTTTTGTTATGATAAAAAAGAATATATCATCCCATTAAAAAGTAAAGATAAGGAGGAAACGCTTGTGTTATTAGAAGTAAAACATCTGACCTACAAAGCAGATCAACGAACGATACTCAATAATATTAATTTTAAATTAGATCAAGGTGAAACCGTTGCAGTAGTTGGTCCTTCTGGAAGCGGAAAAAGTACATTCTTAAAGCAACTCAACAATTTAATTAGTCCGACTGAAGGAGAATTATTATTTAAAGGAAAACCATATGATGAGTATCGTCCTGAAGAATTACGTTCTAAAATTAGTTACATGATGCAACAAAGTGAATTATTTGGAACGACAGTAGGCGACAATATGGCTTTCCCAGCATTAACGCATCATGATCAATTTGATGAAGATAAAGCGAATGATTTACTTAATAAAGTCGGCTTATCAAATTATAGTCTAGATTCAAAAATAGAACATATGTCTGGCGGAGAACGTCAACGTATTGCTATTGCACGCCAGTTAATGTATCAACCAGAGATATTACTCCTAGATGAATCAACGAGTGCACTTGATACGCAAAATAAAGAAAAAATTGAAGATATTATCTTTAAATTAGCAGATGAAGGCGTCGCTATATTATGGATTACCCATAGTAATGATCAAAGTATGAGAAACTTTCAAAGAAGGATTACTATTAAAGATGGTCAGATTACAAATGAGGAGGTGTTAAATCATAATGAGTAATACAGCGCTTTGTTTAACAGCATTATTATTATTAATTCCTATTATTATTTCATATAAAGAAGGCTTACATATTATCAAAGATTTAGTCGTCGCTTCGATTAGAGCGGTGGTTCAATTATTAATTTTAGGATTGATATTAGAATATATTTTTAAAATTGATCAAGTATGGATATTATTGATTGCAGTATTAGTCATTATTATTAACGCTTCTTGGAATACCATTAATCGTGCATCGCCTGTTATGCATCATGTGTTTTGGATTTCTTTTGTTTCTATATTTATATCAACAGCAATTCCATTAGCATGTGCAGTGCTTGCTGGTGCCATCGATTTTAAAGCAAATGATGTCATTCCTATCGGCGGTATGCTTGCAAATAATGGTTTAATTGCCATTAATTTGGCATATCAAAATTTAGATCGTGCGTTCGTTCGAGATGTAGACGATATTGAATCTAAGTTAACATTAGCAGCAACGCCAAAGCTTGCGTCTAAAGGGGCGATTCGTGAAAGTATTCGTTTAGCGATTGTTCCAACAATTGATTCTGTAAAAACATATGGGTTAGTGTCTATTCCGGGTATGATGACAGGATTAATTATTGGAGGTATGGCACCATTACAAGCCATCAAATTCCAATTACTTGTTGTGTTTATTCATACTACTGCAACGATTATGTCTGCATTGATTGCAACGTATTTAAGTTATGGTCAATTCTTTAATGCACGTCATCAACTTGTAGCACGTACAACCAATATAAAAGACAATAACTAAATCTTAGCAACATATTTTTTCGCACAAAAGTTTAAGAAATTATTATATAATGAAACAGTTACGAATGATAAAGGTTACCATTGCGTAACTGTTTTTTTATGCCAAAATATAGAAAGAAAGGAGTTCTATGCATGTCTGTCATGCGAGTGGCAACCTTCATTATTAGTGTGTTTATCGTCGGTATGGTTGAGATGATGGTTGCAGGAATTATGAATTTAATGAGTGAAGACCTCGGTGTCTCTGAAGCGATTATTGGTCAGCTTGTGACTTTATATGCATTAACCTTCGCTATTTGTGGACCCATACTTGTTAAGCTTACGAATCGCTTTGCAGTACGACCGGTCTTAATATGGACACTCGTTGCATTTATCATTGGAAATGCAATGATTGCGATGGCGCCTAACTTTACTATCTTAGTGATTGGACGTATCTTATCTTCAGCAGCCGCTTCACTCATTATCGTTAAAGTCTTAGCTTTAACAGCGATGTTAACGATACCTAAAAATAGAGGGAAAATGATTGGTGTCGTTTATACTGGATTTAGTGGGGCTAACGTATTTGGCGTCCCAATCGGTACGATGATTGGGGATGCAATAGGTTGGAGATTTACGTTCTTATTTATTATTATTGTGAGTGTGATAGCCGGTGTACTGATGATGGTATATTTACCATCAACATCAGAATTAAATCAATTTCAACGTCAATGGGGTTCAACTTCAAATAAACAGCTAAATACATCTAAAATTTTAAGACCAGCAGAGGTAGTCAAATATTTAGCGATTACTTTTTTAATTTTAGTAGCAAATTCTGTGACATTTGTTTATATTAATCCTCTTATTTTGAATAATGGTCATCAAATGGGATTTGTATCATTGGCGTTATTAGTGAATGGGATTGCAGGAGTGATTGGTACGTCGTTAGGTGGCATATTAGCAGATAAACTTAGCAGTAAACGTTGGCTAATTATTGCCTTTTCTATTTTTATAGTTATGATGTTGATAATGAATCTTATTTTGCATACTGTTACCCTATTATTAATAGGATTGTTTATATGGAATATTGTACAGTGGAGTACCAATCCAGCAATTCAAAGTGGTATGATTGAACACGTTGAAGGTGATACTAGTCAAGTGATGAGTTGGAATATGTCGAGTCTGAATGCGGGAATAGGATTTGGAGGCATTATTGGAGGACTCGTTGTTTCAAATATCTCTGTTCAAGCAGTCACGATTGTGAGCGCAATGGTTGGAGCTATGGGTCTTATTATTGTCATAAGTTTAAAAAATATGTCTTATATAAGAAATTAAGTAGGAAGTGGAACAGAATTCATTTTGAATTCATTGTTCCGCTTCTTTTTATTTATATATATAACAATAAGGTGTTTGAGGAGAATAAGATGGCCACGGCATAGTGTGGTATGTCGCAAAATAGATTAAATCATCTATCATATCTTTACTGAGATGACGTTCATGTTCTAATGAGTTTACACCATGCGCTTTTAAAATCTCTAATTTTCCAAACCAAAACACTAAATCTAAAATATGATAAGCAGATTGAAACGGTGATACATTAGAAAGACACCAGTCAAAACGTAATTTCCAACAATGGCGATTGTTGTCAAGTTGATTTAAAAATGAAATCGCAGGTGTTTCAAAATAATGCGTTGTCACCATACGGGCTTGGTCTTTACCAGTTTGAGCTTGAGAAATGTGAAGGTGTATATCATTTAATGTCATGACTTCCACAAAGCGTTCAGATGATAGTTTTCTAGATTCATTACGAATATAGATATTGCCTTCCTCTTTCGTAGTACCTATAACAACTGGTTTAGTAAATTGAGAAAGAGGACGAGACATGTTTGACTCTTGAATAGGTGCATAAATCAATTCAAGACCTTTTGATTTCCCACGTGATGCTTCATCATAAGCCATTAATGATAACATATCTAAAGTTGTTAAGTGAGTAATTCTTTTTTTAGGAAAATAGGTATCTCTCAGATAGGCAAAATGGGCTGCTTTCTTTTGTCCTAATAAATGAGAATCAAGACGTAGCGTTCCGCTTAATAACATCACTTGATGATAGTATTTGTCTAATTCTGGTCGTTGCATTAATGCCATAATACTCATACTACCAGCAGACTGTCCCATTAATGTTATATTGTTTGAATCTCCACCGAAATATTTAATAAACGTATGTACCCATTTGAGTGCATTAATTTGATCAGACAAACCATTGTTTTTATTATAATCGCTATTGAAGTAAGACCAGTCTAAAAACCCTAAAGCACCTAAACGATAATTAAACGTAACTACAATGACATCATGTTGTGCCACAATATGTTCAGGTGTATAAAGTTCTTGAGAACCATGCCCGTTCACAAAGCCACCACCATAAAAATAGATAATGACAGGCTTATTGTTATATTGATTGTTTTGACACCAAATATTTAAATATAAGCAATCTTCACTTTGGTTAAATAATTGAGCATGTGATGAGAAGAAGGTTTCGAGTTTGTTGTATGGTTGTGGTGGTATAGATTTAAACGATGTTGCTTCAATGGTCTTATCCCAAGTTTTTAAGCATTTCGAGTGTTTAAATCGATGTTCATTGATAGGTTTATCAGCATAAGGAATCCCGAGAAAGTAATTAATTTTCTTTTTAGTATAGCCTTTAATATCTCCGCCATGTGTTTTAATTAAAGTCAATAGTATCATCTCCATACTTATCTTATGTCTAATATAACATTAAAAAAAACGTCTGAAACAAGTTGAGACTATTCTCTAACTTATTTCAGACGTTTGAATGATTATTCGTTACCTTTAGCAGCTGCTTCCGCTTCTTCTGGTGAGCCGTCTTTCATTTTTTTATTGATTTTCTTAGCACGTTTGAAGTAAATACTATTGAAGTGACTTGAAGAACCAATTTTATAAAAAATGAGTGACAACACAATAATAGCAATAAAGTCATATGGGTAGTGAATCCAGTTCATACCTTTAAATTCCTTACTACCTACAAATGACATAGCAGCTAATAAAATAAGATAGACAATAATCCATAAGCTACCGCCAATTTGTTTTTTAGTATTTTTCCAATTCATTTTATATTCATAGAAGAAGTAAATTGGTAAACCTAAAATAATAATTAAAATAACTTCTGCTGTAGTAGGCCACATTGCCCAATAAATGGCCAGTGATGCTAATACGAATGATAAAGGTGCCATGATTTTTAATAATTTACCACGGAAAGGACGATGCAATTTAGGTCCCATTTTACGTAACGAAATAACTGTAGTAGGGCCTGTAAGATAGGCTACTAATGTTGCAGTCGAAATAACAGCTGCAAGTACGCCCCAATCACGGAATAACGTTACCATGATCATACTCATGACAGCATTAAATGCAATCGCAACACGTGGAATATTATATTTTGAATTAATTTTTCCTAAGAATTTAGGAATATGACCATTTTTCTCCATAGCGCTTAATACACGACCAGTAATGGCTACAAATGATACGCCAGTACCAAATGGAGATACTACGGCTTCAATATAAAGTAAAATGGCTAACCAATTAATACTTAATAAAATTGCCATGTCTGCAAATGGTGAATTAAAGTTAATACCGTGCCAACCATGTGAATGAATCATTGATTGTGGCATTGAAGTAATAAATGTACTTTGTAAGATAATATATAAAATCGCACTTAATGTTAGTGAAATGCCGATACCACGTGTGATGTTTTTCTCAGGATTTTTAATTTCTGAGCCCATATTAATGATCGTTTGGAATGCATTAAATGAGAAGATAATACCTGATGTTGTTGTTGCTGCAAAGATAGGTGCACTACCATATGGCATAAATGTATTCAAGGAATGACCATAGTTTCCTGAATCAAACCCTGAGATTGTTAACATAATAATTGTTAAGAGTGGCACCCCTAATTTAAATACAGAAATTAAACTTGTAAATGACGTTAATAATTTTACAGACCAATAATTTAATAATGAAAAGACAATAATGATTATGTAAACAACAAATAAACCAACTGTACTTACAGAACCATTATGCATCAATGCCTGAGTTGGCTTAGCCCAGTCCCAAGGCCAAGAGCTGATATATTGGACTGCAGATACTGCTTCAATTGGAATAATCGTTACGAGTGATACCCAGTTTGCCCATGCGGCAATGAAGCCAAGTAATGAACCATGTGTATATTGAGCATAGTTACTCATTCCACCAGATTGTGGAAACATTGTTCCTATTTCAATATAATTATAAGAAATCGTTCCAATAACTATGAAACCTATGACCCATGAGATAATGGCTGCTGGTCCAGCTACTGAAGATGCTTCCCATGCACCAAAGAGCCAACCAGAACCAATTAACGAACCTAAACCGAGTAACACGAGTTGCGTTAGGCTAATTTTATTATCGTTTTTATTCTTTCCCATAAATACTCCTTTTAATTTATTTTATTTTTTATAAAAAAAACACGATATAATTATACGCTTATCATTTAATTAGTCAAACTAAATATTTAATAGATTTCAAAATATTATTAAAAGGAGTTTATTAAATTTTTTTCTATAATATAATGATGATAATGTTATGAAAAAGTATGTAGTGAAACCGATGGAGAAAGGGAATAAATGATAAATAAAAATAGAGATGACAGGCATAGAATCGTATGATTTGAAATAATACAAAAAACCCTGTAAAGCAGTTTTCCTGCTTTACAGGGTTAAAACATTTAATTAATATTTTTGGTCACCATTTAATTTAACTAGGATTTTAGCTTGTGATTTATCATTAACTAATTGATTGAATCCTGATTCAACGATGTCAGCTAATTCAATTTTATCTGTGACAACGCTCTTAACATCTAAGCTGCCATTTGCGATTAAATCAATTGTTTGTTGGAATGTTGTTGGTGTATAAGCAATAGTAGACGTTAATTTAACACCAGAGTTTGTCAATAACATTGGATCAAAGTTAACTTCGTGTGCAAAGATTGAAACAATGACAACACTACCTCTTGGGCGTGTTACTTTTACAGATTGTGCTAATGTTACGCCAACACCAGCTACTTCAAAGGTTACATCTACACCGTTTTCAGTATGTTCGTTTACGAATTCTAATGGGTCAGTATTACCAGAGTTTACAACGTGAGTTGCGCCCACTTCTTTAGCTTTAGCTAAACGTTCTTCTGATAAATCAAATACAAAGATTTTACTAGCACCAGCTGCTTTAGCTGCAACGACTGTTAATAAACCAATTGGACCTGCACCAAAGATAGCCACTGTATCACCAAATAATAAGTTACCTTCTTTAACAGCTTGCACTGCTACTGCTGTTGGTTCAACTAATGCACCTTCTTGAGCAGACACATTTTCAGGTAAGTGATACACATTGTCTTCAGGTGCATTAGTAAATTCAGCGAAACCACCATCTGAACCCAATCCGATGAATGTATATCCATCATATAAATCTAAATTTTCTTCTTTTTCACGTGCAGAAACAGTTGGGTTTACAACGACACGGTCGCCTTTTTTATATTTTGTAACGTCTTTCCCCACTTCTTCAACGATACCTGAGAATTCATGTCCTAAAGTTACAGGTGCTTTTTGACCTAAGAATGGATCAGGTTTGTCAGTTGAAATAAATACTGGACCTTCTAAATATTCGTGTAAGTCAGTACCACAAATACCAGCCCAAGATACTTTAACTTTTACCTCGTTATCTTTTAATTCTTTTGGTTCACGATCTTCAACGCGAACATCTTTTTGACCATACCATACTGCTGCTTTCATGATATATAACATCCCTTTCATAATAAAAACACTTTACAATTATAGATTAATACGAGTAACTCAGAAATTCAAATATATATAAACGAATTGTTACACACTTTAGAATAATTTGACAATTTTGCGAATTTTAATTGTAGACAATATAAAAAGGTTAGAATGTACTGTCTACAATGAATAGTTGTATATAAGGAATATTAAAATTAAAAATTTAAAAAAATAATTAGGTAAAAAAATTAATTATTACGTATAAATAATGTTTCAAAAAATTATAAAGGGTATATAAGTATAGGTGGTGGAATTTTAACGATTTCTATTAAAATTCAATTTTTTAAAACTTTATTACGCAATGGCCATATGGTTCTTGATTGAGACAATCAAAAATAGAATACTTTGGCTTTTTTGTATTTAAAATTTTCCATCATTAATACGATAGAAGGGGACATCCTATGACTCTTAGTATAAAGAACCTTACTAAAATTTATTCTGGAAATAAGAAAGCAGTCGATAATATTTCTTTAAATATTGAAGCTGGAGAATTTGTTGCATTTATTGGAACAAGTGGTAGTGGTAAAACAACAGCATTAAGAATGATTAATCGCATGATTGAACCTACAGAGGGTTCAATTGAAATGAATGGTAAAGATGTACGTAGCATGAATCCAGTAGAATTACGTCGTAGTATTGGATACGTGATTCAACAAATTGGATTAATGCCACATATGACTATCAGAGAAAATATTGTGCTCGTTCCAAAACTTTTAAAATGGTCTAAAGAAAAGAAAGATGCTAAAGCAAAAGAGTTGATTAAATTAGTCGATTTACCTGAGGATTACTTAGATCGTTATCCGTCTGAGCTGTCGGGTGGACAACAACAACGTATTGGTGTAGTTAGAGCGCTTGCAGCAGAACAAGATATTATTTTGATGGACGAACCGTTCGGGGCATTAGATCCTATAACTAGAGATACGTTACAAGATTTAGTTAAAGATTTACAAAGAAAGTTAGGAAAAACATTTATTTTTGTAACTCATGATATGGATGAAGCGATTAAGCTAGCAGACAAAATTTGTATCATGTCGAAAGGCCAAATCGTTCAATATGATACACCGGATAATGTTTTAAGATATCCAGCAAATGATTTTGTTAGAGAATTTATTGGACAAAATAGACTGATTCAAGATCGACCAAACATGAGAACGGTTGAAGATGCAATGATCAAACCAATTACTATTCAAGCTGACGATTCTCTTAATGATGCAGTCAATATTATGAGAACCCATCGTATAGACACTATTTTTGTAGTGAATAATAAACATCGTCTTTTAGGTTTTTTAGATATTGAAGATATAAATCAAGGATTACGTCAAGGTAAAGAATTAATTGATACGATGCAGCGTGATGTTTATAAAGTACATATCGATTCAAAACTACAAGATTCAGTACGAACTATTTTAAAGCGTAATGTACGTAATGTGCCTGTAGTAGATGATCATGATACATTAATTGGACTGATTACACGAGCAAACTTAGTAGATATTGTGTATGACTCCATTTGGGGTGAAGAGAATGAAACGAGTCACTCTTCTAAAACCTATTCAAATGAAGTTGAGCGAGAGAATGAACGTCAAAATGAAACGCAACAACGTTTAACATCGCAAGGTACACAACGTTATCATGAAGATATTATGAACGGAACAGATAGAGAACATACCCATAATACGGATGATACGGGAGTGGATCGTTAATGAGAGACTTTTTTGCACAATACGGAGAAGAACTCGTATCGAAAACGATAGAACATTTCTATATTTCTATTATTTCGTTACTTATTGCTATTGTCGTAGCTGTACCACTTGGTATTTTATTATCAAAAACAAAACGTACGGCGAATGTTGTATTGACTATTGCAGGTGTACTTCAAACGGTACCAACACTTGCCATTTTAGCGCTTATGATTCCAATTTTTGGTGTAGGTAAGACACCAGCAATTGTAGCTTTATTTATCTATGTATTATTACCTATCTTAAATAATACAGTATTAGGCGTTCAAAATATTGATAAAAACATTATTGAAGCTGGAACAAGTATGGGGATGACAAAACTTCAATTAATGAAAGATGTGGAATTACCCCTTGCCTTACCATTAATTATTAGTGGTATACGTCTTGCAAGTGTATATGTCATTAGCTGGGCTACACTTGCGAGTTATATTGGTGCAGGTGGTCTAGGTGATTTAGTATTTAATGGCTTAACTCTCTATGAACCACCAATGATTATTAGTGCTACAATTTTAGTGACTTGTTTAGCACTAATTGTGGATTTCTTATTATCTTTAGTTGAAAAATGGGCTGTACCTAAAGGTCTTAAAGTATCTAGATAGTTTAAAAGGGAGGAATGAACAGCTATGAAAAATATTAAATATATATTTATCGTTCTTACATTGTCTCTCGTAGTATTATCTGGATGCGGCTTACCCGGTTTAGGTGACAGTAATTCGAAAGACAGTGTGAAAATTACAGCGACTGAAAGTAGTGAAACCAAAATAGTAGCAAATATTGAGAAATTAATGATTGAACATTATACAAATGGAGATATCAAACCAATCATTATTGGAAATTTAGGTTCAAGTATTGTTCAACATAATGCACTTATGCGTGGAGATGCTAATATGTCAGCGGTGCGTTTTACAGGAACAGAGTTAACCAGTGTACTCGATGCACCCCCAACTAGAGATGCGAATAAAGCCATGGATGAGTCACAGCGATTATTTAAAAAGAAATATGATCAAAAATATTATCATTCACTTGGCTTTGAAAACACGTATGCGTTTATGGTAACAAAAGAAACTGCTGATAAATATCACTTAGAAAAAGTATCAGATTTAAAAAAATATAAAGATCAGTTACGCTTGGGTATGGATACTCAATGGATGAATCGTGCTGGAGATGGATACCCAGCTTTCCAAAAAGAGTATGGCTTTAAGTTCAAAAGTGCACGTCCAATGCAAATTGGTTTAGTGTATGATGCACTTAAAAACAAAAAATTAGATATTGCCGTTGGTTACTCCACAGACGGACGTATTGCGGCATATAATTTGAAAATCTTAAAAGATGACCGTAACTTTTTCCCTCCATATGATGGCAGTCCATTAGCCACAGAAGAATTAATTAAAGACCATCCAGAGATTGATAAAGCTTTAACAAAATTAGAAAATACAATAAGTACAAAAGAAATGCAAAAACTGAATTATGAAGCAGATGGAAAAGGAAAAGAACCAGCCGTCATTGCAGAAGAATTTATTAAAAAACATAACTATTTTGAAGATAAGAAAGGTGGTCAATAACAGTGAAAGGGAATTTGTTAAGTTCACTTTATGAATATTACACTTTGAATTTTGGCTATCTGATGGAACTCTTTTTTAAACATTTATTAATGTCTATATATGGAGTATTGTTTGCATGTATTATTGGCATTCCAATTGGTATTTTAATTGCACGTTATTCAAAAATAGCATGGCCAGTGATTACTATTGCTAATATTATTCAAACCGTGCCAGCCATTGCAATGCTTGCTATACTGATGTTGGCGTTAGGGCTCGGTCCATCAACAGTTGTATTTGCAGTGTTTTTATATTCCTTGCTACCGATTATTAAAAACACCTACACAGGTATGACAGAGGTTGACTACAATATTAAAGACGCAGGTAAAGGTATGGGAATGACTAATAATCAAGTTATGCGTATGATTGAGCTTCCACTATCGTTATCTGTGATCATCGGTGGTATTCGTATTGCACTTGTTGTAGCAATAGGAATTGTTGCTATTGGTTCGTTTATTGGCGCACCGACGTTAGGAGACATTATTATTCGTGGAACCAATTCTACTGATGGTACAGTCTTTATTCTTGCAGGTGCGATTCCAATTGCATTAATTGCTATTTTAATTGATATTGGTCTACGTTTATTAGAGAAAAAATTAGATCCCACACATCGTTCTAGTAAACAAGTACAAAGTTTAAGATAAATTAAAAGCGTTGCTTAGACGATGACTAAGTTGTTACTTAGTTCGTCAGCAACGCTTTTTTTATTAGAATAATAGTGAAGCAAGTGGTGGTACGATTACAACAATAATCACACCTACAATCACTACTGCAATACTTCCCATTGATTCTTCTGTTTCTCCTAGTTCTTTAGCAGCGGCAACACCAAGTGTGTGTCCACTTGTACCAAGAGCTAAACCACGTGCAATTGGATTTGAAATTTTAAACATTTTTACAATTTTGCCACCTAATGCTGAAATAACGACAGCGTTAAGGATAACTGCTAATGATGTTAATTCTTTTACGCCACCGATACCGTCAGATACTGGTAAGGCAATCGCAGTTGTTGCAGCTTGAGGTAACATAGACGCACTAATTTGATCACCTAAGTGGAATAATGTTGCCACTAAATAGATTAAGATTAAAGCTACTAGTGTACCAACAGCAATACCACCAAAAATTTGTAACCAATACTTTCTAAGTACTTGACGTTTTTTATAAAGTGGAATCGCGAAACTAATTGTTGCAGCTTCTAAGAAGAAGTTGATAATATCTCCACCAATTTTATAGTTATCGTAACTAATACCTGTTACTTTTAAAAAGACAATTCCTGCCACCATCGCTACAAATAAAGGTGCCAGTAGGAAAAAGCCATTTGTTTTTTTATAGAAATATTGTGCAATAATATATGGAATTAATGAGACTAAAATACCAAAATAAGGTGTTGTAATACCTAAGTGATCAACCATTAGTTTTCCTCCTTAAGTCGTGTTTTTTCATTTTGTTCTTCAGTAGGGAATAATGTTTTTGTTACAAATAATTGTGATACATAGCCCACACTGACTAATAATAATAATGTTGAAATAATAATTAATAGAATAATTAAAATTGGATGTTGACTTAAAAGTGGTAACGAATTAATAACTGATACACCGGCTGGTACGAATAAGAAGCCGATATTATTTGTTAGAGCGGTCCCCACACCCTCTACTTGACGTAATTTTATGACTCCTGCACTTAATAAAATAAATAATAATACGAGTCCGATTACCGATGCAGGCATTGGAAACGGAATAAATGATTCAATAATTTTTGAAACAAATAATACAGCAACAATAGTTAATACTTGGATAAAGAAATTGTAAGTTTTACCTGCTTTCTTATTTCCTTGAGTATTAGCGGTAGTTGAATTGTTTTTCGCCATATTGATACTCTCCCTCTTTTTCTTTTCTCTTGATAGTAGTATAAAATGAAAACGCTTTCTTGAGTTGGATTTAGAAGTGAGTTACGAAAATTAATAGGTGAGTTGCAGTATTTTCCAGTTGAAAATCAGAAAGTGTTTATAGAACAATAAATGAACTGTGATGTCATTAAAAAAGCTTTTAATCTAACACTTGATCATATGAAGTGTTAGGTTAAAAGCTAACTTAGAATAGATATTAAGCAAGACCAATTTCTTGTTTAAATGATTTCATAAATGAACGACTAACTTGAAATTTAACATTCGTTGTCATTGTCACTTGATACGTATAATTAAACCAGTGTTCGACACTTTCGATATACTGCTTGTTAATAATCGTAGCTCTATGAATTTTTATAAACAACTGCTTAGGTAATTTCTTCTCATAATAATTGAGCGGTTCTGTCGTTTCATATGTTTTTTTTAAAGTCGTAATAGTCGAAATTCCATTGTTCACAGAAATCGCAACAATATCGTCTAAATTGATGACATAAATACGCTCATCCACTTCGATAGGAAGTACACTTTGATGATTAGTATAAGAAGAAGTATTCGTTTGTGGTTGTGGAGAGTGGATAGGGTCTGACAATGTTTGAATCTGTTGTTTAGCGTTTAATAATCGTTTTACTTTTTGAACTGCTTGTTCAATTCGTTCTAATTCAAAAGGTTTTAATATATAATCAACTGCATCTAATTCAAATGCTTTTACTGCAAACGTATCATGTGCCGTAGCAAAAATGATATAAGGGGGTTGTTTCATTTTTCGAATTTTATGAGCTAAATCAATCCCATTTTCATCCATTAAATTAATATCTAAAAACACTAAATCATAGGTGTGACAGAGCAGTTTTTCTAAAGTGTCTTCAATATTTTCAGCTTCATCGATTATTTCGAAATCAGATATTTCATTTAATAAGTAATGTAATTCATTACGTGCTAATGGCTCATCGTCAACAATAAGTGTCCTCATTTAACGTTCCTCCTTGATTAAATGATATGGAATCATACAGGATACTGTTGTTCCGTGCTTAGATGTATCAAAGTGTAATTTTGCATTAGAACCATATAAACCAGTGAGACGGCGATTTAAGTTTTCTAGTGCACTACCAGTTCCAGTTTCTGAAGCCACACTGATTTGTCCAAGTGAGGGTAATTTTTCAGGCGCTATACCATGTCCATTATCACTAACTGATAGTTTTAATGAGGCTTCTTTGTATTGAACGTCTACACAAACAATGTTATCTTTTCGTCGATGTTTGAATGCGTGTTTAATTGCATTTTCCACCAAAATTTGAATGATGAATGGTGGAATTAATACTTGTTTATAGGCATCATCAATATGATATTTAATTGTAAATCGATCTGGAAAACGTGCTTGTTCTAATGATAAATATGCTTTGACTTGTTGTAATTCTTTTTCTAAAGTAATCGTGCTATTACGCGCACCTTGTAAGTTTGATCTGAAAAATTGACTCAATTGCAAAAGTAACTTGCGTGCTTTTTCACTGTCAATACGTACAAGTGCTGAAATGGTGTTAATCGCATTAAAGAAAAAGTGTGGATTAACTTGAGCTTGTAGAGACTTAATTTCAGCATCTCGTAATAATTTACTTTGCGTTTCGGCCAGTCCCAGTTCTAATTGACTTGAAAAAATATCTGCTAAACCCCGAGCAAGTTGTTTAGTTGATGTCGTAATATGGTTATAGTCTGTAAAATAAAATTTTAAAGTACCTGCGACGTTTCCATTCGTCATTAAGGGCACAACGATAGCTTCTCGAAGCGGACAATTCGGATTATTACATCCAATGTCCTCTTTTGAATTGGCTTCTTTTAATTGGCCTGTACGTATGACTTCTTTAGATAAATTAGTAATGATTTCTTTTTTAGCGACATGATGATCACTACCCGCGCCTACGTGTGTTAAAATATCGGTTTTATTAGTAATTGCCACAGCAGATACTTTCATTAGCCTCAGTATAATTTCAGCTACAGGACGAGCAGATTTTTCATTTAATCCTGAACGAAAATAAGGTAGTGTTTTGTTTGCTAATTCAAGGACGTCATGAGTTTGAATTGCACGTGTTTGCTCTTCTTGTTTTAAAGTAGACAGAATAATAGATAAAAATAACGCAGTTCCAATACTATTAATTAATATCATCGGTAAAGCAATAAATTTTACCAATGCCCAAGCATTAGAAACATCATCAGCAAAAATTAAAATACAAGCCATCTGAATACTTTCGTTTATTAATCCAATCATGGCACCTATTAAAACAGTTGGATAGCGATTATGTCTCATGGTGCGATATCCATAAAATCCAGAAATTAATGCAATGATGACTGATGAAAATAGGTAAATATAAGCATTTGCGCCACCAATGAGGATTCGTGATAAGCCCGAGATAATACCAACGATAATCGCTACAAAAGGACCACCAATTAAACCAGACATTCCAATCGTTAATACCCGTGTATTCGCAAGTGACGTTTCATTATTTAGATGATAGTAAATATTACTAGAAATAATTTTGCCATGCTCAATTTCAATTCCAGTAAAGTTAGAAATAATTGCGAATAATGAAAATAAGATGGTGAGTTCTATTTGAGCACGTAATTTTTCACGTGCACTCATAATCGTCTTGAAGTGATTAATATTCATTAAAATGTAAGCAATAATAATAATTAAGCCTACACGTTCAAGTAATAAAATAAATAAATTAAACATTTTTGCACCTATTAAGTATATTAATAAAATTCAAAATTTTTACTACACTTTTTATTATAGTATGGAAAATTTAAAGTTGATAGTTTAAAATGTTTACTTATAAATACTTAGCACTTAATTTATATTAAATGATAATTTATTTTGGAAAATAATATTTAAAAAGAAAAAAAGATTTTTATATCCCATTATAGTAAGCTATGATAAAATTTTAATGTAGTTTAAAATTATATAGTTTTTGGGCAAAGTAGGAGGAATTTTTTTATAATGGAGTCTTCAAAAGAATTTAAGGGAGATAATCGGTTACTCGTTGGAATTATTATTAGTGTATTAACATTTTGGTTGTTTGCGCAATCGTTACTTAATATTGTGCCAACACTACAATCATCATTTAATACCGATTTGGGTACTATTAATATTGCAGTGAGCTTATCTGCCTTATTTTCTGGTTTGTTTATTGTAGGTGCTGGAGATGTTGCTGATAAATTTGGTCGCGTCAAAATGACTTATTTGGGACTAGGCTTAAATATCATTGGTTCATTATTATTGATTATTACACCAGTTCCATGGTTATTACTGATTGGACGTGCTTTGCAAGGTTTATCAGGTGCTTTCATTATGCCATCAACTCTTGCGATAATTAATGAATATTACATAGGAAAAGAAAGACAACGTGCATTAAGTTTTTGGTCTATTGGCTCATGGGGCGGAAGTGGAATATGTTCATTGTTCGGTGGATTTATCGCTTCAACAATAGGATGGCAATGGATTTTTATTATTTCTATTGCTTTGTCAATACTTTCATTTTTCTTAATTAAACACACGCCAGAAACAAAAAATGAACCAGATACGGATACAGACAATAGCGGTTCAAAGTTTGATTTTATAGGTTTGATTTTATTAGTTATTACATTATTAAGTGTCAATGTGATGGTAACACAAGCTTCTGATCGTGGATTATTATCACCTGTCATTCTATCGTTATTTGGAATATTTTTAATTGCTGGTATATTCTTTGTTCTTCGTGAATTTAAAACTGAGAACCCACTTGTTGATTTTAGTTTATTTAAGAATAAAGGATATAGTGGTGCTACACTTTCAAACTTCATGCTAAATGGAGTAGCAGGTGGTACGCTTATCGTAGTAAATACATATTACCAAAGTCATTTAGGTTTCACTTCATTACAAGCAGGTTTAATCTCTATCACTTATTTAGTAGCAGTGCTTGTAATGATTCGTGTAGGTGAAAAACTATTACAAAAATTAGGTGCTAAAAAGCCATTGCTTATAGGTAGTGGATTTACATTTTTAGGGTTACTACTTTTATCACTAACCTTCTTACCTAATTTGTTTTATATTATTTCAAGTATTATTGGTTACCTACTATTTGGTATTGGGCTTGGTATGTATGCCACACCATCTACAGATACAGCAGTTGATCAAGCGCCAGATGATAAAGTGGGTGTTGCCTCTGGATTGTATAAAATGGCTTCATCACTAGGAAATGCATTTGGTGTAGCTTTATCAAGTACGATTTATGGTGTTTGTGCAGCGAAAATGAATTTAGAACTTGGTGGTTTAGCGGGCGTACTCTTTAATGCCATCATCGTTTTAACTGCTTTCTTTGTCATTTTCTTCTTAATTCCAAATAAAGCTAAACGTGCTTAATTAAAACTGGATATTAATAAAATTTAAATCTGAGGTGCGAATAGAGTACCTCAGATTTTTTATATTGAATAAAAGAATAAATGTAAACATAATAATGAGTCCTTATACAGGGGGATAATGACTTCTACGTCAATTATTGAAAAATAAAAAAAGTTCTAAATTTATCAAATTATTTAGAATATTCTGTTTATATTATTGACGATACTTTATTAAAGTAGTATTTTAAAAATAATATTAAAAGAAGGAGTCGAATATTATGAAAATAGCAATTGCTGGTTCAGGAGCGTTGGGAAGTGGTTTCGGTGCAATGTTATATCGCCAAGGTAATGATGTGACACTCATTGATGGTTGGGAGCCACAAGCAACAGCTGTAAAACATGAAGGTTTACATATTGATATAAATGGAGAAGACTATCATTTAAATATTCCTATGTATCAAGATACAAAAATACCAAGTGATCTTCAATTTGATATTGTATTTTTATTTACAAAAGCTATGCAACTTGAGAGCATGCTAACACATATCCAGCCACATATTCATGATACAACAATTATGGTTTGTACAATGAATGGTCTAAAACATGAAGAACGTATTGTAAATTATGTAGATAAATCACGTATTGTTCGTGGTGTAACTACGTGGACGGCCGGCTTAGAATCACCTGGACATACTCATTTAATGGGTAGTGGTCCAGTAGAGATAGGTTCTCTTGTGCCAGAGGGACAGAATAATGTTGAAGTGATATATAATCTATTAGAACAAGCGAAGCTCAATCCACATAAAAGTGAAGACTTGCAACAATCTATTTGGAAGAAGATTTGTGTAAATGGGACAGCAAATGCGCTATGTACCATTTTAGAATGTCGTTTATCAACATTAAATGAAAGTGAATATGCAAGAAAACTTGTATATGACATTACTAAAGAGATAGTAGAAGTTGCTACTGTTGATGGTGTACATTTAAATGCAGATGAAGTCTATCACTATCTTGTCGATTTAAATGATAAAGTAGGTCCACATTTCCCATCAATGTATCAAGATTTGATTAATAATAATCGACGTACTGAAATTGATTACATTAACGGAGCAGTGGCTCGCTTAGGTTCAGAACATCATATCGATGCGCCAATTAATCAATTTGTAGCGAACATGGTACATGCCAAAGAAGAGCAACGTCAAGCTAAGTAAATAGAATGCAAAAGTGAGTTAAAAGTGATTAACTCACTTTTTAATTTGTAATCATTAAGGGTAAATATAATATATAGTGAGATAAGGAGTTGTGAAATTAATGAAACAATCAACGAAAAGAGTTATCATGACGGGCGTTATTGGCGGATTATTAAGTGGTGCAGTTAAAATGGGATGGGAAGCACTCATCCCTCCTAGAACGCCACAACGTGAAGAAGAACCACCACCAATGACATTACTGCATAAATTGAATTTACCTGACAATGTTAAACATGCTACGTACCGTTATAACGAGAACGATATACCTATAACTGTCATGGGTATTCATTATGGCTTTTCAATTGCAAATGCTATGGTATATGGATTACTTGCTGAAAAGTGTCCAAAAGTGGCGACATTAAGAGGTACATTCTTCGGTATTTTGATTCATATTGCTTTTCATGAATATATACTGCCTAAATTAAATCTAACACCACAAGTTAAAGATTTACCTAAAGAAGAACGCATTTCAGAATTATTAGGTCATATTGTTTGGATGAATACGATTGATTTAATACGAAATAGTCATCGATAAATAAAAAAGGAAGCGCGTGATAGTCACGCGCTTCCTTTTTGATATAATTGATCTTATCAATGGTTAGAAGTGCTTGAGGATGTTTCTGAAGTAGTTTGACGCTTTGTTTCTATGCGTTGTCTTAATTTTTCTCCCTCAATTTTACCCACTTTCGCATAATGGCTATGAGCAAAATGCATTTGAATAATTAAAAACGTTGCACTTATAGCCCAATATACACTTAACGCTGATGCTGAATGTAATGATGCATAAGTAATAAATAAAGGGGATAAGACCATCATGACATAATAAGATCGACGTTCATTTTTAGGATAATGAATTGAGTTGACAAGAGGTTGTATAAAATACATCACAGCTGCAATGATGGTCATGATTATGTCAGTATGCATTAAATTAAACCATAAAAAATGAGGATGCTGAGTAATACCACCACTTGTTGGATATTTAATTGATGTGTATAATCCGAGAAGAATTGGAATTTGAATTAAAATTGGAAATGTGCCAATTAAATTTTTAAAAGGATTGATTCCATACTCATTATATTTTTTCATTAATAATTTATTTGCTGCACGTCGTTCTTCAGGCGATTGAGCTTCTTTAATTTTTTCTTGGATTTTATTAATTTCTGGTTTTACGACATCTGTTTTGCCACGAATAACATGAATATTTTTTACTTGAATACACATGAGTGGCATCAGTATTAAACGCAATATAAATACAATGACGATAATAGCTAAACCATAGTTTTCATTGAATGTATGTCCTAAGAAATGAAGTAAAGCATCCATCGGTTTTACAAATATAGTATAAAATAGGCCGTGTTGTTCTTCTTTATGAGAATAGTCACAACCTGCAAGCATTATTAAGGCCATCGGTAATAAGAACCATTTCTTTTTCATATTTAAACTCCTATACACTGGTCTTTAATAATCTTAGTCTTAGTGATATAAGCTTAACATAATAATGAAGAAAAGAAGAAATACATGTTTTAATAGATTATATTGGTCGTTTGGATCGCGTTATGATGTTTAGGATAAAATAACTCCATAGACTTGTCAGTAATAAGACGAAGCTAAATAATGTTATTTTCGCTTGTAATGGTAACCATGACATCATAAAACGCCAATCAGAATTTGATAATAAGAGTGTTGGAAGTAAGTGGAGAATCGCTAAAATAAGTGTAAAAGTTAACAGCATCATACTTATTTTGATGAGTAATCCACGAGACATCGTTTTAAAATGAATAGACTTAAATTTAAAAATTAAACGATAGATTATTAGAAAAACACTTGCTACAGCTATTAGCAAAATAATAGTGATGATGATAAATAGGATATTCCACTGATTAATAAGATATTGTAACGTTTTAATATGTTGACCATTACTCATTTGTGTATTGAGATGCTGTGCAAGTTCGGCTACATTTTTTGAATAGCTATTAGCAAGGACTACAATGCCATAATCTTTTTTTGGATTTAAAATAATATATGAAGAATAGTTTTCAAGTGTGCCAGGATGATATACAATTGTTTCTGAATGATTATCATCAATAAACCAACCTGTTGCATAGTGAACGTCTTGAGAATTATCTATTGCTTTAACTTTAGGTTGATGTGTTAGTTGAACTAATGATGCTACCTTTTTTGGCGGATTAAGTTGAAACTTCAACCAAGAGGCTAAATCTTTCGTGTTCGTCATCATATAGGCAGCTGGATTATCTCCTAAATTAAATTCAGGACTATCAGCATAAGCTTTTCCTTTTTTGATTACATACCCTTGAGCATCATTGTTCTTTTTCATATTACTTTCCTTTACAGTTGATTGTGTCATATGTAATGGAGTGAAAAGATGTGTGTTTAAGTAAGTCGCATATGATTGATGTGAAGCCTTTTGAACAATCAAACCTAAAATATCATAATTCATATTGGAATATTCAAATTGCTTGCCAGGTTTAGCATCTAAGTTACGTCCTTTGATACTATGAACAAGGCCTTCTAGACTGTTTGTGTCTTTTGTGATTTTGTCATCATTTGTGATGTCTCCTGAAATACCACTTGTTTGAGCAATCAATTGATCTACTGTGATATCTACTTTTTTATGATTATATTTCATATAGAAACCTGGAATATAATGACTGACTTTATCATTGAGATTGATTTTATGTGCCTCAACAAGTTTCATTATTGCATAACCCGTAAATGCTTTGGTATTTGAAGCAATTTCAAAACGCGTATTTGGTGTGACTTTGGATTTCTTTTTAATATTTGAAAAACCATAGCCTTTATTAAGAATCGTCTTATTATTTTTTACAATAAGAATGGACATTCCTGGAATATGATCGTCTTTCATTTTATTAACAATCATGTTATCGATATAACTTTGTGACGATGGACTAAACATTGAATAACTAGGTTTTAATTTAATAGCTATGGAAAGAATAATGATTCCTACTAATAAAATCATCCCAATCATGATAAAATTTTTTCTCATTTTCCCTTACTTCCTTACTTAATACTCCTTAAAATTAAACCTCTAAAAATAGTATAGCAAGTTTAAACTTAAACCGCTCTATACAAATATTAAATACTGTTGATACCTCTTTATAACTATTAAAAAAAGATATACTCTAAAAATATAATTGTAAAAAGTTACTTAAAATGTAATTTATACTATATTATTTCCACGTAAATGTATACTTTTTCACTAAATAGGAGTATATTTTATCCATTAAAAATGAATATAAAAAGAGGTAAGGATGGATTATGTTCACTCAATTTAAAAGACTTATTATTGGTAAGCCAAAAAAAAATAGAGACTTAAAAAATGAAAAAATAAGTAACTTTAAGGCTTTAGCAATTTTATCTTCTGACGCATTATCTTCAGTAGCTTATGGTCCAGAACAGATTTTAATTACTTTATCTATGGTTGGCGCTATTGCATCTTGGTATACATTACCTATTGCGGCTGCTGTTTTAGTGCTACTTGCAGCATTGATTCTATCATATCGTCAAATTATATATGCTTATCCTAAAGGCGGAGGAGCGTATATGGTTTCTAAAACAAATTTAGGAGAAAAATGGGGATTGCTTGCAGGTGGCTCTTTATTAGTAGACTATATTTTAACCGTCGCAGTAAGCATTTCATCAGGTGCGGATGCTTTTGTTGCAGCATTTCCAGGGTTATATCACTATAAAGTATTCATTGCATGTTTATTGGTACTATTTATTCTAATAATGAATTTACGTGGTTTAACAGAGTCAGCAACTGTGCTCTCTTATCCAGTTTATTTATTTATAATTGGATTAATAGTCATGATTGTTATTGGAACATGGCAAGTGGCAACCGGACAAGCAGAACCTCATATGCAGGCGACAGTAGGAACCGCAGTGCCAGGTGTCACATTATTTTTATTACTTAAAGCATTTTCTTCAGGTGCATCATCTCTAACAGGTGTAGAAGCCATTTCGAATGCAGTAACAAACTTTAAAGATCCTGGATCTAAAAATGCAGTTAAAACGTTAATTACTATGGGAATGATATTAGCTTTCTTACTTGTAGGTATTGTGGGATTAGCATATTGGTATGGTATTATGCCACAGACTGAAACAACTGTATTATCTCAACTTGCAATGAATATTTTAGGGCATAATGTAGGATATTATTTTGTACAAGTAACGACTGTCATGATTCTTGTCCTTGCAGCTAATACTGGATTCACAGCTTTTCCAATGTTAGCTGCAAGTATGTCAAAAGATAAATATATGCCACGTATGTTTAACGTAAGAGGAGACCGTTTAGGTTATTCAAATTCAATTATTACATTAGGCATTTGTGCAATGTTGCTTATTATCTTTTTCCATGGTAAAACTGAAAATCTTATTCCTTTATATGCAGTAGGTGTGTTTATTCCATTTACACTAGCTCAATATGGAATGGTTTTAAAATGGATTCGTGGTCGTGAAAAAGGATGGTCTACTAAACTTATTGCAAATGCTATAGGGGGTACTATTACTTTTATCGTATTTATGATTTTCTTAATTACGAAATTTAACCAAGTATGGCCAATCTTAATTTTTTTACCGATTGTTGTATATATATTTACGCGTATTAATAGACATTACAAGGATATTGCTGAGCAACTTAGCACAACTAAAATTGTTCAAGATATGCCAGTGGTCGATAAAAATCTAGCGATTGTACCCGTTAATACGATCACTACAGCATTAAATAAATCTATTTATTATGCACATATGATTGCAGATGATGTGATTGCTGTACATGTATCTTTCGGAGATCAAACTGATAATTTATTTATTGAAAAATGGAATAAACAATATCCAGATATTAGACTAGTGACGTTACACTCAGAATATCGCAGTGTCATTCGTCCGATTTCTCGATTTATCGATAAAATTAATAAAAAAGCGAATGATCAAAACTATGTCATCACAGTGGTTGTCACTGAATTTATTCCTAAAAAACCATGGCATAACTTTTTACACAATCAAACGAGTTTGCGATTAAAAATGCATTTATTCTATCAAAAAAATGTTATTTTAGCGACGGTTCCTTATAAATTACAAAAGTAGAAGAAAATAAAAAGAACTCGAGAGATACAGGTCTCTTGAGTTCTTTCTATATATTAATGATTTAATTCCTTGGCAAGTACAATTTCATTATAGTTAATATTTTCACGTAATTGTGCGGCAATTTCATTTGTAACTTTATTTCTAGAAATCAATTCATCTAAAATTTGACGTTGAGTATACAATGCATCTAATTTGGCATCATATTGTTGTTGAGTATTTAATTCATACATGAATTTATTTTCCTCACTTTGACGTTTTCGATTATGATGTTGTCTTAACTTACGTGATAATGCATAATATTGGTTGATAATTAAACTGACTTCGAGAACATTTGTGCTATTTTGTTCTTCTTGAAGTCTTAAAGTCACCTGACGATTAACAATACGTATGATGTGTTGTACTTTTTTAAAGTTATGTCTTAATTCTTTTCTGTCAGTATAGCGTTGTTGTTCAAATGATGATTGATTCACACTTTTACGTGAATCTTTTCGCGCTTTAAATCTAAGTATGATTAACTTACTAAAACGATTCAATTTCTCAATAAAAGACATTTCTCTAAATGATTGTGTTAATTCCATTACTTTGCGATAATCACTTAAATCTTTTTTAGTAATACGCTCCTGTTTAATTAACTGTTGAAGCGTCTCAGTTTCAACATCTTCTGCAATGTCTCTTAATCGATGTAATTCTTTCGTATTTTTATCATCACTTTCCATGTCGATTAAAAATGATAATTCATTAAAATATTGATTCAGAATAGGTCGATAATCAATATCTTTGTGTGTATCTGCTTTTTCTTTTAATGTGCGAATAACATGTTGAATCATGAAAATTTTAGCTGATTGATAACTCATACCTTTGAAGTGTGATTGTTGTTCGGATGGCGTAATGAATGGAAGGATCATTTGTGCAAAAATTAAACTGATAAGTACCATCATTGAAGCAATAAAGAGTAAATCATTTCTATGATCAAAGTTCTGATTGCCGTTAATAATGAATGGTAATGTTAATGCCATTGACAATGAAATCGTTCCATGAATGCCACACAAAGTCATAATAAATGCATAACGACTCCGTTTTGGTGGTTGTGTTTCTTCTTCGTCATCGAGATATGCTTCAACATTTTTCGGATAGTAAAAATCTTTGAACAAAACATAGACCCAAATAAATCTAAAGATATAGATGGCAAATGCTATAAGGAATGCTACCACAATTAGAAAAACTAAATTTTGTGGTTCATTACGTACAATTTCCAAAATAACTTCTGGCACAATATATCCTAAAACGACGAAGACAAAGCCATTTAATGCATAACTTAATGTATTCCAAATTTGATTATAGTTCATTTGTAATTCAGTTTGGGCGCGAATGAGACGATCTCGTTCTAAACCATGAATCAACCCAGCTACCACAACTGCAATAATCCCAGAAGCATGAACTTCTTCAGCAATAAAATAAATGACAAAAGGAGTAAGTAATTGGATGAAAGTCAATGTATTACTATCTTTTAAACCTTTATTAGAAGTGAGGTAAACACGTAAACTGACGACTAAAGCGCCAATTATTGCACCTACTAAAATACCAAGAAATGTTGAGAGTAGAAATTGACCAATTGCATTTATAGCTGAAAAACTACCTGTCACCAGAGCAGTCACTGCAATTTTAAAAGAAATAATACCTGCAGCATCATTTAATAGAGACTCTCCTTCTAAAATTGCCATAGACCCCTTGGGTAATACTTTACCTTTAGTAATGGCTGATACAGCAACTGCATCTGTCGGACATAAAATAGCTGCAATAGCAAAAGCAGCTGGCATCGGTAAATTAGGCCAAATCCAATGAATGAAAAAGCCAACCCCAATCACAGTTGTAAATACTAATCCCATGGCCATAAGCACGACAGGTTTTCGGTATTCTAAAAGCTTTTCTCTAGAAACATGTGTCCCTTCCACAAATAAGAGTGGGGCAATGACAGCCATCATAAAAACTTCTGGTTCAAATTTAAAATGTAGTGGAATGGGTAAGATGAATAGCGCTACACCTAAGGCAATTTGAATGAAAGCTGTTGGAATGTTGGGGAAGCGATGATAAATAATAGAACTAATGATAACGGCAAGTATAAATAATAAAAAAGCTTCTAACAATTCCATATGTATTGTGACTCCTTTCTTTTTTAAATACTTAATATTTTACCATGATTAAAAAATAATAAGAAATTTTAGTATATGTCATTCTTAAGACATAGAAAAGCGAAACTGAATTCAGTTCCGCTTAATAAAATATCTAATGATTGATTGATTCTCGAGGTTGCTGACGTGTTTTTTCAGCTAAATATTCAGCATTTTTCTTATACTTTTTATAGAACAAGAATAAGAATATAAACCAAACTGGTGAAATAAATATGGCTACTCTCGTATCAGCACTAAAGAACAATAACACAAATACAAACAAGAAAAATGCAAGAATAACATAAGCCAGTGCTTTACCGCCTAGAAGTTTAAATTTATTGTGTTTATGTTCTTCAGGATTTTTTCGTACATATATAATGTAAGAAATAATAATCATTGCCCAAACAACTATAAATAATACAGTTGAGAGTGTAGTGACATAAATAAATAATTGAATTGCATCTGGAAAGATAAAATTTAATAATGCGGCTAAAAGTAATGTCCCAGAAGATACAAGCATTGATAAGTAAGGCACACTATGATGATTTGTCTTACTTAACATTTTGGGTCCTAGTCCTTGTTTAGATAATCCAAATAAAATACGACTATTTGAATAAATACCACTGTTCGTTGCAGAAGCGGCTGCTGTTAATACGACAAAGTTAACAAGTCCTGCTGCAAAAGGTAAGCCAATCATACTAAATAACATTACAAATGGACTTGCATCAGGGTTAATCTTATTCCAAGGAATCACTGACATGATCACAAGTAAGCTTCCCACATAGAATAATAAAATTCTAACAGGTACATTATTAATTGCTTTTGGAATCACTGTGCGAGGATCCTTAGTTTCTCCAGCTGTAACACCTATTAGTTCAATACCGATAAATGAGTAGACAGCAATTTGGAATGACATTAAAAATCCAGCTGGTCCATTTGGAAAAATACCACCATGATTTACAAGATTACTAAAAGACGCATGTCCATATGACGTTTTAAATGAAAAGAAAATCATAACTAAGCCAACGATAATCATAGCAATAATAGTAATAATTTTTATAATAGAGAACCAAAATTCTAACTCTCCAAATAATTTTGCACCAAGCATATTAAATGAAATAAGTAAGAGTACGATAAATAATACAGTTAGCCAGTGAGGAACGTTTGGAAACCAAAAACTAAAATATTGTCCCATTGCCGTTAAATCAGACATACTTGAAACAATCCAAGATAACCAATATGTCCAACCAATGACAAAACCACCGAATGGTCCCAAATATTCGTTGGCAATATCTACAAATGAATTGAAACGTGTATTACTAAGTAATAATTCTCCAAGTGCTCTCATGAAAGCAAATAACACTATACCAATAATTAGATAGGTGATTAGTAGGGATGGCCCTGTTAACGAAATCGTTTGTCCAGAACCTAAAAATAATCCTGTGCCAATAGCACCACCAATTGCAATTAATTGAATGTGTCTATTACTTAATTCTCTTTCTAACTGTCTTGCCATAGACTTCCCCCTCAGAAAGCCACACGATAATTACGTAAGCGCTTTCTTTAAATTTTAAAAACTTGTTTAACAAAGTGGAAAAGAGTGAAGATCAATTTGTAATTAATTAGAATATTCAGATTTTTAAAAGTTTACTTTTTTAAATTTTGTTAAATATGTAACTTTGTTAAAAGTTAATTTTATTATACTCTTAATTTTCAAAAAAACAAATGTGTGTATACAACTATGAAAAACAGAATAATTTATATTTATAATAATCTATGGCATAATAGATAAAATTTAAAAATGTATTAGAGGAGTAGAGGAATGAGAATCGGAGCGATTTCTGATCTACATATAGACAGACATCCTAAACTAAAATCAAATGTATATCTAGAAACATTGATTAAAGTAGTTCAACATAGAGAGATTGACTTACTATTAATTGCAGGAGATATTTCGAATTATTTTAGAGATAGCTATCAATTTATTAAAGATTTAAAAACTGCTTTACATATTCCCATATTATTTGTTCCAGGAAATCATGATTATTGGAAAGCAGAGGATGGAACGACATCTCAAGATATTTATGATTTTTATAGAACAAAGCCAGAGTGTTTGTTGGATCATCCATATGTAATTAATGATAATTGGGCTATTGTAGGCCATACTGCTTGGTATGATTACAGTTACGCTGATAAAAAGTTTGAAGAAACTCGATTAAAAAAAGGGAAATATTATGGGGCCACTTGGCAAGATAAAGTGAAAATCGATTGGGATGAAGATGATACGATTTTATCCAAAAAGGCGGCTAAGCATGTTAAACAAGCATTGGAGCAACTTCAAGATAAACAAATTATTTTAATGACACATATTGTGACACATTCTAAATTTGTAGTACCTACCCCTCATCGTATTTTTGATTTTTTCAATGCATTTATAGGTACATCAGATTTCGACCGATTATATCAACAGTTTCCGATTAAATACAGTATTATGGGGCATGTTCATTTTCGTAAATCTTTAGTAGAAAATAATATAACCTTTTTATGTCCTTGTTTAGGTTATAAAAGAGAATGGCGAACAGCAGATATATATTCAGAAATGAATCATGCATTAATAGACTTTGTAATAGAATAAAAAAGAGCAAGAAACGACGTTCAGAAGACAGTCGCTTTTTGCTCTTTTAATTTATGGTTTTACATAGATACATTTTTTACCAGGGGCGTTAAAGCTACGCTCCATGAATTCTTTTTTAATTTTTATAATCTGGAAGCGATTAGGTACTAATGCAGGCACAATTATTTTTCTTAAAAAGTGACTCCATAAAGGATCAATATAATAGTAATGTGTGTCGTCATATCCAATAAGTAATGTAACGTGAATGTTAGACACAAGCTGACGCGTGTGGTTATCAAATTTAAACGTTTTACGTGAAGGTTTTTGACCTAAGCTTGTATGATACATAAGAATCGGTTGTCCTTGATCAATCACAGTTTCTAATTCTTCTAAATTCGTACCAGTGCCATCTACGATACGTGAATCAAATGTTTGTAAATATGGAACATAAGCAGAAGGGAAAATCGTTTGGTGATGACCAAACTTAACAAGTAAATGGTGACCAACATAGCCTTTATAGGGATTATTTGGATGCGTAGGCCAATGTTTCATAATATCAGTAGCTTTAATATTATGATGATTATATTGTAATAACATAGCTGCAGAAACGCCTTCACAACCCATAATCATAGGGATTGGAAAAAGTTGACTTTTAGGCGTAACTGATAATAATTTTTTATTCATTAACGTTCTCCTTTATGTCAGTAAAACATTGTTTTAAAGTAAATTTATTATATACCTTGATTAGAGTAGCGTATAATCATTTGAATTCTTTGTATTAACAAAATGTGGGTCAACATATTTAAGACAATAAGAAGAATGTTGATATAGTAATTGATGTTAAAAATTCAAACCCAAAAGTGATTAAAGATATCATGCTTAAAATGTATCTTATTCATATACTAATTTTTAATATGCAACAGAAAGATTGAACAGTTAATATAAAATAAAATTGGGAGTTATGCATTTAAAAATGAATATATGCAAACTCCCAAGTATTATTTTATTTTGCGGCATGAACAATATCATTTATGTTATGTTTATTGCGTCAAAAATCTTTATTGCACATTATACCGATAGATAACATTAAAGGACCTGCTTTCTTTTGATTCTGTAGATATGGGTTTAGTCCTTAAGATGTCATAGCTTCTTATTTAATCTGATTGTGTTAAAAAAGTAAGTCAATCTTATTTTTCTAGGATGCATGTTATCGTTAATACAAATTAAAATTTATTAAATAATACGTGATTTTCAAGATGTACATGTTCATGTGTTTCACGTTCTAAATGTTCAAGGCGTGTGTAGACTAAACGCCAAGTATTACATGCTTCACTAGGTGGCTGATACTGATTTGTTAAATCGCTCATTTCTTCTAATAGATGTCCAGTTTGAGTATGATCTTCAACTAAACTTTCAATAACCTGATGCGCATTCTTAACTTGTTCACCACGTGCAATTTTAATGAGTAATGGAAAATCATGATTATCTTCTTTATCCATATGTTCAAGCATACCATCACGATACTGGCGATATAACTCTTGTAATTGAAGTAAATATGGATGGTTTGGTCCATGAACTTTTGCAATTTTAGTGACATAAGGTGAAAGGTTTTTAAATTCTTCATGCATTGTTTCATGGTAACGTGATTGAATATATTGAATTAAGGAAGGGACATCTAAATATTTAACGTTGATATTTCCTGTTGAATGTACAGGTAAATGATTAATTTCTTCTATAATTGTATCGACATTTACTTTTTTATTTTTTACTGCATTTTTAATTGAGATATTTCCACCACAACAAAAATCTATTCCGTATTTTCTGAAAACATCCGAACTTAATGGAAAATCAGTAACGACATTAGCAACAATTGAATCTTTAGTGACCATAAATAAATCCTCCTTATTTAACTATAGTTTATTATAGTAAATAATAATCATTTTCAATTAGAGAAGAATAAGTTGTCATGTATTTGTTGAAAAGTCATTACAAATTTGTGAATGTTAAAAAATACTTGAGATATAATAATTGTCTCAAATATTTTTTAACATATTAGCAGTCGATGTTTATATTAAAAATGGATGCTAGATTACGTTTATTAATATAAGAATATATTAGATACGTTGATATTTTTTAAAATATAAAAATTGAAGTAAAACTATGAGAATTGCTGTGATAACAATTACTGTGAGATAAGGCATTACATTATACTGTCCTTTAAGACCAACTAAAGGAGACACTAGACCACCAAGGATAAATTGGAATAAACCTAGTAAACTAGAAGCATTTCCACTTCCACCAGTACGTTCTTCCATAGCCATTGAAAATCCTAAGGGGCCGATTGAAGTGACAGGACAAACATTTAAAAAGAAAGCGACTAATAAGAGCCACAATGGACCTTGTAATATCAAAGTAAATACAACGAGAAGTACACCAATAAGTTGAATGAAAGTCAAATAAATTAAGATTTTAAAACGATGTATACGTTCAACAAGCAAAGCAACGATTTGACTCACAACAATTAAACCAATGCCATTGATTGCAATCATTACGCTAAATTGTTGAGGCGTCATATGGTATATTTTCTGAGTGATAAACGGAGAAGCAGATGAAAAACTAAATAACATAACATAAGTTAATCCTTGTAAAAACATTGGAATAATAAATCTTGGTCGTTTAAGCAAACGTCCAAAGTCAGAAAATATATGTTTGAAATTGGCAGTAACATGCTCAGAATGATGTGTGGTCGGCATATTGAAAGTAACGCCACATAACATGATTATGCTAATAGCTGTTAAAATAACAAAGATAATTCTCCATGAGCCAAGAGAAAGCGATAAACCTCCAAGTAATGGCATTAAAATAGTTACTATACCATTTACAACCATAAGAGAAGCAAGAAATTTAGCTAGAGTATTTCCTTGGTAATAATCTCCTGCGAAAGCTTTAGCGATAACAATAATACCTCCGGCAGTTAATCCTTGTACCAAACGTATCAATAAAAATAGTGGAAATGTTGTAATAAATATCGCACCACATGAAGCTAAAACGAATACACTAAGAATTATTAGTGCAATTTTTTTTCGACCGAATACATCTGATAAAGGTCCGAATATAAACTGTCCAAGTGCTAGGCCAATCATTGCAAAGGATAGGGTAAGTTGTATGCTTGACGTTGATGTATTAAATTGTTGCTGAACTGCTGGTAAAGCGGGTAAATACATATCTATAATCATTGGACCAAATGCTGTCATTGTTCCTAGAACAATGAGTAATAGCATCGGCAATTTAGTATGTGTTGAGTTATGCATAATTGTACTCCTTGAAAAGATTTGCAATGTACATTATATAGGTTTTTGAGAAAATATGTAATTTCAAATATAAAAAGCTCTAAAAAGATTGATTTAATCAATCTTTTTAGAGCTGAAATTTGTCACAATACATAAGAATATTAATTATTATTACCAAGAATACTGTTTAGTTTTTTCTTGATATCATCTACTTTATTATTGACATCATCTAATAGCGCATTCACTTTGTTTTCATTTGCGTTGTTTTGTTGTGCATTATTTGCTTCTTTTAACTTATTAACTTGGTCTTGATAAAATTGAGTTAATTTAGAGTCTTCTTTAGTAATCTCATTATTTTTTAATTTATCAATTTGAGATTGTATTTGTCTAAGACGTGATTCAGTGTCTATTTTATCTTTAATATCATTTTTTGCATCTTCAACTTGTTTCTTGATATTATCGCTTTGATTTTGAACTTCTTGTTGATAATTTTTAGATACATCATTTGTTGCATTATACGTATGTTGTTTATTGTCCGATTCCTTTTTATGATCAATATAAGATTTAGTCGCAAAAATGCCAATAATTAAAAGAAGAATTGCAATAATAGCGATTAACCAACGTTTTGATTTTTTATTTTTTTCATTCTCTTCTTCTAGTAATTGTTCACGTCTAAAGTCACGATCGTTATAGTAACGGTTAGCATTTTCATCATAATCGCCCTGATTTTGATGATGATACTCTTGACGAGGTTCATTTCTTCTGTAATTTTCTTCACTTTGACGTCTCTGTTGACGTTGTTGATACTCGCGACTTTTTTGATTACGTTGTTGATATTGATCATCGTATTGATATGAATCTTTGTATTTTTCAGTACGTTTCATAGATTTCACCTCTTTTTAATCATTTAACTTAATTAATCGAGCAATATTTTCAGCAGTTTGTGTTAAGAATCGTTCTCCATTTTCTAATAAATAGGGGAGTTCTGATGGCGTTTCTATAATGCTAAACACAGTATCAATTCCATGTTGATATACGGCTTGATAATTTTTTCCTAAACTACCGCATATATCAATAACAGGTAAGTCGAATTGTTTGGCTGCTTTTGCCACTCCGATAGGTGTTTTACCATAAATCGTTTGTACATCTATTTTTCCTTCTCCTGTAATAACTAAATCGGCATCTTTAATGCTTTGAAGAAATTGCGTTTCTTTTAAGACAATATCGATGCCATTAGATAATGACGCATTGAAGAAAGTGAGAATACCAGCTCCTAATCCACCGGCAGCTCCAGCACCAGGTATATCTTTAACACTGATATGATATGCTTTCTCTATCATATCATGATAATTTGCGAGTGCGGAATCCAACTTTGGTATCATCTTTTCAGTTGCTCCCTTTTGTGGTCCGTAAATATATGTTGCACCATTAGAACCTAATAAAGGATTTGTAACATCACATGCCACTTCAAAGGTAACGTCGTTTAATCTATAATCTAATTTTGACGCATCTATATGAGTTAAATGAGCAAGAGCGCCACCACCAAGTTCAATTTCTTCATTATCAGAGTTTAGAAATTTTACGCCAAGAGCGGTCAGCATACCACTACCACCATCATTTGTTGCACTCCCCCCTATGCCTAATATAATTTTAGTCACATTATGGTTTAGAGCATCTTTAATTAATTCGCTAACGCCAAATGTTGTAGTAATTAAAGGATTACGTTCATCTGTACGAATTAAATCTAATCCTGAAGCTGCTGCCATTTCAATAATAGCCACATGATTATCTCTCGAACGAGCATAAGATGCAGTCACTTCTCTAAAAAGTGGATCATGTACTTTAATGCTATGAATTGTCGCATCTAATGCTTCTATTAAAGCTTCGGTTGTACCTTCGCCACCATCTGCCATAGGGATAACCTCTGTTTTAAGCGCATCACCGAATATATTTTTAAAACCCTGTTCTATAGCTAATCCAGCTTGTTTAGCAGACATACTCTCTTTAAATGAATCTGGCGCAATAACCATTTTGTTTATGTTCAACGAGATCACTTCTGATTAAAATTATAAATAAAAAACTAAATTAAAATGATTTAATGTTTAAAATATAAAAAAAGTATATAATGGTATTTAATTAAATAGAATTGATTAAACACTATAATGTAACATTATTGTAGTGGAGGAGTAGTGTAAATGTCTAACTTTAAACAACACGAATTTTACATCTGGGTCATAGGGTTATTATTATTTTACGGTTACTTAGGTTTAATTATTCCTTTACATGGAATCGATTGGTTTTTTGGAAGTCATCAAGGCATAAGTACCTTTTATCATCATTTTGATAATTTGAATGGACGTTATATTAGTAATTTAATTGAACTTGTAGCAGTGCGTTCGGTAATATTACGTATGATTATGTATTCAATAATATCAGTAAGCATTATTTTATTAATACTCAAATTGATACGCCAAACATTTTCAATCCGTCATCTCATGCTTGCAACTATGTTATTGCTTATTATACCTAATTCAGTTTTTTCAGAGAGTTATGGAAGCTTTGGCTACTTTTTTAGTTATGCTTTTGGAATGATATGTGTTCTCTATAATTTGTATTTTATAAGTCAAATTTTATTTATAAAAGATGAACTAAAAATGTACAATGTCATTTTATTTTGGATCAGTTGTTTCAGTGGGCAATTATTTGCTGAATCATTAACTTTTTTCGTTAATTTGGCTTTATTCACGACATTAATTGCTTATTTTGTGTTAAAACGTAAAATTAACTTTAATTTATTAATAGGGTTTCTATTATCATTATGTGGTACATTAATCATGTTGATTAACCAGACGTACATTAATTATCTAAGTGACATTCAAGCAATGAGAGCACACATTGATGGCTTAGGTTATGTTCATAAATTAAGAGTTACAATATTAAATGACCTTCCACGTTATATGTTTTTTAATCATATTATCATAGTGTCTATGATTGCGATTGTTATAATTGGGTTACTTATAAAAAATACTCGCTTTCAAACGTTTTCTAAAATCAGACAAATGATATTAATGATTGGTATACTTGTATTGCCTATATACAAGATATTTATTTTTGAACCCTTTAATTTTAATCAAACAACTTTGATTACAAGTTATGGTCTAATTAATTTCTTATTATGTTTTAGCTTTTTCGTCAGTATAAGTATGGCTAGTTTTATTATAGTTACAGATAGCTACTATCGTATTATTTTAATAGTTGCTTTTATTTCTATTATTTTAAGTGCTATACCTATCTTTTTCATTTCAGAGGTAACGTCTCAACAGTTCTTTATTGTATATATAATGTGGTGTGTGATATTGATTACTTTAGTTACTGAATTACATACTTTAAAACAAAGCTATGATAATATTCTTAAAATTTGTGTAGGATGTTTATTATTCGTATTTATTGCTATTTTTACGATTGTGCATTTTAAATATGAAGCTAGATTAAATAATATTCAAACTCAAATTCAACAACATAGAAATGAAATTATTGTAAAACATTTGCCATTTGAGACATATTTCTATGAAATGACTCCAACTGAAGAAATCGAAAAGGAAAATTTCAAAGAGTACTATCAAATTTCAAATAATAAACAACTTAAAATATTGCCGTTTGATATTAATGTAATAGAAGACAGAGGAGATTAACTATGAAGTTAAAACAAACGCACTATGAAATAATTAAATTCGTCATAGTGGGTGGGATTAATACACTTGATTATTATTTAGTGTATCTCATTTTACTAAAATTATTACACATTCACTATATGGTGAGTCATATTATTGGATTTATAGTAAGTTTTATTATTTCTTATTATTTAAATTGTTATTTCGTTTATAGAGTTAAACCAACCCTTAAGAAATTTTTAAGTTTTCCATTAACACAAGTAGTAAATATGGGAATGCAATCTTTGTTTTTATATATCTTTGTAAGATGGTTTAATTTCCCTTCTGAAATTGCACCGTTTGTAGGACTTATCGTTACAATTCCGATTACTTTTATATTATCTAAATGGATTTTAAAAGACTAAAATTTAAAAAAGAGCTAGAATTGTGTACTTCTAGCTCTTTTTTTTATAAATAGGAAATTAGGTTTGACTAAAAAATTAATTAGCTTATTTTTATAAAAATGATAGAAATAAAAAAATATTGTAATTCAAATTTTGATAGTACATACTAGTAATACTAAGTGTTTAAGGTGGTTAACTAGATATGACCCAAAACGAAAATCTTAAATTGGCGCAAAGAGGCGCTTATTTAAGTTTAGTTGTTTATATCGTTTTATCTGTTGCAAAATATATTACTGGATATGTGTACGATTCGGCAGCTGTAAGAGCAGATGCATTGAACAATATGACTGATATTGTTGTATCTATCGCTGTTATTGTGGGGTTAAAGATTTCAATTAAGCCAGCTGATAAAAATCATCCTTATGGTCATTTGAAATCTGAAAATATTTCAACGCTTTTCGTATCATTCATTATTATGTTTGTAGGTATCCAAGTAGTGATTGAAAATGCACCTCGAATGTTGACAAATGAACACCATATTCCAAATTTTATTACGATTATTATTAGTATGATGAGTGGTGTCATTATGATTGGTGTTTATGCTATTAATCATAGACTTGCAAAACAAACTAAAAGTAGCTCATTAGACTCGGCCTCAAAAGATAATTTATCTGACGGTTTAGTCAGTATTGGTACTGCTATTGGATTATTATTTACACAATTTGGTCTACCTATTATTGATGTGATACTTGCTACTGTATTAGGATGTTTAATTATTTATACTGGGTTTGGGATATTTAAAGATTCAATTTTTGCATTGAGTGATGGATTTAAGGAACAAGATTTAGAAGAATATCGAAGTCTTGTTCAAGAAGTTACAGATGTAAGAGAAGTAAAAAATGTAAAAGGACGTTATCACGGCAGTAGCATTTTTTTAGATGTAACGATTGTAGTTGATGCAAATTTATCATTACAAGAAGCGCATGATATTTGCGATAGAGTAGAAACACATTTAGAACATAATGGTATATCGTCTGTATATGTTCATCCAGAACCAAATACATTAAATGAGAAATAAAAAAGAGCGGGAGTATACTCCTGCTCTTTTTTGATTCAATTTACCACCAACCATTTGATTCTCTAAAACGTATCGCTGCTCCAATTGATCCATAACGTTCTTTTGCATATTGAATCATGCCTTTAGTTTGGGTTTCCACTGATCCATACCCCCATGATTGGTTAGTTTGGCCTAATCCATGGTATTGACCATTTGATGCATTAGGGTTACCGCCGGATTCAGGAAGTACAATTTTCTCCCACATTTCTTCTGTGCCTCCAGCAGCTAAGAAACGTTGATATACTGATTGTGTACGACTTGAAGTACTAGAAGTTGTCGCGTTTGAACTTGATATATTTAAATTAGATGTATGACTTTGATGATATTGGTATTGATGTTGTTGAGAAGGGGATGTTGATACCTCTTCTGCGTGTGCCTGGCCACTTTCTAATCCAGCGGCACCTAATGAGAGCATGGTCATTAATGCAAAAATTGATTTTTTCATGATAAAAAACTCCTTTGTGATTTGGATATTAATGTTCGAATTAAAACATTGCATCCCAATAAATCTAGATGTTGACTACGGTATGTTCACTATAACAGTTAATTTAATGACATAGGTTACTGTCATATCAAGAATCATTATCAAATATGAACACGAAGTAACAAATATCTCAAACGTTTATCATATATTCCGAATTAAATTATAAGTAGTCCTATTATGAAAAAAAGTGAAATAGTTCTATAATAATGGTGTAAAGATAAATAGATATTAAATTAAATAATGAGGAAAGTATTTATAATTCAATCGTTATACTCATTAACTTTCTATTAACCTAAGGAGTGTTATATTATGCCAAAATTAATTTTATGTCGCCATGGACAAAGTGAATGGAATGCGAAAAATTTATTTACCGGTTGGGAAGATGTTCAACTGTCAGAACAAGGGAGAAATGAAGCCATCACTTCAGGTAAAAAATTAAAAGAAAACAAAATTGAAATTGATGTTGCTTATACTTCTTTATTAACAAGAGCATTGGAAACGACTCAATATTTATTAGCTGAATCTGACCAAGAATGGATTCCCGTTCATAAAAGTTGGCGCTTGAACGAACGACACTATGGAAAATTACAAGGGTTAAATAAAGATGATGCCCGTAAGGAATTTGGTGAAGAACAAGTTCATCAATGGAGACGTTCTTATGATGTATTACCGCCAGCACAAACTGAAGAACAACGTCAATCTTATTTAAATGATCGTCGTTATCGTCATTTAGATCATCGTATGATGCCTTACTCTGAAAGTTTAAAAACAACATTAGAGCGTGTCATTCCAATTTGGACTGATCATATTTCACAACATTTATTAGATGGGGATACTGTACTTGTAGCAGCACATGGTAACTCTATTCGAGCATTAATTAAATATTTAGAAAACGTATCAGATGAAGACATTATAGGCTATGAAATTAAAACTGGCGCACCGTTAATTTATGAATTAGATGATGATTTAAAAGTAACTAATCATTATTATTTATAAAAGTGTGAGCAAGAATTTTTATTTATTGTAATATAGTAGATACAATAAAAGGCTAAAGCATTAAAGAAGTGCTTTAGTCTTTTATTAATGTAGTGGAGTAAGATTGTTTGTAAAAATAGTTAAACGGTTTTAACTAACGTCGATATTGCTTAATCATCTTTAATGCACGTTTGCGTGTTTTAATATTAGAACTTTTTAAGTTGCGACGTGCAGTTTGTAAATCTTGTTTCATAAATAGTCCTCCTTTTTATAAAGAATAAAGGAAAAGATGGTTTATGTAAATAGTAATTATTACGATTTATAAAATAAAAATAAGGAGATGATACCATGTCGCATAGTAAAAAGTTAATTATGATTTTCACTATGCTATTAGGTGGCTTTTTTGGTTTATTAAATGAAACCTTGTTGACCACAGCATTACCGAGAATAATGAAAGATTTTCATATTGAATATTCTCAAGTACAATGGCTCACAACAGCCTTCTTACTAACAAATGGAGTAGTTATTCCATTATCTGCATTTATTATTCAACGTTATACAACAAGACAAGTCTTCTTAACTGGAATTATTATATTCTTTCTAGGCACTTTACTAGGAGGATTTAGCCCTAATTTCACTACTTTATTAATTGCAAGAATTATCCAAGCATTAGGTTCTGGTATTATGATGCCACTAATGATGACGACGATATTAGATATATTTGAACCGCACGAACGTGGAAAATATATGGGGATGTTTGGATTAGTGATTGGTTTAGCACCAGCGATTGGACCTACATTATCTGGATATTTGGTTGAATACATTAATTGGAGAGCATTGTTTTATGTTGTAGCTCCAATTTCAGCAGTGACCTTTATACTTGCTTTAATTTTTATTAAAAACGTTGGAGTAAAAGTAAAAGCGCCCATTGACATACTATCCATTATCTTATCTATTCTCGGATTCGGTGGTATGTTATATGGGGTAAGTTCTATTTCTCAGAAAGGTTGGAATGACCCAGTCGTTCTGAGCACTATTATTTTAGGCATTATTTTTGTAGTTTTATTTATTTGGAGACAAGAACGACTTGAAACCCCTCTATTAAGTTTTAAAGTATTTAAAAATAGTCAATTCACAGTAGGTATTGCTATTATGGCTGTAACGATGATTTCGATGATTGGATCTGAAACGGTATTACCTATGTTTGTACAAAATGTGTTGCAACGTACGCCTGTTGATTCCGGTTTGATATTGTTACCTGGAGCAATTGTAATGGCAATCATGTCTATCATATCTGGGCGTTTATACGAAACTTTTGGAGCACGAGTACTTTCAATGATAGGTATGCTTATTGTAACAATTACGACGTCCTACTTTGTAGTAATGGATGAACATACGTCAACAATTGTTTTAGCAACTATTTATGCGATTCGTATGATTGGTATTGCTTTAGGGTTAATGCCTGTAATGACGCATACAATGAACCAACTCACTCCAGAATTAAATGCTCATGGATCTTCAATGACAAATACGATTCAACAAGTAGCGGGTTCTATTGGTACAGCTGGTTTAGTAACAATTTTAAGTGTAGCAAGTCAGCATTTTAAACCGACACCAAGTGATTATCAAGGAATGGCTAAAACAGAGATGATGAAACACATTCAAACAGACGCAATGATACATGGATATCATTCTGGCTTTTTATTCGCAGTCATTATCACAGTTGTTAGTTTATTATTAACTTTTTTACTTAAACGAAAAAAGGATTTAAATGAAGAAAGTCATTAACCTCATATCTAAACCTTCTATTTTATTTAATAGTTTAAATAGTTATTGACTATTCATAGTGATGAGATTAGAATTAATTTATTCTGACTAATTTAATAGGAATATGGAGGAGTTATTAATGAAAAGACTTTTATTTGTAGCTTTGACACTTATTTTTGTATTAGCCGCATGTGGTAATAGTGGTTCATCTGACAAAAATAGTGATTCAAAATCAAGTAGCAGTAATAGTGATAAAAAAACCTTACGTGTAGGAACTGAAGGGACTTATGCACCTTTTACTTTCCACAACAAAAAAGATCAGTTAACTGGTTATGATATTGATGTAATTAAAGCTGTTGCGAAAGAAGAAGGATATAAACTTAAATTTAATGAAACATCTTGGGATTCAATGTTTGCTGGTTTAGATGCAAAACGTTTTGATGTCATTGCAAACCAAGTGGGTATTAATAAAGAAAGAAAAGAAAAATATAAATTCTCTAACCCTTACACTTATTCAAGTGGTGTCTTAGTTGTTCGTGATGATGAGAAGAATATTAAATCATTTGATGATGTGAAAGGTAAAAAATTAGCACAAACATTTACTTCTAACTACGGAAAACTTGCTAAAGATAAAGGTGCTAACATCACTAAAGTAGATGGTTTCAACCAGTCTATCGATTTATTATTATCTAAACGTGTGGATGGTACTTTTAATGATAGCTTATCTTATTTAGATTATAAAAAACAAAAACCTAATGCTAAAATTAAAGCAATCAAAGGTGATGCAGAACAAAATAAATCAGCATTTGCATTCTCTAAAAGTGTCGATGATAAAGTTGTTTCTGATTTCAACGATGGTTTGAAAAAACTTAAAGAGAATGGTGAACTAGCAAAAATTGGTGAGAAATGGTTCGGTGAAAATGTTTCTGAGCCTAAATAGTCAACAACAACACGCATTAGATGCAGCAACTCAAGCATTTGGACCCATGTTGGAAGGTTTAGTAAAATACTCTATTCCAATTACAATTGTGACATTTATTTTAGGTTTGATTATCGCTTTGTTTACGGCGTTAATGCGTATTTCGTCTAGTAAAGTATTAAGAGGAATTGCACGTGTATATGTATCTATTATTCGTGGGACACCAATGATTGTACAACTCTTTATTATCTTTTATGGTATTCCAGAACTTGGACGTCTAATTACTGGAAATGCAGACGAACAATGGACATTGTCTTCTGTTGTTTCAGCGATTATTGGATTGTCTTTAAATGTGGGTGCATATGCATCTGAAATTATCCGTGGCGGTATTATTTCTATTCCAAAAGGCCAGACAGAAGCGGCATACTCTATTGGAATGAATTATCGTCAAACGATTCAACGTATTATTTTACCTCAAGCGATTCGTGTTTCAGTTCCAGCTTTAGGTAACACATTCTTAGGATTAATTAAAGACACTTCATTATTAGGATTTATCTTAGTAGCTGAAATGTTCCGTAAAGCGCAAGAAGTTGCTTCTACAACATACGAGTACTTTACAATTTATATTCTCGTAGCTGTGATGTATTGGGTTGTTTGTTTTATTATTTCAGTCATCCAAGGCTTCTATGAATCATATATTGAAAGAGGGTATAAGGCATGATTGAGTTATCCAATATTCATAAATCTTTTAATGATAAAGAAGTAATTAAAGGTATTGATTTGAATGTAAAAAAAGGTGAAGTTGTCACATTAATTGGTCGTTCCGGTTCGGGTAAGACTACATTATTGCGTATGATTAATGCGTTAGAGATTCCGACTGAAGGCAACGTTACTGTGAATGATAAAACTTATACTGCTAAAGATAAGAAATCTCAAATTGAAGTACGTAAACAATCAGGTATGGTATTCCAAAGTTATAATCTTTTTCCACATAAAACGGCTTTAGAAAATGTGATGGAAGGTTTAGTAACTGTAAAGAAAATGAGTAAATCAGAAGCTAGAGATAGAGCATTAGACTTACTTGAAAAAGTAGGTTTGACACATGTTAAAGATCAACGTCCTCATGCACTCTCTGGTGGTCAACAACAACGTGTGGCGATTGCGAGAGCTTTAGCGATGAATCCTAAAGTGATGTTATTTGATGAACCTACATCTGCACTTGACCCTGAACTTGTAAATGATGTGTTGAAAGTTATTAAAGAATTAGCAAATGAAGGCATGACGATGGTGATAGTTACTCATGCAATGCGTTTTGCAAAAGAAGTATCTAATAAAGTTGTATTTATTCACGACGGAGAAATTGGTGAAGAAGGGTCTCCTGAAGAATTATTTAATCATCCTAAAACTGATGAATTAAGACGTTTTTTAAATGTAATTAATAAAAATTAAAAAAGAATCGTCGTTTGAGATATTTCATCTTGAACGACGATTCTTTTTATTGAATAATGCTTTCTTTCTTCACATAAATAGACTTTAGAAATGTTTATTATTTTAAACTGATAGTAAAACAGTAAGCTCAAATTGAAGTACTTTATTCTCATATTGATTAAATGTCATAACTTCAACGGTTAAACTACCAAATTGTTTTTTTAATTTTTTATCTAAAACTTTAACTTTTACATATAAGTTATCATTTGGATAAACAGGTTTAATAAAGGTTACATTATTTAAATGAGTCCTTGCTATGATGTCTTCTTCATATTTATTTTCTTCAATCCAAAGTTTAAAGGAGAGAGAAAGGGTATGCATACCTGATGCTATAATCCCTTTATACATTCCTTGACCTGCTTTTTTCTTATCTAGATGCATATATTGAGGGTCAAATTGATGAGCAAACTCTAATATTTCTTTCTCAGTTATTTTGTAATGTTTACTAATGAATGTATCTCCTATAGAAAACATACTGTATTTCATAGTTATATGCCTACCTTAAAGTATACTTATAATGCAATGATTATCTTCTATTTTTGATCCATTGTTGAGTATGATAAAGAACAGGTTTAATTGGCTTAATGAAGTCACCAATATATTCATAAACACCAGCATTAAAGCCTTTTTTGAACTGTTGGACACCATAATCTTCAGCATTTTCACTAAAGTCTCCAGTAATACCATAGAAGTTGTAACGGTCAATGTTATGCTCTTTAGCAAATTTAATCATTTCCCACTGTAAACGATAGGCCCCCATATATTCATTATATTTTGGATTAGAACCACTAGATAAATAATATACTTCATGTTCATTGTAGATATATAATGCAGCTGCTAGATTTAATACTTCACCTTCTGCTGCAATTTTATCTTTTGTTTGGTTTATTTTACGTTCATTGCTATCAAATTGTTGTTGAAGTTGATTGCGTTTATTTTTGTTCTTTTTAGAGTTAGGGCTTTCTTTTAAAGCTTCTTCAATTTCAGTAAGTTGTTTTGTTAAATCCTCATGTTTATGTTGTAGAGTAGACAAATAATCTTTTAAATCGATATAAGCTAATTTTAGCATGGCATGATCTTTATATGTTTTTTGCATTTCATAGAAATAAGGCTCATCTCTAAATTTAAAGCCATGTTTTTCTTCAGCCATTTGGAACAGTTCAAAGAAAGTATGTGTGTCTTCCATAGGTAATGTTTTAACTTTTACGCCCATCTCATATGTCTTTTTAATATTACGACGTGTTTGATAGTCCATTTCTTTTAGTAATTGTTCCTCAGTTTTATCTTTAAGATCAAGTACAGACAGCCAACGAATTTGACTCATTGTACTATAACCTACAGACCATCCTTGATGTTTATATCCTAAGTCTTCAAGTGTTTTAATCACTGCACGATTATCGTAGCTTTTTAAGATTTCTCCATCTGCATTACGTAGGTTTTCTAAAATATATGGATCTACTAAAACAAATAGACAATTTTGTTTTTTTAAATATTCTGTTAGTGATTTGAAAAAGAAGTGAACCAGTTTGATATTGCTATAATCCATTACTGGACCACGATGTGTGTAAAAATATTTATAAAATTTTAATGCGCGTGCTTCAGTCATTAATGTTGCAGCAATGACATCTCCACTATCATCTTTAACACCTACAACATGTACATCATGTTTCATCTCATTTCTATTATCCAAGTGTATTCGAGATTGTGTATAGTGAGAAAAATGTTCGGATGTGAATTTTTCAAATTCTTCAGGTGTTAAACTTACGAATTTCATGATTATCTACTCCTCTGTATTTTTAAGAATTCTAAACTATTTTATCAAATTAGTTCTATTATTACACACATTTAGTAAATTAATTTACTCGTACTTTAGTATTAGATAATAATTATTTTTTAAAATATATAACTATAAAACTTAAAATATAATATTTTTTAATAGTCTAGTTTATATTGCAAAACCACTGTATGATAATCAGTATAAGCATAGTATAATAGTAAGAGTTATATTAGGTTAGATTAGAAAAAGTAGGAGTGAACATATTTGAAAAGATTGATTTTATCATTAAGTGTATGTGTCATATTGCTAGCGGGCTGCGGTAATGATGAATATGCTAATAAAATAGATAAAGCTGTAAAACTACAAGATAAAAAACAAGAACGACTTGCTAGGAATGAACAAGGCGATGTGGTAAAACACTTTGATAAAAAAGACGCTAATATATATGTGTATGAAAAAGGTAAATATGTTGTATTAGCATATAGACCATTAAGTAATAACGATGAAATGCATTATTATACATATCAATTTAAAGACAAGAAGGCAACTTATTTAGAGCACTTTGATACGAAACAATATATTAGTACACATGATTCGGATTATAAGGAAGAAAATCTTAACTAATTGAAACAATCTTAAGGAGTATATATGAAAAAATTGATTTTTATTGGAGCTGGGATCATATGTTTAATCATTATCGTTGTCGCTTGCTCTCGAAATAAAAAAGAAACAACCCCAGCTCATACGAAAAATGGAAAAATTTTAATTGTAGAATATGGAGACTATAAATGTCCTTATTGCAAGAAAATTGAAGATAACGTCATGCCTATCATAAAAAAAGATTATATTGATACAAATAGAGTGGAATATCAATTTATTAATGCAAGTTTTCTTGGAAAAGATTCATTAATGGGCTCTAGAGCAGGGAATGCTATTCAAGCTATTGCACCAAAAGAATATCTTACATTCCAAAAAAATATATATGCTCATCAACAAGAAGAAAAAAAACATTGGATTACTGAAACATTACTAGATAAAGAAATTGACCAATTAAATATTTCTCAAAAACAAAAAGATCGCATAAAAAAAGAATATAAAACTAAAAATAGCGATGCTTGGAAGGAAGCAGAAAAACAGAAAAAGTTAACAAAAGAAAATCATATTCAATCTGTTCCAACAGTTTTTATCAATGGTAAAAAAGTAGAAGACCCTTATAAAGTCAAAGAATGGAAACAATATTTATAGCATAATACAAAAGACCTAACTTAGTGTTGTTTAAATATTAAATTAGGTCTTTTAATTATGTTTTTATACAGTTTATGAAATATTTAAAAATCTTACATTCAAAATCATTATTTTTATAAAAATAGGGAATAAAGATAAAAGAAACAAAGTCAGAACAATTAATTTATTTTAATTAAGTTGTTTAGTTTGTCATTTTCATTAGATTTATTTAATATACTAAGTATAATAATTATATTAAATTGGAAGATAGATAAAATGAATACTATTATTTTTATTATTTCACTATTGGAGGGAAAATAAATGGCTAACTTTAATTTAGATCCAATTCATTCAGGTGTAAATTTCTCAATACAACACCTTGTAATTAGTAATGTAAAAGGACGTTTTAACGATTTTGATGCAGATATTACAGGTGACTTTCATGATTTAAGTTCTTTAAAAGGAACTTTTACTGTTCAAGCTAATTCTATTGATACTAAAGTAGAAGATCGTGATAATCATCTTAAAAATGAAGATTTCTTAAACGTTGAACAATATCCTGAAATTAAATTTGAAATTATTAGTGTTGATGATCGTTCAGTTACTGGTAATGTAACAATTAAAGATCAAACACAAAAAGAAACATTTGATTTAGATTATAAAGGTATTAGCTTAAACCCACTTAATAATAAAAATACAGCAGGTTTAGTTATTACTGGTGAACTTGATCGTGAAAAATATGGTGTTACATTTAACCAACCATTAGAAACTGGTGGTTTCTTATTAGGTAAAACATTAAATGTGGAATTTGATTTAGAATTTCCTATTGAAGAATAATAAAGTTAAAAAACAGGCAGAGTTCTAACTTTGCCTATTTTTTTATTGTCTTAAAATATAATAGTTGTTAAATTATAGAAATCACCATTTTAGAAATTAGGAGAGATAACGATGTCAATTGAAGTAAAAGAAAATAAAATTATTTTTAAAAGAACATTTAAAGCTCCTATCAATGATGTATTTGATGCCTATACAAATCCATCGTTATTTGAGCAATGGTTTCATCCTCAAGGCGCTAAGACAAAAGTATATCGTTTTAATACTGAAGAAGGCGGGGAAGCCTTCTTTGCAATAGAAACCTCAGAACAGACAAGCTATACATTAACAGAATATCGAAAAGTGGATCGTCCGAAGTATCTTGAATACTTTGATTATTTTGCTACACCTGAGGGAAAAAAAGATACGCGTTTACCTGGTATGCATATTTCAATCAATTTTAACTCAGATAATAAACAAATGACTACTATTACGTCTACGTCAGTGTTTCCAACTAAAGAAGCAGCTCAACAAGCAGTAGGTATGGGAATAGAAGCAGGTATGAATTCAACATTAGATCAACTAGAAGTCTTACTTAATGAATAAATCGTCACGAGGATGTCAAAATTAAATTGAACTTTTAAGTTATAATAATATTGAAAAGAGGATGATATAGTATGAAAGAAAGATATTTAAAAGTGCTGGGATTATTTTCAATTAGTACTTTAATTCCAACATTATTAATTAATTCAAAGTGTTTAAATAATGGCGTCATAAAATATATTTTAAGAACGGCATTAGGCTATGGTATTTTTGCTTCAGGATTACGTTATTTTTCAAAATTAAAAAAAGCACATTAATATCATGACAAGAGCAAGATATGGAAAATAAACCTCCATATGTTGCTCTTTTTTAATCTTCTCTATTCAAAATGCACTTCACTATATATAATATAAAATTATAAATGAATTAAGGAGAGGGAATATGACAAGTAACCATACAACAATTGAAGATACATATACTACAAAAGATCTTATTAAAGCGGCTGTAAGACAGGTACAAATGAAAGAAGTTATGGCAACTCAAACACCTGGACGATATTTACTAAAGTCAATGATGTCAGGATTTTTATTAGCTATTGTTACAGTATTTATGTTAGCAATCAAAACACAGTTTGCAGGAACAAATGATGGACTTGTTAATTTATTAGGAGCAATCTCATTTAGTTTAGCTTTAGTTCTTATTGTTCTAACTAATTCAGAATTACTTACTAGTAATTTTATGTATTTAACTGTCGGATGGTACTACAAAGTCATTGCAGTTAAAAAAATGTTATACATATTCTTATTTTGTTTTATTGGAAATATTATAGGTGGGTTTATTTTATTCTTATTAATGAAGGGTACACATGTGATGACACCTGAAATGGTTGCAAGTCTAAGTAAAACAGTACATTTAAAAACGGTAGAATCAACTTGGTTAAATATTCTTATCAAAGGGATATTCTGTAACTTCTTTATTAATATTGGTATTTATGTTTCAATGCTTTTTAAAGAAGGTTTAGCTCGCGCATTTTTCATTGCTGTTGGTGTTATAGTATTTGTATTTATGGGATATGAACACGTTGTATTTAATGCTGGATTATATGCAGGAATGATTTTTTATAATAGTGATGCATTATCATGGATAGATGTGCTAAAAAATATCGTATTTGCTTTTGTAGGTAACTATATTGGTGGAGGTATTTTTGTAGGACTTGTTTATGCCTATTTAAACGGAAAAAGAGACAGTATAAAAGCATAGTAAGACGATCAAAGAGCGGAAATATCGAGAGACATTTTCGCTCTTTTAATCCCCAACATATTGACTTAATATTCAGAAAATCTTATTATTTTAATCAACATTAAAATAATAAGGGGGAAACTATTTGGTTGCGAATATTCTAGTAGCTCATGGCATGAGAAAAGGAGATCAAAATAAAGCACTCGGTGAATTTATAGATAGTTTATTACAAGATGAAACTTACGCTTATGAGCTTGCTTTTATTGAAAGTGAAGAAAAAAGTGTTGAACATACGATTATTAATTTAATAGAAAAAGGAGAAACGCAATTTAAAGTTGTACCTTTACTTATATTTTCAGCCATGCATTACATTGTAGACATTCCAGAGATGTTAAGAAACATTAAACAAGCACATCCAAATATAACCTATGAAATTAGTGCGCCTCTTGGTACGCATCCATATATGGTGGATTTAGTAGAACAACGTATTAATGATGTGGATATGAATAAAGAGTCAGATGTGGCAGTTGTATTGATTGCACATGGTAGCTTTTCTTATACTAAAGCACATGATGAACTAAAAGAATTGAGTACTAAGTTAAAGCAAGACAAACCTATATATTGCCGTACGTTATATGGAGATATTACGTTTAAAAATGATTTAGATCAACTTTCAAGACAATATCATCATCTTATTGTGGTTCCAATGTTTTTATATGATGGACGTTTAGTTAATAAAGTAAAAGGTCTTATATCAGAGATGGATATTGCTAATGAATTGCACATGACTCCGTCTATTAATTTCGACCCTATTTTAAAATCGATTATTCGAGAGCGATTAAAAGAATTAACAGTATAGTAACTACATACATCTTTCATTATATGAGTGCTAAATCCTCACTCATGTAATGGAAGATGTTTTTTATTAGGGAAATCCCCGATTTTACATTTAAGTGTGAAAATAATCACAAATTCAAAAGAATATGGTATAAAATAGCCTTGTAAAGAATAGTGAGTGCAAAACTATTTGAATTTAATAATAATTAAATGTAATAAAAGGGGCATTGATATGGCTAAACAAAAACTCGTAATGATTGGTAATGGTATGGCTGGTTTAAGAACAATTGAAGAAATTTTAGAACGTTCAGATTCTCAATTTGACATTACAATTATTGGTAAAGAACCTTATCCTAATTATAATCGAATCATGTTATCCAACATTTTACAAAAGAAAATGACAGTTGAAGAAACGATTATGAATGATTATGACTGGTATAAAGAACATCATATTGAACTAATTGTAGATGATCCAGTTGAAAAAGTAGATAGACAATCCAAAACTGTCACTACATCTAAAGGTATCACTGTAGCTTATGATATCTGTATCTTTGCGACGGGTTCAAAGGCATTTGTTTTACCTATACCTGGATCAGAATTACCAAGTGTCATCGGTTGGCGCACAATTGAAGATACTGAGCGTATGATTGAAATTGCTAAAACAAAAAAACGTGCCATTGTTATTGGTGGAGGTCTTCTTGGATTAGAATGTGCAAGAGGATTAATGGATCAAGGTATGGATGTAACAGTTCTTCACTTAGCAGAATGGCTGATGGAAATGCAATTAGACCGTAAAGCTGGAGATATGTTAAAAGCTGATTTAGAACGTCAAGGCATGCATATTGAACTACAAGCAAATTCTAAAGAAATTATAGGAACAGATGATGTAGAAGCTATTAAGCTAGCTGATGGTAGAGTAATAGAAACGGATTTAGTCGTTATGGCTGTTGGTATACGTCCATTTACCGAAGTAGCTCGTGAAGCGGGATTAGAAGTGAATCGAGGTATCGTTGTTAATGATTACTTGCAAACATCTGATGAACATATCTATGCCGTGGGTGAATGCGCGGAACACAACGGTAAAGTATATGGTTTAGTTGCACCTCTTTATGAACAAGGTAAAGTGCTTGCTGATTATTTAACAGGTAAAGAGACTGAAGGATATAAAGGTTCTACAACATTTACGTCTTTAAAAGTATCAGGTTGTGATTTATATAGTGCAGGACAAATCGTTGAAGATGAAACTGTACACGGTATCGAAATCTTTAACAGTGTAGATAATATTTACAAAAAAGTCTATCTAAGTGATGGTCGAGTGGTAGGTGCCGTTTTATATGGTGATACAGATGATGGTTCAAGATTTTATAGTATGATGAAAAAACATGAATCACTAGAGGACTATACACTAGTGTCACTGCTTCATAAAGGCGGAGAAGAAAGTGGAACTTCAATAGCAGACATGCCTGATGATGAAACAATTTGTGGTTGTAATGGTGTAGATAAAGGTACGATTGTCAACGCAATTACAACAAAAGGGTTGACTACTGTAGATGAGGTTACAAAAACAACCAAAGCAGGAAATTCTTGTGGTAAGTGTAAAGGACAAATTGGAGAAATACTAAAATGTACATTAGGTGATGAATTTGTAGCTGCTAAACCAACTGGTATTTGTGCATGTACTGATTTGACACGTGATGAAATTGTTACTCAAATTAGAGCTAAAGGTTTAAAAACATCAAAAGAAGTTCGTCACGTACTTGATTTTAAAGATAAAAATGGTTGTCCAAAATGTCGCCCAGCTATCAACTATTATCTAAATATGGTATATCCTCATGAACACCAAGATGAAAAAGCATCAAGATTTGCGAACGAACGTTATCATGCAAATATTCAAAATGATGGTACTTTCTCAGTGATTCCACAAATGCGTGGTGGTGTCACAGATGCTGACCAATTAATTCGTTTAGGTGAAGTAGCGAAAAAATATAACGTGCCTCTTGTTAAAGTAACAGGGTCTCAGCGTGTAGGGTTATATGGTCTTAAAAAAGATGAGTTACCAAAAGTTTGGAAAGATTTAGGTATGCGCTCTGCCTCTGCATATGGTAAGAAAACGCGTTCTGTGAAAAGTTGTGTTGGTAAAGAATTCTGTCGATTTGGTACACAATATACGACACGTTTAGGTATTCGATTAGAAAAAACATTTGAATACATAGACACACCTCATAAATTTAAAATGGGTGTTTCTGGTTGTCCAAGAAGCTGTGTAGAATCAGGTGTTAAAGACTTTGGTGTCATTTCAGTAGAAAATGGCTATCAAATTTATATTGGCGGTAACGGTGGTACAGAGGTCACTGTAGGTCAATTACTTACTACTGTTGAAACAGAAGATCAAGTGGTACAACTTTGTGGTGCGCTTATGCAGTATTACAGAGAGACTGGAATATATGCTGAACGAACAGCACCATGGCTTAAACGACTAGGATTTGATCATGTTAAGGAAGTGCTTTTAGATGAACAACGTCAAAAAGAACTTTTTGATAGAATTATGGATGCAAAACAAGCACTTGAAGAAGAACCTTGGGAAGCTATTGTTGAAAATAAAGAAGCACAAAAAATATTTGAAGTCGAGAAAGTGTGAGGATGAGTGTAATGGAAAAAGTTAAAGTAACAACTATGGATGAATTAACACCATTAATTGGTAAAAAGGTTATCGTTAAAGATAAACAAATCGGTATATTTTTAACAGAAAATGGAGAAGTGCATGCTATTAATAATGTGTGTCCACATAAAGAAGGACCGTTATCTGAAGGTACTGTAAGTGGAGAATATGTTTATTGTCCACTCCACGATCAAAAAATTGATTTGAATACGGGTGAAGTGCAAGAACCTGATACAGGTTGTGTTGAAACATATCAAGTTGAAATTCAAGATGGAGACGTATTTATATGTCTCTAGTCACTAAAAGTGAATTTGGAAAAGTATATTTAATTGGAGCTGGTCCTGGCAATCCTAATTTGCTAACTAAACAAGCAGAACGATTAATTCGTCAAGCAGATGTTATTTTATATGATCGTCTTGTCAATCCATTGATATTACAATATGCAAAGCCAACTACTGAAATCATAGATGTTGGAAAAAAACCTTATACTAAACATATTCAACAAGAAGGTATCAATTTAAAAATAGTAGCAGCAGCGAAAAAGTATAAAATTGTTGTACGTTTAAAAGGTGGAGACCCAGCAGTGTTTGGCCGAGTAACTGAAGAAATAGACATTTTAAAAGAACATCAGATTGCTTATGATATTGTACCTGGGGTAACTTCTGCGAGTGCAGCGGTAGCTTCATTAGACTTAGGTTTAACGATGCGCTCAGTAGCACCAAGTGTTACATTTTCCACAGGTCATTTTAAAGATGATATTGATCAAGACATGGATATACGTAATTTAGCTAATGGTGGTACTTTGGCAATTTATATGGGAATTAAACGATTAAATGATATTATTAATCAAATTAGAAGATATACTAAAGAAGATTATGATATTGCTATCATTTTTAATGCTACGTGTTATAACGAAACCATAGTGGTTGGTAAACTAAGCACTATTGAACATCAATTATCTAAGCTTAATATGAAACATGATCCAGGAATTTGTATATTAGGCCATATCATTAACTATATGGATGACGAAAAGATTATACACTCAAAACAAACAATAGATGAAACATTGTACGTTATTAAAGGGAATAAAGACTTAGCCCTTTCAAAAGCAGAAGACTTATCTCAACAGTATTTAAAATGCTTAATTCAATATGATGAAACTTATCATTCTTCACAAAAGTATTTATATGAATCGATCATAACGCAGCACCAAAATATTAAATATATTGAAGTGTAGTTCTTTACGCTTCGAATGTCATAAGTGAGATAACACGATATTTAAAACGTGTGTTATCTCACTTTTTTTAGGGATTCTTTTATATGAAATAGGTAATTCCCTAATATAAAAACCATGTGAAAAAATGTACAATTTAAATGAAATTTCTTTAAATAACATTGGACATAAGTAACGTATTACCTTTGCAGGTAGGAGGATTTATATAAATGGGAAAATTCGGATTAAACTTTTTCAAACCAACTGAAACGTTTAATGGAAATTGGTCAGTTTTAGAAAGTAAAAGTAGAGAATGGGAAAAAATGTATCGTGAAAGATGGAGTCACGATAAAGTAGTAAGAACCACACATGGCGTAAACTGTACAGGATCATGTTCGTGGAAAGTTTTCGTTAAAAATGGTGTGATTACGTGGGAGAATCAACAAATTGACTATCCAAGTTGTGGTCCAGATATGCCTGAATTTGAACCTCGTGGATGTCCACGTGGCGCGTCATTTTCATGGTATGAATACAGCCCACTTCGTGTAAAATACCCTTACATTAGAGGTAAACTATTAGATTTATGGACAGAAGCACTTGAAGACAATAATGGAAATCGTATCGCCGCATGGGCATCTATCGTTGAAGATGAAAAGAAAGCTAAATTATATAAAGAAGCACGTGGTAAAGGTGGACATGTACGTGCAAGTTGGAAAGATGTAACAGATATTATCGCAGCACAAATTCTTTATACCATTAAAAAAGATGGTCCGGATAGAATCGCTGGTTTTACACCTATTCCAGCAATGTCGATGATTAGTTATGCATCTGGTGCGCGTTTTATTAATTTATTAGGCGGGGAAATGTTAAGTTTTTATGATTGGTATGCTGATTTACCACCTGCATCTCCTCAAATTTGGGGTGAACAAACTGATGTACCTGAATCAAGTGATTGGTACAATGCTTCTTACATCATTATGTGGGGCTCTAACGTTCCACTTACTCGTACGCCTGATGCCCATTTTATGACTGAAGTACGTTATAAAGGTGCAAAAGTGGTTTCTGTAGCACCAGATTATGCAGAAAATGTTAAATTTGCTGATAATTGGTTAGCACCTAATCCAGGAACAGATGCCGCAGTTGCTCAAGCTATGACGCATGTCATCTTACAAGAATTTTATGAAGATAAACCAAGTGATATGTTTGTTAATTATGCAAAGCAATATACAGATATGCCATTTGTATTGATGCTGGATGAAGATGAGAATGGTTATAAGGCAGGACGATTTTTACGTGCAAGCGATTTAGGTATAAAAAGTGAAAATGGTGAGTGGAAACCAGTTATTCACGATGCGATTAGCCACAAACTTGTGGTTCCAAACGGTACAATGGGTCAACGTTGGGAAGAAGGCAAACAATGGAATTTAAAACTTGAAACAGAAGATGGAAGTAAAATTGATCCAGCTTTATCTGTTGCAGAAGAAGAATATGAGTTACAAACCATTCAATTCCCTTACTTTGATAGTCAAGGAGACGGTATTTTCGAACGACCTATCCCAACTAAAAAAGTTAAATTAGCAGATGGTAAAGAAGTACGTATTGCTACAGTATATGATTTAATGGCTAGTCAATATGGTATTAAACGATTTGGTCATGAGTTAGAAGCTAAATCTTATGAAGATAGTGAATCTAAATATACACCTGCATGGCAAGAAAACGTCACAGGTATTAAACAAGAATTAGTGACACAAGTCGCAAGAGAATTTGCACAAAATGCTATTGATACTAAAGGACGTTCGATGATTATTATGGGTGCGGGGATTAACCACTGGTTCAACTCTGACACCATTTACCGTGCTGTATTGAATTTAGTTCTATTATGTGGATGCCAAGGTGTTAATGGTGGAGGTTGGGCTCACTATGTTGGGCAAGAAAAATGTCGTCCAATTGAAGGATGGAATACTGTAGCTTTCGCTAAAGATTGGCAAGGTCCACCACGTTTACAAAATGGTACAAGTTGGTTCTATTTTGCAACTGATCAATGGAAATATGAAGAATCTAATGTAGATAAATTGAAATCACCACTTGCTAACAACATTAAACATCAGCATCCAGCAGATTATAATGTGACAGCAGCACGTTTAGGTTGGTTACCTTCATATCCACAATTTAATAAAAACAGTTTGTTATTTGGTGAAGAAGCAAAAGATGCGGGCGATGATTCAAATGAAGCTATTTTAAAACGTGCGATTGAATCAGTGAAAAATAAAGAAACAGAATTTGCTATTGAAGACCCAGATTTAAGAAAAAATCATCCTAAAACATTATTTGTTTGGAGATCTAACTTAATTTCAAGTTCAGCTAAAGGTCAAGAGTACTTTATGAAACATTTACTTGGTACACGTTCAGGATTAATGGCTGAACCGAATGAAGATGATAAACCAGAGGAAATTAAATGGAGAGAAGATACAGTAGGTAAATTAGATTTACTTGTATCATTAGATTTTAGAATGACTGCAACGCCTTTATATTCTGATATTGTGCTGCCAGCAGCAACTTGGTATGAAAAACATGACTTATCTTCAACAGATATGCATCCATTTATTCATCCATTTAATCCAGCAATTGATCCATTATGGGAGTCACGTTCTGACTGGGACATTTACAAAACATTGAGTAAAGCAATTTCAGAAATGGCTAAAGATTATTTACCAGGTACATTTAAAGATGTGGTAACTACACCACTTGCACATGACTCTAAACAAGAACTAGGTTCTGAATACGGTATCGTTAAAGATTGGTCTAAAGGTGAAGTAGAAGGTATTCCAGGTAAAACTATGCCTAACTTCTCTATTGTAGAACGTGACTATACTAAAATTTATGATAAATATGTTACATTAGGACCTTTACTTGAGAAAGGTAAAGTAGGTGCACACGGCGTTAGTTTTAGCGTTAAAGAAGAATACGAAGAGCTAAAAAGTATGATTGGTACGTGGAATGATGACGATGAACATTCTGTTAGAAATGATAGACCACGTATTGATACTGCACGTAAAGTAGCTGATGCAATTTTAAATATCTCTTCGGCAACGAATGGTAAATTATCTCAAAAATCATATGAAGATTTAGAAAATCAAACTGGAATGGAATTGAAGGATATTTCAAAAGAACGTGCATCTGAAAAAATTTCGTTCTTAAATATTACAGCTCAACCAAGAGAAGTTATCCCAACAGCAGTATTCCCAGGCTCTAATAAAAATAATCGTCGTTATTCTCCATTTACAACAAATATTGAAAGACTTGTACCTTTTAGAACGCTAACTGGAAGACAAAGTTACTATATCGATCACGAAGTATTCCAGCAATTTGGTGAAAGCTTACCAGTATATAAACCAACACTTCCACCAATGGTATTTGGCGCAAGAGATAAAAAGGTAAAAGGTGGACAAGATGCACTTGTTCTACGTTATTTAACACCTCATGGAAAATGGAATATTCATTCAACATATCAAGATAATGAACGTATGTTGACTTTATTCAGAGGCGGTCCAGTTGTTTGGCTGTCTAATGAAGATGCTGAGCAACATGGTATCAATGATAATGATTGGCTTGAAGTTTATAACAGAAATGGTGTTGTGACTGCAAGAGCGGTAACGTCACACCGCATGCCTAAAGGTACGATGTTTATGTATCACGCACAAGATAAGCACATTGAAACACCAGGTTCTGAGATTACTGATACTCGTGGGGGATCACATAATGCACCTACAAGAATTCACTTAAAACCTACGCAATTAGTTGGAGGATATGCACAAATTAGTTATCACTTCAATTACTATGGACCAATTGGAAACCAACGTGATGTGTACGTCGCAGTTAGAAAAATGAAGGAGGTAAATTGGCTTGAAGATTAAAGCGCAAGTTGCAATGGTATTGAATTTAGATAAATGTATTGGCTGTCATACATGTAGTGTGACATGTAAAAATACTTGGACCAATAGACCGGGTGCAGAATACATGTGGTTTAATAATGTAGAAACAAAACCAGGTGTAGGATATCCAAAACGTTGGGAAGATCAAGAGCACTATAAAGGTGGTTGGGTATTAAATAAAAAAGGTAAACTTGAACTTAAATCAGGTAGTAAGTGGTCTAAAATTGCCTTAGGTAAAATCTTCTATAATCCAGATATGCCGTTAATCAAAGATTATTATGAACCATGGACTTATAATTATGAACATTTAACCACAGCTAAAGAAGGTAAACATTCACCAGTTGCAAAAGCACATTCATTGATTTCAGGAGATAAACTAAATCTTGAATGGGGACCAAACTGGGAAGATGATTTAGCTGGTGGACATGTAACAGGACCAGAAGATCCAAATATTCAAAGAATTGAAGAAGATATCAAATTCCAATTTGATGAGACATTTATGATGTATTTACCTCGTCTATGCGAGCATTGCTTAAATCCTAGTTGTGTCGCTTCATGTCCTTCAGGGGCTATGTATAAAAGAGATGAAGATGGTATTGTTTTAGTCGATCAAGAGGCATGTCGTGGGTGGCGCTACTGTATGACAGGTTGTCCTTACAAAAAAGTATATTTCAACTGGAAAACAAATAAAGCTGAAAAATGTACATTCTGCTTCCCAAGAATTGAAGCAGGAATGCCAACTGTATGTTCAGAAACATGTACAGGAAGAATGAGATATTTAGGCGTTTTATTATATGACGCTGATCGTGTACACGAAGCGGCTTCAGCTGAAAATGAACAAGATTTATATGAAAAACAACTTGATATCTTCTTAAACCCATTTGATGAAGAAGTGATTGAACAAGCAGAAAAAGATGGTATCAGTTATGAATGGATCCAAGCTGCTCAAAATTCACCTGTGTATAAATTAGCGATTGAATATAAATTGGCATTTCCATTACATCCTGAATTTAGAACAATGCCAATGGTATGGTACTGCCCGCCTTTAAGTCCAATTATGAGTTATTTTGAAGGTAAAAATTCAGGTCAAAATCCTGATATGATTTTTCCAGCCATCGAAGAGATGCGTTTACCTATTGAATATTTAGCAAACTTATTTACAGCAGGTAAAGTAGAGCCAGTAAAAGAAGCGTTACAAAAAATGGCAATGATGAGAAGTTATATGCGTGCTCAAGTCACAAACAAACCATTTGATACTTCTAGATTAGAACGTTTAGGTTTATCAGAAATTCAAACAAAAGAAATGTATCGTCTATTAGGTTTAGCTAAATATGAAGATCGATTTGTTGTACCATCTTCACATAAAGAAACCTATTTAGATACGTATCACGCTCAAGGTAGCCAAGGATATGGCGGTGAATATTTCGGAGATAATTGTGAAGGCTGCGGTGTTCCAGTAGGTTCAACGTCAGGAAAATCTGGTCAAGAGATTTATAATGAGAATTTCTATGGAGGTATTTTCCGTGATTAATCTAACACAATTTAAATACTATCAAGAAAGTTTTGGATATCTTGCACAACAACTTAATTTTCCAGAAAAATTAACATTTCATCCTAATACATTTGAAGAAACGATTCATCCTTCGCATCCAGGATATTCAGATTTAATGAAATATCGTGAAATTATGTACCAATTTACTTTATCTGAAATTAAAGCAATTTATACGGATACGTTTGATTTCAATAAAACATCACCTCTTTATATGACTTACAATAAATTTGATACTCAAAAAGAAAGAGGTCAAATGCTCGCAAAACTAAAAGTACTTTATGAAATGTTTGGATTAAAAATGGTAGATAATGAATTATCAGATTATCTACCATTGATGTTGCAGTTTTTACATGTAGCAAGTTGGCATAATGATCCTCGTGCAGAAGGCAATATTGAGTTAGTGATTATGATTATTGAAGATGGTACATATGAAATGGCAAATCAATTAGCTAAGGAGAATAATCCTTACGCTTATGTGATTCGTGCATTACGAGAAACATTAAAAGCTTGTTTAGACATTCCAAAAGAGGTGACACATCATGCTTAATCAATTTCTTTGGATTATTTACCCATATTTATGTGTGGCAATTTTTATCGTTGGTCATATTGCTCGATATAAATATGATCAGTTTTCATGGACTGCAAAATCGAGTGAGTTTTTAGAAAAAAAACAACTTAAATGGGGCAGTCTGTTATTTCACTTAGGAATTATTCCAGTATTTTTTGGTCATGTGGTGGGGTTAGCTATTCCAGCAAAATGGATAGATGGACTTGGCATAAGCGAAAGTACATATCACTTTGGAGCTGTTTATATTGGTAGTATTTTTGGTATAATGACTCTAATTGGAATGTTACTTTTAACAGCAAGACGTTTAACGATTAGTAATGTGAGAAAGTTAAGTTCAGCTTCTGATATTTTCGTAAATTTCTTATTAATATTGATTATATTTATGGGATGTTTCTCAACTTTAGTTACTAATGCAATGGTAACTGACTTTGATTACCGTCAAACGATTTCTATATGGTTTAGACACTTATTTACATTCTCACCCAATGCAGCACTAATGACAGGCGTTCCATTATCATTTAAAATTCATATCTTATTAGGATTTACAATATTAGCTTGTTGGCCATTTACACGTCTTGTACATGTATGGAGTATTCCATTAGCATATACAAATAGACGTTATATTGTATATAGAAAACATAAAGCACCTCGTGCACATTAAATATAAAAGGAGTACGATATATGATTCCGGAACCTTTGTTTGAACCGGTACATTTTCAGCAGGAACTTGACACACTTAGAAAAAAAGTAAACTGTGATTTTGCTGCTGTTGCACTATATGAAAACCACGAACCTTCTGGACCTATTAAATGGCAATATGTTTCAGGTAATTTAAACAGTCGTTATAAATTGATTGTTTTGAGAAAAGGCAGAGGCTTAGCTGGGACAGTCATGAAAACAGGAAAGCGAATGGTTATAGAAAATGTTTCCAAAACAATAACACCAGAAGAAAAAATTAAGTACCCTATTTTGATGAGTGAAAACTTAAACGCGCTCGTTGCTATACCATTATGGCATGAACAGCATGTTGCAGGCGTGTTATTATTAGGACAAAGAGGTAATAAAACATTGCCTAAAGTGATTAATCAATTAAATATTAAAGGCCGTTTGTGGGAATTTAATGAAGAAATCTAGGTGATATATGTGTTAGAGTTATATAATCTGCAAATGGAAGACTTACTAAAAAAATATTATGAAACTACAAATGAAAAAATTGTTTTTGTAAATAAAGAAGGAAAAGTCATTGCAATGAATGACGCCGCTGAAGAAATTATTTCAAAAGATAATAATTATAGTGCGATGACAAATGCGATTTGTGATCGTTGTGAAGGGTATTCAAATGAATTTGAACTTCAAAGTTGCAAAAATTGTTATTTAGACACATCTAAACCAAACGATATCAATTTTCAAGTGTTTATGAAAACAGTAGATCATAAAGTTCGACCATTTACAGCTTCTTATCAAGCGATTGATGAAGATAATGAGATATATGCATTTACACTTCAAGATATTTCGCCGCAAATTGAAAGACAAGAAAAAATGTATCAACGTCAGATGATGAGAAAAACAATTTCCGCGCAAGAAAATGAAAGAAAACGTATTTCTAGAGAACTACACGATAGTGTTGTACAAGAAATGCTAAATATTGATGTTGAACTCAGATTGCTGAAATATCAAAAAGAATCCTCAGAACTTGTCCAACAATCACAACGTATTGAGGGATTAATGTCTAAATTGATTGATGATATAAGACATCTATCAGTTGAATTAAGACCCTCATCTCTAGATGATTTAGGCTTGGAAGCGGCTTTTAAATCATATTTTAAACAATTTGAAAATAATTATGGTATGCAAATTGTATATCAATCTAACATTCAAGATAAAAGATATGATAGTGAAGTAGAAACGGTGGTTTATCGTGTGGTACAGGAAGCGGTATTTAATGCATTAAAATATGCAGGCGTAAGTTCGGTAGATGTCTTTGTCCAGGAGGTTGGACGTTTATTAATGGCTGAAGTGATTGATCATGGTCAAGGTTTTGATCCGAATTCTCAACCACAAGGTACAGGACTAGGATTGTATGGTATGAATGAAAGAGCAGAGCTTGTAAACGGAAAAGTGAATGTAGAAACACATTTAGGAAAAGGAACGATTATCACTTTAGAAGTGCCACTCTAGAGAGCGTAAGGGGACTGACTTATAATTGAAAATAGTAATTGCAGATGATCATGCAGTAGTAAGAACAGGTTTTTCTATGATATTAAACTTTCAAGAAGATATGGAAGTTGTAGCTACGGCAGCTGATGGAGTAGAAGCGTACCAGAAGGTGATGGAATACAAACCGGATGTATTAATTATGGATTTAAGTATGCCACCTGGTGAGTCTGGCTTAATTGCTACTAGCAAAATTTCTGAAAGTTTTCCTGAAACAAAAATATTAATTTTAACAATGTATGATGATGAAGAATATTTGTTTCATGTTTTAAGAAATGGTGCTAAAGGATATATTTTAAAAAATTCACCAGATGAACAACTCATTTTAGCAGTACGAACAGTGTATAAAGGTGAAACGTATATTGATATGAAACTAACAACGTCATTAGTAAATGAATTTGTAAATGTTTCTAATCAAGAAGAAAAAGCCACTAATGATCCTTTCAAAATACTTTCTAAAAGAGAATTAGAAATATTACCATTAATTGCAAAGGGATATGGAAATAAAGAAATTGCTGAAAAATTGTTTGTATCCGTTAAAACAGTTGAGGCACATAAAACGCATATTATGACTAAATTAAATTTAAAATCTAAACCAGAGCTTGTAGAATATGCGCTTAAGAAGAAACTTTTAGACTTTTAAATATGTTGAAAGACTTAAATAATGACACTCATATTATAATTTTACCAGCACATAATATTCATGTGTTGGTTTTTCTTTGTCTTATTATTTAAATATAGGGGGATTATTAGAGAGTATAAGGGAAAATCCTTATGTTCATATTTTCACAAAGTGATTAAAATTTAAATGTAATCAGTAATTAATCACACAAATTGGCTATATTGATATGTGGTTTAATTATCGATAATAGAAAATAAAAATTGATGAAGGTGAAAAAATGAATAAAACTAAGGGTGGTTTTCAACTTACGTTACAAACTTTAAGTCTTGTAGTTGGATTCATGGCTTGGAGCATTATTTCTCCATTGATGCCATTTATTTCACAAGATATTAAAATTAATCCAGGACAGTTATCAATTATTTTAGCGATACCAGTTATCCTAGGATCGATTCTTCGTGTACCATTTGGTTATTTAACAAATATTATTGGCGCTAAATGGGTATTCTTTTGTAGTTTCATTATATTATTATTTCCTATTTTCTTCTTAGGACAAGCCCAATCGCCTGGTATGTTAATGGCGTCTGGATTTTTTTTAGGAGTAGGAGGAGCCATTTTCTCTGTAGGTGTCACTTCAGTTCCTAAATATTTTTCAAAAGACAAAGTAGGATTAGCAAATGGTATTTATGGAATGGGGAACATTGGTACAGCAATTTCATCATTCTTAGCACCTCCTATTGCAGGTATTGTAGGATGGCAAACAACAGTAAGAAGTTATCTTATTATTATCGCTATTTTTGCAATATTAATGTTTTTCCTTGGAGATGCTAAAGAACCTAAAGTTAAAGTGCCTTTAGGCGCTCAAGTTAAAGATTTATCTTCAAACTACAAACTATATTATTTGAGTTTATGGTACTTTATTACATTTGGTGCTTTTGTAGCATTTGGTTTATTCTTACCTAACTATTTAGTTAATAATTTCGGAATAGATAAAGTAGATGCAGGTATTCGATCAGGAGTATTTATCGCATTGGCAACATTCTTACGACCTGTGGGTGGGATTTTAGGAGATAAATTCAACGCGGTTAAAGTCTTGATGATAGATTTTGTTGTGATGATTATCGGTGCAGTTATTTTAGGTATTTCAAGTCATATTGCCTTATTTACTATAGGTTGTTTAACAATTAGTATTTGTGCTGGATTAGGAAATGGACTTATCTTTAAACTTGTGCCATCTTACTTTGCTAAAGAATCTGGTACTGCAAATGGAATTGTTTCTATGATGGGAGGATTAGGTGGTTTCTTCCCACCACTTGTTATCACGTATGTTACTTCATTGACAGGTTCAAGTCATTTAGCATTTATTTTACTAGCTGTATTTGGAATACTTGCTTTTATTACAATGGGTCATCTTTACAAAAAAGAATACGCAAAATAAATAAACAACGTAGTGCACTAGCACTACGTTTGTTTATTAGCTTATGCTAAGTATCTATGTTTTCAATAATCTAATGTAAAATGAAATATGAATACAACGTACTTTGTTTGATGAGAGGTTGAAATAATAACACAAGCTGAAACTACCCTCTAAGAGAGTAAGGCAATAATACGAAGAATTATAAATAAGCCAGTAAATGAATGTCTCATCACTCATTTACTGGCTATTTTTCTGAAAGTTATATCTCAACTTCTTTTATTTATTCTACTGTAATTGTAGTACCTTCGTCTTCTTCAGTGACATTCTTAGGTAAAATCACCACTAAAACACCATCTTCATAACTTGCTTTGATTTGATTTTTATTAATATCTTCGAATTCAAAGCGTCTTACCAATTCTCCGCTTGAGCGTTCACTTAATTGAACACTACCTGTTTGCTCAGATACTTGTTTAATTACTTTAATCGTTAAAGTAGCATGTTCATATTTAAGATGAATGTCTTGTTTCTTTACGCCAGGTAATTCGGCTTCTAGAACATATTGATTTTTTTGACTGTAAACATTTGTTGGGAAGCTTTTAGTTGAAAATTGGTTAAATACTTGTTCACCTAGATCACGAAATACATCTCTTGGATTATTTTTAAAAATAGCTTGATCAAAAAATTCTCTATTATTCATATATGAAATCTCCTTTTCAGAGTAATATGTCATAAAATATATTGAAATTTTACAATATCATTATATAAATAGAGATACTACACGTAAAGTAAAAGCAATTTGAAAGTTTGAAGAATTAAAAAGTGAAAGATGTGGAATAAAGAAACATGACAAAAGACGTCGATATTATGTATTAGTTAGAAAATAAAAGAAAGAAGGAACAATAATTACTTAGCTTTTGTCATGTGTATTAACTATTCAGCATTAGAGCCGAAGTTCTCTGAAATAATATGTCTTAAGCTACTAGCAAGGCCATCCGCTTCATCGTCAGAAATATCAAAATCATTAAACACTTGATTAGAAATTTGCTCTAATACTGGTTTAATGTCTCTACCATTTTGAGTTAATGAAATTTGTAAATTACGTTCATCTTCTTTTTCTCGCATGCGTTGTACGTAACCTTTTTTCTCTAATTTTTTTAAGAGAGGCGTTAAAGTTCCAGAATCTAAGAAGACACGTTGACCAAGGGACTTAATATTTATTTTTTCGTCGTTTTCAATAGCCATAAGAACCATAAAACTTGTGTATGTTAAATCATACTCTTTTAGATAGTGAGTATATTTTTTAATTACCTCTTTTGAAGTAACATAAAGTAAAAAACATAACTGTTTACTTAAATAACTGTCCTTTACATACATATTCTTTCCCCCTCAACTTATTTAAAGATAGTATGAACAATACCTATTGTCAAGACTATATCCAGAGTATTATATAAGTTTTTTAATAAATTTAAAAACAAATTAAACTAAATCTACATATAAATTTAGAATGTTGATTTATTTCAAATTCTAAATTAAATTATTAGTATATTTTGTTACAAAAAAGAGGTATCACTTTAAAAAAGTTACTATTTCATTCATAATTATTTAAATGATAAAAGAAGCTATTTTATTGAGTAAGAGGATGAAGGAGTGCTCTGATGAGTAAGAAGCAAAAGATTATTAGAATTATTATTATATTAGCTATTTCTCTTGTAGTAGCTATTGCGTTCTTCTTTGGAACGAAAGCGTATCAAGGGCATAAAAATGTGCAACTTGTAGACAATTATATAGAACAAAAACATTTGAAAGATAAAATTAAATCAGAAAAAACATTATATAGTGCTAAAAGAGGCGTTTATTATAAACAAGTAGTGTTTAAAGACGAACCTAATTTAACATATATCATTCAGCCAATTGGTACACGTAAAGGTATTTTAGTTGAAGGATTTGATACGGAAACCAAGAAAAGTATTAAAAGTGCAAAACATAACTATTTCAACCAAAATTATAAGCCATGATATATAATTAATATGTAGAACTAGAGATATTAATGGTGATTACTACTCAAAAAAACAATGTCTATGGAAAAATAGATATTGTTTTTTTAAATGAAATTTTTGTTAAATGGTAAAGGTAAACGAGTTAGTTAAAAAAGGTTTTAGAGTAATGTCATTCATTTATCAACCGCTCTTACATTGAGAAGGTTAAAGATAGTGATTGAATTCCAACATCTATATTCTAAAAATATTCTCATTTTTCTGTTTTTAATTAATTATTTTTGCCAAATTAAATATGTATATTATTTAATAGTTTTTAATTTGTTATATCCGAATTTTGAATAATTTGATATAATTAAGCGATGTCAGAAGAAGGGGGTTTCAACGTGACTCTGTTCAAGAGAAAAGTTAGCCTACCTATGCAAGTATTAATTGCATTAGTGCTAGGTGTAGTAATTGGTTTATTATTATTTGGACAAACAGGTGTTGCAAATTATATTAAACCTTTCGGTGACGTTTTCTTAAATTTAATCAAAATGATCATCATCCCAATTGTATTCTGTTCACTTGCTTTATCTATTTCGAATTTAGGGGATTCGAAAAAAATAGGAAGCTATGGATGGAAATCAATTCTTTATTTCGAAATTATTACAACCATCGCCATCGGTTTAGGTTTAATTATTGGTAATATTTTTAAACCAGGAATTGGATTAGATCCTGATAAGTTACCTAAAGGCGATATTACTAAATATCAATCAACTGCGTCTGCCGCAGAACAATCTACATACGGTAACCACTTTATTGATACAATCGTAAATATTATACCAACTAATATTTTTGAAGCTTTAACTAAGGGTGAGTTATTGCCAATTATTTTCTTCGCAGTATTCTTTGGTTTGGGATTAGCTGCGATTGGAGAAAAAGCTGAACCAGTTAAAGGTTTCTTAAACGGTACATTAGAAGCCGTATTTTGGATGATTAATAAAATCTTAAAATTAGCACCAATTGGTGTATTTGCATTTATTTGTACAACTGTTATGACATTCGGTGCTTCAGCTTTAATTCCATTAGCTAAACTTGTTTTAGTAGTTGTGTTTGCGATGATTTTCTTCATTATTGTTGTTTTGGGTATTGTAGCAAGAATTTGTGGAATTAGTATTTTCTCAATCATTAAAATACTTAAAGATGAATTATTACTTGCATTCTCTACTTCAAGTTCTGAAGCAGTGTTACCAGTAATGATGAATAAAATGGAGAAATTTGGTTCACCAAAAGAAGTGACTTCTTTTGTTATACCAATTGGATATTCGTTTAATTTAGACGGATCAGCCTTATATCAATCTATCGCCGCTTTATTTGTTGCTCAAATGTATGGTATTCACTTATCATTATCTGAACAAATCATTTTAATGGTGACATTAATGGTTGCATCTAAAGGTATGGCAGGTGTGCCAGGAGTATCTATCGTAGTGTTATTAACAACATTGGGGGCAATGGGCTTACCAGCTCAAGGTCTTGCGTTAATTATCGGTGTAGATCGTTTGTTAGACATGGTTCGTACATGTGTGAACGTTATTGGTAATGCATTATCTACAGTAGTTATCTCTAAATGGGAACATGTTTATGATAAAGAAAAAGGTAAGAAATATCTAGAATCAATTTAAAAAAAGAAATCTGACATTTTTAGCGTCGCTTGGATAAGCGATGCTTTTTTATTCAAAAAGAAAAAGCGAGATAACTGATTTTAAATGAATGTTATCTCGCTCTTTATACTGCCTAATATATCAAAAGCTACATGCCTTTCATATCATGCATTTCATGAATTTTCATCATGAGACCATGTGGCACTTCATCATGATTTACTTTTGATACTCTAGAAAATGAATCAGAACCTTTTTCTTTTACTAAAAAGACAAAATCGCCTTTTTTTACTTTTACATTAGTGTTAGAAGGTAATTTAACATTTTTTTCTACTTTTTCAGTTTGTTCATTTATCATTTTATCAATAGTGTGACTATCTTTCATATAGCCATAGTAGGATTCTTTTTGCTGACCATTTAGCATTACAATGACTAAAATAATGCTAACAATTAACATAATTGCAATTAAAAAAATTCCTAACCCTAAACCTTTTTTGTTCTTCATTAAGACTCTCCTTAAATATATTAATTTATTTATACAAAAAATAGAATTAAATTGCAATAAAAGTTTCACAAAAATTCAATTGTACTTCAACTAATATAAATGAAGCATTATAAATAAGCAAAAAAGAGTAGATAGAATTCATGATACATTCTATCTACTCTTATTAACAATCAAATTAAAGATCAATTGTGATTGGTGTATCAATATCATCATCATTCATTAAAGTAATCGTTTTTGGATTTATTTTTAACACACATAAATTAGAATCCTCTTTAGAATCGAAGAATGTTTTGTCTTGTGTTTCCCACAACCAATCAATGACTTTCTGATCTTCTACAATGTCAATACTTGCTTCTATTTCAACAAAACTATTATTTGTTGTTTCATTATAGCCTAGTAAAATATATGCTTCTGGATTACTTTGAATTTCTTTTACTTTAGAACTTTTATTGCTTGTTTTTGTATATAAATTAAGACCATCGTTATAAAACACCATATATCTGCTATTCGGTTTATTATTATATGCAGTTGATAATACACCAATTTTAGAAGTATTTAAAACTTTCTCAATCGCTTGAGTCACTTTTTGTTTATCCAAACTAATCATCTCCTTATTATATTAATATCCCTTTAAAATTAAATTTAAACAGATTTGATATAAATATATTTCACTTCATCATGATGCAACGTCATATTAAATGGATGATTGGTTTCTTCTTGTATAAATAGTTCTGTTTTAGGTTGATTGCATCTATCTAATTGATGAATAATACTTTTTTCAATGTATACAGGTAAATTATCTTGAGACATTAATTGATGAATCGTCCCATGTTCTTTATTTAATGTATTTACGATGATTAAGCTATTTTCATTTAATTTATTTAGTATTTGATAATGTTGTTTACTGTCAGACAAGTAGCGATCATTAATTTTATTAAATAAGATAAAATGGTAATTTCCATCTTTTTGACTCATTAAATAATTATTTGCAATATGGATAGGCACATCGATAAATGCTGCAATAAATTGATAAAGATGCATAATTGGAAGTAAACTCCCATGTCGATTAAATAATGCAATAAACATTGGATCATCTTCAAAAAGGTGATAGCAAATACCACCTCCATATTTTAATAGCGCCGTTAAATGACAAACTAAATCTGCTAGTTGAAGTGGATGCCTACCGTCATTTGTATACTTAAAGCAACGTAATGATAAGCTACTATAGACAAATTGGGTCGAAGGTATATTAGAATTCTTTATAAAATGAACGTAGTTTTCGAAATGAGTATTTGCATGAGTAAATCCGCGTTGGTATTCAATTAATATATTTTTCGTATCAATATTTTCAATGTCAACAAAATAGTAATCAAAATTAAGACGCTTCATTGTATCATAGACTTCTTGTAACTTTTCGTACTGATGTAATAATCCTTCCACTAAAACACCATATTTAATCGAACGATTTTTGTTTCTAAGTTTTAAATATGATAGATGAATATCTTGGATAGTCATTGACTTGGTATCAAATACGAGCATAAATCGTACACTTTTTTTATTCCATTTATAATCTTGATTATTTTCTAGAAACGTCATAATTAAATCGTAAAAAGTAGTGAACTCAGATTTATTTTTGATAATGACAGCTAAACTGATATTTTTTTCAAATAATTTTTCGAAGCAGCGATTGAGTAAGTTTCCGTTAATTGAATGTTGATTCATATCACTCATATCATTAATCAAAATGGCTGGTTTAGGTAAATAAGATAAATCGATATCATAATGATCATTAAAAACAAACTGGAATAATTCATTAATATTTTTAAAATGAATAAATGCCTTTGAAGATTGAGTATGTTGAAAGGCTTCTAATTGCTCAAGATCAATGATAGTTGTTTCGGTTGATAATTGTTCAGTTGTTTCAAACTGAGAGATTAATTCAAAATGCTTAGGTTCAATGTCACTCTTCAGTCGTATCGCAGATATAGGATCAGAATGATTCAGTTGAGAACGAAATTGTTTTGGACTTAAATTAAGATAATTTTTAAATTGATTAGTAAAATTGGTATGACTACTAAAACCGGATTGTTCAGAAATACTTGTAATAGAGTCATTTGTACAAATGAGTAATCTAATAGCATGATTAATTTTCAAACTTGTATAATAATCTTTAAAATTAATATTCAATATACGTACAAATAAATTTGAACAATATGACTCAGAAATAAGTACATGTGCTGCAATATCTTGTAGAGAAATATTGGAAGTGATGTGATCATGAATGAATGTAAGTATATTAATTAAGATGTGCTGTTCAACAGGAATCTTTGGAATATATATATGAGGATGTCTAATAACTGCTTCTTTATAAAAAGTTTGTATGATCTTTGGAATAACTTTGTCATCATGATGAGATGTGTTGTACATATGTTCTATATTATTTAAAATGATTGATTTGATAAAATGACTTGATTGTAAGAGATGTGCATCAAAGTGGCAATTAAAAAAAGCAGAGTCTTCAAGATAAAAGTAAGCCATTGGTATTTTGAGCTCAATCAGATTTCTTCCTTTATTAATTTGATATAAATCACCTTGATTAATGATTGCAATATGATTTGATAATGGGTGATGCTTTCCATTGATTGTCATTTCTAATTCATTAGTTAAAGAAAATAATATAAGCACATGGTTGATGTTTCTCCTAGGCATAGAAGTAATATTTTCATGTAAAAAAAGAGTACTGCTCATAAATAAGTCTCCTCATCTAGTATAGTATTTGTAAGCGGGGATTTAGGTCTGTTTGAATAATAAGAGTTATTATATATGAAAATAAAAGAGATATTAATAGTTAAAAATAAAAAAATTTCGTTTATTTTTAATTGAAAACGTTAACAATTTTATAGATGCACAATATTATTATTTTTTTTAGAATGTCGCATGAGACTATTGAAAATTTTTAGTAGGTCAATGAAACGAATTTAAATGCATAATAAATATAGATTTTGAGTGAAGAGATATAAGCTATTAAACAATGATTCACTTGAAATTAAAAATGACTAATTCTGTACATACATCACGATACAACATCATTTGAATATATAGCATCAAGAATGAATTTACTTATATATTTGATATGAGCCCCATATATTTAAAATCACTATTTAAATGTATATCAAGACACAACATCTTAGAGCATTAGCAACCGATATACAATAGTTTAATGAAACGAACGATTACGGTATTTTAAATAGAGAAAATGACATCACTCCGTAGAGTAAGCAACTTAGAATAAAAGATGCATGCAAATATAAAAGGTATTAACAGTAGCTAACTATTATATTTAGAATCATTATAACTCCCCAAAAATTTCTATTTAATGTGTAACAATTTTACATCATAACATCTAAATATACTTTTACTTAATTAAACATCACGAAACATATTCAAAGTTAAGAATGTCAGAATTAGTATTAAAAAAACCTGGGACAACATGCGTTGTCCCAGGTTTTTTGATGTATTAGCAAGTAGTAATTAAATTGAAAATACAGTAGATCAAGTTTTAAACTCTAGTAGAGGCGCTCTAGTACAAAGATGTTCATAAAGAAACTAATATCCAACACAAAGTGAGGTTAAATTGTAGAAGTGAGACATTGAATTTTATTTTACTTTCACCTTTTTATTAAATTAAAAGATAAATTAAAATTAATTATATAAAATATTTATAAGATATTGCTTTATTTTTTGGAACCGATTACAATTATATAATGAATATTAAAATGAGTTTCATATATAGGAGGTTAGTAGAATGAGCTATAAGAAATCGGCTGAAGATATATTAGAAGCGATAGGCGGAGAAGATAACTTAGATGCTATGGCCCATTGTGCCACAAGATTAAGACTTGTATTAAAAGATGAAAGTATTATAGATGAAAAAAAGTTATCTGAAATGGATGTAGTTAAAGGAACCTTTTCTACAGGAGGACAATATCAAATTATTATCGGCTCAGGAACAGTCAATAAAGTATTTGCAGAGTTAGAAAAAATAACAGGAAAAGAGCCATCAACAACTGCTGATGTAAAAGACAAATCGTCGAAGCATATGAATCCTTTACAACGTTTTGTTAAGATGTTGTCAGATATATTCGTACCAATTATACCAGCCATCGTTGCCGGTGGATTATTAATGGGTATTAATAATCTACTTACAGCGCCAGATTTATTCTATCATCATAAATCATTTATAGATGTTCATAGTCAATTCGCTGGATTAGCAGATATGATTAATGTTTTTGCTAATGCACCGTTTACACTATTACCTATTTTAATTGGCTTTAGTGCAGCGAAACGATTCGGCGGCAATCCATTTTTAGGTGCAGCGTTAGGAATGATTTTAGTACATCCTTCATTAATGAGTGCATATGATTTTCCTAAAGCAGTTGAAGCGGGTAAGGCTATTCCACATTGGGATTTATTTGGATTACATATTAATCAAGTTGGATATCAAGGACAAGTGTTACCTATGCTTGTGGCAGCCTATATCTTAGCAACTATTGAAAAAGGATTACGTAAAATCATTCCTACTGTATTGGATAATTTATTAACGCCTTTACTTGCAATATTGAGTACAGCATTCTTAACTTTCTTATTTGTAGGACCTATCACTAGACAGCTTGGTTATTGGTTATCAGATGGTTTAACATGGTTATATGAATTTGGAGGTGCAATTGGTGGATTTATCTTTGGATTATTTTATGCTCCAATTGTGATTACTGGTATGCACCATAGTTTTATTGCAGTAGAAACAACTTTAATTGCAGATCAAGCAAAAACAGGTGGATCATTTATTTTCCCAATCGCTACAATGTCAAATGTAGCACAAGGTGGGGCAGCGCTTGCTGCTTTCTTAATTATTAAAAATAATAAGAAACTTAAAGGTGTGGCTTCAGCAGCTGGTATCTCAGCTCTTTTAGGTATTACTGAACCCGCTTTATTTGGAGTTAACTTAAAATTAAGATATCCATTTATTGGTGCAATAACAGGTTCAGCTATAGGCTCAGCCTACATTTCGTTTTTCAAAGTTAAAGCCATTGCTTTAGGTACTGCAGGATTACCTGGATTTATTTCAATTAACCCAGCTCATGCTGGTTGGCTTCATTATTTCATAGGTATGTTTATTGCGTTTATAATTGCAGTGATTGTCACTTTAATTTTATCACGAAGAAAAGCTTACAAAGCTGCAGCAGAATAAAAAAGTAACCCTTGCGATACATTGCAAGGGTTACTTTTTTATTAAAGTTTTTGCTTACGCCATAAGAAAATACTTACAATAGTGACTAATATTAAAGAGATTCCTACGATAACCAGCCACGAAACGTAACTCTTATCATCAATAGGTAATGGAACGTTCATACCAAAGAAACTAAAGACAAGGGTAGGTAGTGTCAGTAATACCGTGAAAAGCGTTAATGTCTTCATAATATTGTTCATTTCATTTGAAAGTAATGAAGAATACGAAGACGTGATACTTTCTAAAATACCTGTGTATAATTCAGTTGTTTCAATCGCTTGGTTATTTTCAATGACTAAGTCCTCTAACAAATCTTCATCTTCTTCAAAACGTTTAATTGCAGGCAAACGGAATAATTTTTTAATAATCGTATCATTCCCTTTTAAAGCTGCTAAAAAGTAAACCAAACTTTTTTCTACTTCCATTAAACGATAAAGTTGTTTATTCGTAATACTATTTTTCAAATCTCTTTCAATACGGATTCTTGATTTATTTAAAAGACGCAAGTTTCTGTTATAGTGATTTGAAATAGTAAGTAAAATATCTAAAGCAAAGCGACTATGAAATTTTAAATTTACGTTATCTTGTCTTGAATAATTTTCAAGAAATTCATTTTCAGCATCACAAATTGTAAAAATCACACCATTTCCAATCACAATACCTAGAGGAATGGTAACAAATGAGAGAACATGACGATTCGTAGAACTTACAATAGGCAAGTCGACAATAATAAGAGAATAGCCAGTATCTTCGTCATATTCAATACGTGCACTTTCATCTGCATCAAGAGGGTCACGAATAAAATCTTCTGGCAGATTGTACTGTTCAATTAAATGCTCAATTTCTTCTCTATCAGGTTCGACAACATTTATCCATGATGCAGATTGGTTTATATTTGTTTCAACTATTTCGTTAGTAGTTGAGTGTTTATATGCAGTCAACATAATTGATAGTTCCTTTCTTAGTCTTTATTTCGCTGTGTCAATATTTAAAGCTTTATATTGATGCTGAACCATGATTCTTAAAGGTCCATTATAAATAATTTTAAAAATATGATTGGTTAAATCTTCAACTGAAAGACGGTGGGGATCATTCACCCAAAATTTAACAGTAGATATTGTTGCACCAGCAACATAACTATGAAAATATTTTTCTGGTATACCTTCAATCTCATGATTTGTACTAATATATTTTTGCATATTTTCCCCGATTAAGGAATAAATTTTTTCTTCAAGTTTTGACTTCCTATTTAATTGTAAGATCGTTTGATAAAAAGTAATATTATCCGAAATATGTTGAAGCATATTTTTTAAAATAATATTAATAAAATTTTTAGCAGTATCTTCTGGATCTTTTCCCATAATATTATGAAGATGATTTAAGAATGTCATTTGAGAAATAAATTCATCTTCCATATCTGATAATAATAAATATTTATCTTCATAATGTAAATAAAAGGTACCTCTATTAATATCTGCACGATCTGCAATATCTTGAATTGTAATTTTTTCTAATTCCTTTTCATTTAATAATTCGATAAATGAAGACTTAATTGCTGACCTCGTCTTACGAACTCTCCGATCTTCTTTCATTCTGCATCAATCCTTTATAATTAATTAACAATATTAGGCATAATGTTCATTAATTAACGATATGATCATTATTGATTATTGTATTGAAGTGATAACCTCATTATAATTTACAACGTATTAAATATTCAACACATTGTTCAATAAATATAGGGAGGTAAGTAAAAATGAATATTTTTTAAAAGTAAATTACTATGGTTAGCACCAATTGCAGCTATTTTATTATTAGTGATATTCTCTTTAGTGTTTTATCCTGCATTCAATCCAAAACCGAAACAAATACAGATTGCAGTGGTAAATAATGACAAAGGTATAGATATTCAAGGTAATAAAGTGAATATTGGTAAAACAATTGAAGATAAATTAATGGATAGTGATTCTGATATTGTTAAATGGATTAAAGTAGATAAAGAATCAGATATTAAAAAAGGGCTTAATGATCATGAATATTACGGCGCAGCTATTTTTAATAAAAATTTTTCAAAAAATGCAATGAGTAAAACGCAGTTGATTATTTGAAAAAAGGTGTATTATATTATTTAGATATCTAACTAAATGAGATATGCAAAAATGGAATATAATTATTAATATTGGATTAGTGTGTTAGCATATAAAATGAAACACTATTCTGATACTATTTATATTAAATGCGTTGTTTGGTTTAACAGGGGCTGTATGGTCATTATTAATCGCTAAAACAATTTGTTCACTATTAGCAATGTTTATTGCATGTGTTTTAAGGAATGAGTTAACCTTGGACACACAAGCGTTAGTAGAAGAATAAAATAATTTGATATTAAAGCGAGCTATAAGGGAGGAGATCTCTTATTTAGCCCGCTTTAAATTTATATAAACGATGACATATTACAATAATTATTGTTAAATAAGTTATATTACTTTATTATTGTTAAATGAGTATTTTTTATAGGAGGACGTCAATGGTCATTTTAAAGCGAAGTTCTAAAGTAGCTATAGCGTTATTGATGATGTTCCTATTTTTATTCGTGCCGAGTATGACAAAAATAGCTTCTGCGCACGCTACTTTAGAAAAAACAACCCCAGCACAAAACGGTATCGTATCAAAACAACCAGATACAATCGAATTAACATTTAATGAGCCAGTAAATGCCGAATATTCAGGGATAACGATATATAATGATAAAGGAAAGAAAGTTGCTGATATTAAACCGAGTACAACAGGACATTCAGATACTTTATCTTTCTCAGGCGATCAATTAAAAGAAGGTACACAACAAATTAAATGGCATACTGTATCTGCTGATGGTCATGAAATTAGTGATCAATTTGAATTTTCAGTTGGTAAAAAAACAGCCAATGGTGTAGATACTACTCCTGTTGCATATGAAACGCCTGCATTTTGGTTTGGTGTGTTTAGATATATCGCTGAAGGCGCAACAATTATTTTAGTTGGTTTATATTGGTTAAACGGTATTGCACGTAGAAATAATTTATCAACATTTGATATTTTCCCTAGACATGTCGCTGTATCATTGATCATGATGATGGCATATATTATGTCACTTGTACTTTATCTGATGACTCTATCATCTGATATTTTGGATTCAGTTTTAACATTTAATCCAAGTGTCTTAATTCAATTCCCATATATACTGAGCGCTGTTGCTTTAATTATTTTAAGTGGATTATTTGTATTAAGAAATATGGAACGAACATGGTATTGGGCTATTTCGATAATTATGATTTTAGCTTTAAGTATGTCAGGACATGCTTGGTCTCAAAGTGTTCCTGTTTGGTCAATTATACTTAGAACATTACACTTAGCTGGTATCAGTTTATGGCTAGGCGCATTAATTTATTTGTTTTCTTCAGTATTTACTAAAAAACGAGATGCAGTTGATTTATTACGCGAAATCTTATTTAAAGTGAATGGAGCTGCTGTTGTAGTTATCATTATTACAGGTATATTAATGTCGATTGATGAAACTAAAATTTTATCAATATGGTCTAATATGCAAACATGGACAATATTATTAATAATTAAAATCGCAGGAACATTAATGATGATGGCTTTAGGATTTATGCAAACAACGCGCGCCTTAAACAAACGTTATAGAATTAATAAAGTCTCTTTAATCGTAGAAGTTTCTATTGGTATTATTTTAATACTTGTTGGTGTTATTATGAGTCAAATTAATATTCCATAAAAGGAGATTGTAAAATATGCTTAAAAAATTATTTGCTTCAGGTTTAGTGTTCTTCTTTTCATTAGGTTTATTTAAATATGCTGATGCACATGTGACGATAAATCCAAAAGCAGTTGAACCTGGATCTTACGAAAAAGTGGATGTTCGAGTGCCTGTTGAACAAAAAGATCATACTGAAAAAGTCGAATTAGATATTCCAAAAGAAGTACAAGTGTCAAATATTCAACCTGTAGAAGGATATAAATATAGTTTAGATAAAGACAAAAAAGGTAATATCACAAAAATCACTTGGAAAGCGAAAGATAAAGGCATTGGTCCTAATGAATTTATCGAATTCCCACTTCTTGTAGCAAGTCCTAAAGAAGAAGGCACATATTCATTTAAAGCTGTGCAGACATATGATAATAAAGATAAAGTAAAATGGACGGGCAAAGCGAATAGTGAACATCCTGCTCCAACATTGGAAGTGAAAAAAAATGCAAATGCTGACACTGTTAAAGGAGACAATGCTAAAAAAGATGAAAGAACTCAATCATCTTCAGGTGGTTCTATCGCATTGTGGATTATTTCACTTGTTGCCATTATTTTATCTTTAGTTGCATTATTTAAACATGCAAGAAATAAATAAGACATATAATAAAATGACTTCTAGTGTTTGCTGGAGGTCATTTTTAGTAACATGATTTGATTACAAAATTTTGTCACTTTAAAGACGAAGATAATCGATTATAATAATTGAAGTAAGGGAGGATTTTTTATGCGCAGATTATTATATGCTTTTTTAGTCTATATGATTATTGGACTTGTAAGTGGATTTTACTACAGAGAGTTAACGAAAGCACATGATTTTACCGGCGATACGCAACTAGCTCTTGTTCACACACATACATTAATATTAGGTATGTTTATGTTTTTAATTTTACTTCCGCTTGAAAAAGTATTTAAGTTAAGTAGTTATTATTTATTTAATTGGTTTTTCATTGTATACAATATCGGTGTCATTATTACTGTGGGAATGATGCTAACAAAAGGTACTTACCAAGTCACTGGAAAAAGTTTTTCACCAGAAGCATTTGCTGGATTTGCAGGTATCGGTCATACAGGAATGCTTGCTGGCTTATTATTACTTTTCTTTTTACTAAGACAAGCCATTTTAAAAGAACCGAGAGATTAAAATAATAATTTGAGACACAATAGATTCAAACCTATTGTGTCTTTTTTTATAATTAAGCATAAAGAGACTACAAGAGGAGGACGTTTTAATGATTCATTATTCAAATCATCCACCAAATGTTAAAGATTATTGTGAATTAAGAGCAAAAGCAGGTATGAGTCCTAAATCAGAAACAGCAGCACAAAAAGGATTACCCCATGCATGCTTTAATATTACTATTTATGAAGAATCAACATTGATTGGGATGGGTAGAGTCATTGGAGATGGGGGAACTGCATTTCAGATTATAGATATTGCTGTGCATCCATATTATCAAGGACAAGGTTTTGGGAAAGAAATCTTAAAACAAGTGATGGCATTTATTGAAAATCATGCAGAAAAAGGGACATATGTCAGTCTGATTGCAGATTATCCAGCTGATCAATTATATAAGAAGTTTGGATTTCAATCTACCGAGCCAAAATCTGGTGGAATGTTTAAAAAATATTAAAGAAAATGGATGAGATTAAATTAAATTTCTTTTAAGTTCGTTATTTTATGTCTAGATTACGCTTTACGTAAATATTCTAAATAAAAATCTCTAGGTGATGGCTTCTAGATTAAAAAATATAAGTGAATTTTTAATTTTTAATAAGCTAAATAAATTCTAAAACAATTATTTGAAGTGCATCTAGTATATAAGTTAAATATATTATTTAATAAAATATTCATAAAATAATATACACATATAAAATGAATGATGATAATATATAAATGAACAAATACACCTATTGTTCAGTACAATATAGTAAATGATTGTGAAACATTGAGTTATAATATAGTTTTTAAATAAAAATGTTTCATCATTTACACCTAGACAGCTAAGAATAAACATCAAGAATAGGAGTGAATAATCACTGTGAATTATCGAGAAAAATTACAGAAGTTTAGTATCCGCAAATATACAGTCGGTGCTTTTTCAACTGTTATTGCGACATTAATTTTCTTAGGTTCACCTCAAGCACACGCCAGTGAACAACTACAAAAAGATGGACAAGTGATTCAAGCAAAAGCTAGAGAACAAGAACAAACTTCAAATGAGACAAGTAACAAGCAAGTTCAATCTAACACAGAACCTAAAGCTTCACCTGTATCTGAGAGTCAAAAAGGAAACAATGAAACTTTAAATAAAGTTCAGAATGCAGATACATTAACAAATGATTTAACATCGTTTTCATCTCAAAACGAAAATAAAGATACATCTCATACAACAACAGATTTAAAAGCCAACAATGAAGTTCAACCTCAAAAAAATAAATTAGATGACATAAGTCTAGTCGAGGTGAATGAAGGACATAATCATGACAACCGTAATCGTACTCGTTACGAAGATAGAGAAGCATCAGATGATACTCTAGTATCTTCGACTTCAACAACAATTGATGGTGATAAACTTCAAGCAGCGTATGACCATTCTTACGAGGAATATCGAAAAATTGATAGAGAACAAGCTGACACTACAAAAGTTGCTAAAATTAAAGCAACATTTGACAAAGTTAATGACTTTTTTAGTACTAATGATAATACAAACCAAGCATTAATAAATGAATTATATAAAGAAATAGAACAAGCTAACGCTTTAATCGGTTCATTACCACAACGACAAGTAAGTACAATCAGTACAAGAGCAAATAGAGAAGCACGTGCTGTAAGATCAAGTAGACGTCCTGTACGTGGACAAGGTGGGACGAGACCCCCTAGCAATACTGCTAATACTTATACACCACCAGTAGTTCATAACTCTAGACCAAAACCTGGCTCAAAAGTAAAAAAGAATTCAGATTTGTATAATAATGCTAAAAAAGAATGGTATGTAGAAAATGAAAATGATGGTTCCGGTTATTGGTCAGGAACGTTTTTACATGCAACGAATAAAAGTGCACCATATTACGCTACACGTTCTCATTATCGAAATATGAGTCCATCTAGTGTTAGAGGTATTGCAGAAATTTCATCAATTAGACAAAATGATGGATATTTATGGACGATTAATTTTAATAAGTATCATATTAAACGTAATGGCATGGTATTTTGGTTTGGTTTACCTAAAGGTCAAACGCCAACGGGACCAGTACGTTTTACTACCACAGATGTAAATGGTCATGAAACATCATCATCTGGTACTGGAGACGGTAGAGATCAAGCATTATCAAGAATGTGGGATTCTGCTGGTGGTATTACTTCTAGTGCATATAATTTCAGACAAGGAAATCCTTTGAATAGAAGTGAGTTCTATAACGATTCAGTTAATCATATTTATAATTTAGGGGATTTTGCACGTGGTAATGAAAATCAACCATTTACATTCTTTGAAAGAGAAGGTGTTCCAAATAAAATTAAAGTAGCTGGAGACGATATTTATCGTTATTTAACTGCGCAAGTAGATCATAATCAAGGTATTGATCATATCTATGCATTTCAAGCTAGAGGAACAGATAGTTATACCATTCAATTTAAAACGTCTGGTAGCTCACAAGATAGATTATATTATGCAGCAGGTGGTAGAGGGATTGAATTTAATGAAATCAACAACTATAACCAATTATATTTAGAGCCGCTAGAACAGTATAATGATCGTAAAACTAAAATTGTAGATGTTATCGATCGCGTACTGCATATTGACCATGTTGAATCAGCTTATGATGTGCCAGAGCGTAGAATAATGAAAAAACATTACTTAGATGGCGATTTCGCTACACACGAATATGCTGAAGATGTTGCAAGTTATCTAAGTAACCCTAGTGATCATGTAATGGGTTTATTCCCTAGAGTGCCTACTGATCGTTATAGAGGTAATTTTGGTGTAAATCCGCTTAACTCTTATGAAATTCATGAAATGTTTTCTGAAGAAAAATTAAAAGAGGCTGCGAGAACAGGAAGACCAATTGAAATTTTTGTTGGGTTTAATGTAAGTGATGCATATCATAATGGTGAAACAATCAAAAAAGTAAATTTATTTGTCAAACCAAAGTTAGAACAATCCATTGGATTCTATTCAGATAATGCAACCGATAATAAAGAAAATTCACCTGAATCACAAGCTGCACATCATGCTGTCTTTTTACAACAAGAAGGTCAAATGCTTAATACAGTGACTAATGGTAATAATAAGGATTATCATCAAAATATTCGAATTCAATTTAAAAGTAACGAGTCTGCAAATGTATGGGAAATCTCTGGATATCCACCATCTCTACAAATTGAAGATGCAGTAGATAGACCCAATACAGAACTTGAGAAAAATAAAGTATTGGTTGGTCAATTACCGCCAGGACGCCATGTGATGACAGCGAGAATCGGTAATGAAACTAAAATCTTTGAAGTCATTGCCAAACCCAATCCACCAGTTATTTCAACACTTGCAGCGCAATTAGGACAAAAAGGAGGTAAGAAACCAACTATTACAGTGACACATGTGCCACAAGATGAGAGAGCAAAAGTACGTTTAGTTTCAGGTGGTATAGACGGTGCAGGTCCTGGCACAGCACCTTCAGGCTATACTGTACTCGCGGAAAAGATGGCAAACTTAGATGGCACGGTGACATTTGAAGAAAGTGATTATACTAATCCTTTACCTAATAATGGGGTTATTAGAGCAATTACATACTATGAAGATCCAGTGCAATCCAACTTTAGTAATTCGATTAATGTAGGACTAGATACTACACCGCCAACTTTTGGTGACGTAAGAGGCCTTCAAGATAAATATTATCGTGGAGATAACGTTAATATTTCAATTCCTGTTTCTGACAATGCATATGGTTCAGGTGTGGAAGATGCATCTATCACTGAAAATAGTGGTTTACAAGCAGTATTCAATAGAGATACTTCTGGAGACGCAGGTACTTTAGTGATTACTGGAACGATTTCTAATAATGCAACATGGAACAGTGATATTCTTGTTCAACCTGTAACACATGATAGAGCAGGTAATAATACTAATGTAAGTCCATATCATCTTCATATTGGAAAGTTATCAGATGATAAACCAGTTCAGTTATTTAGCCAGCAAGAATTGAAAACAGTGGGTAATCCTAATAGTATTTCGCAAAGCGAAAGAAATGATATCATTAACTCGCTTAAAGCTAAAAATAGTAGTTTGACATCATTTTTAAGTACACTTAACCCGTATATGGTTGGTAATGATGGTAGAGTAGTCTTGACATTTAAAGATGGTTCTACTCGTATCATTGATCCGACTCAAGTGATTACATATAGACCACAACGTAAATCAATATATACTGAACCAGGTAGTTCAAATACAAAAGAAGCATTTATTACAATTGCTAAAGGTCAAGAGTATACAATTGGACCTGATTTAAGAAAATATTTCTCATTAAGTAATGGACAAGATATTCCTAAGAATGCATTTACAACTATTAATGGTAGTTCAATACCATCACCTCAAGCAATGAGTCGTCTAAATGCAGGAGTTTATACTTATAACGTAGATGCATTAAATGCTTACAACCATAGTTCAGAACGTTTGACAATTAAAGTTAACGTAGTTGATGTCAATACATTAGCAGAAAATCAACGTGTTTACCGTTCAACAACTAAAAATTTAAGTAATGATGAAATTACACAAGTTAGAAATGCCTTTAAAGCTGCTAATCCGCAATTAAATCTAAATGATAGTGATATCAGAATTGAAAACGATGAACCTTTAAGTAATCATCCAAGTCGTGTAAGAGTGACGATGACTAAAGGTGAATTAACAAAACAATTCATTTCAACATTTGATCATATGGATTTCTTAAAATGGATAAATTTACGTAATGATTATACTGTGACTTGGACAAGTCAAAAACTTAATGGAAGAAGCACAGATGGTGGATTTGAGTGGTCTCCAGATGGTAAAACAATAATTTATCGTTATGATGCAACGACTGGAAGAAGAATAACAGGCAATGACGTATTATCACTTTTAAGAGCAACGCCTAAACATGCAGGGTTGAGAAACCATATAGAAGGTCAAGAGAAAATATTAGCAGAATCAGGCTCAGCTCGTGGATTTAAACCTGTAGGATATTCTAAAGGGAATAGTATATATTCGGATGGAGAACATCCATTTACATATGATGGTCAACCTATTCAAGTATTAGACATAGTTGACAGCAATACTGGATATAGCAACTCTGCCGTTGCACGCAGTGACTATAGACATACAAGCAGCAATTCAACAGTGATGAGTGGTGATATTCCAGCCATGAATGGCGCTGCTGGTTTCCATTTAGATAAAGTGCTTAAACAAAATGGTACTGATAATGGAATTATGGGTGCGGTAGATAAACAACAATTGTATTTAACGCCTTATGGTGCAAAAAGCTATATTGAACGCCTTGGACAATCAATGTCATCAACAGACAATGTGATTAATATCGTATTTGTACCAACTGATAAAGTAACGCCAAATATTGTATTAGATAATTATAATGATCATGTTGTATTTTCAGGAGAAACTTTCAGAAATACACTTACATTAACTGATAACTTTGGTATTAAAAATGTTACTGTACCTAATGACAGTCAAATACCTATGAATGTATTAAATCATTCAACATTAAGTGGTGTTGCCCCTAATGTATCTACCCCAATGTCTAAACAAGTGAAAGTTAAAGTAACAGATGGTAGTGATAACGAAACAACGGCTGTATTTAATGTATTAATCAAACCATTAAAAGATAAATATAGTGTCATGACAACTGCTGATGAGTCGCATCCAATACGTATAGCGAATATTAGTAACAATGCAAGTTTATCTGAGACAGATAGACAAGCTATTTTTAACAGTTTAGATATTTCGAAATCAATTACCAATAGAAATTACGTTACAGAGGGCAGTAATGAAATAAGAAGTAGAGAAATTAGTAATGTTCATCGTTCAGGTAATAATGCAAATGTTGAAGTGACTATCACTTATGCAGATAATTCAAGAACATCCATTACTGTACCAGTAAAACATGTCATTCCTAATATCAGAGGAATAGAATTATTTACAGTACAAGGTCAGCCATTCCCAAGTGGTAAAGGAACAAATAATAATGACTTCTTCGTTATAAACAATGATCAACCTTTGACAGATGCTACTGTGACTTGGATTGGTAATGGACCAGATATTAACTCTACAACAGTAGGTGTCCCACAAATTTTAAGAGCAAACATCTTATTTGATGGTGAAACAACACCCATTGAAAAAGAAGCACACTATAGAGTAGTTAAAGCGAAACCAAAAAGAGTATATCAAACAACAATAAATGGTAATTTCTTATCTGCAAATGAAGGCTCGTCATCTAATGTAGGAGCATTTGTAGAAGGTATTGCAAATTATTTACCATCGGGTACGAACTTCGATTGGGCACCTGGTTCTGGACGACCTTTATCAAATAGTCCAGGTGTTTTCACAGAAACAATTAATGTGATATATCCTAACGGTCAAGTAGACCCAGTTAATGTATTGTTTAAAGTGAAACCAACTACGCCTTCAATTGATGCTTTAAGTACAAAATATAAAGCTGATTTATCTGGACAATCTATTAAAGTAAATAATGTTCCACATAATGCACAGGTTAAACTATATACTGAAGATGGTAGAGAAATGAGTAATACAACTATGACTAGAAATCGTGATGGTTCAGTGTCTATTACAATTCCAGGAGTATTACCACTTGGTAATATTAAAGCTAAATCAATTATCACGGTTGATCATGTAACGATTACTGAACAAAATAATAGTGGTTCTGTTGTGAACTCAACACGTTCAGAATCAATAGAATCAGATTTAAGTGCATCTTCACCTGTAACAAAACAACTTGAAGCGGTAGACGGCGGATTAAAATTTGTTAAAGGGGACAACATTGATTTAAATAATCCTAGAACTTACATTAAATCTAATTCAGATATCATACGAGTAGAATGGGAACAGAATGCTAATCAATGGAAAAACACAATTGGTACTACAACTAAACGCGCCATTGTCACATTGAGTAATGGAGAAACGAGAACAGTTTCTATTCCAGTAACCATTTATGCACCAGCCACTGCTAAAGCACCACAACGTGATGTGGTCGGTCACGCGTTAACTTATGGCGATGACGCAGCAAATTATGTGACATTTGAAAATAATTATATGAATGGGGCTACAGTGACTTGGAAAAATAATAATGCTCCAAGTAATAATATTGCTGGCGTTCAAAGCTTAACTGCTGAAGTAAGGTATAACGGTATTAATCACGTATATAATGTCCCAGTAAAAGTATATGAATATAAATATAAATTTAAAAAATCAGAGTATAGTACGATTGTAGGAACAAGTTTTGAAGGAAATGGAAATATTAATAATTATGTAGCATTAGAAAATGCGAATGGTTTACCTACAGATGGTTTCCATTTTGTTTGGACTCAAAACACCACAGCTTCTCATAGCGACCAATGGTCAAATTTAGCACATCCAAATCAAGCTTTTAAAAAAGAAGCGAGATTTGAAGTATTAGATAACCAAAACCACGTATTCTTTACTTCTGATCCAGCAATATTTAAAGTGACAAATGCAGTTCCAAATCCAGCAACTGTTACACAAAATGATGTTGGTGATGTAGTCATTTCACCAGGGGTAGGTAAAAACTTAGGCGTTAATGCTGGAAATATAATTGTAAATCCAGATAGAATTACTGTTAAAAAAGGAAATCAAGTTATTGGTACATTTGTCAAAAATAATACAGGCAAATGGGCAAAAGCTAGTGATTCTATAAACACACCTGGTTTATCAGTTTCTCCAGATGGTAATGAAATTATTTATGACAAAATGTCAGTTCCAAATGATACATTGATTAACACCGAATCAACGACAGGTAATGGAGAATTGACAAGTGAAGCTGCTACAAGTGCAACTTATAAAGTTAAGCCAGCAACACCATCTAACACAACATTTGCATTTAAACAAAATGGTGAGTTCGAAGTTATTCCAAACAATGCTAATACATCAACAACAAAAAATCCTACAGATAAAGTTAAAATTAGCTATGTTGAAAAAATGGGTAATAGTGCAGAACAATCTAGAGAATTAATTGTAACTAAAAATAATCAAAATCGATGGTCGATGAATAATCAGCCAGATTATGTGATATTTGATTCTATAACAGGTAAAGTGACATTTAAAGCTAATTCTTTAAAACCACATGTACTGATTAATACAGAATCTATTGCTGGAAATGATGATAATTTTAGCCATAATACTGTTGGAGTTGTGGGACCTGATCATCATGATGTTATCATTCATGAGATAGTCAAAGAACCTGGGGAAAGAGTTAGTAATGAGGAACTTAATAATGCAATTAGTGTAGATAATAAAGATCATGCTAATGTAAACGAAGGAGTAAGTTTACCTACAAATTTACAGAGTGATACAACGCAAGCAGTATCAACACGTATTACTTATAGAGATGGAAGTATAGAAATTGTAAATGTACCAATTAGAACCCATGCAGATAAATCGAGTATTAGAAATACTTTACCTAAACTTGACGCACAAGGAGACACTAATGGTAAAACACCATCAAGTGTGAGTGCATATAATAATGAAATGCAGCATTTACATGATGAAATTGAAGCAGTTCGAAGAAAAGCTAATGAAGTGTTATCAAATGATAGAGCAACAAATACTGATGTTGCAAATGTGACAAATAATATTAATGATGTCTCATTGAAAATTCAACATGCAATTTCATTACTACAAAATAAAGCAGATAATAGTGCTTTAGTTGAAGCAAAACGTCAACTTGATGAAGCAACGGCAGAACAAGATCCAACGCCAGGAATGACACAAGTAACATCAGATAATTATAGAGCGAAAAAAGCAGAAGCAGAGCGAATTAGTGCAGAAGCCCAAGGCGTGATTAACAATGGAGATGCGACAGCTGAAGAAATCAGAAATGAGAAAGCGAAAGTAGAAGAAGCATTAACTCAATTAACTGAAGCAAAAAATGCATTAAAAGCAGATAAGTCAGTGTTAGAACAAAAACGTCCAGGATTAAATCATGTGGGAGTTACCGAAGGTAAGAAACCAGCGAGCGTGACTGCATACAATAATGAAATGACTAAAATTCATGATGAACTTGAAGCAGCAAAAACAGAAGCAGATAGAGTGATTCATGATGACAATGCGACACCGGCTCAAGTAACAGCGGCTATCGCAAAAATTGACGCGGTACAACCTAAGTTAGATAATGCCATTAGTTTACTTCACGACAAAGAAAATAACAGTGAATTAGTGAAAGCAAAAGCGAAATTAGATGCAGCGACTAGCGAGGAAGATCCAACGCCAGGAATGACGCCAGCAACAGCAGATAATTATAGAGCGAAAAAAGCAGAAGCAGAACAAGTCAGCAGAGACGCACAAAAAGTGATTGAAAATGACGATGCAACATCTGGGGAAATTGCGCAAGCAATAGCTAAAGTAAATGAAGCTACAGTTGCATTAAAACAAGCTAAACATGATTTAATTCCAGACAAAACTTTATTGAATAATGCTAAAAACAATTTAGAAACAAGCATTAATCAGGTGCCTGAAACTAAAAATATGACTAGTGATTCTGTTGAAAATTATAGAAATAAATTAAGTCAAGCAAAAGATACATTAGCTAATGCACAAAAAGTTATTGATAACCCAACTTCAACAGTTGATGAAATTCATAAAACTATCGAAAATGTGAAACGTGCTAAAGATGAACTTGAACAAGCTAAACATGACTTAATATTAGATTATGATGCTGTCATTAAAAAAATTAAACAACAAACTGATTTAACAGAATCACAGAAGGATAAATTAATAGAAAAGACAAAAGCTTCTACAACTTCTGATGAATTAGAAAATATTAAACATAATACTAATTTATTAAATGATGCGATGAAACAATTAAAAGAAAACATCGCTGAAAAAGATAAAATCAAAGCAAGTATTAATTATACTGATGGAGATAAAGATAAAAAAGATACCTATGATGATGCTTTAAAAGAAGCTGAAAAACTAATTAATGATGCAAAAAATCCTATTATTGATCCTAGCGTGATAAATCAACTTAAAGATAAGATAATTGATGCTAAAAATAATTTAAATGGTGCAGAAAAATTACAAAATGCTAGAAATAATGTTAAACACATATTGGAAAACTTAGAACATTTGAACAATGCACAAAAAGATGCGTTTAACAATATGGTAGATAATGAAAATTCACGGGATAATTTAGATATAATTATTAATAAAGCTAAAGAAGTGGATAAAGCTATGAAACATTTAATTGATGAAATAGCTGATAATTTAGATATCAAGCATTCTGTTAATTATTCAGAAGCTTCACCAGATAAAAAATCCGCTTACGATGAACTTATTAAAAAAGCTGAAGACTTAATAAATAAAGGTATTGGTACAAATGCATCACTTGAAGAAATTAATAAATTAATTCAAGATATTAAAAAAGCAAAATATGATTTAGATGGAAAACATCAAGTTGAATTAGCTAAACAAAAAGCTTTAGTAGAGTTAGAAAATGAAGTTAACCGATTGAAAGATGAAATTGACAGCAATCCTAACCTTTCTAAAGAAGATAAAGAAAAACTTAAATCTAAATTAGAGCGTCTTCTTGAAAATGCAAAGAGTCAGATTAATAATGCAACTACATTAACGGACATTAATAAGATTAAAGATAATACTCAAAAAGAAATCGATAATTTAAAAGCATTAATTGATGCTAAAATTTTGGCTAAACAAGAAATTATTGATTTTGCTAATAAAAAACGCCAAGAAATTCTAAATAATTCTAACTTAACTAATGCTCAGAAACAAAAAGCGATAGCTGAAATAAACAAAGCTTTACAAAAAGCGCTTGAAAACATTGATAACGCAAATGATATCAATGAAATTAACCATAAACTTAAAGAGGGCAAAGATAATATAGCGAAAATTGTTGCAAAAGAAATTACTAATGCGTTAATAGATAATAAAATTAAAGAAATTAACGCACGCAAAGATTTAACAGATGAACAAAAAGCTAAATTAATTGATTATCTTGAAAAACTTAGACGTGATACGTTAAAAGAAATCGATAAATCACATATTGATGATATCGGTTCAATTATCCAACAATTAATGGACAAATTGAATATGCTTGATATTGATAAAATTGAAAATATCTTAAGTCATAACAACAAAGACAATAATCAAAATCAATCAAATGTTGACGGTATTCAATCTAATAACAGTCATTTATCTAAATCACATAGATTACCTGATACTGGTTCAGAAGGTACATCTATTCAATTAGAGATTGAATTAATGACACTATTAGTTGGTCTAGGATTAGTATTAAAAAATCGTAGAAAAAAACAAAAAAATAACAAGAATAAAAGATAAAAAAGATATAACTTATTATCTTTAAAAATAAAGAGCAGGAAACCACTATAAACTGGGTTTCTTGCTCTTTTTTTATTAAATAAATATGAACTATGCTTCAAAATCTATAATAATTCTTCCAGCGTTTTCATGATTAAGTACTGTCTCAATAGAATGTTTTAAATCTTTAAAAGCAATTGTATTTTTAATTTCATGTAATTTATTAGATTTTAAATCAGTTGCTAATCTTCTCCATACACGTTGACGTAATTTCATTGGTGTCATAACTGAATCAAGTCCAACGACGCTTACACCACGAAGAATAAATGGAAATACTGAAGTTTCAAAGTGGTTACCTCCAGTCATACCAATTAATGCAACACCACCACCATTTGTTAGATGCTTTGCTATATAAGGTGTTCCAGGACCACCGCAAGGATCAATAGCAGCTTGCCAAGTTCTTTTTCCTAATATTTCATTACTATCTTCAGAAATACGATCGATAACTTCTCTTGCTCCTAATTCTTTTAATTTATTCGTAGCTTTTTTATTTCCAGTACTTGCTACAACTTTATAACCAAGTTCATTTAACATCATTACAGCTAAAGACCCAACACCACCAGAAGCGCCACGTACAAGTACTTTATCGCCTTCAAGTGTCATAAAGTTTGCTTTTTCTAATTTTTCTATTGCTAAACCAGCTGTGTAACCAGCAGTCCCATAAATCATCGCTTCTTCAAGTGTTAGATTTTCAGGACATTTAACAATCCAATCTGATTTAACACGGGCATACTCACTAAATCCGCCGTAATGATTGACACCTAAATCATAGCCAGTAATAATAACTTCTTCACCTTTTTCGATTGTAGGATCATCAGATTCTACAACTGTACCTGCTAAATCAATTCCAGGAACCATTGGATATGATTTAAGTACACCGCTATCTTTAACAGTGGATAAGGCATCTTTATAATTAATACCAGAATATTGAACTTTTATTAAAACTTCACCTTCAGGTAAATCATTGATTGATAAATCTTTGAAATCACTTGTGACAGTGCCATCATTATCTTTTTCAACCATAAACGCTTTGAAATTTACACTCATAAAATCGTACTCCTTAAAAATAAAAAATTAGATGTTAATTGCATATCCTAAATAACCATACCACATTTTAAACAAGTCATTAAGTTAAAAAGTTTATATAAATTAAATATAAAATAGTCTATATTTTGATAAAAAAATAATTATATTGACAGTAAAACAGCATAAATATATAATTTCATTGATAATGATTATCACTTGATAATAATCATGTTGATAGAGATATAAAACTGCAATTTTAAAATTTAGATGTAGAGAATATACATTTTAAAATATTTAACATCAAAAGATAATCACTAAATTTTAATGAGGTGAATTTATTATGAAGAAATTACCAACTATTTTACTAACATCATCACTACTATTAACAGCTTGTGGTCATAATAATCACGATAATGCCAATGAAAAAACTTCAAAAGAATCGACAAACGATAATAAAGTAGCATTACAGAAAGCAGCTAAAGAATATAGAAAATATACAAATAAACAGTTAGATCAGTTTTTAAAAGGAACTGAAGAATTTGTATCTGCAATAAAAGCAAATGATATTGAAAAAGCAAAAACTTTGTATCCTAAAGTACGTATGTATTATGAACGTTCTGAACCCGTAGCTGAAGCATTTGGCGATTTAGATCCTAAAATCGATGCTCGCCTAGCTGATATGAAAGAAGAGAAAAAAGAAGATAAATGGACAGGGTATCATAAAATTGAAAAATCTCTTTATCAAGAAAATAAAATAGATGAAATGACTAAGAAGGATGCTGATCAATTACTAAAAGATGCTAAAGAATTAGATGCTAAAGTAGATACATTAGATATTACGCCTAAGTTAATGCTACAAGGATCAGTGGATTTATTAAATGAAGTATCTACATCAAAAATTACTGGAGAAGAAGAGATATACTCTCACACCGATTTATATGATTTTAAAGCCAATATCGAAGGTGCTCAAAAAATTTATGAGTTATTTAAACCTGAATTAGAAAAGAAAGACAAAAAATTGAGTTCTACAATTAGGGATAATTTTAATAAAGTGAATCAATTACTTGATAAATATAAAAACAATGATGGTTATAAAGATTATAGTGCAGTAACTAAAGAAGATAGAAAAGCTTTATCAGATGCAGTTAACTCATTAGGAGAACCATTAAGTAAAATGGCTGTGGTTACAGAATGAGTAAAATAAATCATAAAAATCCTCCTCAAATGACTAGACGTTCATTTTTAAAGTTACTGGGGATAGGAAGCGCTGGAGCTGTTATCGGAGCAAGTAGTGTAGGTAGTATCTTTTCGTTTAAATCGATGTTTGATACTCCTGAAAGTGAAGAAAACGATTCATATGAATTTTATGGCCATATTCAAGCGGGTATTACTACACCAACTCAAAAAAATTGTAATTTCATTGCATTAGACTTAAAGTCCAAAGATCAAACATTAATTAAAGATATGTTTAAAAAATGGACTCAAATGTCTGTTAGTATGACTGACGGTGCTATTATTGGAAAAAATAGTAACAATACACTATTGCCACCTGTAGACACAGGTGAATCAATAGGATTAGATGCTAGTAAACTCACTTTAACATATGGCGTGAGTAAGTCTTTTTTGAAAAAAATAGGATTATCATCTAAAATTCCATTTGATTTTAGAGATATACCTCATTTTCCTAATGATCAATTAGATGAAGAGTATAGTGATGGAGATATTATGATTCAAGCATGTTCAAATGATCCTCAAGTTACTTTTCATGCTATACATAACTTAATACGACCTTTTAGAGACATCATTAAAATTCGTTGGTCACAACATGGTTTTATTTCTGCTAAAAAAAATGAAACACCGAGAAATTTAATGGCATTTAAAGATGGTACAGTTAATCCACGAAAAAATAACGATTTGAAAAAATATGTATTTATTGATAATGGATGGGCAGAAAATGGAACGTATTGCATTATAAGACGAATCCAAATACATATTGAGACATGGGATCGTACCGCATTAGAAGAGCAAGAAGCAACATTTGGTCGTAAACGTTCTACAGGTGCACCTCTAACAGGTAAGAAAGAATTCGATAATATTGATTTAAATGCTAAAAATAATAAGGGCAAGTATGTTATCGATGAGAATGCGCATACACGTTTAGCTCGTGAAGTAAAAACTTCTATTAAACGTAGAGCATATAATTATAATGATGGTACAAATGCTAAAACAGGTGACTTAGATACTGGACTCATGTTTATTTGTTTCCAAAAATCTATTCAACAGTTTATCGATATTCAAAATAATTTAGGACACAATGATAAATTAAATGAATATATCACACATCGAGGTTCTGCATCATTTCTTGTATTACCAGGGATACAAAAGGGAGGTTATATCGGTGAAACACTCTTTAATTAGGATATCGATAATTACTCTCTTAATCATTATTACACGTCTGTTTTCATTGACTTCAGTTAGTGTTGCAAATGATAGTCAATTAAATGATGCGTATGTAGCTATCTCTGATGCGAAATCGACGTTAGAGCACAAACAATTAAATTATAACGAAAAACAAAACGTGTTGAATGAAGTAAAACATAAAATAATGTCTTTAAATATTAAAGAAAATAAAAAAGGAAAAGATGTTAAATCGAAACTTCATATGCTTGATCAAGCAACGACTACAAATAAACAAATCGACTCGTTATCAGAGTTAACAAAATCTCTCATCGTTTACGAAAGCTCAGTATCGACTGATGATATTAATAAAGATATTAAAAATTTAAAAAAACAAATTGACACAAAAGATAATATAATTCAAGAAGCTATAAAAAATAAAGATAGATCAAAATTACAGTCTATTAATAATATGTTAAATCAAACTTGGAAAAATCATGAAACGGCCATTAGAAATTATGATGAGAATAAATATGGACAAATAGAAGTGTACTTGATGCAATTGCGTGTAGCTATTCAAAAAGAACCATTAGACATAAAAAAAGTAGATAATGCTTGGAAGACATTTAAAACAAGTATTGATACTGTTGATAAAAAGCAATCAAATACCGAAACAAAGCAATATAAAGTTACCCAACTTAATATTGAATTAGAGAAAGCAATCAAAGGTATTGAGAGTCATCAGTTAAAACAATCAGATGAGGCACTGACTAAATTTATACAAATATGGCCTTATGTTGAAGGCAAAATTCAAACTAAAAACAGTAGTTTATATACAAAAATTGAAGATAAAATTCCATATTATCAAAGTATTTTAGATAATAGTAATAAGGATCGCATTAAAGAAAGTTTAATAAAAATAAATTCTGAAATTAAAGATACTGTAAGTGAAGAAGCGTATTCATCCATAGATGTAATGATTATCTTTTTACGTGAAGGATTAGAAGTATTATTAATCATATTGACATTAACAACTATGACAAGAAATGTTAGAGACACTAAAGGGACAACAAGTGTCATTGGTGGCGCTATATTAGGTTTGATTTTAAGTCTCGCATTAGCACTTATCTTTATTCAAGTACTAGGAAATAATGGATTATTACGTGAAGGTATGGAAGCAGCACTGGGAATAATAGCAGTTGTTTTAATGTATATTGTGGGTATATGGATGCATAGACGTTCAAGTGCTAAGCGATGGAATGATATGATTCAACAAATGTATCACCATGCAATAAGTAATAGAAACTTAGCATTATTAGGTACAATTGGATTAATATCCGTTTTGAGAGAAGGCGTTGAAGTCATTATCTTTTATATGGGAATGATGGGAAGTATAAAAACTTTAGATTTTGTTATAGGAATTATACTAGCCATTGTTATATTAATCATATTTACATTGTTATTCAAAACAGTTATACGATTGATACCTATATATCTCATTTTTAGAGTACTTTCTATTTTAATATTTATTATGGCATTTAAAATGTTAGGAATTAGTATTCAAAAATTACAATTACTTGGAATGATAACACAACATAGTATTGAACATATTCCAACACTTAATATCATTGGTTTTTATCCAAGTATTGAAGCGATGGGTGCACAATTAATTTATATACTATTAATTGTTTATTTTACTTTAAAACATACTAAACCAAAGCATCATATCTAAGTTAAAATAAAGTCTCAAATGAGTGGATTAATTCACTCGTTTGAGACTTTTGCATTTGATTCGAATTCATTAATGTCGAGTAGTTATTTTAGTTAAAAGAATGCTTATTTCAAATAAAATAATGAGTGGTAAAGTTAAAAATAGATTCAAAGTGATATCGGGTGGTGCAAGAATACTAGCAATAATGAAACAAGTAAAATAAATATATTTGCGATATTGGTGTAATTGTTTAATATCTATAACATCCATTTTAACTAGTCCCATACAAACCACAGGCAATTGAAAGACGACACCAAATATAAATAACCACCTTATTAATTCATGTAAATAAGCATTAAAACCAATCACCGGTTGAATATACATTGTTTTCGATAATGTTAATGAAAATTTTATAATTAACGGAAATCCGATAGTATAGGCGAAACCGACACCAATGATAAATAACGCAGTACATAATAAACTATATTTATAAATAAAAAGACGTTCACGTCGATGAAGCCCTGGTGATATAAATGCCCATAATTGATAGAAAATAATAGGAAGAACTAAGCATAAAGTTACAAAACTAATGATTAGTATATAGATTTGAATCATTTCAGTGAATGAAAAAGTATGTAAAACAACTTGAGTGCGTTTAATATGATAAACAAAAGTTGTGATCCACCATTTAGATGATATGTATACTAACGGCAAAGAAATTAAAAATGAAATAAGTATATTAGTTAAACGTCGTCTTAATTCTTCAAAATGTGCGAGTAAGGTCGAACTAGTTTGATTTGTCTCGCTGTTGTTTAGAATGTTTACTGGGTGTTTCCTCTACCTCATCTGAATCAATATGTTCAGCTGCAGACTTAAATTCTCTTAAAGTACTGCCAATCGCTTTACCAAATTGTGGCAATTTTTTAGGACCAAAAATAATTAATGCAACAATACTAATAATGACTAAACTGGTAGGTCCAGCAATACCTAATATAAATAACTCATGAAACATCTTAAACACCTCACTTTAATATAGTCTATCTTTACTTTATACTTATTGATAATTATTATCAATATATATTTTAATTTATAATAAAATAATTTAATATAGTGTTTAAAATGTGTTTGATAAGGAATAAGGTATTATCTAGTTTTGTGAAAAAATAAGTACAATAAAAGAGGGGAAATATGAAAGAAGAAATTGAAGAAATTAAACAAGATAATGTAAGTGAGTTAAGAAAAATTGCAGAAAAAACATTTTATGATACTTTTAAAGGTAATTATACTGATGAAAACTTTAAAAAATTTTTTGAAGAAAACTATAATGAAACGAAGTTATTATCAGAAATCGAACATCATCAATCATTTCACTATTTCTATAAGGTCGATGATGAGATTGCTGGTTATTTAAAATTAAATATTAATGAAACACAAACTGAACCAAAAGGTGATCAATATTTAGAAATTCAACGCATTTATTTTGATAAGGATTACCAAGGTGGAGGAAGAGGAAGTCAATTTATTCAATTAGCTATTGATAAAGCAAGGGAGTATAATAAATCAAAAATATGGTTAGGTGTTTGGGAAAATAATCCTTCTGCCATTGACTTTTATAAAAAGCAAGGATTTGAAATTACAGGACACCATGACTTTATTAATGGTAATGTAATAGACATGGATTTAATTATGGAAAAAGAAATTTAAAATAACACAATAAAGCACTAAGAGGACAGAACTTTTCTGTCCTCTTAGTGCTTTATTATTTATCTAAAATATCTCTCATAAGTTGAGTTAGTTTTTTTAGAGATTGATTATTAAGATTTATAAGTGCATGTCGGTGAATGGTAGGAATCGTATCATGTATTAAATGATTTAGTAACACTTCTTCGTTTGTGTACCAAACTTTTGCTAGACTGTTCAGCACATCAATATAGACGCCACGTTCTTCTTTATATTCTTTGTGATTAGGAGTATATAAACAAACTTTTTTATCAATAGTTAAGGCATCAAAAATGATAGAAGAATAATCAGTAAGTACAATGTCTGATATTAAGATTAAGTCTTGTGTTTCGATATCGATAGGAGCCTCAATGACACCTTCTGGAATAGCATCATCACCTTCAATATGCCCCTTATATATCACATAGTATTTTTCTAGTAACTCTGGTGTCATCGTTAAAGGTGTAAATGATTCTGTATTTTTATGCCATGTTGGCGCATATAATAAAACAGGTTTTGTATGATTAAGTTTTAATTTTTCACGTATTTTTCTTTGCTGATTTTGATTATCTTTATAGTTTAGTAAATAACTTACTCTTGGATAACCAAAAGGAAGAAATTGAACCGTTTCATTAGGAAAAGCAGTCTCAAATAAACCTTCTGAAGCTTTTGAATCTAATAAGACATATGATTGGTGTTTCCATTTATTATATTTTCTTGCTCTGTAATTATAAATATTTTGATTTTGATAGGGTTCTTTACTATCTAAAAATAATTCTTTAATAGGCGTACCATGCCATAATTGAATGACTGTACCATTAGGTTGATATGCTTCAGGCATATAACTTTCAATAACTACAATTTTAGCAGTTTCAATAAGTTCTTTATTATGTTCTGCATCAATGGGAAGGAAATATGGTCCATGTCTATCGTCTGTAATGTAATAAGCTTCTGTTGTTGGATTTCGTTTTACAAAGTAATTAAAAAGGTATTTAGAGTTACCTCTATAGCCATAATCGAATCCTAAAAATACGACATGATTTTTCAATTTAGATGTATCTTTAGTATAGACATAACTTAGTTTTTTATGATTTTGAATCGCACGTTGATGAATTTTATTGTACATCCATTTAGGCAATTTAAATTTTGTTGTTACAAGCCAGCTATCAGCAAAACGAAGAGTTTCGTCAGCTAATGGATGCTTATATTTAGGAAATGGAATCGAATGGCCGTGGATATAAGCTAGTTTATTTAAATCAAAGTGATTGGCAATTTTAATTTCTTTTGTATCTAACGAATTCCAAAATGAACTAGATGTCTGTAATTCCTCAATAAAATCAAAAACCACATGTCCATCTATATCAATCTCATTTTTTAAAATAGTGATGACTGCTAGATCCATAATAGATTGAATTTGATATTTTGAAAGGTAAATCAGCGCAGTATCAATATTATAAATGATATTTGGATAATGATTAATGTTATTCATCCAAGCGAGAAAACTTAATTTATCATTCCCAAAATAACGACAATCATTAAGATAAACACCATGGATTGTGTAATCAACCGCAATAGAATGTTCACCTAATGAGACAGCATTAAGCATGTCTTGATTAATTTTTATTTCGTTAGAATAGGGGATAAAATGTGAATACCCTGCAGATTTAGCTTTATTAAGTTGTATATCTAGATGTGACATATTAGATATATTTATTTGTTTAATCATTATGCATTATCCTTTAACTCCTAAATTTCATATTTTTATTTTACCATGCACTTTTAAAAAATTCATATTTACATGAATGATCATATAAAATCATATGTTTATGAAAATTCAAATAGATCTTACTACTATTGTTGACATAAATTATTTTTACAGTATTGTCAATTGTGATAAGAAATGTTATATTATTTTTGTGAAAATATTCACAAAAATAAAAAGTGTAATATTCTAATTTTAACTTGATTACAATATGTTAATTTTTGTGAATACCTGTTAAAATTAGAAAAGTGAATTTTTAGTTGTTTAGCTAGATAATTCATCAATATAATAAAATATTAAGGAAAGAAGCGTTTAAACTATGTTAGTACATTCTTTTAACCCTTTTGGTAACTTAGCGTTATCTAGTTTAATTGCAGCAATTCCAATCATTTTATTCTTGTTATGTTTAACTGTGTTTAAAATGAAAGGGATTTATGCAGCAATCACTACTTTAGTAGTTACTTTACTTATTGCATTGCCATTCTTTAAATTACCTGGTGGTATTGCTACAGGTGGTGTAATAGAAGGATTCTATCAAGGTATTATCCCAATTGGTTATATCGTTATTATGGCCGTTTTATTATATAAAACGACTCAAGAATCTGGTCAATTTAGTACAATTCAAGATAGCATTATGAGCATTTCACAAGACCAACGTATTCAATTATTATTAATTGGTTTTGCTTTTAATGGCTTCTTAGAAGGTGCTGCAGGTTTCGGTGTGCCAATTGCAATTTGTGCATTATTACTTGCACAACTAGGTTTTAAACCTTTACAAGCAGCAATGTTATGTTTAATTGCCAACGCTGCTTCAGGTGCATTCGGTGCAATTGGTATTCCAGTTGGTATTGTGAATACACTTCATTTACCAGGACATGTTGAAGCAATGAGCGTGTCTCAAGTGTCTACACTTACTTTAGCAATTATTAACTTTATTATTCCATTCTTATTAATCTTTATTATTGATGGTTTTAAAGGTATTAAGGAAACATTACCACAAATTTTAGTAGCTTCAATTACTTATACAGTATTACAAGGCTTAATTACAGTATTTGTTGGTCCAGAATTAGCTGACATCATTCCACCATTAGTGACTATGGGTGTGTTAGCAGTATTCTCTAAAAAATTCCAACCTAAAAATATTTTTAGAATACAAAAAGATGTTAAACCAGAAGCAGTTACTCCACATAGTGGTAAAGAAATTTTATATGCATGGAGCCCATTCATTATCTTAACTGTAATTGTAATGATTTGGAGTGCAACATTCTTTAAAAACTTATTTGCACCAAATGGTCCTTTATCAGCATTGGTATTTAACTTTAATTTACCAGGCACATACAGTGATGTAGCACATAAACCTATTACATTAAGTTTTAATTTTATTGGTCAAACTGGTACAGCCATTTTACTTACAATTATTATTACAGTTTTAATGTCTAAAAAAGTTAATTTCGGTGATGCAGGACGTTTGTTCGTAGAAGCATTCAAAGAACTATGGTTACCAATTTTAACTATTTGTTTCATTTTAGCAATTTCTAAAATCACTACATATGGTGGTTTAAGTGCTGCAATGGGTCAAGGTATCGCAAAAGCAGGCGGCGTGTTCCCAATTTTATCTCCAATCTTAGGATGGATTGGTGTGTTCATGACTGGTTCTGTTGTAAATAACAACTCATTATTCGCACCAATTCAAGCTTCAGTTGCCCAACAAATTGGTACAAGTGCACCGTTACTTGTTGGAGCGAATACTGTTGGTGGTGTGGCTGCAAAACTTATATCTCCACAATCAATTGCGATTGCAACAGCAGCTGTAAAACAAGTGGGTAAAGAATCAGAATTACTTAAAATGACATTAAAATACAGTGTTGCTTTATTGATATTTATCTGTATTTGGACATTTATTTTATCAATGTTTATGTAGTTATAATAAAAAGGATTGCAATTCTCCGAATTGCAATCCTTTTTTTATTTGAAAATAGAATAAAAAGCATTATAGATTTTATCTGGAGAATAGCTTTCAAGAGTTTGATGGCTTGCTTCAATCATATTTTCTGAATGCTCTTTCTTTTGAATAGCAAGATCAATATATTTTGCTAATGATTGTGCATTCGCATAGTCTGCTAAATAACCATTTTTATTATGTTGAATCAGTTGTGAAGGTCCAAGTGTATCTTTAAAACTAATAACAATATTGTCTTGAGCCATTGCTTCTAATATGACCATTCCAAACCCTTCATTTCGTGAAGGAACGACAGTCATTCGACTTTGCGCTAATTTTTCATTAAGGTGTTGAGTAGCTGGATATATAGTTATTAAGTCATTAAGCTGGTGATGATTAATAGTTTCTTGTAAATGTTGATGTTCTTGACCTTCACCATAAATCTCAATTTTATATTTTTTCTGTCTAAGCGTATCTTTAATGAGTTGGACACTTTCGATTAAAATATCATAACCTTTTTCATATTCTAGACGTCCGGCACTTAAAATAACATTTTTTTTAGGTAGATTTAATTTTTTAGTGCGAATAATATTAGGAACGACATATACAGGCGTTTTAATGAATGATTCATAATGGTCTTTATCCGTATGAGTTAAAGTGGTTAGTGCGTCTAGATGTTGATAAGCATCTAATATTTCTTGTCGATACGCTTTGGGATAGGCATTTAAATTCATATGCTCCATACCTATTGTCATTGCATGTCCATGATAATATTTAGAAATAAATATATTAAAACTTGCTCTTGTACCTATGAGTACATCGGTATCTATATCATTAATTGCGCGTATCAATTTATGTTCAATATACTTCGAGAATTGATTTAAACCAGGCTCATGTTTTGAAAGGTAGATAGGCTTTAATAAAGGAGTGTATTTATTAAGCCGATTCATGAAGATAGAAATCACATTTTGTGGTTTTAGTCTATAATCAACTAAGTGTTTTATTTTAATAGAAGAATTAAGTTTGAAGTAAGGCTTATCTTTAGCTCTAAAAATAGAGATAATTTTAACGTTATGACCTTTGTCCGCTAAGGTATTTGCTAATTCAGTCATTGCTTTAACTGTGCCACCTAAAGCATATATATTATGCATTAAAAAAGTAAATGATTTCATGATTGTACCTCGTTATTAATAATATTATAAAAATTATAGCATGTAATAAACCAACTGTATAAATATTGTGGGCTTTATAATAAAATTAAAATATTTTTGAAAACAGAGATGACATAATGTAATAATTCGTGTAAATACTTTTTTCAAAGAGAAATTATGTATATAATTACTATAGTAATTAAAATTTTGTTTACGTTTTTAACGTCAAATTAATATTTATTTTTTATCAATTAAAGAAAGCGTTTTAAATTGAAAATGGTCGTATTTATTTCGACTGAAGATGTAATTATAAAAGGGGGACTGGGTTGTTATGAGTATAGAACATAGCAAAACAGATGTCATCTTAATCGGTGGCGGAATCATGAGCGCAACATTAGGAACATTACTAAAAGACTTATCTCCAGAAAAAGAAATTAAAATTTTCGAAAAATTGAAACAATCAGGTGAGGAGAGTTCTAATGTATGGAATAATGCTGGAACAGGACATTCAGCTCTATGTGAATTGAATTATACAAAAGAAAATAAAGATGGCAGTATTGATGTAACAAAAGCAATTAAAATTAATGAACAGTTCCAAGTATCTAAACAATTTTGGGCTTATCTAGTCAGAACTGGTCAACTAGAACATCCAGGTAATTTTATTCAATCTGTGCCACATATGAGCTTTGTTAAAGGTATTTTAAACGTAGACTTTTTGAAAAAACGTGTAAAAGCTTTAAAAGAAAATATTTTATTTCAAAAAATGGAAATCACAGAAGATCGGGATCAAATTGATGAATGGGTGCCGTTAATGGTAGAAGGTAGAACATCACCCGTTCCTATTGCATTATCTCGTGATGAAACTGGTACAGATGTAAACTTTGGAGCACTCACTAAAAAATTAATTTCTAATTTAAAAGAACGTAATGTAGACGTTACGTATCATCAAGAAGTTCAAAATATTGAACGATTGAACAATGGTTATTGGAAAGTGACTGTCAAAGATTTGAACTCTAATACAATTCATACGTTTGAATCTGAGTTTGTGTTCATCGGTGCTGGAGGAGCAAGTCTTCCACTTCTACAAAAAACTGGAATTAAGCAGTCTAAACATGTAGGTGGTTTCCCAGTAAGTGGTCTTTTCTTACGTTGTAAAAACGAAGACGTTATTGAACGTCACTATGCAAAAGTATATGGTAAAGCAGATGTTGGAGCACCGCCGATGTCTGTACCACATTTAGATACACGATTTGTAAATGGAGAACGCTCTCTATTATTTGGACCGTTTGCAGGTTTCTCACCTAAATTTTTGAAAACAGGATCAAATTTAGATTTAATTCGCTCTGTTAAACCGAATAATATTGTGACGATGTTAACAGCAGGAGTTAAAGAGTTCAATTTAACTAAATACTTAGTTTCTCAATTAATGCTTAGTCATAAAGATCGAATGAATGATTTAAGAATCTTTTTACCGAATGCTAGAGACGAAGATTGGGAAGTTGTTATTGCCGGACAACGTGTTCAAGTGATTAAAGATACAGAAGATAGTAAAGGAAATTTACAATTTGGTACAGAGGTCATTACTTCTGATGATGGATCACTTGCAGCATTATTAGGTGCTTCTCCAGGAGCTTCAACAGCTGTCGATATCATGCTAGATGTATTAAAACGCTGTTACAAAAATGAATTTGATGCTTGGATTCCAAAAATTAAAGAGATGATCCCATCATACGGACTTAAACTTAATGAGCACGAAGAAGTTTATAACGCAGTAAATAAAGAAGTAAGAAAATATTTAAATGTGAAATAATCGAAAAAACAGGTAGTGTCATTTTTAACACTGCCTGTTTTTTCGATTAAGTTAAAATAGGATATGTGGAAATAGAATTTTAAATGTCGTGCCATTTTCAGAATCACTAGATACACATATTTTACCGTGATGTAAATCAATGATGGACTTAGTAATTGCTAGTCCTAAACCATTACTATTATCACTAGCATTGAGTTTATAAAAACGATCAAATAGATGTGGTATCGCTTGTTTAGAAATAGTTTGTCCTTCATTTGTTACCGCAAAAATAATATGATTATTTTCTTGATTCAAAGTAATATCGATAATGCCATTTATATCTGAATATTTAATAGCATTTTGAATTAGATTCGAAAATGCTTGATGTAAAAGGCGACGATTTCCTTGGAAATATATTTTATGCATATCAGATAATAACATCAATGATTTATCATCAATCGTGTATTGTTCATGTCGAATGATATCAGTAATGAGTGAAGATAATTCTAAATTATCGTCAACAGATAAGTGATTCGCATTATCTAATTCAGATAGTAATAGTAGTTCTTTTATTAAGTTACTAAGACGTGTAATTTCTAAATGAATATCATTGATTAAGCTATGACGTTCATCTTCTGAATGCGCAAATTGTAATTCAGTTAATAGTCTTTCAATATGTGTAAGAGGTGTTTTAATTTCATGTGAAACATTTTGAACAAAATGTTGACGCATGTCATCTAATTGTTTTAATGACTGACGCATGGTATCAAAACGAAACTGTAAAGTTCCAATTTCATCATGACGTGTATGAGAAATGGGTGTTTCAAAATTCCTATTCATTAATTGTTCGGTCGCCATTTTTAACTTTTTAATAGGTTTAATGATTGAGTATGTTGAAGCAATAACAAGTGAAATAGATATCAACAATAAGAAAATAAGTAATACCAATAAAAATATTCTAAACTCGCCGAATGTTTTACCTATATCTGGTCGCATAAATACTGCTATAGGTTCATGGTCTTCATAAAATCTTATGCCCACCGTGTTATCTGTTTCGTTATCAAAGAAACCTGTCACGAATAATTCAAAAGGTTTGTTTTTTATACCGTGATAATCATGACCACGCATAACTTGGTTAATAGATGATGAGGACAGTGTATCTTTTCTAAAAGGTTCACCATAAAATGTTTTTTGTCCTTGTTTATCGACGGTAACGATTTGATAATTCATTTGTCCTAAATGTTGAAAATAAGATTTTACGTATTTTGAAGGAAGTTGATGTTCATAAGTACGAGCTTCTTTTAACGTACGCATAATTTTAGTGTCATTATTTTCTTTGAGATTGAAATGATAATGTATATTTGCAATGAAAAAGCTAACTAATGCACTAAAAATAATCACAGTAATAGTATAAATTGCAATGCGACTATATAGTGTTTTAAACATCTTTATTCACCTTGTATCCCTGGCCTCTTACTGTTTGAATTTCAATAGTTGCCTCTAATTTTTTTAACCGTGTTCTTAAACGCTTAATATGAACGTCTACTGTTCTTTCATCGCCTGTATAATCGAAACCCCAAATTTTTTCAATAATAGACTCTCTTGTGTAAATTTGTCTTGGATGAGTGCATAATAAAAATAGGAGTTGGAATTCTTTAGTAGGAAGATTCATTTTTTTAGATGCTACACTTACCTCCATAAATTCATCATTTAAAATGACATTTCCTATTTCAATCTTATTTTGTGTATTAATTTGATAACGACGCAAAACGGCACGAATTCTAAATAATAATTCTTTAATTTCAAATGGCTTAGTTACATAGTCATCTGTGCCACTGACAAATGCGCGTTCTTTATCACTTAATGCATCTCGTGCTGTTAGCATAATAACTGGTAATTGGTAGTGATCTTTTAATAATTGACATAATTCAAATCCATCCATACCTGTCATCATAATATCTACAACTGCGATATCCACGCGATGATGATTAAGATATTTTAATGCTTGTTCTCCACTCGAATGTGTCACGGTTTTTATATGATCCGCTTCTAAATGTTTAGAAACGTAATGCAAGAGTTTTGGATCATCATCTACAATTAAACATTTTATCATTTACTTTTCGCTCCTTTTCTAATTATTATACGAATCTTTAAAATCTAAGACAATTGTCTTTGTTGTTCATATTCAGTTCATATTTACTCTCTATACTGTTTAATAAAGATAAATAGGGAGGAAAAAGAAATGAATTTAGCTTGGAAAGAAATAAAATTTTATAAGTTTCGATATATATTAATTATGCTAATCATCTTCTTACTAGGGAGTATGGTATTATTTATTAATGGTTTAGCTCAAGGTTTAGCGAGAGAAAATGTGTCATTTTTAAATAATCAAAATGCACAAACATATATTATTGAAAAAATGAAAGAACCTAAAATTGAAACATCACAACTTGATTCAAATCAACAAAATAAGATAGAAGATATTATAAATCAACAAGCAACACATCTTGGACCACAAACATTAAAATTAAAACAACAAGATCAAGATATTCTTACGTTCTCTACTTCTAAAGAAGATCGTCCCTCTTTAAAAGAAGGTCGCTATCCTAATCATTCACATGAAGTTGCAATAAATGATAAATTAACTGGACAAGATGTAAAAAAAGGGGATACGATTAAGTTTAAAGGTCATAAAGAAGATTATAAAGTAAGTGGTATTATTGAAGATACAATGTATTCTCATAGCTCAATGGTTATGATGAATCATTCAGATTTTAAAGCACTTAATAAAAATTATTCTACATTCTATCCAGTTAAAGAATTAAGTAAAAAAGATAAAAATAGAATAAATGATATTTCTAATGTAACAACTGTTAATGAAAAAACATTGACTGATAACATTGCAAGTTACCAAGCAGAACAAATGCCATTGAATTTAATGATAATTAGTTTGTTCGTGATTACAGCAATTGTATTAAGTGCATTCTTTTATGTTATGACCATCCAAAAAATCTCACAAATAGGTATATTAAAAGCAGTAGGAATTAAAACGAGACATTTATTAAGCTCATTAATTATAGAGATTATTTTAACTACTATGGTGGGTGTTATTTTAGCCACAATACTTATTTTAATATTAAGTTTAATTATGCCAGTGACTATGCCATTTTATTTAGGTTACGGTACAATTTTATTAATGATTGTTATTTTTCTTATTGTAGGATGTATCGGTGCCTTACTATCATTTATCAAAGTATTAAAAGTGGATCCAATTGATGCTATTGGAGGTATGGAATAATGACATTAAAACTCGAACATATTAGTAAAACATTTGGAGAAGGTTTAGCGAAGACAAACGTATTAAAGGATATTAATTTAGAAGTTCAACCAGGAGAGTTTATTATTTTAAATGGTGCATCAGGTTCAGGTAAATCGACACTATTAAATATATTAGGTGGGTTGTTGACACCTACTGATGGTAAGATATTATATGAAGGTCATGATTTGTATTCAAATTATAAAAATAGTACAGAATTAAGACTTAATGATATTGGTTTTATTTTTCAAGCATCACACCTTGTTCCTTATCTAACTGTTGAAGAGCAACTCACTGTTATTGCTAAGGAAGCGGGAGTAAATAAAAAAGAAGCTGCTTCAAATGCTAAATATTTATTAACAGAAATTGGTCTCAAAGATCGTTTGAATGCATTTCCACATATGTTATCAGGAGGAGAAAAGCAGCGTGTAGCAATTATGCGTGCCTTTACAAATAATCCTAAAATCATTCTTGCTGATGAACCAACAGCAAGCTTAGATGCAAGTCGTGCTACGAAAGTAGTAGAGATGATTAGGGAACGTATAAAATCTGAACAGATGGTAGGTATTATGATTACACATGACGAGCGATTATTTGACTATGCTGATCGCGTCGTAAAATTAGAAGACGGCAAAATACTTAATTAAAAAGTGAGTAGTATGAATATGGTGGAAAAGTCTGGGTCATATAAGAAAATGATCCAGACTTTTTGTATATTAAAGTAATATCCAAATTGATACTATAAATAGTCCAACTAAATACAAAGTCAAAAGTAATTTATATTGATACATAAGTGCAAGGAAATCGCGTAAAAGCGCTTTATCTAGAAAATGATAAGGCGTTGAACTTCCTAATCCTATTATGTTTATATTTAACTTTTGTGCAAGACGTAAGGCTCTTAAAATATGAAACTGACTCGTCACACATAAAATATTAGGGACATTTTCAAACGATGTATTAATGAAAGATTTAGAATATAAAAAGTTCTCATATGTACTGCTTGATTGTGATTCCATCAATATTGAAGAAGATGACACGCCACATTTCATGAGATAATTCTTCATTGCTAAAGCCTCTGAAATTGGTTCGTCAGGACCTTGACCACCACTTACCAATATGTTGCAATTATGCGACTGTACTTTATAGATTTTTAAAGCTCTATCCAGTCTAGAGGCTAGCATAGGAGTGACTGTTTCAGTGAATATACCTGCGCCAAGTATAAGAATCACATCATATTGTTTATGGGTTTTAGCACGTTCAAATGCAGAAGAAAAAATTAAATATATAATGAAAGCGTAACAAGCACTAAATAAAATTAAAGCAATCCATAAAAACATGCCATTTAAAATAGATAATGGTATTGTACTAAGATATATAAATATACCAATAAATAAGACACCATTTATTAATCTACGAAACATTTTGTTTAAGAAACGGGTTCCTTTTTTTATTTTAAATAGATGAGAATGTTTGACAAGCAAACCGATGGTAGAAATGATAATTAATATAAACAATCCAGTTGGTAGAGTCATGGTCATGATATTAATGAGATTAATGGTGAAACATAATATCACGCTTGTAATAAAAAAAGAAAGGGAGATAAAATGTCTTATATTAAACAAAACACTTAGGATAATAATTAAAACAATAAATAATAAAATGATTGCTAGCATATTTAATAACCTCATATCTATTTATATATTTAAATGTAATGAAAGGGTCACAATTTAGCAACTATTATATTTTTCTATTTGTTTTCAACGTGGAAAATTATTGATATTATTTAACAGAGTATAAAAATTAACTACATAATATATGAAATTATTTAAGTAAGGAGATTTGTAATGAATAGAATCTCAAAAAATCATATTGAATTTATGAAACATTTCATAGACGATACAAATACATTAACGTCTAAACTTTTAAAAGATCAACAAGTAAAATATGGTGTTTCTACTGAGCAATCGAATGTACTACGATTACTTAGTCATCATCAAGCTTTATCTATAACAGAAATTACTGAAAAACAAGGGGTTAATAAAGCGGCAGTAAGTCGTCGTATAAAAAAATTAATAGAAAGTGACTTTGTTGCATTACAGAAGCCTAACGATAAAATAGATCAACGTTTAAAGTATATTGTCTTAACAGAGAAAGGGCGCCAATATACGGAAGAAAATAACGAAATTATAAGTCAAATTGTGAATGATATGGTTAAAGACTTATCTAGTAGTGATATAGAAAAAGCTCTGAGTGTGCTTTATATTATAGATGAACGTGTGAAGCAGTTTAATGCTAAGGTAAAATAAACGTTAATCGGAAGTTATCTCCACAAGAAAAAAGGGTTATAATATTTGTGTGAAAAATATAAATGACATTGCATCTTATGAGAGGAAGTTGATGAGAAAATGAAACAATGTCCTTATTGTGGACAAGAATTAAATAAAAGTGATAAGCAATGTTCTAATTGTGGAAATATGATACCAAAAGAAAAAAATAAAGAAACATCGTCCTCTCAATCAGAACAATCTAATTTAAAATTTAAAAAGTTTATTCCGTGGGTCATTATAGCTTTCATTGTTGTTTTAATTGGTATTGTTTTCATACTATTAAGAAATTTCAATTCCCCCGAAGCTCAAACTAAAATTCTTGTAAACGCGATTGATAACAATGACGCTCAAAAAGTAGCGACATTAATTAGTACTAAAGATGTTCCTGTAGATGATGAAGAAGCAAGTGTTTATATTCAATATATTAAAGATGAAGTTGGAATGATGAAATTTATTCACGATGTCAAATACACAACAGATAAATTAAATAAAAGTAATCATGATTCTGCCTATATACAAACAAAAACAGATAAAAATGTATTAAAAATTAGTAAAAATGGAACGCGTTTTTTAATCTTTAATAATATGAGTTATAGACCACCTATAAAAACGGTTATTGTTAAGCCGAAAATAGATACAAAATATAAATTTAAAGCTGGTGGAAAACGTAGAGTCATTCATGCAAAGGCGAATCAAGCAACTTCTATTGGCAAATACATTCCAGGTGTTTATGCTATCGATGCTGAAAAAGACACGGAATATGGACATTTTACAGGTCAAATGAAATTTGATTTTAGATATGCTAAAGGAAATACTGTGGATGTTAATGAGAACTTTAACGAAGCTGCACTTAAAGTTAAATTAAAGGGTAAAAGTGACTTAGATAAAAACACATTAAAAGTAACTATTAATGATAAAGAAATGAAATATGATGCATCAAAAATATATGGTCCATATCCTCAAAATAAAGACATTAGTGTTTCAGCTACAGGTATGGTTAAAGACAAAACATTTACGTCTACAAGTAAAACAATAAAAGCAAAAGATTTAGGAAACATTAATAGTGCCATACTGGACTTTGATGAAGATAAAATTTCTGATTATGTTTCAAAGAAAACTGAAGAAGAAAGTATACTTAGAGTTACGTTAGAACCATTTTTTAATCAATATGCTTATGCTCTAAATAATGCTATTAATCAACAACATTTTGATATAATAAGTCCATTTCTAAAAAATAAGTCTGATGCATATATAGATATAAAAAATCATTTAAGTGATTCAAAGCATTTTGAGTTCTCACAGTTGTTAAGTGCAACTCAAAGTGGAGATATTATTAAAGCTAAAGTACAACAAATTAATCAACGCGAAGAAATAGAATATGTCACTTATGAAATAGAAGAAAATAAAGATAATGGAATATTACAAATTATAAACATTAAATAGATACTAAGGAGAATATTTAAATGGAACAAAGACATAACCAAGATAAGCATTCCTTGTTATTTATTATTATTCTAGGTATGTTGACTGCTATAGGACCTTTAGCGATTGATATGTTCTTACCCGGTTTACCTGAATTGAAAAATGATTTCAACACTACGACAGCTCATGCTCAATTAACACTATCGTTTTTTATGATTGGTCTTGGAATTGGTAATTTATTTGTAGGACCGATTTCCGATAGTTTGGGGCGTAAAAAACCTTTAATTATCGTTATGACCATTTTTACTCTTGCAAGTCTCGGAATCATATTTGTTCATAACATATGGCTTATGATTATCTTAAGACTTTTACAAGGTATTACTGGGGGAGGCGCGGCAGTTATTTCAAGAGCCATTGCAAGTGATTTATATAAAGGTAATGAATTAACTAAATTCCTATCTTTATTAATGCTAGTTAATGGTGTTGCTCCAGTTATTGCGCCTGCGCTTGGAGGTATCATTTTAAGTGTAGCAGTTTGGAGAGTCATATTTGTTATATTAACTATCTTCGGTATATTAATGGTAATGGGGAGTCTAACAAAAATACCAGAATCGTTAAGTTTAGAGTATAGAGATAGCAGTGGTATCAAAGTGATATTTCAGAATTTTAAAAGCTTATTAGGTACACCACGATTTGTGCTACCCATGCTCATACAAGGTGTTTCATTTATTTTATTATTTAGTTATATTTCTGCTTCACCGTTTTTAGTTCAAAAAATTTATGGTGTCTCTCCACTGCATTTTAGTTGGATGTTTGCTGGAATAGGAATAACATTAATCGTCTCTAGTCAATTAACAGGAAAATTAGTAGATTATATTCATACGCAAACACTTTTAAGGTTATTGACATGTATCCAAATTATTGGTGTATGTATTGTTTCGTTAACGCTCATCCAACATGGATCATTCATTTTTTTAGTGATTGGTTTTATAACATTAGTAGCTCCAGTTACAGGTGTAGCTACTTTAGGGTTTTCTATTGCGATGGAGGAAAGTACCACTGGTAATGGTAGTGCTTCAAGTTTATTAGGACTTGTACAATTTTTATTTGGAGGTATTGTTACACCTTTGGTAAATGTAAAAGGAGAATATAACAGTATGCCTTATCTAACAATCATTATTAGTGCAATTGTAATCCTTGTTATTTTACACCTTATTAATTTTAAAGTGTTTAAAACAAAAAGATAAATAAAAAGGAGCAAAACAGAGTTTAATTTGATTCTGTCTTGCTCCCTTCTTTATTATCTCTGTAACTTAATTGTATTGGATAATAAAGAATTTGCTACTTCTTTAGGACTTTCTTGGCAACCGCTTCTTAGCCAATAAAGAATTACTCCAATTTGACCGCTAATGGTATAAGAAATAAAAAGTCCTCTATTTTGAATTAAGGTTTCATTTTCAACTAAAATCTTATCGTAATATTTCTTTGTAATATCTAAGTAGTCCATAACTAAACTTCTATTTGGATTTGAGATAAAAATAGCGTGAAAAAAAGATTTCTTTCTATATATATATTTAAGAATAATATGAAAGAACTTAAATACTTTTTCAGGCTCTTTTTTTATATTGTGAAAATTATTAGAAAGTGTTTTTAATAATTTTTCATACTTATTTAGATGGTAACTTTGGATTGTAGACAATAAGTCATATTTATCCTGAAAATTATCATAAAATGTTGAACGATTAATTTTACTTTGTGCACATATCATTTTAATTGAAATTTGTTCGAAGGGATAATCTTCTAGCAAATCGATCATACTTATTATAATTTTATATTTCGCTTTTAATTTCATGCATGTCACCTAAATTTAAAAAATAACCGACAATTTTTTAAGTTTTGTTGGTGTTTTTTTTACTGATATGTCTTTATAATATATAAAGTGATTTTTAAAAGCAAATAGGAGGAAAGTTCAATGAAGAAAATGGTGTTAATCAATATCATTACTATCGTTGCTTTAGTTATTATCGGAGTAGTTGGATTTTATTTCTATCATAATGCAACTAGCTATGTAACAACTGATAACGCTAAAGTTGACGGTAATCAAATTAAAATTGCGAGTCCAGCATCTGGACAAATTAAATCTTTTGACGCAAAACAAGGCGATCAATTGAAAAAAGGTGACACAGTCGCAGAAGTAACTGCTCAAGGTCAAGATGGTCAAACTCAAGATCAAAAAATTAAAATGCCACAAGATGGTACAATTGCTAAAACTGATGGAATGGAAGGTTCTATCGCTCAAGCAGGTTCACCAATTGCTTATGCATATAATTTAGATGATTTATACATTACAGCTAATATCGATGAAAATGATTTAAGTAGCATTGATAAAGGCGATAAAGTTGATGTAACAATCGACGGTCAAGATTCTAAAATCGATGGTAAAATTAAAGAAATCGGAAAAGCAACTGCAAATAGTTTCTCATTAATGCCATCATCAAACAGTGACGGTAACTATACTAAAGTTTCACAAGTGATTCCTGTGAAAATTTCTTTAGATTCACAACCATCTAAAAATGTTGTTCCTGGAATGAACGCTGAAGTTAAAATCCATAAAGACTAAGGAGGTCATAAAATGACAGTGACCTTCATTATTGGATATATCGTTGCAGCGGTCATTTTAGTTGGTTTAATTAATTTATTCGTGTTGAAATCACGTCATAAATCTAAATTAAATCAATCAAAGGGACAACAAGTAAATGAAGAATCTAAGAGTCAAAATAATCCATCTAAATTTAAAATGAGTGACTTAGAACAAAATAACGATGCAAAGAATGCATCCTCTTCTCAAATCAGTGAAGAGAAAAAACGTTACTTTAATAATGATCAATCTCATTATAAGGAAGATAACGATATCAATAATGATAAAAGAAAAAATCATTTTGAAGAAGAACAAGAGCAACAAGATTCATCTTCAGAACAAATTCATCCTGAGCAAAAACAAACGTCACATTCCTTACACTACTCAGATGATGAACAACGCAATACGCATTCTGAAGATACAGTAAATCATAATGATAGAGATGTTAATAATCAACATCTTTCCAAAGATTCTATTTATGAACCTATTAATCCTGATTCACAAGAAGGACGTGTGAACGAACGTATAAAAAATCAAAACCAAGATTTTGTTTTCGGTAAAGGGATTACAAGAGGTAAAATTTTAGCTGCTATGTTGTTTGGTATGTTTATCGCAATTTTAAACCAAACATTACTTAATGTAGCTTTACCTAGAATTAATACAGAATTCAATATTTCTGCTTCAACTGGTCAATGGTTGATGACAGGATTCATGTTAGTAAACGGTATTTTAATACCAATAAGTGCGTTCTTATTTAATAAATATTCATATCGTAAGCTATTTTTAATAGCGCTTGTATTATTTACAATTGGCTCATTAGTTTGTGGTATTTCAACTAACTTCCCAATTATGATGGGAGGACGTGTTTTACAAGCGATTGGCGCAGGTATATTAATGCCATTAGGATCTAATGTAATTGTTACCATTTTCCCACCTGAAAAACGTGGTGTGGCAATGGGAACAATGGGTATCGCAATGATTCTTGCTCCAGCGATTGGGCCAACATTATCTGGTTACATCGTCCAAAATTATCATTGGAATGTTATGTTTTATATGATGTTTATCTTAGGACTACTTGCTTTCTTATTTGGATTAGCATGGTTCAAAATTTATCAAAAAACAATCAATCCTAAAGCAGATTATCGTGGTATCGTATATAGTACAATTGGATTTGGTGCTTTATTATATGGCTTTAGTGAAGCTGGTAATAAAGGATGGGGTTCAACTGAAATCATTATAATGTTTATCATTGGTGTTGTGTTCATCATCTTATTTGTTATTCGTGAATTAACAATGAAAGCACCAATGCTTAATTTAGAAGTGCTAAAATCACCAACATACACACTTACTACTGTTATAAACATGGTAGTAATGATGAGTTTATTCGGAGGTATGATTTTATTACCATTATATCTTCAAAATTTACGTGGTTTCTCAGCATTAGATTCTGGTTTACTATTATTACCAGGATCATTATTAATGGGGGTATTAGGACCTGTTGCTGGTAAATTACTTGATACAATTGGTCTTAAACCACTTGCTTTATTCGGTATTGCAGTGATGACTTACGGAACGTATGAATTAACAAAACTGAATATGGATACTTCTTATCTTCATATTATGAGTATTTATGTAATACGTTCAATAGGTATGGCGTTTGTTATGATGCCGTTAATAACTGCAGCTATCAATGCCTTACCACCTCGCTTAATTTCTCATGGTAATGCGTTCTTAAATACGATGAGACAATTAGCTGGTTCAATTGGTACTGCGATTCTCGTTACTGTAATGACAACTCAATCTACAAATCATCTGAATGCATTTGCAACTGAATTAGATAAAACTAATCCAGTCATTCAAGATCATGTACGTGAAATGGCCGCACAATATGGGGGTCAACAAGGTGCATTACAAGTTATCTTGACTTATGTAAATAAATTAGCCTCAATCGAAGGGATCAATGATGCGTTTTGGATTGCTACAGCATTAAGTGTCTTAGCATTCGTTTTAAGTTTATTCTTAAAAGGAAAAAAAGGTGCTGAAGCTGAACATAACAGATTGATGAGTAAAGAAAGTAATAAATTTTAATAAATAAAAAAGGTATTGGACATATAAAACGTTCAATACCTTTTTATTTTATTAAATATAGAATGAGATGACATGTCTATTTGATTCTAGGATGACGATTTCTAAAGAAAAAGCTTATAAATAATAATGCTAAACTACTTGAAAGTAAGATCAATGCATTGTGAATAGCATCTGCTTCAGTAATAATTTGATTTGGTGCTAAATCTAAGAAAAAATGATGCAAGTTCTGAGATACTTGGTTTCCTACCATTTGAATTGTATAACTAAAGGAAAAAGCAATCATTAACACAACAGCGATAACGATGAAATTAATCACTTTTAAAATCGTTCTATTAAATACAATGGTTAAAATTGAAATAATCATGCTAAGAATACATAAAACGAAAAATATATTAAAGGCTAGAATAAATTTATCTATGATACCTTGTAAGTTAGCGACTTCACTAATATTAATATTGAGCGGTCCAATCTGAGTAGTTGTATTTTGAAAGTTTTTAATCTCAGAGAAATCAATCGCTTGATTTGCAAGAACAAAATTTAGAATAGGCTGTTTATACATGCTATAACAAGTAATCCCTACAAGTATAAGAATGATGATATGTATAATTAAACTTATCCACGAATTTTTCTTTTTACCATAATAAGCTTGTTGGTTAACACGGACATATGGGGGGCGATTTGTTTGATATCTATTAGGATTTTGATTTTGCATTATTATTACTCCTTTGCCGTCATTCATTTGTTTTCTATAGTTGACTCATTTATACTGAATTTAATATGCAATAGGCAATTATATGAACTAGATTGCTCATTTTTAATCATATAAATAGTATTATATCGTTTTTTTAAGCTTTCTGTAATAAAGTTTGATTAATTTTATAAATTTATAAGGTAGGTAAAAATTTTATGAAAACACGCATGGTAAATAGAATTGTTAATAAATATTTACTACATAATCGCTCAATTCAGTTTAAGAGTGAAGACGAGTTTAACTCGTTTATGGAGCGTAGAAAAGATATTAATAGAGCGAAACATAAGCAACCTCCAACTTTAAATGTGAAAGCAAATCTTGATAAATTATCTTTAGGAGATATGCAAGTGTTTAGATTTAATTTTCGTCACGAAACTAAAAAGAAAATTTTGTATATTCATGGTGGGTATAACACGTTACAACCTTCTCCATTCCATTGGAGATTAATGGATAAACTTGCACTCAACACTTTATATGAGGTCGTTTTACCGATATATCCTAAAGCACCAGAGTTTCATCTTAAAGATACATTTAAAGCAATTAATAATGTATATGAATCGTTATTAAGTGAAGTTAATAATGAAAACATTGTTATTATGGGTGATGGAACTGGTGGAGCACTTGCACTTAGTTATGTACAACAATTAGTAGAAAATGACAAACCTTTACCATACAAAATATGTTTAATTTCTCCGATGCTTGATGCAACAATGACAAATCCTCAAATTACTGAATATTTGGTTGAAAAAGATCGCTTTGTTAATATTCAAGGGCTTCAAAACATAATGAATGTGTGGAGTGATAAAGAACCATTATCAAATCCTTTAATTTCGCCGATATATGGAATAAAACAAGGATTGCCACCAATTATAATGTTTGGTGGTGGTAAGGAAATTTATTATCCAGATATGCAACGTTTGGCATATGAATTGGAAACGCATCATCAATCTATACAATTTTTTGAGTATCCAAAAATGTTTCATGACTTTGCGTTATTCCCAATTCATGAATCTCATAAGGTGATTAAACAAATTAATAAGGCAATTCATGAATAATGATAAGGATTAAAGTAGAATCGAGTTAGATTTTACTTTAGTCCTATATTTTTATATTGAATATTTATTGACTTGCGATAATAATTCACTAATTATATCATGTTGGCCTTTACAATGATAATAAGTATCGAGAGATTGTGCCAATCTTAAGTTTTCTTTGGGTTCATAAGTTGTAGTATGTAACTCTATTACATTTAAAAGTTGTTTTTCAACGTCTTGCGAATATCTTTTTAGATTAGCTATTAAATCATTTTCATCCGTAGTCGTTTTAATTTCTCTATCTAATGCTTCTATCGCTTGTTTTTGTCCTTGGTAAAAACTAATATTAAATGTTCGTTGAATGAGCTCTCGACTAGGTCCATTCATAAATAGTGAACGGTTTTCATTTAATTCAATTAAATGTATTTTAAGTGTATCACTAAGGTCAAATAGTGTGTTTTCTAAGATTTCAGAAATAGTGTCTGTCATTATGCCTCTCCTTTCTTTGGAATGCCAATTTGATGTCCTAATGATTTAGGCCAGCGCTTATCATATTGAGAATCATAGTATATTTGGATATTAGATTTATAGTGTGCGGGGAAAGAAGCAGGTCGGCGTGTTGAACGATTAATACCCATCATCATTATTTCGCTTGTTGCAGCTAAAGTTTCATCATTTTTAAATAATTCTAAAAAGAAGTGAACACGTTTTTCATCATAATTATAAATACGAACACGAACTGAAAATGATTCTTCGAAGTGTAATTCCTTTAAATAGGTTGTATGTTCTTCGACTGTAAATGTTGTATAATTAAGCGCTTCTCTTTCTTTCAATGATAAACCATTATAATGATTAAATTCACTAATAACTTCACTGAAAACTGAATTATATTCTGCATCGTGCATATGTTGGTTAAAATCAACTTGAGAAGATACTACACTTTTATGAATAATAAATGGATAGTTCATAATATTTTATCCCTTCTTTAAAATTTTATAAAAATACTTTACTAACATAAAATAACACATACACAATATTTAATTCATGGTAGAATGATAACCGTATGGTTAAATAGGAGGAAACAGAAAGATGACCATGATAATTCGATATCAAACTAAGGACGAACCACTAACTCAAGTTGAACAAATCAGTGATGTACCTAATAATGCTACTATTGTGTGGTTGGATTTTGAAGATGCAACATCCAAAGAAAATGATTTTTTGATTGAAAACTATAATTTTAACTATTTAGAATTAGAAGATGCCATTAAAGGGGTACCACGAGTTAAATATAAATCTTATGATGATTACCAATACATGGTATTTCATAGTATGCATAAAGATAATTTTACTCCTATAGCATTGAACGTATTTCTAGACGGAAAAACATTAATTACTTATCATCAACATCATTTTGAATCATTAATGGAAGTTGTCAAGATGAATGCGCGTAAACATGATCCAGATTTAGATTGTGCTGATATCGTTATACATATCCTTGATATGATGGTAGATAAATATTTTGATTTTGTTTATACCATTGAAGATGAGGTATACAACTTTGAAGATGCACATGTAGATGATACACATAGTAAAAAAGTAATGGATAATGTCTTTCAATTACGTTCTAATCTTATAAAAATAAAACGTGTATTATTCCCAATGCAGGAACTTGTGAATACAATTAAGACTGAAGGTAACTTAATTGTAGATTATAAACATTCAATGTATATTCAACATATTGATGATCATATTATTAAACAAAATAATATTATTAGAACCTCTCAAGAAATGACAAATGAAATTCGAGAAAATTTTGAATCTTATTCTTCTTTTAGAATGAATAGTATTATGCAAGTATTGACACTCGTGTCAGTTATATTTTCTCCTTTAACATTTATAGTAGGCGTATATGGAATGAACTTTGAATATATGCCAGAGTTAAAATGGCATTATGGTTATTTTATTTGTTTAACTATAATGTTACTCATTTCAATTGCATTAATTCTCTTCTTTAAAAAGAAAAAGTGGTTTTAATATAGAACATAGTTTAAGGAAAGTAGGTTGTTACATGAGTGATATCCAAAGAGAGCAAAGAAAAAATGAACATGTAGAAATTGCAATGGCACAACAAGATGTCCCTCAATCAGATTTTGACCGTATGAGGTTTGTACATCATTCAATTCCAAATATCAATGTGAATCAAGTGGATTTAACGAGTCATACTTCAAATTTTGATATGACATTTCCCTTGTACATTAATGCAATGACAGGTGGAAGTGATTGGACTAAGACAATTAATGAAAAGTTAGCAGTCGTTGCTAGAGAAACAGGCTTAGCTATGGCTGTAGGATCTACACATGCAGCTTTAAGAAATCCTAAGATGGCTGAATCATTTAGTATTGTACGTAAAACAAACCCTGAGGGCATTATATTTAGTAATGTAGGTGCAGATGTACCAGTAGATAAAGCTGTTAAAGCAGTTGAATTATTAGACGCACAAGCTTTACAAGTACATGTGAACGCACCACAAGAATTAGTGATGCCAGAAGGGAATAGAGAGTTTTCGACATGGTTAGAAAATGTGGAAGCAATTGTTCAACGCGTGAGTGTACCTGTTATCATTAAAGAAGTAGGATTTGGCATGAGTAAAGAATTACTACAATCTTTAGTAAATATAGGCGTGACGTATGTAGATGTGAGTGGAAAGGGTGGCACTAATTTTGTCACGATAGAAAATGAGCGTCGTTCAAATAAAGACATGGATTACCTTTCAAATTGGGGCCAATCGACTGTAGAATCACTACTTGAAAGTATAAGTTATCAAGATAAACTAAATGTATTTGCAAGTGGTGGATTACGCACACCTTTAGATGCAATTAAAAGTTTAGCTTTAGGTGCAAAAGCTGTTGGCATGTCACGTCCATTTTTAAATCAAGTTGAACATGCTGGTATTACTAGTACCATTGAATATGTAGAATCATTTATAGACCATATGAAATCTATTATGACAATGTTAGATGCTAAAGATATTAATGATTTAAAACAAAGTAAAATTGTGTTTGATAGTAAGTTAATGTCTTGGATAGAACAAAGACATTTAAAAGTTGAACGTGGATAATATTAATCGCTTTTGAAGAAGGATGACCTTTTCAAAAGCGATTTTTTTATTGAATGAGGTGTTACTTCCATGTTTCTTCTGGTAATAGACAATCAGATTTTCTCATTCTAGAGACATATGGATTTCCTTTAACAGTATATCTTAAGTGTTTTTCTGTCCATTCACCTTTATTTGGGATACCTATACGTGCACTTTCTTCAATCTCTCTAGGAAATTTTCTATTCTTTACATCAATAGATAAACGACATTGATTAATTGTTGAACCATCTATTGCTCTAGGAATATTAAATGCTTTAGTCCACTTTCCTGGCCCATTTGTAAGTTCGAAACCAGATTTATTTCGGTTGATTTTCATAGTTTCGATACCATCTTCAGGTTCAACTGCACGTATTAAGACACCTTCTGGGATACCTTCTTCACGTGTTACTAAATTAATAAGCAAATGCGTATGCATAACATGGCCATATATGGTTCCACCACGTTGATATAAAGAAGTGACTTTAGGCGTTTGTTTCCCACCAAATCCATGTGCTGCTTTATCTTTAAAACCTAAATAAGCTTCTGTTTCGACAATATAGCCACTATAAGTTTGTGTTTGATCTTGATAACTAATTTTAACGCCTAATAAAGATTTAGCCGTTTCAATTGTTGGTTTATTTACAAAGTCCAATATAAATACCTCTTTCTTTAAATGAATCATTTGGATGCTTGTCTAAATTTTTTAATAATTTTATTATAGTGGAAAATGTTAGAGTTAGAAAATATTAAATGCATTGATAGAGAATGAAAAAACATTTAATAGATAGCGTTTACATTTTTAAATTTATATAAAACCTATGGAATATTAATTAAAAAAGTGTAACAATATGTATTGATGATAAAGTCAAAGTTTAAAAGTAATAGATGAAATTTAAAGCAGTTTGCTACAATGAAACTAACTTTTCAAAAGTTGGTGAATAAAGAAATGATATATTCAATATTTATTTTTGTATTATCAGGTCTCTGTGAAATTGGTGGAGGCTATCTAATTTGGTTGTGGTTAAGGGAAGGACAATCAAGTTGGTTAGGGTGGATTGGTGGACTAGTGCTTGTCTTATATGGTGTGATTGCTACATTTCAAGTGTTTCCAACCTTTGGACGTGTCTATGCGGCATATGGCGGAGTGTTTATTATAATGAGTATCATATGGTCATTTGTATTTGATAAACAAATTCCAGATAAGTATGATGTCTTAGGTGCTGTTGTATGCATTATTGGCGTATTAATAATGATTTTACCAAATAGAGCCTGATCAAGCGTGTTGAGAGGGAGACGTAAGTAATGATAGTTGAAGTAGAGAAACAAAATCATGGTATAGATTTAATTAAAATAGATAATGACGATACGTATATTGTATTTACAAACTATGGAGCACGAATTGTGTGTTGGAAATATCATGATAATAATATTGTGTTAGGTAATAAAGTAGAAGCGGATGAATTTTACCCTGAAAATCCATATAAATTTGGAGCTACTATTGGACGATATGCAGGACGTATTGAAAATGCTTCTTTTAATTTGAACAATAAATATTATCAATTGGAAGAAAATGAAATGACTAATCAACTTCACGGCGGTAGTAATGGTTTAGACAGACGGTTGTTTGATTATGAAATACAAAATAATATAACAAATATTAAAGTTATATTTAAACTTCAGATACAATCAAAAGAGGATGGTTATCCTGGAGATATGATGATTAAGGTTATACATACATATGATGTTGAACATCGCTGGACGATTGAATATGAAGCAACATCAAATGAAGATACATTATTCAATCCTACAAATCATGTGTACTTTAATCTAAATAGAGATAATAATGTCATTGATAATCACTCTATAATAAGTGAACAATTAAAAATGTATCCTATTGATCAGAACCATCTTATTTCCAGTCAACAGCCTATTGATTTATTAGAACGATTTAATCATCGACCTATTCAATTTCAAGATATTTTTAATTCTGAAGATAAACAAATTAAAGAACAAATATATTTTAATAAAGGTCTCGATCACCCATTTGATATTGGTCATCATCGTCTTATCGTTGAAAATAACGAGTTTGCGTTAGATGTAGAAACAACAATGACTAATATAGTAATTTTTACTTTTAATGATACATCAGAATGGAAGAGTGATTTTAATATTTATAAACCTCATTCAGGTGTAGCGCTAGAAACACAATACTTACCTAATGATATTAATAATGAAGGCAATAAAGCTAAGTCAATTCTAAAAGCTAATGTTCCATTTTATGCGAAGACAATATATCATATTTCAGAAAAATAACTTTATTTTTATTCAGAAACATACCACTATGACATTAAGTGATAGTGGTATGTTTCTATTTATTCATTGCTTTTTCTTTTAATAATTTCAATTTTTCAATACGTTTAGGAGATAAGTAAGGATTATTAATAGCTTTATTTAAACGATCTATATTTTCACGGTCATTATAATAAATATCATTCAAATTTTGAACAGATAAGCGTGTAGGAGATTCAGCAGTTTTAAGGAGTAATAAATGATCTTGTTGCTGCACATAACCTTCTTTTAAAACACGCATATAAAATCCTGTTTTACCTGAGGAAGACATCCGCTTAACTAAATGTTTAATACCATACTTTCTTTGAATCTTCCAGCAAGGTTCACGTATTTCAGAAACTTCTACAATTGCCTCTCCTAATTGATATTGATTTCCAAAATACACATCATTTTCATCAAGGTCAACGAGAGTTAAATTTTCACCAAACATTGCATAATCAGGTAGTATATTAATATCATCTTTATACATTGCATAATTTTTCTTACTAAAACAACAAACAGCTTTGTGTGGACCACCATGGTCCTTATAAGCTTGTTCATCCTCACTGAACCCTGTATAAGATAACCACATTTTTCCAGAAAACATTGTTTTATTTAAAGCAGAATGCATTGGACGTTTTTGATCATAGTTTAAAGTTTCAATTTTACCAGTTGAAATAGCATATACGGGAATCATGTTATGGTCTCCTTTTTTATCATATCTGTTATTTTACTATATTTTTAAAAAGTATAAAAATATCTTTTGATAAATTAAATGAATGTAAAATAGACCTAGGTATTTTAAAAAGGCTAGTGTAAAATAATAAATGAGTATATGAAAAGGAGTTATAGTACCGATGAAGGATGCGAAAGAACTCAAATTAATGACGACAGATGATGCAGTAGCTCAAATCCAAGATAATATGATTCTTGGAATTGGAACAGGAAGTACAATTGAACTATTGATTCCTAAGATTGCAGAGCGTATTCAACAAGATAATTTAAATGTTACAGGTGTATGTACATCTAATAAAAGTGAATTTCTTGCTAAACAATATAATATTAATGTGGTTGATATTAATGATATTACTTATATAGATTTAGCTATTGATGGTGCAGATGAAATTGATTCAGATTTAAACCTTATTAAGGGAGGCGGTGGTGCCTTATTCAGAGAGAAAGTCATTGATGAAATGGCAAGAAAATTTATCGTTTTAGCAGACGAAAGTAAAATGGTAAATTACTTAGGTGAAACCTTCAAATTACCTATTGAAGTTGATAAATTTAACTGGTTACTTGTATCTAAAAAAATTGAAGCATATCATGATATCTCAGTCGAACGAAGAATGAATGAGGATATACCATTTATTACCGATAATGGAAATTATATTTTAGACTGTGAATTAAAAAGTAAGATAGATCCTTATCAATTACATGAATTTTTAATTCATCTCACAGGTGTGCTAGAAACAGGTTATTTTTTAGATATGACAACACAAGCGATTATTGGCACTCAAGAAGGAATTAAAGTAATTAATAAGAAGTAAAAAAGAGAGGAACATGTTTAAGTTCCTCTCCTTTTATTTATTAGATTTATGGATGTCATTGATTTCTTCTTTTACATTATCCACTACAGATGAGCGTCTATCTTCTGTATATTTAGAAGATGATTTTAAATGATGATCATCGTCTTGGACTTCAGATTCATTAGTCTGTGTATGAGTCACATTATTTTCTTGTAACGATTGATGTGACGTTTCTTTTTTATCCAATTCACTATTAGATGTCTTATTTGAATCATCTGTGTCATCATTTACATGGTCTAAATAATTATTAGGTTCTACTTCATCTAATGATTGGTTTGTTGTTTTATATAAGATAAAGCGAATGACTAAACTTAAAAGAATGAAAATAATACCAACAATTGTAGTACTTAAAGCAATGACTTTCATAGAGAATAAGTCGCCAGTTTCTTCGCTAAATAAGAATACTTGAGCAAATGTCATTGCAGCATGGAATAGCATTGCAATATAAATCGTACGACCTTTAGTTGCTCTAATTAATTCACCGACAATCATTGAAAACATAAATGTATATAAGAAGTGATAACCTGCATATTGCATTCCATATGTTGTGTTAATAGTCCAAATAGAATACATTAAACCTACAATGATTGAAGCAAAAAATGTATTGACTTTACTTTCAACAATATTTTGTAAATATGAACGGAATCCAAATTCAGCAAAGAAAGCCATGAAAATATGACCAACAATAATTGTAAATACAGATACTGATAAATCATTGGCTTGTAATAAAATAAAACTATCAGCAAATCTATTGAAACTCATCATTCCAATAATAAAAATAATGAGTGGCAAAATTAATGCAAGTATTATACGTTCAATAACTCTAATATCAATAGAGAAATTCAAACCAGCTAGTTGAGTACGCTTATTTTTAAATGCAATAATACAAATTATTGCAGCAATAAAAGGCGCTAAATTATTAATACTAAACACAAAACGTTTAATACCAATAGATGCTTGAAAGTCTCGCAGGATTAAAGACAATGCCATTGTAACAACAAAAAATACAAAAATTGTTAAAGCCCATTGAAATCCTGAAATACGTTTCGTCTTCATGTATGTAACCTCCATTAGGGTAACCATATATATTCTTTCCTTAATATTATACATATTACAAGGGGATAAATAAATTGTCCATTTTAAATATCATTAAAATGTAATAGTATTGAATTATTTTTAAATTTTTGAAACTAATATTTAATGTCTGAATCATAAATTAAAGAGTGAATAATTTAATAAAAATGGGTATTGATTGTATAAAATATGTTATATGATTAAGGTAACCTTAAATAATTAGGAGGCGTCTAATATTATGTACAGTAAAAGCAATCCAAAATTATGGAAAGGAAGAGTAGATAGTCAAAATGATCCTAAGCAGTTTAAGCATTTTCAGACCGTCACATTTGCTAATTTAGAAAATATAGAAAATCAATTTGATAAAGTTGGTGTAGGTTTGTTAGGCTATGCCGTTGATAAAGGGATTGAACTGAATGAAGGAAGAATTGGTACTAAAAAAGGACCAGACGAAATAAAAAAAGCTTTTGCCCAATTACCGGATTTAAGTGAATGTGAATCTCTTGTTGATTATGGAAATGTAGAATATACAAAAGGTTCTCTAAGTGAAGTTCAAGAAGAAATGGGGCGTTTGGCTGCTCGAGTTATTCAACAGCATCACCAATCTTTTTTTATTGGTGGAGGACATGATATCGCATACGCACAATATCTAGCAACGAGACACATTTATCCTGATGCTTCTATTGGCATTATTAATATCGATTCACATTTCGAGACGCGTGCTGATGTACAATCTAATTCTGGTACAATGTTCAGACAAATTTTAGAAAAAGATGATAATATTGATTACTTAGTTTTAGGTTTATCTCAAGGTAGAAATACACGTTCTTTATATGAATATGCTGAAGAAAAAGGAATTATCTATGTATATGCAGATGAAATTTTAAATGATTTGTCTCCAACCATTAAAGATAAAATCGAACGTTTTATTCATCAGCATGAAACGATTATGTTTACAATTAGTATGGACGCCATCGATAGTGCATTTGCGCCTGGAGTAAGTGAACCTACTGTACTCGGATTGAATCCTCATTCTGTATTTGATATAGGTAAACGCGTCATATTAAGTGAAAAAACGTCTTCTATTAGTATTGCTGAAGTTAATCCAAATTATGATATTGATCATCGTACTGCTCAACTTGCAGCGAATTTTATTCACCATTTTATAGAGTAGTTATTTTAAAAATCGAAGTGAACTTTTAGATAAGAGTAGTCCACCATTCTAAGTAATGGGTATCTACTCTTATTTAGTTATAAGAAAAGTTTGACAATTATGATACTATAGACTATACAACATTTTATTGGACTTAGAGAAAGGGAAGTGACATTGATGACAAGTTTTAACGACGTTGTAAAATGGAGACGCATGTTTCATCAATATCCTGAGTTATCAAAATACGAATATAAAACGACGCAACGTATAAAAGATATATTAACTTCATACAATATTAAAATGATTGACATTCCAATGGAAACGGGTCTAGTAGCAGAAATAGGACAAGGAGAAAAGTGTATCGCTGTTCGTACTGATATTGATGCGTTACCTATTCAGGAGCAAGTTAGTCAAGACTTTACTTCTACTAATGATGGAGTGATGCATGCTTGTGGACATGATATTCACATGGCTAGTATCTTAGCTATTGCTACCAAGTTAAAAGAAGAAGAAGAACAATTAAATGGAAGAGTAAGGTTTTTATTTCAGCCAGCCGAAGAACTTGGATATGGAGCTAAAGTCATGGCTAAAACCAATGCACTAGATGATGTACAAGCGATTATTGGATTTCACAATTCTCCAACATTAGATATTGGAGAATTTGCAATTAAATCAGGTCCTATTACGTCTGCTGTAGATCGTTTTGAATTTAAAATTCATGGCAAAGGAGCTCATGCTGCCAAGCCAGAGCAAGGCAATGACCCTGTAATGGCGTTAGGGCAATTAATTACAAGTTTGCAAACAATTATTAGTCGTAATTTATCTGCCTTTGATAGTGCTGTCATTACAATAGGAGAAGTGTCTTCAGGTAATACTTGGAATGTTATTGCAGATAATGCTTATGTTCAAGGCACGGTACGTTCATTCAAACCTGAAGTACAAGATTATATTGAACAACGTATGCATGATATTGCTAAAGGATTAGAACAATTATTTAATATAGAGATTGAATTAATTTATACACGTTTACCAGGCGCAGTTATTAATGACGTAGAGCTTACAAAACATGCTAAAGAAGCGGCAAAAAAAGTAGGATACACAGTAATTGATTTAGAACATCCATATACAATTGGAGAAGATTTTTCTGGTTTATTAGAGCATCATCCAGGTGTGTTTGCATTTATTGGATCGAATAGCGAATATGATTTACATCATCCAAAATACAATCCAGATGAACGTATTTTAGAAAAAACACCTGATTATTTTATAGAACTGATTTATCAATTATTAGCATAATATTTATTAGAAAATTTTAGAATTATGATTTAATTACTACTTAACGTGGTAAACCAATGTTGAGTAATTAAATAGGAGATGATTTTAATGGGTGCACAAGATCCAAGAACTAAATTTAAAGATTCTGATTATAAAAAACAAGAACAAGAAACACCAGGTTATCAATATAAAATGTCACCTAAACCAGATTGTGGTGAAGAATCATATGAAGGTCATGGTCGTTTACAAGATTATAAAATGTTGGTAACTGGTGGCGATTCAGGTATTGGACGTGCAGCAGCAATTGCTTATGCTAAAGAAGGCGCTGATGTAGTTCTTAACTACTTACCAAGTGAAGAACAAGATGCACAAGAAGTTAAAGAAGTCATCGAAAAAACTGGAAGAAAAGCAGTACTTATCCCTGGAGATGTGAGAAATGAGCAGTTTAACTATGATTTAGTAGAACAAGCTTATAATGAATTAGGTGGCTTAGACAACATTACTCTTGTTGCGGGTCATCAACAGTATCATGATGATATTCATGGATTTACAACTGAACAATTTGCTGAAACATTTGAAACAAATGTGTATCCAATTTTTTGGACTGCTCAAGCAGCAACTAAATATTTAAAACCAGGTGCTTCAATTACAACGACATCTTCAGTACAAGGGTATAAACCAGCTGCAATTTTACATGATTATGCCGCTTCTAAAGCAGCAATTATTTCATTAACAAAAAGTCTTTCTGAAGAATTTGGAGATAAAGGTATTAGAGTGAATAGTGTAGCGCCAGGACCATTTTGGTCACCTTTACAAATCAGTGGTGGACAACCTCAATCAGCAATACCAGAATTTGGCCAAGCTACTCCACTAGGCCGTGCAGGTCAACCTGTTGAATGTGTGGGACCATATGTGTTATTTGCTTCAGAAGATGGTAGTTATTTAACTGGTCAAGTTCATAGCGTTACTGGTGGTATTCAAATCGACTAATTTAGTTAAACGTTAAGTATACTGGCGAGAGATTTTTAGAAATCTCTCGCTTTTTATTTTATAAAGGAGAATTAAAAATGAAAGGGATTAATCCAAATCAATTATCAGATATTCAAAATTATAAATTATTAAGTGGTTCAGTTATACCTAGACCTATTGCGTTTGTAACATCGGAAGATGAAAAAGGTAATTTAAACGGTGCACCATTTAGCTTTTTCAATGTAGTGAATAATAAGCCACCTATGATAGCAATTGCAGCACAAAGAAGTAATGGTAAGCGTAAAGATACTGCTATAAATATTGAAAAAACAAAAGAATTTGTTGTGCATATTACAGATGAATTCAATATTGAAGATATCAATGAGACGGCTGCACCTTTAAAATACGAAGACAATGAATTAGAACGCACATCATTGACTCTTATCAGTTCATCTATTATACAGACGCCTGCTGTGAAAGAAGCTAATATTCGTTTTGAATGTAAATTAGATCAAATGATTCAATTAGGTACTAAAAATGATGGTGCGGATTTAATTATAGGAGAAGTTGTTATGTATCATATAAATGAAGATGTCTATTTTGAGGATAGTAAAATTGATTTTAATCAGCTTAAACCCGTAGCACGTTTAGCGGGAAATAATTATTCTAAACTCGGAGACACATTTACAATTAAACGTCCAGAATCATAATAATATGAATTTTACATGTAATTGTATTGACGATGATATATGAATCTTGTACCTTTAAATATAAATTCAATTAGTATTAAGGAAAGTAGGTTAAATATGGAAGAAGGGAATAAAGGGCATGCATGGGCACTACTACCTCTTGTGCTATTTATTGCATTATTTTTAGGAATAGGAATCGCTACTGGAGATTTTAGTAATATGCCTTTAAATGTTGCGATAACGATTACTGTGATTGTAGCATTAATGATGAATAGAAAAGAAAAATTTTCAAAAAAGATTGAAATATTTACTCAAGGGGCAGGGCATTCAAATATTGTCCTAATGGTTTTCATCTTTATCTTAGCAGGTGCATTTTCAACTACTGCTGAAAAAATGGGTGGTGTCACGTCTACAGTTAATTTAGGACTATCACTCATACCACAAAATTTTATTATTGTAGGATTGTTTATAATTTGTATGTTTGTCTCTATCTCTATGGGAACCTCAGTTGGAACTATTGCAGCACTTGCACCTGTAGGATTTGGATTTTCTCAGGCAACTGATATTTCAGCTATGTTAGCGATGGGAACAGTAGTAGGCGGTGCGATGTTTGGTGATAATTTATCAATGATATCAGATACCACAATAGCAGCAGTACGTACTCAAAAAACAAAAATGAGCGATAAGTTTAAAGTTAATTTTTGGATTGTTTTACCAGGTGCAATTCTAACAATTATCATTTTATTTTTCTTAACAAATGGTGTACATATTGATCATTCTAAGCAATATGATTATAACTTAGTGAAAGTCATTCCTTATATTTTAGTGCTTGTTTTAGCCGTCATTGGTGTGAATGTTATCGTAGTTTTAATTAGTGGTACTATACTTTCTGGAATCATTGGTCTTATTGATGGTTCTTTCAATTGGAAAGGTTTATTAACTGCTATATCAAAAGGAATTATTGGAATGGAAGATATTGCAATTATAGCTTTACTTATTGGTGGGCTTGTTGGTCTTATTCAACATAATGGCGGTGTAGAATGGTTGCTTAATTTTGTGAAATCGAAAGTGAAATCGAAACGTGGTGCTGAATTTGGTATCGCTAGTCTTGTGAGTGTAGCGGATATCGCTACAGCAAATAACACAATTTCAATTATTATGTCAGGACCATTGGCTAAAAATATTGCCGACGAGTATGAAGTAGATCCTCGTAAATCAGCAAGTCTTCTTGATATTTTTGCTGGATGTTTTCAAGGTCTGTTACCCTATAGCCCTCAACTTATTGCAGCAGCGGGTGTTGCTGGAATATCTCCTTTTAGTATGTTGCCATATTGTATTTATTCAATTTTATTAGGCATTTGTGGAATTCTAGCAATTGTATTTAGATTTCCACGTCTTAAGACGAAATAAATGATATATAACAAGTTAAAATCATCTAAATTTATATTTTTTTTAATTTCTGATAGTTGAAATTTTGGTAGTATTTATAAATGCGTTAAAATATAACTAAGAGTGAAAGTAGGTGAGATGAGTGGCAAAATATAATGTAGAAAATGAACAAGTTGAGATTCATATTGAGCGTTTATTTAAATATTCTCCAGAATTGGTTTATAGTGCTTGGACAGATATAAACTTATTAAAGCAATGGTTTATGACCTCCCAACGAACAAATAAATTATTTGATGCAGATATTCATGAAGGTGGACAATATCGAATAGTAGATGCTCGTAATGGTAAACAAAATGTAATTCAAGGTAAATATGAAGAATTAGTATCCGATGAATACATCAAAATGACTATTGGAATGCCAGAATTAAGCGATAGTCAAGATGTTATTGAAGTAGAATTTGAAGAGCGTGAATCAGGCGGTACGCAAATGTTCTTTTACTATCAATCTATAGTAGAAAAAGAACGTCGTTTAACGGCTTTAGAATATAAACATAAAAAGAAAGAATATCATGATTCTACTGCACATGGTTTAGAATTAATGTTTGATCGAATGAATGAAGTTTTAGATCAATATGTAGAGGACAATGATATGTTACTTTAATTAAAATGAAAAGACCTATTGAGTAAAAGTCAGTTATTACTTAATAGGTCTTTTTATTTATTGTAATTCACCGTTTTCTTTTCGCTCATTATATTTTCTTAGTAGCGTTTCAAAAAAGATATGATAATTAATAAAGCTAGAATAATCTATATCATTGTATAAATAAAATGTATGGCTAGAAACGTAAACATTATAATTTGCCTTTTGTGCTAATGTATTGTCTTTCATGGTTGTAACAGAAATAAAATAACGTTGGCGCAATTGAAGTAAATTAGTAATCTCAGTTAATTGGTGAGTTTCTCCAGATAAAGAAATCACAAAAAATAAGTCATCTTCATTAGAGTAGTTAAGTACCATTTTAATCTCATGTTCATCATGCAATACAATTACATTTTTATGCATAGTTAATAAGATACGTTGTGCTTCTTCAGCTACATTTTTCTGAGCTCGTCCAGTACCATATAAGTATACATTGGTAGCTTTATCAATTTTTTCAGTAATAAGGTTAAAATTTACTCTTTCTAGGTAAGTAAATGTTGTTTCAATTTCTTGTTTAAATTGTTTGATTGAATCGGTAGGAACTTCATGTAAAGATTGACTTTCAAATTTTAAATAAGATTTAAAATCACTATAGCCATCAAAGCCTAATTTACGTGTGAAACGATGAATAGTTGCGTTTGATGCATGTGTATATTGTGATAGTTCTTGTATTTTTAAAGTTTTACATTGTTCTATATGTGTATTAACAAAATGAGCTATATGAAGATCATTGTCATTTAATTTATCAAAGTTAGCATTAACTCTCTCATCTAATAACATATAAACACCTCAAGTTATAATATTGAAAATTTTTTCATCTATAGAAAATATAAACTGATTATACAAAAATATTTCAAAATGAGTCAATATCATTGTACATATGAAAGCGTTTACTATAATAGAGTTAAGATAAGATATTAAGAAAGCGCTTAAAAAAGTGCAATATCATATGATTAACTATGATATTTAGATTTGGGGGTCAGCATATGAACGCAATAAAACGTTTTGGGAGCGCAATGATAGTTCCAGTATTAATGTTTGCATTCTTCGGGATTATATTGGGGTTTGCAACACTATTTAAAAACCCAACAATAATGGGTGGTTTGGCAGACAGTCACACATTTTGGTTTAAATTTTGGTCAGTCATTGAATCTGGTGGTTGGGTTATCTTTAATCACATGGAAATTGTATTTGTAGTAGGTTTACCAATTTCACTTGCTAAAAAAGCACCAGGTCACGCAGCATTAGCAGCTTTAATGGGTTACTTAATGTTTAATACATTTATCAATACCATTTTAACGCAATGGCCACATACGTTTGGTGCAAACTTACAAAAAGGTGTTGAAAATGTTACGGGTTTAAAAGCAATTGCAGGTATTCCAACATTAGATACTAATATTTTAGGTGGTATCATTATTTCAGCTATTGTAACTTGGATACATAATAGATATTACAGTAAGAAATTACCTGAAATGCTTGGTGTTTTCCAAGGTTTAACATTTGTAGTCACTATTTCATTCTTTGTTATGTTACCTGTAGCAGCCATTACATGTGTAGTGTGGCCAACGATTCAAAGCGGAATTGAATCATTACAACACTTCATTATTGCTTCTGGTTATATAGGCGTATGGTTATACCATTTCTTAGAACGTGTATTAATACCTACTGGACTTCACCATTTTGTTTATGCACCAATTGAAGTAGGTCCAGTTGTAGCAAAAGATGGTTTAAAAGCAGAATGGTTTAGACATTTAAATCAATTTGCCGAAAGTAGCAAACCATTAAAAGATCAATTCCATTATGGTTTCATGCTTCAAGGTAATGGTAAAGTATTTGGCGCAATTGGTATTGCTTTAGCAATGTATTCTACAACACCTAAAGAAAATCGTAAAAAAGTAGCTGCATTATTGATACCTGCTACATTAACTGCTGTTGTAGTTGGTATTACAGAACCATTAGAATTTACATTTTTATTTATTGCACCATTCTTATTTGTTATTCATGCATTATTAGCTGCAACAATGGATACAATCATGTATGGTTTTGGAGTAGTTGGTAATATGGGTGGAGGACTACTTGACTTTATTGCAACAAACTGGATTCCACTTGGACAAAATCACTGGATGACTTATGTAGCTCAAGTTATTATTGGTTTAATTTTCTCAGCAATTTACTTCTTTGTATTTAGATATCTTATTTTAAAATTTGATATTCCATTACCAGGACGTCGTGCTGAAGAAGAAGTGAAACTATTTTCTAAAAAAGATTATAAAGAGAAAAAAGGTGAAGATAGTACAGACACTTCAGGTTTTGAGCCTAGTAATGAATATGAAGAAAAAGCATATTATTATTTAGAAGGTTTAGGTGGAAAAGAAAATATTAAAGATGTGACAAATTGTACAACACGTTTACGCTTAACTGTTAATGACGAATCAAAAGTAGAAGATACTGCATATTTTACACATCAACAAATGTCACATGGACTTGTAAAAAGTGGTAAGAATGTACAAGTAGTTGTAGGGATGACCGTACCACAAGTACGAGAAGCATTTGAACACTTAGTATTTGATGAAAATGACAAAAAATAAGATACTAAAAGGGTCGAAACATTTTGTTTCGACCCTTTAACTATTCTAAGAAATACGTGCATTATGTAATGCGCGAGCTTTATATGTGGCTGATAAAATATCAATATTTCGACAAGCAATAAACTGAATGAGTTTCGAGAATATTTCTGGTTTACAACATACGCTAGCATAATTATTGTTTAATGTATAAGTTAAATCATATTGATTAGAGAAATATGTCATTATATCAATAACTTTATCTTTAATAAAAGCATCTTGTAATCCATCTATACATAAATTAAAGCGTTTAGAAGAAGAATAATATTGTCCAGAATCCAATAAGATGTGTGTATTTCTAGAAGAAAGAATTTGGTAAATAGAAATTTGGTAAAAACTTAAAAAACTAATGAAATAGGGTAATTGTTGTTTAGGCAAGCTGATTTCAAGGGCTGGAGTATTGTTATATTTAATAATGTTGTATTGAAATGATTCGCAAAATTGAACATTTCTGCAAATTTTCATTAATTGTCTTTTAGTCGATCTTGATTGCAAACCTACAATATTTAGAATGTAAGTTTCAAATTTATCTATCCACATGCAAGAACCTCCCAATTCTTAATAATATGTAGTCTTCATGTCATTATCATTCTTAAAATGAAACACGTCGTTCCCATATACAGTCTGATTGTATCACTCTTTATTATGATTATCACTACGACTTTTGAATGAATTTTAATTTAATATTTTTGTAATATATTCGTAACTCTATTTAAAAAAGAAAAAATAAAGACATACATATTTTAAATATTCTGAAAATTCATTGTTTTACTTTTTCTCCTGTGATACTCTTATTTCATTATTTAAAATAAGAGGGTGACATCATGTTAAGTAAAGTAAGTGAATTTGCAACTAAGACATTTTTATTATGGATGTTTATTGCTGCTATTATAGGTTTTATATTTCCAACTCAACTAGCGACGATGGGTCAATTCGTCCCATGGCTATTAGGAATTGTGATGTTAGGCATGGGAATGACAATTAAACCTAGTGACTTTAAATTAGTTTTTAAAGAGCCGAGGTCTGTTATTATCGGAGTGATCTTACAATTCACTATTATGCCTACCTTGGCCTATACTATTGCTAAAATATTTAATTTACCAGCTGAGTTAGCAATTGGAGTGATTTTAGTTGGATGTTGTCCTGGCGGAACATCAAGTAATGTCATGAGTTATCTAGCTAATGCTAATGTCGCGTTATCTGTAGCGATTACAAGTGTATCTACTTTATTAGCACCATTTGTAACACCGGCTTTAATTTATTTATTTGCTCATGAGTGGTTACATGTATCATTTTTAAGTATGTTATGGTCGGTCATTCAAGTTGTTTTATTACCAATAATCATAGGATTCCTTTTACAACTTGCTTCCAAAAAAGTAACTCGGGAAGCTACTAAAATTTTACCAATTATTTCTGTAGTAGCGATTTCATTGATTTTAGCGGCTGTTGTTGGAGGGAGTAAATCACAAATTCTTAAAACTGGATTCCTTATTTTTATTGTAGTCATTTTACATAATGTAGTGGGCTATTTATTAGGTTATGTTTTAGCGCATGTATTCAAACTTGATAGAAGAGACAAAAAGGCCGTTTCTATTGAAGTTGGAATGCAAAATTCAGGTTTAGCTGTGTCTTTGGCAACTGTACATTTTAGTCCACTAGCAGCAGTGCCAGGAGCTGTATTCAGTTTTGTTCATAATATTTCTGGACCTATTCTTGCCAAATATTGGTCTAAACGTTAATGTAATATGTTAAACTTACCTATAATATTAAGTTTAAAGGAGAAATATCATGTATAAAGCAATAGTATTCGATTTTGATGGTACAATTGTCGATACTGAACAACATTTATTTAATATTATTAATAAGCATTTAATTAGTCATAAAGCAACACCAATTACACTCGATTTTTACCGTGAAAATATTGGTGGAGAAGCAAAGGATTTACACGAATATTTGGAACAGACGATTGGAAAAGATAATAAAGAAATTATTTATAAAGAACATCATCAAACAAGTAATCAATTAGAAATTAATCCTACGATTAAACAATTAATGAAATACTTGAAGCAACGTCATATTCCTATGGCAATTGCGACAAGTAGTTATAAAAAGGATATTTTTCCAGTATTTAAGAGTTTAGGTTTAGATGAATATATAAATATTATTGTTGGGAGAGAAAGTGTAGAATATGTAAAACCAGAGCCAGAACTTTATTTGACTGCTGTTCAGCAACTTAATTATTCTCCAACTCATTGTTTAGCTATTGAAGACTCTGTAAATGGTGCTACAGCTGCTTTTCGCGCTGGATTAGATGTTATAGTAAATACAAATGATATGACTCAAAAACAAGATTTCTCAACTATTCCATATATTGGTAAAGATTTAAATGGCGAAGAAATTATAAATCGTTTTTTTGAAAAGGGTCATGTGTGAATGACATGTCGTGGCAATTAATCATCTTCTTTTTAGCTGGACCCATTATTATCGGAATAGGAAATCTTGTTTTAGGTCCAATATTTAATAAACGTATTCCTTTTAGAGTTCGTATACGTTCATTCATGATAGGATCAATGATATATCTTATACTTGCTTTTATAGCGTATTTCTTTTTGTTACAAGGCAAATTATAAAGTGATTGACCAATATAAGAATAAAAAAGGAACCTTTTTCTAAGGTTCCTTTTTTATTAAATAATTATTTTTAGAATAATTGTAAAGACTAATAAAACAATTAAAATCGCATCAATACCTACCATTACGGTAAATCTAGTGCTTTTAGATCCTTGAGATTTAGCTTGTTTCATTGCATTATAATTTGGTATGAGACTTAAAAATAATAAAACAATAATTAATATTATACCAATAGTGACTGACATATATATTTATTCTCCTTTTCTTTTTTCAATCCATTCCCATATAAATCCCGCAATAATACCTACACAGATTCCTGTTAAAACACCGAACTTTGGAGAAGATAATAATGTTCCTATAATTAAAAAGATTATAACAGCGATAGATAAAGTAATACTAAATTTTATTTTACGTTGATCAGAATTAAAGATTGAAAATACAATTAAGTATAGTAAGAAAAATACTAAAGTTGCTAAAAGCGTTCGTAGTATAAGCAAACTTACCATGTGTTGTTGTTCACTAAAAAAGTTCAGTAAAAAGAACACAATAGCAAAAATAATAGATACCTTCATATCCTTTTTTAATAAATGCTGCATAAGGTTAAACTCCTTTAAGTCTATATAAGCAGTATAGCATACTGCTAAAGTATCAATTAAATATATTAATTTAGTAATATGATTCTCAACTAAAAATAACCCAATAACACAAATATTAGATTATTCATTTTTGCAAAAAGTAAAAAAATTTAAGTAAATTGACGAAATCGCTTTCGACAGAATTTAAAAAATATATTTTATTTTCTGAAAATTATAGTATAATAACTTCAATAAGGTAAAGGATATGTCGACTAAGAAAACGTAATAAATATTTTCTAAAGGTTAAAAGTATCGCACCTTAGTCCAAATAGAGATGGGGTATTTTTATGGATAATAATGAATTACATAGGGGACTGAGTGCACGTCAAATTAGAATGATTGCGCTGGGTGGGACAATCGGTGTAGGTTTATTTATGGGGGCAACAAGTACAATTAAATGGACTGGACCATCAGTTATTTTTGCGTATTTAATCGCAGGGATATTCTTATTTTTAATAATGAGAGCAATGGGAGAAATGATTTATTTAAATCCAACAACAGGTTCATTTGCAACATTTGCTAGTGAATACATACATCCAGCTGCTGGCTATATGACAGCGTGGAGTAATATATTCCAATGGATTGTCGTTGGGATGAGTGAAGTCATTGCCGTAGGTGAGTATATGAATTATTGGTTCCCTCATTTACCACAATGGATACCAGGCGTGATTGCAGTAGTATTATTATTAATAGCAAACTTAGCTTCAGTTAAAGCGTTTGGAGAATTTGAGTTTTGGTTTGCAATGATAAAAGTGGTAACAATTGTATTAATGATTATTGCTGGATTAGGATTGATTTTCTTTGGAATTGGTAATGGAGGACACCCTATCGGTATTTCTAACTTATGGAAACATGGTGGATTTATGCCAAATGGATTAGTTGGTTTCTTCTTTGCACTTTCAATCGTTATTGGTTCTTATCAAGGGGTTGAGCTAATTGGTATTACTGCAGGTGAAACAAAGAATCCTCAAAAGAATATTAAAAGTGCTGTAAATGGTGTTATATGGCGTATATTAATTTTTTACATAGGTGCTATTTTTGTTATTGTTTCAATATACCCTTGGAATCAATTAGAAAGTATTGGTAGTCCTTTTGTAGCTACATTCTCTAAAATTGGTATTACATTTGCCGCAGGTTTAATCAACTTTGTTGTATTAACTGCTGCATTATCAGGATGTAACTCTGGTATTTTTAGTGCAAGTCGTATGATATATACACTTGCTCAAAAAGGGCAAATGCCTAAAATCTTTACACGTGTAATGAAAAATGGTGTGCCATTTTATCCTGTATTAACTATTGCAATTGGTATTTTAATTGGAGCATTATTAAATGTTATTTTACCTTTATTTATAAAAGGCGCTGATAGTATTTTCGTGTATGTTTATAGTGCATCTATTTTACCAGGTATGATTCCATGGTTTATGATTTTAATCAGTCATATTCGTTTCAGAAAATTACATCCAGAACAGGTTGAAAATCATCCATTTAAAATGCCAGGAGGCACAATTTCTAGTGTTATGACAATTATCTTTTTACTCATTGTTTTAATTGGTATGTTATTTAATAAAGACACAGTTATTTCAGTGGTTATAGGTATTATTGTCTTAGCAGGGGTTACAGTGTATTACTTTATTCGCGGTCATCACAAAAATGATGCTATAAAAAGAGTAAAATAACGATAAAAATATATAATAAAAAATCTGAGACGTGCATAAACGTCTCAGATTTTTTAACGTTTGGATAGTAAATCCCTAAATTAAACATAGACTAATATCAAGTTTTTTTAATTGTAGACCGAGACCCCAACATAAAGTCATTCAAAAAGAACGTCGACGCCCAACATAAGTTGGGAATGAAGTGGAACAATGAGTTTTATCCCACTCCTTTTTTATTAATGTTTAAATTCAATTTTTGATAAATACTTGTGGTAATTATCTAATGAAATCTTTGACTGTGTCATATAGTCTAAAGAAGCGTGATAATTACGTGCTATAAAGCGGTAAAATATAATATCAATCGTATATAATTGTGCAAATAATGCAGTTGTCGCACTCATACACAGTTCGTTTTTATAATCTTCATTATACGTTAAAACTAAATCAGAATCTTTTGCAATTGAATTATTGTTAGAACTTGTAATTGTAATCATTGAAAGGTTAAAATCTTTAACGACTTTTACCATTGCTTGTAGTTCGCTCTGTTCACCACTATGGGTAATAAAAACGACACAATCATTTTTATTATGTGTAGACAACATTGTAGTTAGTAAATGTGTATCTTGAACTAATTGAATATTGAGACCAATACGGGATAATTTCTGATAAAATTCAAGCGCACACACGTATGAACTCCCATAACCATATAGAAAAATGGTATGTGCCTGTTTAAATGTTTCGCAAATAGCGTCAATAGTTTGGTGATCTATAAAATGATTACTTTGTTTTAACGACGCTTTAGTTTGAAAATATAATTTTTGTTTTAAGCTTTCTACTGATTCATTTTCTACTAACTTGATATTATACGGTGTGACTTGTTTAGGAAACCATTGCTTAATTTCATCGCGTATAGCTTTAAAATTTTGATTAATTAATTTTTGACTATAACGATTCATAGTAGACACACTAATATTAAGCTCATCTGCAATCGCTTCATTAGACATTGAAACTAATTTATGTGGAGAATTTAATATGAAACGTGAAAGTTTCTGTTCACTTTTAGAAGACGAAGCGTAGACTTCATCTATCCTACTTAAAATATTTGTCATCCAATCACCTAATTTATTAAAAGTTTTTCTTTCATCATAAATAGATAGATGAAAATGAAAACATCTCTATCTAGGCATGTGAATACATCATATATTACATCTAAATTCCCACAAATATCGATAAATAACTGTAAAGTGATTAAGTTAAGTAAAGGTTTACGTAACAGGATTACCGAAATAATGTGATATTCTCCCACCAATATGACATTATTTCGTGAATTAAAAAACAGTATGCAGTTTTTACTTAATATTAATCAAGCATTATTATACATACTATAAATTACAATGACAATTTACCTACTAAACTTATCGAAAAAATAAGGTTATTGATAATTATTAATTTGATTATAAACTTTATAAATATGATTTTGACGTTCTTGCAAATCGACGATTAAATTTCCATTTTTAAAATTTTGAAGAGGGATTTGTTTTAAATGAGTCATCAATTCATTGTATTGTTCGAAGCAATACGTTTGTGAATCAGAACAATGAGATGAAATACTATTTATTTGATTATGTTTAAAATGCGCACGACAATGATTAATAAAATTATTGTAATCTTTAATTCCCAAAGATAAATGTGCTATGTCCATAAAATAATAATATTTAGCTTTTTCTAGTAAAATTAATAATTGAATTAAAATGTGTTGATCGTATATTAAGGTTTTATAATGCATGGTATACTCATCCTTTAAAAGAGGGTGTTAAGGATATTTGGTATGTAAGCATTTAGTATTTGAGAATGAAAGTGAGAATACACGAAAATTTCTTCAATACTCACTTTATTCATTGTTTTTAGGTTGTAGAAATTCCTTATAGTTATGAATAGTAATATCGTATGTTTGAATTTTTTTTTCAAATGAATAAGAAATATCAACAATATTCAATATTGATAATTCACGAGTTCTACCGAATCCAATTTCATAAACAATAGCAAACCATTGACCGTTACGGCACAGTAAGCCGATGAATATCACATTTTCTGCAGTAATTTCATTATTTTCTGAAAAGTCAACAAGCATAACATGTCTTTCGTTACTATAAATTAAAATATCTGAAAACAAATGTGGTAATGTTAGAGAATGTGTATCTTCTAATTTAATATTATTGGAGATATGTTTCAGTATTTTTAGCATTTGTGTATTAGGTGTTTTTAAACATTGGTTCATAATTGAATGAATGTCTTGAGTGTAAGGTAATGTAGAGTGAGATTGACTTTCTTGCAAAGTTAAAAATAGTGCAATAAGTTCGGATTCATTTAATTTAAGATGAAAATAATGATCAGTATTTTGAATTTCATATCCACCGCGTCTTCCTTTATGAGCGTATATATGAACTCCTTTAGATTCTAAATCATCAATATCTCTAGTAATTGTACGGGTAGAGACATTAAATTGTTTTGCTAAATCAGACGCATTGATTTTATGTCCTTGTTGAATTAATGAAATAATTTGATTTTGTCTTTCCATTTTATTCAATATACTCACCACCTATGAACATTACATATTACATTAATTATAACATAAGACTGAGATTCAAGACATTTTTAGTAATAAGTTGATTGGAAGTGTAATAATAAACTATTTTTATTTAGAAAACGCTTACAATCATTAGATAATTATGCTAATATAGTATTTGTAACAGGGTAGAACGATTTCAAACAAAGGGGTAGGGGCTGTATAACAGATAGCTCAAGGTGAATCGTTCGGGTTACATCGAAACATCTTCAATATTTATTACTTACTTTCCTTTCTATTTTGTCGGCTAGCAAATGACTAGCCGATTTTTTATTTAAAAAAAATAATATGTTATATGATAAGATGAATAAAAACGTTGAGGTGACATCATGCAAAAACAACAACTTCAATTTATAGATAAACATATTACGGATTGGTTCCAACATTTAGATGGTATTATTCCTAATTTAATTAAAAACATGGTTACAGAAACAAAAGAAAATCGATTCGATTTAGTTACAAATGTAGATAAACAAATACAAAATGATTTCGAGGCCTATCTGGAAAAGTATTTTCCTACACATCAGTTATTAGCTGAAGAAAAAAATAATGAGGGTATTGAACCTTATCAGGGACACCTTTGGATTATGGACCCTATTGATGGAACAGCCAATTTAGTGAAACAACAAGAAGATTATTGTATTATTTTAGCTTACTTTGAAAATGGACAACCTAAATTATCTTATATTTATGACTACGCTCATAAAATAATATATAAAGCAATTGAAGGTAAGGGGGCCTTCATGAATAATGTCAAACTTGAGTCTCCAGAAGTATTATCGCTTAAAGATACTATTGTTTCATTTGGTTCAGAATACGTGAATGAAAAATTAAGGAAAGCTTTGTATCAATCGTCTTTTAGTGTGAGATATATAGGAGCTTGCGGATTAGATTCAGTGCGAGTGATAAAAGGACAATTTGGAGCACATTTTAATACTAATCCTAAACCTTGGGATATCGCAGCACAGTTTTTATTCGCCAGAGAATTAGGATTAGTGATGACACAGATGGATGGACAACATCTTGATTTCGCTAAAGGTGGCCCCTTTATTATTAGTAATAAAGGGTGCTACGAGGAGATATTAGCTATTATTAATGATAAACACTAATCCTTCTCTTCTTAGTTATTTAATATATTTCCTACTAAAGTTGTATAGTAAATTAAATCATTTAATATATAATAATGGAGATATATTTTAATATAAGTAGAATAGGAGGAGGAAGATGCAACGTCCTGATAGAAAAAAACGTTCCTCTAGTAAAATAATGAAATGGATTATTAGTATACTTGTTGTGTTAGCTGTCGTTACTGTAGCCGTTATCGCGACAACGATATTGATAACAGGTAATAAAATTCATAACCCGCTTCATCGTCAACAATCTGAATTGCGTTCTCATAATGTTAATTTAAAAAATGGAGATCCATTTACAATTGCCTTATTTGGTGTTGACTCTAATGCACAACGTAAAAGCACAAATGATGGTGAACGTAGTGATACAATAATGATTTTATCAGTGAATCCAAAGAAAAAAACGACTGAGCTTGTAAGTATTCCACGTGATACTCAAGCAGAAATCGTAGGAAGAGGTACAACTGAAAAAATAAATCATGCTTACGCTTATGGGGGGCCTACCATGGCTGTTAAATCATTAGAAAAACTAATGAATGTGCCAATAGACCACTACGCTACTATTGATATGGATGGATTACACGACATGATTGATTCGGTAGGCGGTGTTAACATAGTAAGTAATGATACATTTACAGTTCAAGGTACAACATTTACTAAAGGGCAATCTACTCATGTTGATGGAGATACAGCCATGGCATTTATTAGAAGTCGTAAAGAAACAGGTGCAGGTGGTGATTTTGGACGTCAAGAACGTCAACAACTAGTTTTACAAGCTATGGCAAATAAAATGGTTAGTTCTTCAGCGATTACACATTTGCCATCATTAATTACTCAAATTCAAAAGAACGTCACAACTGATTTAACATTAGGGGATTTAAATGAAATTAGAAGTCATTATAAAGAGGCTAATGATACAGTTAATCGTCATCAGCTAGAAGGGACAGGTAGTATTCAAAATGATGGATTATGGTATTTTATTCCTAATGAAAGTTCAAAAGTGCAAATGACAGAGGTATTAAATAATAATTTGAAAAAATAAAAAAAATATATAGCAATTAAAAAATCTGAGACTAATTTATAGGTCTCAGATTTTTTATTTAAAGATATAAAAATTTAAAAGTATATTCTTTATTTAAAAGAATAAAGAAAGGTCAATAGATATGATTGAAAGCCTTAACATTATATGATTTTAGTTATACAATAATATTAATTCTGTATTGAATATGGGGAAATAATACAGAATCTTAACGAAATTGGTTGTTTATGGAATATAAATATAAGGTGGGGAAAGCAATGCAAGAACATTTAGTTTTAACCCTAGATGATGTGGATTACCTTGTAGAACCTGGAACAAATTTACTTGAATTTATTAAATCTCGTGATACTTTCGTTCCTTCAATTTGCTATAACGAATCCATGGGTCCAATTCAAACCTGTGATACTTGCATGGTTGAAATTGATGGTAAAGTTGAACGAGCGTGTAGTACAGTAGTTGACCGTCCGATGTCAGTCAATACTCAAAATAAACGAGTGAAAGCTAGCCAAAAAGAAGCATTAGATAGAATTTTAGAAAAACATATGCTGTATTGTACAGTATGTGATTATAATAACGGTGATTGTGAGATTCACAATGCAATGGATGCATGGGGATTACAAGAACAATCATATGAATATAAAACAAAGCCTTATGAGAAAGATTATGGTCCTTTCTATCGTTATGACCCAGACCAATGTATCCTATGTGGTAGATGTGTAGAAGCATGTCAAGATGTGGAAGTTAACGAAACACTTTCTATAGATTGGGATCGTGAGCACCCACGTGTGATTTGGGATAATGATGTTCCAATAAATGAATCGTCTTGTGTATCATGTGGTCAATGTGCGACAGTGTGTCCATGTAATGCAATGATGGAAGTCAATATGGAGGGCAATGCAGGATATTTAACTGATACAGAACCGGGTTCATTAGCAGCTATGATTGATTTAACTAAAAAAGCTGAACCAGGTGATGGATTGTTATTTGCTGTGTCGGATTCTGAAGCAGAGATGCGTAAAGAAAGAATTAACAAAACTAAAACAGTATGTACATATTGTGGTGTAGGATGTTCATTTGATGTATGGACAAAAGATAGAGAAATCTTAAAAGTTCAACCATCACACGACTCTCCAGCAAATAAAATCTCTACTTGTGTAAAAGGCAAATTCTCGTGGGGACACATTAATTCGGATCAACGTTTAACTAAACCTTTAGTACGTAAAAATGGTGAATTTCATGAGGTTGAATGGGAAGAAGCCCTCGATGTTATAGAAAAGAACTTTAAGCGCATTAAAAATGAATATGGTGGCGATCACCTAGCATTTATCGCCTCTTCAAAAGGTACAAATGAAGAGTCATACTTAATGCAAAAACTTTCTCGCCAAGTATTTGGTTCAAATAATATTGATAATTGTTCGAGATATTGTCAAGCACCTGCTACAAAAGGATTATTTAGAACGGTAGGACATGGCGGGGACTCAGGTTCTATTGATGACTTGGAAAAAGCAGCTATGACGGTACTTATTGGTACAAATACAGCAGAAGCACATCCAGTTATTGCTTCAAGAATTAAACGTGCACAGAAATTGTTTGGACAAAGAATGCATGTCTTTGATATTCGTAAACATGAAATGGCTGAACGTGCAGATGAATTTTATCAACCTAAACCTGGTACGGACTTAGTATGGTTGAGCGCTGTGACAAAATATATTATCGATCATCATTTACATGATATTGAATTTATTAAAGAGTGGGTTGACAATTTTGATGAGTATTATGAGTCATTAACTCCATTTTCATTAGAATATACTGAAGAGGTTACAGGAATTTCAAAAGCGCGATTAATTAGTTTTGCGGAAGAATGCGCAAAAGCAGAATCTGTAGCTATTTGTTGGGCAATGGGTGTCACACAACAAGATATTGGTAGTGATACAAGTACAGCAATTTCAAATCTTCTTCTTGTAACAGGTAACTATAGAAGACCTGGCACAGGGGCTTATCCATTACGTGGCCACAATAATGTTCAAGGTGCAAGTGATATGGGAAGTATGCCGGACCAATTTCCAGGTTATCAAATGATACACAATGATGAAATTAGATCGAAATTTGAGAAAGAGTATGGTGTTACATTGAATCCAACGCCTGGTCGAGATAATCATCAAATGATGGATGGTATTCATGAAGGACAAATTCATTCACTATATTTGTATGGTGAAGATACTGGAATTGTAGATTCAAATATTAACTATGTACAATCTGCATTAGAAAAAGTTGAATTTTTGGTAGTTCAAGATGAATTTTTAACATTTACAGCAACGTATGCAGATGTTGTGTTACCAGCTAGTCCTTCATTAGAAAAAGATGGCACATATACAAATACAGAGCGTAGAATCCAACGTATTAATCAAGCACTATCACCTTTAGGTGACTCAAAACCTGACTGGGTAATTTTCCAATTGATTGCTAAAAGAATGGGCTTTGATTGGAATTATAGTCATCCTTCAGAAATCATGGACGAAATTGCACGCTTAACACCGTCTTATTCAGGTGTTAGCTATGAAAGATTAGAAGGTTTTAACAGTTTACAATGGCCTGTAGCACCAGATGGTACAGATCAACCTACATTATATCTTGATGGCTTTAATTTCGATAATAAACGTGCAAAATTATTTGAATTAACATTTGATAATTTCTTTAAAGAAGATGAAGTATATGATTTACATGTAAATAATGGTCGCGTACTAGAACATTTCCATGAAGGAAATATGACATATCAAACAGAAATGATTAAATATAAAATGCCTCACGCATTTGTAGAAATTTCACCTGAATTAGCCAAAGATCGCGATATCCATGAGGGTGCAGAAGTAAAACTTATTTCTGATACAGGAGAAGCTACTTTAGTTGCTACAATTACTGATAGAGTTAAAGGAAAAGAAATATATATTCCTTTAAATAATGATGCTATGAGTAATGGCGATATAGGTGCTATAAATAAATTAACTAATAGTGACGTGGATTATGCTACACACACACCATCTTATAAACGTACACATTGTCGTTTAGAGGTTATAACTAGAAAAGGTAAATCTCCCTTAAATCCAACGAATTTCCGTGTAGATAAACATCGTCATCCGCAATATAGTGTCCAAGTTCAGAAAAAATGGAAACGTAAGGATTATATTTTCCCAGGAAATGTGGTGGATTAATATGGCTGAAAGAATAACTAAAATTAATCGTCTTGAAAAATCAAAAGAACAACTTAAGTTGGAAAGTTTGAATGAAGTTACAGATGCAATTGTTGAAAATAAGGATAGTATTTTAAAAGCTATTCGTATTATTAAAAATTTAGATGATGCAAAACTCTTAGATGCTATTAACGGTGGTATTAAAGGTCGTCAAGTTATTATAAATAAATTCGCTACGGAATTAAATAAAGATATGTATACTGGACTCATTACAAATTTAGCTCCAATGGTATTTATGCTTGGGAATTTAGAAGTTAAAGAACTAAGTCAATTTTTAAATAAACTTAATAGTGGCTTACACGTAGCTAATCAAGCAAGTCCAAATGCCAAAACGACAATACGAAGCTTAATGAGTGTATTAAAAGATGATGATATGAATCGTAGCTTAACGTACATGATAAATTTACTTAAAGGTATGTCTAAAGAATAAATTGAATATATACGACTCCTTAATATAAGAACGAAATGACTTATGTTGAGGAGTTTTTTTAGAAATGAATTTGTAAAATATAGTATACATCTATTATGATAAAGTAGAGTGTATAAATTAAAGTGTAAGGAGAGAGGACTTATTCATCCAAATATTATTAAAATAATGACTATTATTTCTAATATTTTTGTTGTATTAGGAATTATATTTTTAATTATGATGAAATTAATGTTAGCGATAGCAATGTTTGCCGTTTCATTGGCAATTAGTCTTGTTATTTTTAATGTTTTATTTCGAGATCGTACGGGCATGAAAATTATTATTAATATTTCGTTTGCCATCGTCATTATTGCTATTATAGTTGCATACAGTATGTTATCTAAATAAGACAATTAGAGGAATTTCAATTTATGAAATATAGAAATAGTAATCAGTTACGTTTATCTATTATACTTTTTATTATTGTTCTCATCATATTGATTGTATTACTTTGTATCAATCATAAGGATATACTACGTAATGATCGAAGATACAGTTTTCAAGAGGCCCTTCAAAAGCAAACCCAATCGAACCAATTAAATACCATTGATAAAAATAATCAGTTTGTTCTAGCGAATAATAATGAAGTGAAAAGAGCAATGAGTATTTCTAAAAAAGACAATGATTTAAAATATATGGATCTATCTAAAACGGTTCCAATGAATGAAGATGAGGTAAAACATATACTTAAAAATAAAGGTATTTTAACAGATCAGGCTCAAACATTTTTAAAAGCCCAAGATAAGTATCAAGTGAATATTATATATTTAATGAATCATGCAATCATAGAAACAGCAAATGGTCAATCCGAACTGGCTAATGGTATTAAAGAGAATAATCATAAATACTATAATTTTTTTGGAATTGGTGCATTTGATCAAGATGCCATTGCTACTGGTCATAGTTATGCTAAAGAACATAATTGGACAACACCAAGTAAAGCAATTATGGGCGGTACAGCTTTTATTCGTCATCAATATTTTGAAAACGAACAAATTACGCTTTATCAAATGAGATGGAATCCTAAAAATCCAGGGTCTCATCAATATGCGAGTGATATTGAGTGGGCAGATAAAATTGCAGATAATATGAAAAAAGATTATGAACGTTTGGGTATAAAAAAAGATAAGATACGTAGGAATTACTATATATCTAATAAATAGAGATATTGAGGTGTAATAGAATGAAAGTTGCAGTGATAGGTGCTGGTATCGGAGGTTTAACGGTTGCAGCACTTTTACAAGAACAAGGGCATGATGTCAAAGTCTTTGAGAGAAAGACTGATATTAAAGAAGTAGGTGCAGGTATTGGTATCGGTGATAACGTTTTAAAAAAACTCGGTAATCATGATTTAGCTAAAGGTATCAAAAATGCCGGACAAAATTTAAAATCATTAAATATCTATAGCGATAAAGGTGATTTGCTTACATCTGCTAAGTTGAAAGAGGGAACATTAAATGTGACATTATCTCGTCAGTCATTAATAGAGTTAATATCTTCATATGTAAAACCTAATACTGTATTTACTGATTATGAAGTGACTAAAGTGGATGTTCAATCTGAACTGCCAATGCTTCATTTCTCAAAACATGCAAGTCAGACGTTTGATTTATGTATTGGAGCGGATGGTATTCATTCAATCGTTAGAAAAGCATTATTCCCAGACTCTAAAGTGATTTATCAAGGTTATACGTGCTTTAGAGGAATGATAGATGAAGCGGACATAATGAATCAATATACAGCAGATGAATATTGGGGAAGACGTGGACGCGTGGGCATTGTGCCTCTAATTAATAATCAAGCCTATTGGTTTATTACAATTAATGCAAATGAAAAAGATCCTAAATATGTATCATTTGAAAAACCACATTTGCAGGCTTATTTTAATCATTATCCTAATCAAGTGAGGGCATTGTTAGATAAACAAAGTGAAACAGGTATTATTAAAAACGATTTATATGATTTAAAACCTTTAACTTCATTTGTACATCGTCGTACAGTCTTATTAGGAGATGCTGCCCATGCAATGACGCCAAACATGGGTCAGGGCGCAGGACAAGCAATGGAAGATGCTATCGTTTTAGCTAATTGTATCGCTTCTTATGACTTAGAAAAAGCATTACAGCGATATAATAAATTACGTGTAAAACATACTAAAAAAGTAATAAAACGTTCTCGAAAAGTCGGAAATATCGCTCAAAAAGATAATAAACTAGTTGTTGCATTGCGCAATGCTATCATGAAACGTATGCCAAAACGATTTTTTAGTGGTCAAACTAAATTTTTATATAAAACAAAAGACAAATAAGGAGTTATCATAGAATTCACTATGGATTCTATGATAACTCCTTATTTTATTTAACCTTATTTTTTATTAACAACAAATTGCGGTTCTTCACCATTCAATTTTTTAATTGTATCATTAGCTACAATTTTAGACATCATTTCACGAGCTTCGAACGTAGCATTACCAATGTGTGGCGTAATGACTACGTTATCTAAAGATTTCAAACCTTCAGTAATATCTGGCTCAAATTCATACACATCGAGAGCTGCACCTTCAATATCTTTATGCTTCAATGCATCAACAAGTGCTTGTTCATTAACGATTGGTCCACGCCCTGCATTGACTAAATAAGCAGTAGATTTCATTTTTTTAAATTGTTCTGAATCAATCATGTGGTGTATATCTGGATTGTAAGCAGCATTGATTGTAATAAAATCAGAGTGTTCTAATAATGTATCTAAATCAACGTATTTAGCACCAATTTCACGTTCTTTTTCCTTTTTTTGGTGAGGACCTGTATAAAGGATATCCATATCAAATCCTTTTGCACGTTTAGCTACTGCACTACCAATTTCTCCAAATCCGATAATACCAAGTGTTTTGCCTGAGACTTCACGGCCTCTAAAGAATAATGGCGCCCAACCATCAAATCCTTTTGTACGAGAAAGTTTGTCACCTTCAACAATACGACGAGCAATTGCTAATACTAAGCCGAATGTTAATTCAGCAGTTGCAGCTGTAGATGCTTTTGGTGTATTTGTAACATCAATGTTTTTTTCACGTGCATAATCTACATCTACATTATTAAATCCAGCGCCATAATTGGCAATAATTTTAAGATTTTCACCACTGTCAATTACTTCTTTATCTACATTAGTGGATAAAATACTAATTAAAGCAGAAGCATCTTTGACACCTTTTTTTAATGTTTCTTTATCGATGATACCTTCACCTTCATACATGTCTACTTCAAAATGTTCTTTGAGTAGATTTAAACCAGCTTCTGGAATTTTACCAGCTATATATACTTTTTCCATCCATCTCACTCCTTTGTATTCTTTCAAATTAAGTATAATGGAAGAAAGATAGGGACACAAAGAATTTATATGAATAAAGTTACTGTATTATTTTTAAAGCAATTACGGATATTAAGATTAAACCAATACAAAATATACGAATAAATTTTTTTGATTCATTATAGAAAATCATACCTACAATGGTACCTCCAGCAGTCCCGATCCCTGTCCATATTGCATAGGCAGTTCCCATCGAAATCGTCTGCATAGATAGTTTTAAAGTACTAAAACTAAATATAAAAGTAAGCGCACCTAGTAGAATATATATTTTTTTATGTGTACGATTCAGTTCATTTAAGAAAACAACACCTAAAATCTCAAAGCATCCTGCAACTAAAAGGTATAACCACGCCATTTTATAGACTTCCTTCAGATTGGTCATCAGTAGAAAGCTTTAATCCGATAATACCTATAATTAATAAAATAATAAATAATAATTTCATAAGTGAAATGACGTGATTAATAAATAACATATCAACGATAACTGTTCCTGCAGCGCCTATACCAACAAAGACAGCATAAACAGTACCTACTGGAAGTTGTTTTGTCGCAGAAAGCATTAAATAAAAACTTAAAGCAATAAATAATAAAGTGATAAGCCAAGTAAACGTATTATGAGCGTAATTTAAACACGTAACCCAAACAACTTCTATCAATCCAGATAAAATGACCTTTAACCATTGCATTATATCCATTACTCCTTATAATATTTTTGATAAGTAAAAATATTTTCTCAAACAATTATGAGTTATGCAATTTTAGAAAATAAAAAAGTGAGAAAGAATTCATTATGAATTCATTTTCTCACTTTTAAATTAATGAAAATATAATCTTAAAGGTTATCTTAAACGGTAATATATTTATATTCAAGTTATATCAATCTTAGATATTTACGATAAATGAATATAATTATAAGCACTTACTTCGCTTGCTGAAATTGTACGTGTATCAGTCACGTATGCGCCACCTGTGTAATTCATTTCTGAAATTGTAATTGATCCATCACTATTTACACTTTCTACATAAGCCACATGTCCTAAACTTCCTGCTGTCAGTGTTGATAATGTAATTCATTTTTTCATAAATAAAGTCCTCCCAAATACTATTCAACAATAGGATAATTTTAGCGATATGTTGAATATGTTTTAACATTAACTTGTCGCTATTAACGATAAGTCATACTTTATCAGATAAAAACATGTAGTAGGGCATTGTTACTTTACCGTAAATAAAATTCAAAATTCTTGCACAACTATGTAATAAAAATCTGTTTAATATTTCTTGCAAACTGCACGTTTGCTATACATTTTCTAATTTTTTGAAAATATTAATAGAATTTATATTACAGCACCTTGTAATAAACTTATTTTATATAAAGATATATACATAAAGGATAAGCGGTTACATTTATGGAGATTTATGTGATATCATACTACTAATAGTGTTTGTAAAAATTTAAATTAGGCTATAGAATAAAATAATACTATTTTGAAGATGCAGTATTTATATCTGCATCTTTATTTATTGATAATAATTTTTTTAGATGACTATTAAAAATTCTAAATAGAGAAATGAGGAATGATAACTATGAAAATTGCAATAGTAGGATCAGGAAATGGTGCGGTTACAGCTGCAGTAGATATGGTCAATCAAGGACATGAAGTCAAATTATATTGTCGAAATTCATCAATTCACAAATTTGATAGAGCGTTAGAAAAAGGTGGATTTGATTTTAATAATGAAGGTCATGAAACGTTTGTACCTTTTACAAATATTAGTGATGATATTGAATATGTATTAAAAGATGCAGAAGTGATACAAGTAGTGATTCCTTCATCTTACATTGAATATTATGCAAAAGTGATGTCTCATTATATAACGGCGGAACAAATTATTTTCTTTAATATCGCAGCAGCTATGGGATCAATTCGATTTATGAATGTATTAGAGGAACGTCATATTAATATTCAACCTAAATATGCAGAAGCTAATACCCTTACTTACGGAACACGTGTAGATTTTGAAGAGGCTCGAGTGGATTTATCTCTTAATGTAAGAAAAGTCTTTTTCTCAACGTACAATAAGAGAGAGTTAAATGAATGTTTTGATAAAGTGAGCCAATTGTATCCACAATTAGTAAAAGAAGAAAGTTTGTGGAAAACGAATCTAGAAAATGGAAATCCTGAAGTTCATCCAGCTCCTACACTATTAAATGTAGGTCGTATAGATTATGCAGATACATTTGCATTATATAAAGAAGGTATCACAAAACACACAGTGCGACTTTTACATGCTGTAGAATTAGAACGTCTAACTTTAGGGCGTAAATTAGGTTTTGAATTATTAACTGCTAAAGAAGCGCGTATTCAACGAGGTTATCTAGAACGTAAAGACGAGGATGAACCGCTAAATCGTTTATTTAATACAAGTCCTGTATTTTCACAAATTCCAGGACCGAACTCTGTAGAAAATCGTTATCTTACTGAAGATATCGCATATGGACTTGTATTATGGTCAAGTTTAGGACGTGAAATTGGTGTAGATACACCGAATATTGATGCGATAATTACGATTGCCTCGACTATTCTCGAACGTGATTTCTTTAATGAAGGGCTAACAGTAGAAGAACTTGGTTTAGATAAATTAGGATTAAAATAAGTATAATGTTTGGTATAGAAAAGAGGTCTTAAGAAAAAAGAAAAAGGAGCAGATATATGAAAAGAAAACCCACATTTCTAGAAGCAATATCTACAATTATTGTCATGGTAATAGTTGTTACAATTGGATTTGTTAAATTCAATATCCCTATTCAAGTATTGTTACTTATCGCTTCAACCTACGCTGCTTTTATTGCTATGCGTGTCGGTTTAAAATGGAAGGACTTAGAAGAAGGAATTACACATCGATTGACAACAGCTATGCCTGCTATTTTCATTATTTTGGCTGTAGGTATCATTGTAGGTAGCTGGATGTACGCAGGCACTGTACCTGCATTAATCTACTATGGGCTTAAGTTTTTGAATCCTAGTTATTTTCTAATTTCAGCATTTATCATTTCGGCTATATGTAGTTTAGCAACCGGAACAGCTTGGGGGTCTGCGTCTACAGCTGGGATTGCCTTAATATCTATTGGAAGTCAACTTGGTATAAATCAAGGAATGGCAGCAGGTGCAATTATTGCAGGTGCAGTATTTGGAGATAAAATGTCACCTTTATCAGATACAACCAATCTTGCTGCACTCGTAACAAAAGTAAACATTTTTTCTCATATTAGAGCAATGATGTGGACAACCATTCCAGCATCAATCATTGGACTTATCGTATGGTTTTTTGCAGGATTAAATTCCCAAGGTAATGTAAATACTAAGCAAATAAAAGTACTTTTAAATGAACTATCTAGTATTTATAATATTAATTTTTTTGTATGGATTCCTTTAATTGTGATTATCATTTGTTTAATATTTAAAATTTCAACTGTTCCATCTATGCTTGTTTCAGCGTTGAGTGCTATTTTGATAGGTAAGTTTAATAATGGATTTAAATTTGTAGATGGTTTTAAAGCAACGTTTGATGGTTTTACATCATCTATGACTGGGCATTCTCATGTTACCGAAAATGCAAAAACATTGATTGAACAAGGTGGAATGATGAGTATGACACAAATCATTGTGACCATTTTTTGTGGTTATGCATTTGCAGGTATTGTAGAGAAATCTGGTTGTTTAGATGTAATGTTACAAACTGTTGCAAAAGGTGTTAAATCTGTTGGTACCCTCGTTCTTATTACTGTGCTATCGTCCCTAATGTTGGTGTTTGCTGCTGGTGTGGCGTCAATTGTTATTATTATGGTTGGGGTACTTATGAAAGACATGTTTGAAGATATGAATTTAGATAGAAGTAATTTATCTCGTACATTAGAAGATTCCAGTACTATGGTTCTACCATTAATTCCTTGGGGAACATCTGGTATTTACTATGCGCAACAATTAGGAGTTTCAGTTGATCAATTCTTTATTTGGGCAGTACCATGTTATTTATGTGCTATATTAGCAATTATTTATGGATTTACTGGCATTGGAATACGTAAAAAAATAAATTAAATGATTAATTCGATGTTTAATTCCCTTACAATATGGAAATAACAAATTAGGATTAAAGTATTAATGAGAAACATAGTAGCGATGTTATTTAAAAAAATACATTCATTTTAGATATCCTAAAAAATGAATTAAAAGTGGATTTGATTTTTGTGGCGAGAATTCAATCCATAATAACGAATTTGATTAATATGATAACTTAAAGCGTTCTAAACACTAAAGTTTCGAACGCTTTTTGTATGTATGCATAAAAAAAGATTTAGAATTCATATTGAATTCTAAATCTTTTTTCTTTATCAATTTAATTAATGAATGAAATTATATGAAGCAGCTTCACTTGAAGAAAGTGTACGAGATGTTACTACACCTACACCATGTCCATAATTCATTTCAGATACTGTGATTGAACCATTACTATTTACACTTTCAACATATGCTACGTGACCGTAAGCACCAGCAGTAGATTGCATAATTGCACCTGCAGATGGACGGTTATTTACTGTGTAACCAGCAGATGCTGCAGCATTTGCCCAGTTATTTGCGTTACCCCAAGTTGAACCGATTTTACCACCTACACGGTCATATACATAATATGTACATTGGCCAGAAGTATAGTAGTTTCTACCTGAGCTAACAGAGTTAGAAATTGAAACACCTGTTGATGACGGTGCAGTTACAGTAGTTACTTTTACATTATTATTAGAAGTAGAAGCAGAACCTAAACCACCAGTGTGTTGATTATTTGTTGTGTAAGATTGTGTTGGATTACTAGCAACTTGATTTGAGTTATTAGTATGATAGTTGTTATAACTATAAGTTGAATTTGTATTAGAATAATTATTATATGTATTGTAGTTATAATTGTAATTATAGTTAGAATGATTTAAACGATCTGGGCTCCAGTTACCTTTCCAAGTGTAATGGTAGTTACCTTGTTGATCGATAGTGTAAGAGTAGCTATATGAAGTAGGATCATTTGGATTATATCCTTGTTCAGCTGCATGAGCTTCATGTCCTTGTCCGGCGATAGCAATTGCGGCAACTCCTGCAGTAGCGATTGTAGCTGTAGCGATTTTTTTCATTATAAATTTCCTCCTGAGAATTAAATTAATATTATTTTATATTTAATAGTCATTTGTTAACTTAGTCTTTAAATCATTTTACTTAACGACAAGAAATACTTTATCAAAAAAATTACAGTTTGTGGGGAATGTTAATGATTTGTAATTTTTCGATAATATAAAAGGTTGTAAATTTAATTCTTAGTAATATTTTTTAATATAAAAAAAGCCACTATGACAGTGTTTACAGAAGAATATGAAAAAAACATTCATTTTCTTGTAATCTTTTTGTAAAATAATAGAAAAATAATTTAGCCTATTGAATGATTCCTTGATTAAACAAATACTAAAAAATCATTTTATATGTCCTCTTTATATATAAATAAAGTAAGTTTATATTGAAAAATAATAAAATCATACTATAAGATAATAAAGTGATAAAATAAGTCAAAATATTGCTACTGCTAATACCGAAATAAAACATAAAATTGTATATGAAGATAGATCTCCGATACGCATACACAAGTATCGAAGCGATAATTCAATAGAATTAAGTGGTGAATAAAGGGGAGAAATGTCATCGCTTATATCTAGTCTTTATATTACAAACGAGAGGAAAGACGTATGATAGATAATTTTTCGGTAAAGCTTTTAAAAAATACGAGAATAATAAAACAAAAAGAATCCAATATCAAACTTATATATTGGTTAAAGGGTTCTGGAAAAATAAATTTAGACTTAGATACATATAATATGAAAAAAAGAGATCTCGTATTTATTATGTTAAATGATTTATATTCGATAGAAGGCGAAACGAACTCTGTTATTGCAATAATTGAAATTTCATTCACAGATTATTTAAGATTTGCAGACGATTATATCAGACAAAAAGGATATAAATTTTCTTCTATTGAACGAAAACAATTAGAATCATTTATTATTAATCTTCTTGAATTTGAAAGTCGAAAACCTCGACTTCCACACATAAGGGATAAATTAGTTAAACATTTATGTGTAGAATTAGGTTACATTCAAAGAAAACATCGTCAAAACTATAAACTAGACAATCCACTTGTAGATGAAGTTCATGAATATATTATTGAACATCATCATGAAAAGATTAATAAACAAGCATTAGCGAATTCACTTGATATGTCTAACAAAGAGTTAAGTCAAGTGATTAAATTTCATACACCTTATCATAATATTGCTCAATATATTAATGATATTCGTTTGAAATTATGTTTACTTGATATTTTAGATAGCAGTGAATTTATTCAAGATATTGCTTATAAACATGGATTTAATCATTTTCCGAGATTTATTGCATTATTTAGTAAGAAATATGGGATGACTCCAGGTCAAGCACGAAAAAAACAATTTGCTCCAATATATAAGACTACCGAAACGGTTGAAATATCTTTAGATTATGAAGCACAGTTACTTATAGCTGAGGCCAAAAGTAACTATCATACCTAAAATAGGATTAAGTCCAATAATAAGTAAAAAGATAAAGTATTTAGACCTTTACTCATACTTAATATGAAGTAAGTATATGTATGATATAGAGATAAACTTAAAACACTTTAAAATTGTATCGCAATACTAAAGTCTGTCTTCTAGAATTGTTGTATAAATTGCGAGGTGGCAACCATCATGACAAAAAATGATATGGATGTACTATTATTTTATCTTTTATTTTATAAAGCAGTCGATGAACTTTTAAAATATTCTAAAAACCTAAATATTGAACACTTAAATGTACTATATGCTATTATTGATTATCATAAAACGAGCCATCAAGGTATGGATATTGAAACACTAATGAAAAAAACGTATTTATCTAAACGAACTTTACTTTATCTTGTGAGCCATTTGTATCACGAAAATTGGATTTTTAAATCTTATGATGCAAATGATCAACGAAGATTAAGAATCTTGCCTGTAGAAATGTATGAAAGAAAAATGAATCATTTATTATTAGAAATTGGAGAATTACTTGAAAATAACTATCTTAAAACATCAATCAAGAATATGAATTATTGCAAGTTAACATATCTAATTACTATTTATAAAGTTTTAAGTAAGATTGAAAAAAATATTAAGCACTATCAGTTAAGTTTAAATGATTTGCTTGTTTTAGGCATTATTTGGTTGAATCAAAATGATATCTCGTTGAAATCGATAAACTATTTTTCGCGTTGTCAGTCTATAAATATAAATTTAGTAATTAAACGATTACAACAAAGTGGTTATATTTTGAAAAAAAGAGATGATCTAGATGAACGTAGAGTATGTATAAAGTTAAATATGTCAAAAAAGAAAGAAATTCATGATATCTTGAGTCATTGTAGTAAAATGATAAAAAAGGAATTAACATTATAATTTGTTTCAAAAAATAAAAATAACTAGTGATGTAAGAAAGGCTTATTCTCATACATTACTAGTTATTTTAGGTGTATAACGCATGAAATAATTATGTATAATTTAATTTGGCAAATGAGATTTTAATATATAATATCATTTTAATTTCATAAAAATATTGAAATATTATACTTAAATGTTATAAAATAATTTTTATAGCATAAGAAATGTTTAGTGTTGTAGTAGTTAGTATACATGAACCTTGTAGCAACTAGATGTACATCAGAGGAGTGGTTTAGAATATGGGACAAATTAAAGACATCAATGATTTAGTTAACGCAACATTTCAAGTGAAAAAGTTTTTTAAAGACACTAAGAAAAAATATAATCTGAATTATGAAGAAATTTATATTTTAAATTATATTGTTAAAAGTAAAAAAGATGAAATTACTTCAAAAGAAATTGCAACGTATTCAGAATTCAAACCTTATTACTTAACTAAAGCATTACAAAAATTAAAAGATTTACAATTATTATCAAAAAAACGTAGTATACAAGATGAAAGAACAGTTATTGTTTATGTAACAAAAGAGCAACGCGGGAGAATTAATGCTTTAATTGCTGAATTAGAGAAATATATACAATAGAATGATGATGGGGTAAATGAGTGAGACAGAATGTCTGTCCACTCTTTTTTAATTCTATTATACTATGTGAATGAGATGCTTTATATTATTAAAACCGAGTGTTAAACTATGATTAAATATATCAAATATCGAATAGGTGATAGTCATGTTAGATTCATTTTTAATAAGTAGTGATATTCAAAGAAAATGGATTGAAAAATTTAAAACAATTGAAGATACATTTAAACAAAGAGCAGCAAAAGAAGATATTGACTCTAAATTCCCATTTGACAATATAAAATGGCTTGTAGAGGAAGGTTATAGTGTGTTAACTTTACCTAAATCATATGGTGGAGAAGGTGCAACCATAGAAGATATGGTCGTTTTACAATCGTATCTTGGAGCTATAGATGGCGCTACAGCACTATCTATAGGTTGGCATCTAAGCGTTGTAGGGCAATTATATCAACAGCATATGTGGAGTCAAACTATGCTTGATCAATTTGCAAAAGAAGTAAAAAATGGCGCACTTGTAAATAGAGCAGTAAGTGAAGCGGATACTGGTAGTCCTACTCGTGGTGGAAGACCTGCTACGCATGCAATAAAAACTAAAGACGGATATAAATTAAATGGTGTGAAAACATTTACATCTATGAGTAAAGCATTGACACATTATATTGTTGCTGCATTTGTAGAAGATATTCAAGAAGTAGGCTTCTTTTTAATTCCTAGAGAGAGTAAAGGTTTAGAAATTGCAGATAATTGGAATATGTTAGGGATGCGTGCAACGGAAAGTCATGATTTAGTATTAAATGATGTTATAGTTCCATTTGAAAACTTTGTAGAAACGAAACATAAACCGCAACCCAATGGATGGATTTTACATATACCAAGTGTATATTTAGGTATTGCCCAAGCAGCGAGAGATTATGCTATTGAGTTTGCCAAAACGCATTCCCCTAATAGTATTGATGGAACAATTGCTACGCTACCTACTGTACAACAAAATGTTGGAAAAATGGAATCACTCTTATTATCTGCTCGTCATTTTTTATGGAGCACAGCTAGAGGTTACAATCAATATAATGAAACACTTAATATTTGGAATGAAACATCTGCAAGTAAAATTTTAGTCATGAATCAAGGATTAGAAGTAGTGGATCTTGCTATGCGAATAGTAGGGGCGAAAAGTTTAGAAATGGATCGTCCATTACAACGCTATTATCGTAATATGCGTGCGGGCCTACATAATCCTCCTATGGAAGATGCAGCATATATGAATATTGCAAAATCTATACTTGATTTAATGTAGAATGAATTTTTTATGTATAATATGTTTAAAGAAAGCTATGATTACGTATAATGTAGTCATAGCTTTTTTACATATTTTTGGAGGGATTTAATGACTAAAATATATTTTAATCATGATGGCGGCGTTGATGATTTAATATCACTATTCTTATTACTACAAATGGATAATGTTGAATTAGTAGGTGTAAGTACAATCGGTGCAGATTGTTATTTAGAACCTTCTCTAAGTGCTTCATGTAAAATTATAAATCGTTTTTCAAATTTATCTATTGATGTAGCTCCTTCATATGAAAGAGGAGTTAACCCTTTTCCGAAAGACTGGAGAATGCATGCCTTTTTTATGGATGCGCTTCCTATTTTAAATGAGAAATGGATTGATAAACGTTCTGTAACGAGTACATTTGAAGCTTATGAGGATATTATTAATGTATTAAATAATAGTAAAGAAAAGGTGACTTTATTGTTTACTGGTCCGTTAACCGATTTAGCCAAAGCAATCAAACATGATAAAGCAATAGTAAACAATATTGAAAAGTTAGTTTGGATGGGAGGAACATTTTTAGAAAAGGGAAATGTGGAAGAACCCGAACATGATGGCACAGCTGAATGGAATGCTTTTTGGGATCCTGAAGCTGTTAAAACAATATTTGATACGTCTATCAAGATAGAAATGGTAGCGTTAGAAAGCACTAATCAAGTACCATTGACGCCAGCTATTCGTCAAATGTGGGCAAATCAACGTCAGTTTATAGGAGTTGATTTTTTAGGAATCAGTTATGCAGCTGTACCTCCTCTTACTCATTTTGTCACAAACTCTACTTATTTTTTATGGGATGTATTGACGACTGCTCAAATTGGTAAAGAAAGCTTAACAGATTCTATAGAACTTAAAGTAGATGTATATACAAAAGGACCAAGTCAAGGACGTACATATAAGAGTGATGATGGACGTATAGTGCGTGTCGTTAATCATGTCAATCATGACGAATTCTTCAACTATATCACGTCTTTAGCTAAAAAAGTATCTCATTAACTTCAAATGTAAACTTTTTATATAAAACAGTTTACATAAGTGGTATAATTTTCTTCATAAAAGGAGGAAATCAAATGAGTACAAAAAATTTAGTATATACAGCTTTAATGACAGCGGTTATTTGTATTTTAGGCCTAGTACCCGGAATACCATTACCATTTATGCCTGTACCAATTGTATTACAAAATATAGGTATCTTTTTAGCAGGAGTTATATTAGGACGTAAATATGGCGCACTCAGTGTTATTATCTTCTTATTATTAGCAGCCACAGGTTTACCATTATTATCAGGTGGACGTGGCGGAATAGGTGTGTTTGCAGGTCCTTCAGCAGGATTTTTATTCTTATATCCAGTAGTGGCATATCTTATAGGTTTAGTAAGAGATCGTTTTAAAAATCATATTAATTTCTTTACATTATTTATTGGTATGCTTGTATTTGGTGTTTTATTATTAGATATTGTAGGAACAATCATTATGGGGTTCATTATACATATGCCTATAAGTAAAGCATTCTTATTGTCATTTACATTTGTTCCAGGAGATATCATTAAAGCGATTATTGCAAGCTTGATTGGTACAACATTACTTAACCATTCACGTTTTAAGAATTTGATATAATAGTACAAAATATACATAGTAAGGTGATGGTTGCTATGACACACATAACAATGAAGCAGATTAAAGAAAATGGAAAAATATACTTAGAAAATGAGTTGAATATTATATATTTAACACCTTCTGATCCAATTACATATCACATGAATAAGTGGCAGTACAAAACGTTACCTTCAATTAATCAGTGGTATGCAGATATGGAGAAACAACGAATTTTGCATAAAAAACAACATTCTTCTCATTTATCTTTTACATTTCCAGAAAACCAATTACTTCATTCTACATGGTTAGAAGCGATACGCAATGAAGGATTTCAATTAAAACTACTTGAATTGTATGCGATAGACAGTGCTACATTAAAACAATTTGAGAGCAATATTCAGGTAGATATTGAACCTGTAACTTCATTTAATATGGAAGATTATCTAAGTGTTTACAATGAATTTTCAAAACCGTATGGCGAAGCGTTTGTTAAAGAAAGTGAAGAACGAACGAGAGAAGCAATATTAAATCAAATAGATGACGTCACTCGTATAGTTGCATATTATCTTCATAAACCTGTGGGGATTTTGGATGTTATAGTTACAGATGAAACTGTTGAAATTGATGGGTTCGGCGTTTTAGAAGACTATCGTCATAAAGGAATAGGTACTACGATGCAGTCCTATGTAGGCCATTTAGCCGGTTCTCGACCAGTCATATTAGTGGCAGATGGGGATGATACAGCAAAAGACATGTATATAAAGCAAGGCTATATTTTTCAAAGCTTTCAATATCAGATAGTTAAAGAAGATGCGATATAAATAAAAGTAGGGAGTGAAAAATGAATTTATAATAAATTCTATTTCACTCCTTTTATACGTTCTGGATGACTATAAATGTTAAAAGAATCACCTCTAATAAAACCAATAGCAGTAATATTTAAGTCATGTGCCAGTGTTATTGCCAATGTGGTAGGTGCAGATTTCGATAATATAACACCGACACCGATTTTAGCTGCTTTTAGTAAAATTTCAGATGATATGCGTCCACTAAAAATAAGTACTTTATTTCTAACAGGAATTTGATGAGTAAGACAAAAACCGTAAAGTTTATCTAAGGCATTATGTCTACCTATATCTTGACGATGTTCAAAAAATGCCTCACCATCACTAATTGCTGCGTTATGCAAGCCACCTGTTTGTTTAAATAAGGTACTTGCACTTTGTAAACCTGTCATCATATTTAAAATTTGTCTTGGAGTGAGAATGATATTAGACATAGACGTTTTAGCAATTGCTGCATCATTTTGAAAATAAAATTCTCGACTTTTTCCACAACATGAAGCAACCATGCGCTTTGTAGAATACTCAAAACGGTCGCTTAATGACTTAGTTAATTCTACATGAGCAAACCCTTTACTATCATCAATTTGTAAATGTTTAATTTCTTCTTTTTTATAAATGGCTCCTTCAGATGCTAAAAATCCTATGACTAACTCTTCTAAATGTGTCGGACTGCAGATTACTGTAGCAAATTCTTTTCCATTTACCATAATGGTTAATGGAAATTCGGTTACATAGCTGTCTTCAGTTTCGATGAGTTGCTCATCTTCATACCTAATAATTGGTTGATTTTGAACGGCATCTTTATCCATGAATGTCTCCCCTTTGGTTATAACTACTTTATACTGTATCATTATATTCACAAAAAGTATTTCAATATTGAATGATTATATAAAACTTTATATTTTAAAATTTAGAAATAAATATAAAATACGGTAAAACTGTTCAAAAGATATAAAAAGCGTATAATATTTGATTGAATAGGGGGCATAAAAATAAATGACTGTAAAACGATTATTAGCGGTGTTAGGGACTTTCATTATCATTATAGCAGGTTGTTCAAATTCAAAAGATAATGACAATAGCAAGCAATCTTCAAAGTCAAATAATAGTGATAATCCTAAAACTGAATTGAAAGTTTCAGCAGCAGCAAGTTTAAGTGATGTAAGTAAAGCATTAAAGAAAGAGTTTGAAAAAACACATAAAAATGTAAATGTAACATTTAATTATGGTGGATCAGGGGCATTAAGACAACAAATTGAAAAAGGTGCGCCAACTGATGTCTTTATGTCTGCAAATACGAAAGATGTAGATATGTTGAAAAAACATAATCAAGCTCATAATACATATAAATACGCACATAATCAGTTAGTATTGATTGGTGATAAAAACAGTGATCAAGCTTCAGTAAAAGATTTAAAAGACAACGAAAAATTAGCTATTGGTGAAGTGAAAACTGTACCAGCAGGTAAATATGCGAAACAATATTTAGATAATCAACATTTATATAGTGATGTAAAAGATAAAATTGTATATGCCAAAGACGTTAAACAAGTATTAAATTACGTTGAAAAAGGTAATACTCAAATGGGATTTGTATATGAGACCGATTTATATACGAATAATGAAAGAACAGATAAAGTAAATGAGATTAAAAAAGCGGATTTGAAAAAACCTATCACTTATGAAGCGGGAGCAACATCAGATAACAAATTTGCTAAAGAATGGATAGAATTTTTAAAATCTAAAAAAGCGAAAGATATTTTAAAAGAATATCACTTTAAAGTATAGGGGGATGACATATGCCTGATTTAACACCTCTATGGATTTCTATTAAAGTAGGATTTATCAGTACGATAATTGTCTCTATATTAGGAATTTTTATTTGTAGAACGTTATATAAAAGAAAAGGGCATGCAACTCAATTTCTTGAAAGCTTAATATTATTACCTATTGTTTTACCACCGACAGTACTAGGGTTTATACTTATTATTGTTTTTTCACCTAGAACATTTGTGGGCCAATTCTTTCAAAATGTACTTCACTTACCCGTAGTATTTACAATGACAGGTGCAGTAATTGCATCTGTCATTGTTAGTTTTCCACTGATGTACCAACATACTATTCAAGGATTTCGAAGTATTAATCCTAAAATGTTAAATACTGCACGAACAATGGGAGCAAGTGAACGTAAAATCTTCTATCGTTTAATTCTACCATTATCTAAACGCTCAATTATTGCGGGTATTATGATGAGTTTTGCGAGAGCTATTGGAGAATTTGGTGCAACATTGATGGTTGCAGGATATATTCCAAATAAAACCAATACTCTGCCACTGGAAATCTATTTTTTAGTAGAACAAGGAAAAGAGAATCAGGCATGGTTATGGGTACTTGTACTCGTTGCATTTTCTATTACAGTCATTAGTATGTTGAATTTTGCGAATCGTGATAAAGTTCAGGAGGTAGACTAGATGTTACAAGTTAAATTACAACATCAGTTAAAGCAAACGTTGATTCATATTAACATTGAAGATACAAAAGCTAAAATATATGCAATACAAGGTCCCTCCGGTATTGGAAAAACGACAATATTAAATATCATTGCGGGATTAAGACAACCAGATGAGGCTTATATCAATATTGATAATCATCTATTAGTGGATACTGAAAACCATATTAATGTAAAGATTCAACAACGCCAAATTGGCTATTTATTTCAAGATTATCAACTTTTTCCTAACATGACGGTTCTTCAGAATATTACATTTATGACTAAACAGTCTAAACATATTGATGAGCTTATTCAACGTTTAAATATTAGCCATTTAATAAATCAATTTCCGCCGACACTGTCTGGTGGGGAAGCCCAACGTGTAGCACTCGCGCGAACTTTAAGCACGAAACCCAATTTAATTTTACTTGATGAACCTTTTTCAAGTTTAGATGATATTTCTAGAGATGAAGGCATCCATCTAGTTAAGCAAATTCATGAGGAATGGTGTATACCTATTATTTTTGTAACGCACTCTAATTATGAAGCAGAAGTATTAGCAGATGAAATTATTCAAATTAAATAAATAGGAGTAGGATATCGAAGTTTAGAACGTTTTAGATTTCTGTCCTACTCCTATTTCGTTATAATAAAAAGAAGAGAGAATGTTGAGAGAGGTTTCAAATAATGACTCAAGAACGTTATTCAAGACAAATTTTATTTAAAGATATTGGAGAACATGGACAACAAACCATTAATCAGAAACATGTATTGATTGTTGGAATGGGCGCTTTGGGTACCCATGTAGCTGAAGGACTTGTTCGTGCTGGTATTCAAGAGTTGACTATTGTGGATAGAGACTATATTGAATATAGTAATTTACAAAGACAGACATTGTTTACAGAAAGTGATGCAGATCGTATGTTGCCAAAAGTGGTTGCTGCACAAGATCACTTAAGACATATTCGTTCTGATATAAAAATGAATATTTATATTGAACATGTAGATGCCCAATTTTTAGAGCAATATGCAACGAGTGTAGATTTGATTATTGATGCAACGGATAATTTTGAAACAAGACAATTAATCAATGATTTTTCCTATAGATATCGCATTCCTTGGATTTATGGTGGAGTAGTTCAAAGTACCTATGTAGAAACTGCATTTATTCCAGGTCAAACACCTTGCTTTAATTGTTTAATGCCTCAGTTACCAGTTATAAATCTGACATGTGATACTGTCGGTGTGATTCAGCCAGCCGTAACGATGACCACAAGTTTTCAATTACGGGATGCTTTAAAGATATTGATTGGTAAACAGATTCCCACAAAGCTGACATATGGAGATATTTGGGAGAATACACATTGTTCTTTTGGTTATAGTAAAATGCGTCGTGATGATTGCCCAACTTGTGGTAAGAATGCTAGCTTTCCATATTTATATGCTCATTCGACTTCATATGCAACTTTGTGTGGTAGAGATACAGTTCAATATGAAAATAAAGACATTACAAAAAAAGTATTAGTTGATTTTCTTACAGCACTCGATATTCGTTACCATGAAAACCAATATATGTTAGTATTTGAATTTAAAAAACATAGAATTGTATATTTTGAGGGTGGGCGAATGTTGATTCATGGTACAACTAAGAAATCTGAAGCAATACATTTAATCAATCAACTATTTGGATAAGGAGAGAATGATGATGCATCAGCATGATAACAAAGAAGTTAAAAAAACAATTCAATGTGCAGTGTTAACAATTTCTGATACACGAAATAAAGAAACAGATAAAGGCGGTCAATTAGTTCAAAAGTGTTTGAAAGAACTGAATATAGAAGTGACAGAAGAACACTATCATATCATTAAAGATGACAAGGAAGACATCCAATCTCAAATTGACGAATGGTTAGCATCAGATATTGATGTCATTATAACGACTGGAGGCACTGGTATAGCACAACGTGATGTGACTATAGAAGCTGTAAAACCACTTTTAGATAAAGAAATTGAAGGATTCGGCGAACTTTTTAGATATTTAAGTTATACGGAAGATGTAGGAACAAAAGCGCTTCTCTCAAGAGCATTAGCGGGAACAGTTATGAGTAAATTAATCTTTACGTTGCCAGGATCAACTGGGGCAGTAAAGTTAGCAATGACTAAACTCATTATTCCGGAATTAAATCATATGGTTTATGAACTCCATAAATAAAATAGTCATAAAAAGCATTGTAAATCATAGGTTTCCCTAATTGAAAATGCTGCTTATGACTATCATAATAGAAGAAAATCATAAAGATTAATCTAATTGACGGTGATAATCTCCAGATTTACCTCCAGATTTTGATTCAAGGTATGTGTCACCAATGATCATTCCTTTATCAGCTGCTTTTGTCATATCATATACTGTGAGAGCTGTAACTGAAGCAGCTGTTAAAGCTTCCATTTCAACACCAGTCTTACCTGTAGTAGAAACCGTAGCAGTAATGCTTAATTGATAGTGGCGTGGTGTGTTTGCTTGATTCCAAGAGAATTCAATATCTATTCCAGTTAAGGGCAATGGATGACACATAGGAATAATAGTCGATGTATTTTTAGCAGCCATTATACCTGCAATTTGAGCAGTATTAAGTACATTACCCTTTTTATTTGTATTGTCTATAATTTGACGGTAAATCGTCTCATTCACTGTGATGCTTGAATGCGCTTTAGCGATACGTTTTGTAATACTTTTATTAGAAACATCAACCATTTTTGCATTACCTTGATGATTGATATGTGTAAAATTTGACATAAATAGCCTCCTATAGAAATATCTAAAAAATCATAACATATAAATAAAGTTATAAACATTTATTTTTAATGAGTACATCATTATCTTACTGAGTTTATAAAATAGTATAGCATGAATTTATCGTGTAATTGGAGTTGATAAAATGGTAGTTGAAAAAAGAAAACCAATACCTATTAAAGAAGCAATTGAACGTATTGTAAAACAAGATATATATACTCAACAAAATAATATATCATTAGAGGACAGTTTAGGATATGTCTTAGCAGAAGACATTGTAGCAACTTATGATATACCACGTTTCAATAAATCGCCGTATGATGGTTTTGCTATAAGAAGTGAAGATTCGGCTGGTGCCTTTTCAAAAAATCGTAAAACGTTTAAAGTGATAGATCATATTGGTGCAGGCACAGTATCTCATAAAACAGTTGGAGAAAATGAAGCAGTTCGTATTATGACAGGCGCTCAAATTCCTGAGGGTGCAGATGCAGTAGTGATGTTTGAACAAACTGTGGAAAATGGAGATACATTTACGATTAGAAAACCTTTTGAAGAGAATGAAAATGTGTCGCTAAAAGGAGAAGAAACTAAAACAGGAGATATCGTTTTAAAAAAAGGACAAGTCATTAATCCTGGAGCTATTGCAGTACTAGCGACCTATGGTTATACAGAAGTGCCTGTATTTTTAAAACCAAGTATTGCAGTTATTGCTACTGGAAGCGAATTATTGAATGTAGACGAAGAATTACAACCAGGAAAAATTAGAAATTCTAATGGTCCGATGATACAAGCGTTAGCTGATAAAATGAGATTAACGATAGAGCCTTATAGTATACAACAAGATGACTTAGAAAGTAGTATTCAAGTCATCACTAAAGCAATGAAAGATCATGATATTGTCATTACTACTGGAGGCGTTTCGGTAGGAGATTATGACTTTTTACCAAAGATATACAAAGCAATTCAAGCAGAAGTGTTATTTAATAAAATTGCGATGCGTCCTGGAAGTGTGACAACTGTGGCAGTTGCAAATAAGACGTATTTATTTGGTTTATCAGGGAATCCATCGGCTTGTTTTACTGGTTTTGAATTATTTGTTAAACCAGCAGTGCAACATATGATGCAAGCCAAAGCAGTTTACCCTCAAGTTGTGAAAGCAACATTAATGGAAGATTTTGCGAAAGCCAATCCATTTACAAGATTTATTCGAGCAACTGCATCTTTTACTCATAATTGTGCGACTGTGGTTCCATCCGGATTTAATAAATCGGGTGCTGTGGTAGCAATAGCACATAGTAATGCAATGATTATGCTGCCAGGGGGTACAAGAGGATTTAAAGCCGGCCATACGGTAGATGTTATTTTAACTGAATCGAATGTTTTCGAAGAGGAACTATCATTATGATTTTACAAATAGTTGGTTTTAAAGATTCGGGTAAAACAACGTTGTTACAACAATCTATTACATTTTTAAAATCTCAAGGCTATCACATTGTGACGATTAAACATCACGGACATGAAAAAGATGATATTACACTTCAATCATCTAATGTGGATCATATGAAACATTTTGAAGCTGGTGCAGATCAGAGTATTGTTCAAGGATCTGCTTATCAACAAACAGTAACACGTAGAAATCAGCCGTCGCTTGAACAACTGATAAAAGAAAGTGTAACTATTAGTTATGACGTTATTTTAGTTGAAGGGTTTAAAAATGAGGATTATGACAAAATAGTGGTATATAAAACCCAAGAAGAATTAGAAGAACTGAGACTTCTTACACATGTTCAATATTTTTATAATTATAATAATGAGAATGCTTTAAAAAACTATGAGCAATGGTTACTAAAATGGATGAAACGAAAGGATGAACATAAAAATGAAACAATTTGAAATCGTGACGAATCCAATTGAGCCCGAACAATATAGAACATTTACTTTAAATGAACATCAAGGAGCTGTTGTTGTATTTACAGGTCATGTTCGCGAATGGACTAAAGGGGTGAAAACAGAATATCTTGAGTATGAAGCTTATGTTCCAATGGCTCAAAAAAAACTAGAACAAATTGGAGAAGAAATTACACAGCGTTGGCCAGGAACGATAACAACGATTGTACATCGTATTGGTCCCCTACAAATCTCTGATATTGCAGTATTGATTGCTGTCTCTTCGCCACATCGTAAAGATGCCTATCGTGCAAATGAGTATGCGATTGAAAGAATTAAAGAAGTTGTGCCAATTTGGAAAAAAGAAATTTGGGAAGACGGTGCAGAATGGCAAGGACATCAAAGAGGAGATTATAGTCAAGCAACTAAAGGAGAGGCTTAAATGAGAGTATTATATTTTGCAGAAATAAAAGAAATATTAGAAATGAATTCAGAAGACATTGATTTAATAGAAGATATTACAGTAGAAACGTTTAAAGAATTATTATTTGAACGTCACCCATCCATTCGTGATAAAAAATTTCAAGTAGCTGTAAATGAAGAATTTGTTCAACTTAATGATATTGTAAAGCAAGATGATGTTGTTGCGTTAATACCTCCAGTTAGTGGTGGTTAAATATGAAAGCAATTATTCTAGCTGGGGGACACTCTAAACGTTTTGGTAGTCCTAAAGCATTTGCTTGTATTCACGGGGAAATGTTCTATAAACGAATTATTAACACATTAACAGAAACGAATTTATTTGACGATATTATTATAAGTACAAACAAACAACTTAAGAATGAATTTGAGTATAAACATATTATGGTAGATGAAGAAACACATGCAGATAAAGGCCCGTTATCAGGAATCTACACAGTTATGAAACATTATAATAATGAAGAATTATTTTTTGTGGTCTCTGTAGATACTCCTATGATTACTAAAGAAGCAATAAGTCAACTATATCAATTTACAATTTCACAGCGTATGGAACATCAAGCCGATATTATAGCTTATTCAGACGATGATAAACCTATACCGACCATTGCTTTTTATAGTCGAGGAGTCATTTCGAATATTGAAAAAGCACTCAATTCTAATGATTATAGTTTACAGCATGTATATAAAAATGTGATAACATGTTTTCTAGATACTAAAGAGGTTCAGCCTTTAAAAAATTGGTCTAAAAATATTAATTATCAAGATGATTTGAATACTTTACTTCATCAGATTAATGATTAAAGGGGGACACGTTAATGACGATCCAAATTAAAGATAAATTAGGACGTCCTATAAGAGATCTACGAATTTCTGTAACAGATCGTTGTAATTTCAGATGTGATTATTGTATGCCAAAAGAAATATTTGGTGATGATTTTGTTTTTTTACCTAAAGAGGAATTACTTACATTTGATGAAATTACAACAATTGCCAAAGTTTATGCTGAATTAGGCGTGAAAAAATTAAGAATCACTGGTGGAGAACCTTTATTACGACGTGATTTATATAAATTAATTGAAAAACTTAATCATATTGAAGGTATTGAAGATATTGGTATGACCACTAATGGTTTACTTTTAAAAAAACATGGTCAAAAGTTGTATGATGCAGGATTGCGTAGAATTAATGTAAGTTTAGATGCAATTGATGATGAAGTATTTCAAGCAATCAATAACCGTAACATTAAAGCTTCTACCATCTTGCAACAAATTGATTATGCAATATCTATTGGATTTCATGTAAAAGTAAATGTAGTGATACAAAAAGGAATTAATGATGATCAAATCCTACCTATGATTGAATATTTTAAAGATAAACATATTCAAATAAGATTCATTGAATTTATGGATGTAGGTAATGATAATGGTTGGAATTTTAGTAAAGTTGTTACGAAAGAAGAAATGCTATCTACTATTGAAGAAGAGTTTGATATAGAACCTCTTCCACCTAAATATTTTGGTGAAGTTGCCACATATTATAGACATAAAGATAATGGTGCACAGTTTGGTCTAATCACAAGTGTTTCAGCTTCATTTTGTTCTACTTGTACAAGAGCAAGATTATCATCTGATGGGAAATTTTATGGATGTTTATTTAGTGTGATTGATGGTTTTGATATTAAATCATTATTGCGTAGTGGTGCTACACATCAAAAATTAAAAGACACGCTCATTTCATTATGGCAAGCACGTGATGATCGTTATTCAGATGAACGAACAGAACAAACAGTAAGAAATCGACAACGAAAGAAAATTAATATGAATTATATTGGTGGTTAATCTATACAGAAGCAAGTGATAATCATATGTGATATCACTTACTTCTGTATTTTAATTTGATAGTATTTTTAATTAATTTTAATAATTTCAAAGTAATTTATATTAATCACTAAACAGATATAAATTAATATTTGTAATAGATTAAATTGTGCATATGTTATATAATTAAATTAAGCAATTTTATTATATTATGTATTTATACAACTTAGAATCAACTTTGGAGGCATGTACTATGAATAATAAAGTGACTCGCTTTATTGAAGCGGAAAGAGAACTTAGTCAATTGAAGCATTGGTTGAAAATGACGTATAAAATTTCTATTGAGGAATTTGTTGTTTTATTTAAAGTGTATGAAGGTAAAAAAATTAGCGGAAAAGAGTTACGCGATACATTACATTTTGAAATGTTATGGGATACAAGTAAAATTGACGTCATCATCCGCAAAATTTACAAGAAAGAATTAATTTCTAAATTACGTTCTGAAACAGATGAACGACAAGTATTTTATTTCTTTAATGCGTCGCAACAAAAAGTATTAGATAAAATGAAAAATGAAATTGAAGCTATTAGTATTGCAAATTAATTAAATAAAAAGAGCACCTCTAATATTCTATAACGAGTCATAGGGGTGCTTCTTTTTATATATTAAATGAAAGATTAATACGTATTACCATTCACTTTTCTACCATGAACAATTAAATAAAGTACCGTACATAAAGCGGCTACAATAGCCATAATGAAATAAACTTGAGTATACGTGATTGCACTTGTAAATAATCCAAGCAACGATGGACCAAAACCAATACCAATATCTAATCCAATAAAGTAAGTTGAAGTTGCAATTCCATATTTACTTGAAGGTGACACTTTAATTGCAATGGCTTGCATAGAAGAAGAGAGATTTCCATAGCCAATACCTAAGAACACGCCAGCAAGTAATAATACCCAACCATTATAGCTAAATACTAATAAAACAAATGTGATAATTAAGGCAAGAAATGCTGGATAAACCACAACATTTTCATTTTTTGCATCAATCATCCTACCAGCAATAGGTCGAGTGATTAATGAAGCGATCGCATAGAAAATAAAGAAATAACTAGATGCTTCTAACAAATGACGTTGCTCAGCAAAAGATTTTAAGAATGTTAGGATTGAAGCATAGTTCAACCCTATAATCATCATCACAATTGCTACTGGTACAGCTTCTTTAGCAATGAAATTATGAATGTTGAAACCAGAAGCTTGGGCTACTTTTCTATCAATTGCATTTTTAGTAGGATTAAAGTCAATTTTAATAAAGACTGAAACAATTAAACTTGCAATTCCTAGTATAAGACAGATAAGAAATAGTAAATTAATTGAGAATGATTTCAATAATAAAATTCCAAAGAAAGGACCAATGGCTGATCCAAGAACAAGACTTAGTGAAAATAAGCTAATGCCTTCACTTTTACGTTCTACAGGGGTAACATGTGCAGCAATTGTACCTGTAGCTGTCGTTGCGATAGCTGTAGCAATTCCATTTAGGAGTCGTACTAACATCAAGATGGTTATCGATCCAGAGATAAAATAAAGTAACTGAGTAATGATTAGAAAAATTAAACCAGCAATTAAAATCTTTTTAGGACCAAAACGATTGACATACTTTCCCGTTCCAAAACGTCCAATCAATGATCCGATAATAAATAGTCCTACAACAAGTCCAGATAAGCTGTCTGACACATGATAGAATGTTTTAGAATAATCAGCGATGATAACTAATAATAAGTACATACACAAATAAACAAAGAAATTAATCATAAAATTGATTGTAAAACTTTTAGTAAAAATAGGTTGTTTAGTAGTACTAGTCTGATTCATGAAGATCCCCCTTCGATAATGTGGTATGTAATTTTTTCATAATTGCTATGACGTGATCCAAATCATCATTAGATATATTAGATTGATGGATTAAATCTTCTTGAATAGGTGTAATACAAGCATTAATGTCCTCAAATAATTGCTGTCCTTTTTCAGATAAACTTAATAGCTTTTCACGTTTGTCAGTACCTGAAGTAACCAAAAGTAAATCTTTTTCAAATAGTACTTTAATAATTTTACGCGCAGTTGGTTTTTCAATAAAACGACGTTTAGATATTTGAACTAAAGTCGTTTGATCATATGTAGCAATATCTTTAAGCACTAACCACTGACCTGTATGTAGACCAAACTGATCTAATATAGGTTGAGTACGTTTAATATAAGGACGATAAATACCAATAAAACTATTGAAAAATTCATTTGTGGGCATTTTGAATTATCTCCCTCGAAAATAGTTAGCAAGGCTAACTAATTGATGACGAAAAATATTATACGCCGATTTCATTCGTTTTTCAACACTAAATATAAGTTATAGAGTAAAGTATAGTGAAATTTGTTAAAATACAATTAAGTTTAAATTAGTAAAGGGGATATTGATACATGAAGTTGAAATTTGATCATATGATTCATTACGTCGATCAATTAAAAGGATTTAAATATCCAGGTGAGTTATTAAAAATTCATTCTGGAGGCAAGCATCATCAATATGGCACTTTCAATCGTTTAACTTATATAAATGAAAATTACATCGAACTTTTAGATGTTGAAGATGTTGAAAAGTTAAAGAAAGAAGCTAAAACTGAAGAGGGTAGAGTCGCTTTTGCAACGAAAATTGTTCAAGATGATTTTAAGCAAGGATTTAAAACAATGGCATTTAGAACGGAAGATATAGAGAGAGTAAAACAATCTTTAAACGAACGTCATATTGATACGATTGGTCCTATAAATATGGACAGAGAAAATAAAAAGGGTGAAAAGATAAGATGGAAGTTACTCTACATCGCTGATCCCGACTATATGGTAAGGCCTCCTTTTTTTATTGAGTGGAATAAAAATAAAGTCGATCATATGCAAAATTTAGATTCGTTTTTTCAGAAACAATTTAAAATTGATAAAATTATTATAGATAGTTCTAAACGCTCTAAAACCTTAACTAAGTGGCAAAGCTGGTTTAATATGGACATTATAGAAGAAAATGAGAACTACACTGACTTAAAATTAGAGGGAGATACTATCGTTTATCGGATTCAAGATGCGGCTCAATCTGGATACAATACCATTGTTTTTAAAGATAATGAAACTACGACTCCTTATTCAATTATTATTAAAGGAGCCAAATATCGTTTCGAACCTAATGAAGGAACTAATTAAATAGATAGGTATAAGTACTATGTGCGATAAAAGCAATATGAATAAAAACTAGTACTAGAGAGATTAAGCTTAGTATTAAAGAAAAACGATTTGTTTTTAATAATATAAATAAAATGGTAAGTACAAGTGATAAAGCGACAAACATCACTCTCAGACTAAAAAAATTTATAGTTAAAGGATGAGCCATTGTATAAATTATTGCAATAGCATTACATACAATAAATATAAGTAAAATTATATTTCTCAATTTTAAAAACCTCTTTAATAAAAAATAGTAGTGTTTTTCATTCATTAAGTATAACAAAAAGAATAGCTTTTTGAAGAAAATTCAACTTCTATTATGAGTTTGTCGACACTCTCAAATCTACAATGTATAATGATAAGTAATGCAAAGATAAAGGAGTTTTATATAGCATGGAAAAGATGAATATCACAAATCAGGAACATGACGAATTTGTAAAAACTCATCCGAATGGTGATTTATTGCAACTGACAAAGTGGGCAGAGACAAAGCGCTTAACTGGATGGTATTCAAAACGTGTGGCAGTAGGTGAAAATGGTGAAATTAAAGGTGTAGGACAGTTATTATTTAAAAAGATACCGAAGTTACCATTTACATTATGCTATGTATCACGTGGATTCGTAGCCGATTATAATGATAGAGATGTACTGAGAGCACTTTTAAATGAAACCAAAAAAATCGCTAAAGAAGAAAAAGCGTATGCGATTAAGATTGATCCAGATGTTGAAGTAGAACATGGCACAGAAGCACTTAAAAATTTAAGAATGCTTGGATTTAAACATAAAGGGTTTAAAGAAGGATTATCAAAAGACTATATTCAACCTCGTATGACAATGATTACACCTATTGATAAAACTGATGATGAAATTATTCAAAACTTTGAACGTCGTAATCGTTCTAAAGTTAGATTAGCGCTTAAACGAGGTACTAAAGTTGAACACTCAAATCGTGAAGGGCTTAAAACATTTGCGAAATTAATGCAAATTACGGGTGAACGTGATGGCTTCTTAACACGTGATATTAGCTATTTTGAGAATATTTATGACTCATTACATGAAGATGGGGATGCAGAATTATTCTTAGTGAAATTAGAGCCACAACAAGTGCTTGATGAAACGAATAAAGATCTAGAAGCTCAAGAAGCAGAAAAAACTAAACTAGAAGCGAAGTCAGAAGCACGTCCAAATGATAAAAAAACAGCTAACAAATTAAATGATGTAAAAAATAAGATTTCTAAGACAACTGAATTAAAAGAAGATTTAGAAAGATTAAATCAAGAACATCCAGAAGGCGTATATTTATCAGGCGCATTACTTATGTTTGCAGGTAAAAAATCATATTACTTATATGGAGCTTCTTCAAATGATTATCGTGATTTCTTACCGAACCATCATATGCAATATGAAATGATGAAATACGCAAGAGATCATGGTGCAACAACGTATGACTTTGGTGGCACAGATAATAATCCATCAAAAGATTCTGAACACTATGGATTATGGGCTTTTAAACGTGTATGGGGCACTTATTTAAGTGAAAAAATTGGTGAGTTTGATTATGTCTTAAATCAGCCGTTATATCAATTAATCGAACAAGTTAAACCAAGACTTACAAAAGCCAAAATTAAACTCTCTCGCAAATTAAAACGTAAATAATTAATTTACAGTATTGTAGATACAGTATTTAATCTGAACGATTCTATAAAGAAACGTTCAGATTTTTTTACCAATATTAATAACTTATTATAGGAGAAGTAATTAAATGATTAAAAAAATGCTTCAATTTTCATTAGGTAATAAGTTTGCTATTTTCTTAATGGTTCTTTTAGTCATTATAGGTGGCATATATTCAAGTGCTAAACTTAAATTAGAATTATTACCTGATGTTGAAAACCCAATTATTTCTGTCCAAACGACGATGCCAGGCGCTACACCTCAAACGACACAAGATGAAATTAGCTCGAAAATTGATAAACAAGTCAGATCACTCGCTTATGTAAAAAGTGTAGAAACACAATCGATATCTAATGCTTCAATTGTGAAAGTTGAATATAACAACGGAACTGACATGGATAAAGCTGAAGAAGTACTGAAAAAAGAAATAGACAAAATCGATTTTAAGGATGGAGTAAGTGAACCAGAATTAATACGTAATTCCATCGATGCTTTTCCTATTGTAGCTTACTCATTTACAAATAAAAGTAATGACTTAAGAACTACGACAAAAGAAATTAATGAACAATTAATACCTAAACTTCAAACTGTTGATGGTGTTCAAAGTGCACAACTGAATGGACAAACTACCCGTCAAGTTACTTTAAAATTTAAACAAAAAGAATTGGATAAAGTAAGGTTATCTGCGGATGATGTTGAAAATTACATTAAGACAGCGACAAGAGAAACACCACTCGGTTTATTCCAATTTGGAAATAATGAAAAATCTCTCGTTGTGGATGGTCAATTTAAATCAGTCAGTGCATTAAAAGATTTAAAAATCCCGCTTTCTATAGCAGGCCAAGGACAATCAAGTGATTCTAACGATAATAGTATTAGTAGTACTGGCCAAGAGGGTAGTCAATCATCTAGTGCAAGTCAATCGCAAACGAATAGCTCTTTAAAAGGAACAAATGGTCAAATGCCAAGCGTGCCACTTAAAGATTTAGCTAACATCACTGTGGGCGATGAACGAGATTCTATTTCAAAAACAAATGGTAAAGACGCAGTGAACGTACAAGTAATGAAAGCACAAGATGCAAATACAGTTCAAGTGGCTAGAGCAACGCAAAAGAAAATAGACGAGTTTGTTAAGAATAATAGTGATATCAAAGCTACAAAAACAATGGACACAGCTAAACCAATTGAAGATTCATTATATACTATGATTGAAAAAGCGGCATTAGGTACCATCGTCGCAATTATTGTTATTTTATTATTCTTAAGAAATATTAAAACAACAGCGATATCTATCGTTTCAATTCCGTTATCTATTTTGATTGCACTTATTGCACTGAAATTAAGTAATGTATCACTTAATATTTTAACTTTAGGTGCATTGACGATTGCGATTGGTCGGGTCATAGATGATTCTATTGTTGTAGTAGAAAATATCTATCGACGATTATCAGATCCAAGTGAACAATTAAAAGGGAACAATTTAGTTATTAGTGCAACGAGAGAGGTATTTAAACCTATTTTATCTTCTACGATTGTTACAATTATAGTTTTCTTACCGCTAGCTTTTGTTTCCGGCTCAGTAGGTGAAATGTTCCGACCATTTGCGTTAGCTATCACATTTAGTTTACTGGCTTCGCTTCTTGTTTCTATTACTGTTGTGCCAGCCCTTGCCTCAACATTCTTTAAAAATGGAATAAACATAAAGGGCAATGTTAATGAAGAAAATAAATTAGGAGGGATTAGTAAGGGATATAAACGAGTACTTGGTTGGTCACTTAATCATAAATGGCTTGTTCTTATTATTAGTATTGTTATATTAATTGTGAGTATAGGAATTGGTGCAGCTAAATTAGGAACAAGTTATATTTCTACAGGGGAAGATAAGTTTTTAGCGTTAACTTATACACCTAAACCAGGAGAAACTGAAGAAGCAGTACTTAAACATGCTGAAAAAGCTCAAAAATACCTTCAAAGTAAAGATAAAGTTAAAACAGTTCAATTTTCTGTAGGTGGACCTTCTCCAGCAGATCCAACGGGAAGCACGAATAGTATGGCTATTATGGTGGAATATGATTCGAATACGCCTCACTTTGAGGAAGAACCAGATAAAGTGGTTACACATCTTTCTAAAATGAAAGACCCAGGTGAATGGAAAAATCAAGACTTAGGTACAGGAGCTGGAAACAATTCAGTGGACGTAACTGTTAAAGGACCTTCTACTGATGCAATTAGAAGTACAGTAACTAAAGTTGAAAATAAAATGAAATCCATTAAAGGTGTAGCAGATGTCAATTCAGATTTATCACAAACCTATGATCAATATGAAATCAAAGTAGATCAAAATAAAGCAACAGATAAAGGTATTTCAGCTGCACAATTAGCATTGAATTTAAATGAGAACTTACCAGAAAAAACAATTACAACTGTTAAAGAAAATGGTAATAATATAGATGTAAAAGTAAAACAGAATAAACAAACAAATTGGTCTCAAAATAAACTAGAAAACATCGACTTACATGCACCAAGTGGAGAAACTGTTAAATTAAAAGATATTGCACGTCTAAACAAAACAACAACACCAAGTAAACTTGTTCAAGAAGATGGCGATTATGCTACAACAATTTCAGGTAAAATTACCGCTTCTGATGTTGGTGGAACTTCTAGTAAAGTGATGCGTGAAATCAATACAATTGATAAACCTAATAACGTTAAGTTTAATGTTGGTGGTGCAACAGATGATATTAATACAGCTATGAGCCAACTCGCTTTTGCAATGCTTATTGCTATTGTTATTGTGTATCTTGTGTTGGTTATCACATTCAAAGGTGGTTTAGCACCATTTACAATTCTATTCTCATTACCATTTACAGCTATTGGTATAGTATTTGCATTATTGATTACCGGAGAAACCATTTCAGTACCAAGTTTAATTGGTATGTTGATGTTAATTGGTATTGTTGTTACAAATGCAATTGTATTAATTGATAGAGTGATTTCAAATGAACAACAAGGTATGTTAATGAAAGAAGCTTTAATTGAAGCGGGTGGAACCCGAATTAGACCTATTTTGATGACTGCAGTTGCAACAATCGGTGCATTATTACCATTATTATTTGGGCAAAATAGTTCAATTCTAATTTCTAAAGGAATGGCCGCTACAGTCATAGGTGGATTAGTATCATCAACACTACTAACCTTAATCGTAGTGCCAGTTATCTATGAAATACTCTTTACTTTAAAAAACAAACTTACACGTAAATAAAGATAAATTTAGGATAAGTCAAAAAAAGCAATTGAGACGTATGCACATACGTTCAATTGCTTTTTTATTAATACATAGTAAAAGTTAAAATAATATATATTACAAAAATAATAATAGATATAATATTTAAAATTGAAACACCTTTATAATCGTTTTTAAGTGCTTTAAAAGCTGTAACTTCTACATTTCCTACAAGAAGAAGCAATACAACAAATACCCACCAATTTTCACTAGGAAATTGGATCGTAGTGATAGCTACTACAAATAATAATAATATTCCCATAATAATACGTAAAATATGTACGAACATTGATTTCATTTTAAAAATACTGATATAACTCACAATAAGATACAATATGGGTAATAAAATTAAGTATATTTTCACTTGATGACATCCTTTCTATTACGACTAATATCATAGCATTCATGAACTTTAATGCCTAGATATACGTTCAAAATTATTTCTGACGTAATTTTGAACGTATATCTGAAATTTCTTTTTCAATTTCTTCTAATTGTTTTACTAAAGGATCAATCTGTTGATTTAGTGATTCTTTTTTCTCTAAATCATTTTGTAAACGAATATAATCGTATTTAAGCTCAGCTAATTGTGATTCTAAGTCCATGTCTAGTCGAACTCCTTATTTATTAATATGATTAGTAATGATTATAGCATGAAACAAGTAACTTCTAAAAATACTGTTAATTGTGTTAGAGTAATTAGTTGTAATGGAATATTAGGGAAGAAGGGATGAATTGTGACTGAGCAATTTATAATCATTATTTTGTTAATTGCATTAGGTTACTTACTTAAACGTATTAACTTTATTAAATCTGCAGATAGTCAAGTATTGTCTACGCTTGTATTGAATGTCACATTACCTTCTTTAGTTATTGTCAATTTAAATAGTGCGAATCTTGATTTATCATTTTCTATTTTACCAATTATGATGCTCATCTATGGCATATTAGCCAAAGTAATTATGGTTGCATTATTTAGAAAATATGATAATCATGTCAAGGGTTCAGTAGGTATGATGGCAGCGTCATTAAACATTGGTTTATTTGCTTATCCACTTGTAGAAACAATTTGGCCTAAAAATGGTATGATTTATTTTGGTATGGCCGATATCGGTGGGGCAATTATTATGTTTGGAGTCACTTACTTTGTAGGTAGTTATTACAGTGAAGGAAGCGATCAATTTAATTTCAAATTTTTAGGGAAAAAGTTAATTTCTTCAGTACCACTCGTTACTTATATTGTAATGTTTATACTTAATATGGCTAATATTCATTTACCAAAAGCTTCAATTGACTTTTTTACCATTATTTCTAAAGCGAACATGCCATTATCAATGATTTTACTTGGAATTATGTTGAGCTTCAGAATTGAAAAACAATTTTTACCAATTGCAGTGAAATATTTAATTGTCCATTACGGACTTGGATGTATTGCTGGTTTATTAGTCCACTTTTTCTTACCAACATCGGATGATATGATTAAAACAACGTTATTAATTACATGGTTACTTCCTGTGGGTGTAGCAATTATTCCATATTCAATTCAGTTTAAATATAAAACATTGCCATTAGTTGGAATGGTTACTAATATTTCTATTGTGATAAGTATTATTATTATATATATTTATCAAGCTATCTTTGTATAAAAACTATATATATATGAAAAAAGCAAGCGATTTTTAATCATCGCTTGCTTTTTTACTTTATAGTATGATCACCCTTTTCCACCCATAAATGCAGGATAGTTCATCATACCACCATCAACATATAATGTTGTTCCATGAACATAACTAGCTAAATTAGAAGCTAAGAACAATGCACCGTTTGCTACATCTTTTGCATCACCGATTTCTCTAGCTGGAATCATTTCTAATGTTTCGGCACGTGTTTTTGGATCAGAGAATTTTTCTTTTGTATGCTCAGTCACAACGGCACCTGGAGAGATATTATTAATACGAATACCGTGTTGGGCATATTCCATTGACATTGTTTCCATCATTAACTTAAGACCGCCTTTACTTGCAGCATAGTTAACGTAATTTGGCCAAGGAATGGTATCATGCACGCTTGAAGTATTAATAATAATACCTTTCTTATCTTCTTTTAAAAATTGTTTTACCGCTTCACGTGAACCAATAAATGCACCTGTTAAGTTAATATCAAGAACTTTTTGCCATTCAGCCATAGACATTTCATGACTTGGAGTGGCTTTTTCAAAACCAGCATTATTAATCATGATATCAATTGTTCCAAATTCTTTAACAGCCGTTTCTACTAATCGTTTCACATCTTCTTCGACTGAAACATCGGCTTGCACCGTAATTGAGTCACCGCCAGATTTTTGGATTGTTTCTTGAAGGGCATCAAGTTCTTTCATATGACTTTCTGATCTATAATTTAAGACTACTTTCGCTTTTTCTTTACCAAAAACTTCCGCCATTGCTTTTCCTATGCCACTGCCAGAGCCAGTAATAACAACAACTTTATTTTCTAATTCAGAAAACATTGTATGACCTCCTCAATATACCTATTTTAAGTTTCCTAATATAATTGCTGCGATAATAATCAACGCAATACCTGACCAAATCCCAATCATTTGGCGTCGATCTTTTTTCTCACCTAATAAGAATATACCACCAAGAGTAGAAACTATAACTAATAATTGTGATAATGAGAAACTTGTTGCTACACCAACTTTAGGTTGAGAATAGAACATAAATAAGTTACCTATTCCCCAAACAATCCCTGGAATAATATTAAGTGTGGTAGATTTAATATTTGTTTCATGTCTCATTGAAAGTAAAAATCCACCAATAGCCATACCAACTGATTGGAAGAATAAGGCATCAGTACCATTTACGCCAAATATATTCCCGATTACTACATAACCTACATAACCTAATGTACCTACAACTAGAATCACCATTGCTTTACTAAAATTAGGATCTTTTGTAGAACGCTCATTTTTTCCTTTTAGTGATGTAAGGGCAATCCCTGTTACTAATAAAACCATTGCAATAAGTCCTAAAGTAACTTGTAATCCAGTACTCCATTCACCTAAAAAGATAGCACTAAATAAAGTTGTACCTACTAATTGTAAACCAGTAGAAATAGGCATTGTTTTAGATACGCCGACAAGGTTAACAGATTGTAATTGAGTTCCTTGACCGAATGCCCACATTGCACCAGAAATTAACCCTACAATGATGACAGTAGGGTTATCAAATTGTGCATGACCTGTAAGAAGTAAGATTAAACCAATAACCAATGTACCTAACGTTGTACCTCTAATTTGATTGTATGGACCTCCTCCTACAAATACATTGATTAATACGAGACTTCCCCAAAATAATGCAGGTAATAAGGCGATTAATATGTTAATAATCTGCATTTATTACTCACTCTCCTTTTCAAAAATAAGTGCTTTCCTTTCCATAACACTTGGTGAATATTTTATATTATTTGTGATTGATATAAAACGCAATTGCTCATTTTTTTATAAAATATAAAAGACTAATATTATAAAAATGTATAGCCTAAGTATTTTAGTAAGCTGAATTTAATATAGGGGTTTTACTTTAAATTAATAAGTTGAGATGAAAAGTAACACTATTGCTATACATGTTACAATATTAAACGTATGAAAATAAAAAGTAAGAATGCGAAAGGAAATTTGAATGAAATCATTAATTCTAGCGGAAAAACCCTCAGTAGCGAGAGATATTGCAGAAGCACTAAATATTAAAGAAAAACATAATGGATATATTGCAAATCAGCGCTATATAGTGACATGGGCTTTAGGTCATTTAGTAACAAATGCTCAACCAGAACATTATGACAAAACATATAAAGAATGGAAATTAGAAGATTTACCTATATTACCTAAGCAAATGCATACTGTGGTCATAGGTAAGACAAGTAAACAATTTAAAATTGTAAAATCTTTAATATTAAATAAAGATGTGAAAGACATTATTATTGCTACAGATGCTGGACGTGAAGGAGAACTGGTAGCACGTCTCATCTTAGATAAAGTAAAAAATAAAAAGCCAATTAAACGTTTATGGATTAGTTCGGTGACTAAAAAAGCAATACAACAAGGCTTTAAACATTTAAAAGATGGACGTGAATATAATCACTTGTATCAAGCAGCTCTTGCACGAAGTGAAGCGGACTGGATAGTGGGTATTAATGCTACTAGAGCACTGACAACTAAATATGATGCTCAACTTTCATTAGGAAGAGTACAAACACCAACGATTCAACTGGTTTATCATCGACAACAAGAAATTAATCATTTTAAACCTCAAAAGTATTACACACTTTCTTTAAATGTAAATGACGCTATATTTGATATTCAAACGAATCAAAGATTTACTAATAAAGAAGAAATACAAAAATTATCTAAAAAAATAGAAGGACAATCAGGTCAGATTGAAGATGTTTCAATTAAGCAAAAAAAATCTTACGCAAAACCTTTATATAATTTAACTGATTTACAACAAGCATCATACCAGCGATTTAAAATGGGACCCAAAGAAACTTTAAATACCTTACAGAGTCTTTATGAACGTCATAAACTATTAACATATCCAAGAACAGATTCTAACTACTTGTCTAACGATATGACAGATACCATACAAGAACGTCTCCAAGCCTTATTAGCGACTGATTATAAATCACATGCTCGTCAGTTATTGACTAAGTCATTTACAACTAAGATGCATATTTTTAATAATCAAAAAGTGTCAGACCATCATGCGATTATCCCAACTGAAATTAGACCCAACTTTGATACATTAACTAACAGAGAAACAAAACTATATTTAATGGTTGCACAACGATTTTTAGAAACATTAATGGATCCTTATCAGTATGAAGCGACACAGGTTTTTTTAAAAGTGGGAGAATATCAATTTAAACATGCCAAAAACGTCACACGTAAATTAGGATTTAAAGCACTTAGTAACAATGATTCAACTGCTAATAAGGCTATCACTTTTAGCAAGGAAGAGACCTATCATGTACAACAAGTCAAAGTAAACGAACATGAAACAACACCACCTGAATATTTCAATGAAGGTAGCTTACTTAAGGCGATGGAAAACCCACAAAATTATATTCAATTGAATGACAAAAAGTACGCTAATACCCTTCATAAGACGGGAGGAATTGGAACAGTAGCGACGCGTGCAGATATTATTGAAAAACTATTCAATATTAATGCAATAGAATCAAAAGATGGGAAATTAAAAGTGACATCTAAAGGAAAACAAATATTAGAGCTTTCTCCTAAAGCGCTGACTTCTCCTTTAATGACTGCAGAATGGGAAGAAAAATTACTTTCTATTGAGAAAGGTAAATATAACGCTAAACAATTTATTAATGAGATGAAAGATTTTACTAAAGAAATTGTTGGGGAAATCAAACATAGTGATCAAAAATATAAACATGATAATTTAACTTCTACTGAATGTCCCAATTGCGGTAAATTTATGATAAAAGTAAAAACTAAAAACGGACAAATGCTAGTGTGTCAAGATCCTAGCTGTCATACTAAAAAGAATATTCAACGTAAAACGAATGCACGTTGTCCTAACTGTAAAAAGAAAATGACATTGTTTGGAAGAGGAAAAGAAGCGGTCTACCGATGTGTATGCGGTCATACTGAAACCCAAGCACAAATGGATCAACGATTGAAAAATAAAAATAATGGTAAAGTTTCTAAAAAAGATATGAAAAAATATATGAATAATCATGATGAATTGGATAATAATCCTTTTAAAGATGCATTAAAGAACTTAAAATTTTAACTAAAATCGAACTTATAATGAAATAAGTCGATAAAAGTTCGTTTTTAGTATTGTTTTTTTAAGTAAGTAATATTAAACTATTAAAGTATTTCAAAAAAAGGAGTTTAAAGCTGTGAAAAAATACTTCCAATTCGACGAGTATGGTACTAACTACAAAAAAGAAATCATCGGTGGTATCACAACTTTCTTATCAATGGCTTATATATTAGCCGTGAATCCTCAAGTCTTAAGTTTAGCAGGTGTTAAAGGTATATCTGGTGATATGAAAATGGATCAAGGTGCCATTTTTGTAGCGACAGCATTAGCAGCCTTTGTAGGATCTTTATTCATGGGACTGATTGCAAGATATCCGATTGCGCTTGCCCCAGGGATGGGGTTAAATGCGTTCTTTGCATTTACAGTTGTTTTAACAATGGGAATTCCTTGGCAAATCGGTTTAACAGGTGTGCTGTTTTCAGGTATATTCTTTGCGATATTAACAGCAACTGGATTGAGGGAAATAATTATTAATGCAATACCCTATGAAATGAAAATGGCGGTTTCGGCAGGTATAGGGCTATTTATTACTTTTGTAGGTTTACAAAGTGCAGGTATTATTGTAAAAAATGATTCAACGCTTGTAACATTAGGTCATTTAACTAAACCATCAGTACTTTTAGCTATATTTGGGATTGCTATAACAATCATTTTATATGCTAGAAAGGTTCCAGGTTCAATCTTTATTGGTATGATTATAACTGCAATTGTAGGGATGATTACGGGTCAAATTCATACACCATCAGGTATTGTAGGTAAAATTCCAAGTATTACACCTACATTTGGAGCAGCTTTTGAAGCATTTAAAGATCCAGGCCAATTATTTACAATCCAATTTCTTATTGTTATTTTAACGTTCTTCTTTATTGATTTCTTTGATACTGCAGGTACTTTAGTAGCAGTAGCAACCCAAGCAGGTATAATGAAAGACAATAAATTACCAAGGGCTGGAAGAGCATTATTTGCAGACTCGCTTGCTACAATTGTTGGAGCTATTTTTGGTACAACAACAACAACCTCTTATATTGAATCTACTTCTGGTGTTGCAGTAGGAGCACGTACAGGTTTTGCAAGTATCATAACTGGTTTTTGTTTCTTATTAGCATTATTCTTTAGTCCGCTAATCGAAGTCGTTACAAGTGCAGTAACAACACCAGCGTTAGTTGTAGTTGGTATTTTAATGGCGGCAAACTTTGCTGAAATTAATTGGAAAAAATTTGAAGTAGCAGTACCAGCATTCATTACAATCATTATGATGCCTTTATCATATTCAATTGCTACAGGTATTGCATGTGGGTTTATCTTCTATCCAATAACAATGTTAATTACTAAAAAACATAAAGAAGTTCATCCTATCATGTATGTATTAATGGTATTATTTATTTTATACTTCGTGTTTGTACACGGTTAGACATAAAAAGACACATTTAATTTTTGAATTAAATGTGTCTTTTTAATATTGAAATTATTAATTATTTTTATCATCTTTTTTGTATTGTGTATAAATAACTTTAGAATCTTTATTAGGAATGTAAGTTGGGGCGTTGAGTACAACAAATATAAAGAATACCATTAAGAAAAATAGTATCCAATGCGTAAACATACCAATAATAGGTAGAAAAGCAACAAATGATCCAATTAATCCAATAAATGGAATCATTGCCATTGGCTTAATTGTGTTTTGAGAATCTACTAATAGAATGATTCCTAAAATAAGATAAAGTAAAGCATTTAATAATAAAGGTTGCCAACCAAAGCCAAGAATAACTGAGCCTCCTAAAAAAGGAATACCATAGAAAAATTCACTAGCTATTAAGAAGATACTAATAATTGCTAAAGTAAGTTTCACATTTCTTTTCATTTATATTATATTCACCTCCGATAAAGTTCATGAATTTTAAAATAAATTAGCATTAAAAATGTATAGCTATAATTTCAAAATTCATTACTCTCTATATCTATTATAAAGGTTTATAGAAAAAAGGGAAAAAATTTACTCAAAATGGTTGAACTACATAAAAATTTCCAGTACAATACTTAAGTATGTGTTAGACGTAAATAAAAAAAGTTAAAGAAAAACCTTGATTTATCAGTGTTTTTCTTGTAACATATTTAATGTTGGACTTGAAGAAAGCGATGAAGCGAAAGGTTACTGACACACCCGGCCGCTTTGCCATGGCGTTGTGTGAGATAGTTTTCGTGGAGAAGTCTATCACTTCAATGTAGACGAACAAGGAGGGAAAATTATGGCAAAACAAAAAATCAGAATCAGATTAAAAGCTTATGATCACCGTGTAATTGATCAATCAGCAGAAAAGATTGTTGAAACTGCTAAACGTTCTGGTGCAGATGTATCTGGACCAATTCCGTTACCAACAGAAAAATCTGTTTATACAATTATTCGTGCGGTGCACAAGTATAAAGATTCTCGTGAACAATTCGAACAACGTACACACAAACGTTTAATCGACATTGTTAACCCAACACCAAAAACAGTTGATGCTTTAATGGGCTTAAACTTACCATCTGGTGTAGACATCGAAATTAAATTATAATAGATCAATTTAGGAGGTGGACTTTCGATGACCAAAGGAATCTTAGGAAGAAAAATTGGGATGACACAAGTATTCGGAGAAAACGGTGAATTAATCCCTGTTACAGTAGTAGAAGCAAATCAAAACGTAGTATTACAAAAGAAAACTGAAGAAGTTGATGGCTACAATGCTATCCAAGTAGGTTTTGCAGACAAACAAGCATATAAAAAAGATGCTAAATCAAATAAATATGCAAATAAACCAGCTGAAGGTCACGCTAAAAAAGCTGGCGCAGCACCTAAGCGCTTCATTCGTGAATTCAGAAACGTTAATGTTGATGAATACGAAGTAGGTCAAGAAGTCACAGTAGATACTTTTGAAGCTGGAGACATTATTGATGTTACAGGAACTTCAAAAGGTAAAGGTTTCCAAGGTGCAATTAAACGTCATGGTCAAGGTCGTGGACCAATGGCTCACGGTTCTCATTTCCACAGAGCACCAGGTTCAGTAGGTATGGCTTCAGATGCTTCAAGAGTATTTAAAGGTCAAAAAATGCCTGGACGTATGGGCGGTAACACAGTTACAGTTCAAAACTTAGAAGTTGTTCAAGTTGATACTGATAACAATGTTATTTTAGTAAAAGGTAATGTACCTGGACCTAAAAAAGGTTTTGTAGAAATTAAATCTTCAATTAAAAAAGGTAATAAATAATAAGTAGCGAAAGGAGGAAAAAGCATAATGGCTAATTATGATGTATTAAAAGTAGACGGATCAAAATCTGGTTCAGTTGAATTAAGCGATTCAGTTTTCGCAATCGAACCAAACAACAGTGTTCTTTTCGAAGCAATCAATTTACAACGTGCTTCTTTACGTCAAGGTACACACGCAGTGAAAAATCGTTCAGCTGTTCGTGGTGGTGGACGTAAACCATGGAGACAAAAAGGTACAGGACGTGCACGTCAAGGTACAATCCGTGCTCCACAATGGCGTGGTGGTGGTATCGTTTTCGGACCAACTCCAAGAAGCTATTCATACAAAATGCCTAAGAAAATGCGTCGTTTAGCATTACGTTCTGCATTATCTTTCAAAGTTCAAGAAAACAACTTTACAATCGTTGATACTTTTGGTTTTGATGCACCAAAAACAAAAGAATTTAAAAATGTTTTAACTACACTTGAACAACCTAAAAAAGTGTTAGTAGTAACAGAAAACGAAGATGTAAATGTTGAATTATCTGCACGTAATATTCCTGGTGTACAAGTAAGTACTGCTCAAGGATTAAACGTATTAGATATCACTAGCGCTGACAGTGTAATCATTACTGAATCAGCTGCGAAAAAAGTTGAGGAGGTGCTCGGATAATGGAAGCTAGAGATGTTCTTAAGCGCCCCGTAATCACTGAAAAATCTTCTGAAGCAATGGCTGAAGATAAATATACTTTTGACGTAGATACTCGTGCTAACAAAACTCAAGTTAAAATTGCAGTTGAAGAAATTTTCGACGTTAAAGTTGAAAGTGTAAATATCATCAACTACAAACCAAAGAAAAAACGTATGGGCCGTTATCAAGGCTATACAAATAAAAGAAGAAAAGCGATTGTAAAACTTAAAGAAGGTTCAATCGACTTATTCAACTAAAATAAAATAATATTACCATTAAGGAGGTAAGCGACAATGGCTCTTAAAAAGTATAAGCCAATTACAAATGGTCGTCGTAATATGACTACGTTAGACTTCGCTGAAATCACGAAGACTACACCTGAAAAGTCATTATTACAACCGCTACCGAAAAAAGCGGGTCGTAACAATCAAGGTAAATTAACAGTTCGTCACCATGGTGGAGGACATAAACGTCAATATCGTGTAATTGACTTCAAACGTAATAAAGACGGAATCACTGCTAAAGTTGATTCAATCCAATATGATCCAAACCGTTCAGCTAACATTGCTTTATTAGTATATGCTGATGGTGAAAAACGTTACATTATCGCACCAAAAGGATTACAAGTAGGCCAAACAGTTGAAAGTGGTGCTGAAGCAGATATCAAAGTTGGTAATGCTTTACCATTACAAAATATTCCAGTTGGTACTGTAATTCATAATATCGAATTAAAACCTGGTAAAGGTGGACAAATTGCTCGTTCAGCAGGTGCAAGTTCACAAGTACTTGGTAAAGAAGGTAAATATGTATTAATCAGATTACGTTCTGGTGAGGTACGTATGATTTTATCTACTTGCCGTGCTACAATCGGTCAAGTTGGTAACTTACAACATGAACTTGTTAACGCTGGTAAAGCTGGTCGTTCAAGATGGAAAGGTATCCGTCCAACAGTTCGTGGTTCTGTAATGAACCCTAACGATCACCCACACGGTGGTGGTGAAGGTCGTGCTCCTATCGGTAGACCATCTCCAATGTCACCATGGGGTAAACCAACGCTTGGTAAGAAAACACGTCGCGGTAAAAAATCATCTGATAAACTTATCGTTCGTGGACGTAAGAGAAAATAATAACAACTTATTTGAGTGTGCGGCTTAACAGCTGCACGCACACAATAAGAAGGGAGGCGCCCAAATGGCTCGTAGTATTAAAAAAGGACCTTTCGTTGATGATCATTTAATGAAAAAAGTAGAAGCTCAAGACGGAAGTGAAAAGAAACAAGTAATCAAAACATGGTCACGTCGTTCTACAATTTTCCCAAATTTCATCGGTCATACTTTTGCAGTATATGATGGTCGTAAACATGTACCTGTTTATGTAACTGAAGATATGGTTGGTCACAAATTAGGTGAATTTGCTCCAACTCGTACATTTAAAGGACATGCAGCTGACGATAAAAAAACTAGTAGATAATAATATATATAAGTAGAGGAGGATATCCTAATGGAAGCAAAAGCGGTTGCTAGAACAATCAGAATCGCACCTCGTAAAGTAAGATTAGTTCTTGACTTAATTAGAGGTAAAAATGCTGGAGAAGCTATTGCTATTTTAAAATTAACTAATAAAGCTTCATCACCAGTAATTGAAAAAGTATTAATGTCCGCTTTAGCAAATGCTGAACATAACTATGACATGAATACAGATGAATTAGTTGTTAAAGAAGCATATGCAAATGAAGGACCAACTTTAAAACGTTTCCGTCCACGTGCACAAGGTCGTGCAAGTGCAATCAACAAACGTACAAGCCACATTACAATCGTCGTAAGTGACGGTAAAGAAGAAGCTAAAGAAGCTTAATAACTATTTAAGGAGGGAATACTGTGGGTCAAAAAATTAATCCTATCGGACTTCGTGTTGGAGTTATCCGTGATTGGGAAGCTAAATGGTACGCTGAAAAAGATTTCGCTTCTTTATTACACGAAGATTTAAGAATCCGTAAATTCATTGATAACGAATTAAAAGAAGCGTCAGTTTCTCACGTTGACATTGAACGTGCTGCTAACCGTATTAACATCGCAATCCACACTGGTAAACCTGGTATGGTAATTGGTAAAGGCGGTTCAGAAATTGAAAAACTTCGTAATAAATTAAATAACTTAACTGATAAAAAAGTACACATCAACGTTGTGGAAATTAAAAAAGTTGATATGGATGCTCGTTTAGTAGCAGAAAATATCGCACGTCAATTAGAAAATCGTGCTTCATTCCGTCGTGTACAAAAACAAGCTATTACAAGAGCTATGAAACTTGGTGCAAAAGGTATCAAAACTCAAGTATCAGGTCGTTTAGGCGGAGCTGACATCGCTCGTGCTGAACAATATTCAGAAGGAACTGTTCCACTTCATACTTTACGTGCTGACATTGATTATGCACATGCTGAAGCAGACACTACTTATGGTAAATTAGGTGTTAAAGTATGGATTTATCGTGGTGAAGTTCTTCCTACTAAGAATACTAGTGAAGGAGGAAAATAATAATGTTACTACCAAAACGTGTTAAATATCGTCGTCAACATCGTCCAAAAACAACTGGTCGTTCTAAAGGCGGTAACTTTGTAACATTTGGTGAGTATGGTTTACAAGCTACAACAACTTCTTGGATCACATCTCGTCAAATCGAATCTGCTCGTATCGCTATGACACGTTACATGAAACGTGGCGGGAAAGTTTGGATTAAAATCTTCCCACATACGCCTTACACTAAAAAACCTTTAGAAGTACGTATGGGTGCTGGTAAAGGTGCTGTTGAAGGCTGGATCGCAGTTGTAAAACCAGGTCGTATTTTATTTGAAATCGCTGGTGTATCTGAAGATGTAGCTCGTGAAGCATTACGTTTAGCAAGTCACAAACTTCCAGTAAAAACTAAGTTTGTAAAACGTGAAGAATTGGGTGGTGAAACAAATGAAAGCTAAGGAAATTAGAGACTTAACCACTTCAGAAATCGAAGAACAAATCAAATCTTCAAAAGAAGAGCTTTTTAACCTACGCTTTCAGTTAGCTACAGGTCAATTAGAAGAAACTGCACGTATTCGTACAGTTAGAAAAACAATTGCACGTCTAAAAACTGTTGCTCGTGAAAGAGAAATTGAACAAAGTAAAGCTAATCAATAAAGTATAGGAAAGAGGAGGTTACAAAAGTGAGTGAAAGAAACGATCGTAAAGTTTATGTAGGTAAAGTTGTTTCTGATAAAATGGACAAAACAATTACTGTACTTGTTGAAACTTACAAAACACACAAATTATACGGTAAACGAGTAAAATACTCTAAAAAATATAAAACTCATGATGAAAACAATTCAGCTAAATTAGGAGATATTGTTAGAATTCAAGAAACTCGTCCTTTATCAGCATCAAAACGTTTCCGTTTAGTAGAAATTGTTGAAGAATCAGTAATTATTTAATACAAGATTAGAGATAAGGGAGGTTTAACTAATGATCCAACAAGAAACGCGTTTAAAAGTAGCAGACAACTCTGGTGCTCGTGAAGTACTTACAATCAAAGTATTAGGTGGATCTGGTCGCAAAACAGCGAACATTGGCGATATCATCGTATGTACTGTTAAAAATGCAACACCAGGTGGCGTTGTTAAAAAAGGCGACGTTGTGAAAGCTGTTGTTGTTAGAACTAAATCAGGCGTACGTCGTAACGATGGTTCTTATATCAAATTTGATGAAAATGCATGTGTCATTATTCGTGATGACAAAGGCCCACGTGGTACTCGTATCTTTGGTCCTGTTGCTCGTGAATTACGTGAAGGTAACTTCATGAAAATCGTATCATTAGCACCAGAAGTACTATAATTTATTAAAACCATAATATTTAAGGAGGTGCCCACATGCATATCAAAAAAGGTGACAACGTTAAAGTTATCGCAGGTAAAGATAAAGGTAAAGAAGGTAAAGTAATCGCTACTGAACCTAAAAAAGACCGCGTCGTTGTGGAAGGTGTTAACGTTATTAAAAAACACCAAAAACCAACTCAATTAAATCCTGAAGGTGGAATCTTAGAAACAGAGGCAGCAATCCATGTTTCTAACGTACAATTATTAGATCCTAAAACAAATGAACCTACTCGTGTTGGTTACAAATTTGTAGATGGTAAAAAAGTTCGTATCGCTAAAAAATCTGGCGAAGAAATCAAATCTAATAATTAATAACTAGTTGAAAGGAGGATCCACTTTGAACCGTTTAAAAGAAAGATATAATACTGAAGTTACTCAAAACTTAGTTAAAAAATTCAACTATAGTTCAGTAATGGAAGTACCAAAAATCGAAAAAATCGTTGTAAATATGGGTGTTGGTGATGCAGTTCAAAACTCTAAAGTGTTAGATAATGCTGTTGAAGAGTTAGAATTAATCACTGGACAAAAACCATTAATCACTAAAGCAAAAAAATCAGTTGCAACATTCCGTTTACGTGAAGGTATGCCAATCGGTGCAAAAGTAACACTTCGCGGAGAAAGAATGTATGAATTCTTAGATAAATTAATCGCAGTTTCATTACCTCGTGTACGTGACTTCCAAGGTGTTTCTAAAACAGCTTTCGATGGTCGTGGTAACTACACTTTAGGAATTAAAGAACAATTAATTTTCCCAGAAATCGATTATGATAAAGTAAGTAAAGTAAGAGGAATGGATATTGTTATCGTAACAACTGCTAACACTGACGAGGAAGCTCGTGAATTGTTAACAAACTTCGGTATGCCATTTCGTAAATAATCTCTAAAAGGAGGCTAATTAAGTGGCTAAAACTTCTATGGTTGCTAAGCAACAGAAAAAACAAAAATATGCAGTACGTGAATATACTCGTTGTGAACGCTGTGGTCGTCCACATTCTGTATATCGTAAATTTAAATTATGCCGTATTTGTTTTCGTGAATTAGCTTATAAAGGCCAAATTCCTGGCGTACGTAAAGCTAGCTGGTAAGATAAAAGAGTTTGAAAGGAGGCAACAATAAATGACTATGACAGATCCAATCGCAGATATGCTTACTCGTGTAAGAAACGCAAACATGGTGCGTCACGAGAAATTAGAATTACCTGCATCAAATATTAAAAAACAAATTGCTGAAATCTTAAAAAATGAAGGTTTCATTAAAAACGTAGAATACGTTGAAGATGATAAACAAGGTGTTATTCGTTTATTCTTAAAATATGGTCAAAACAATGAACGTGTTATCACAGGATTAAAACGTATCTCAAAACCAGGTTTACGTGTATATGCTAAAGCGAACGAAGTGCCTAAAGTATTAAATGGTTTAGGTATCGCATTAGTTTCAACTTCTGAAGGTGTTATCACTGATAAAGAAGCTAGAAAACGTAACGTTGGTGGAGAAATCATCGCATACGTTTGGTAATAATAAATAAGGAGGTGCCATAACATGAGTCGTGTTGGTAAGAAAATTATTGACATCCCTAGTGACGTTACAGTAACTTTTGACGGACAAACAGCTACTGTAAAAGGTCCTAAAGGTGAATTAACTAGAACTTTTGATGAAAGAATGACTTTTAAACAAGATGAAAACACTCTAGAAGTTGTAAGACCTACTGATTCTAAAGAAGATAGAACAGTTCACGGTACAACTCGTGCGTTATTAAATAATATGGTACAAGGTGTTTCTCAAGGTTTTGTTAAAACTCTTGAACTTGTTGGTGTAGGTTACCGTGCTCAAATGCAAGGTAATGACTTAGTATTAAACGTTGGTTACTCTCATCCTGTTGAAATTAAAGCTGAAGATGGCATTACTTTCGCAGTAGAGAAAAATACAACTGTTACAGTATCTGGTGTATCTAAAGAACAAGTTGGAGCTATCGCTTCTAATATTCGTTCAGTAAGACCTCCAGAACCTTATAAAGGAAAAGGTATCCGTTACCAAGGTGAATATGTTCGCCGTAAAGAAGGTAAAACTGGTAAATAATAGATAACTCTCTAAAGAAAGGAGTAATACAATGATCAGTAAAATTGATAAAAACAAAGTGCGTTTGAAAAGACATGCTCGTGTGCGTACTAAATTATCAGGTACAGCTGAAAAACCACGTTTAAATGTATACCGTTCAAACAAACATATTTATGCACAAATTATTGATGATGTTAAAGGTGAAACTTTAGTACAAGCTTCATCTCAAGATAAAGATATCGCTAGTGATTCTACTTCTAAAGTTGATTTATCAACTAAAGTTGGTGAAGTAATCGCTAAAAAAGCTTCAGATAAAGGTATCAAAGAAATCGTATTTGATCGTGGTGGCTATTTATATCATGGTCGCGTTAAAGCGTTAGCTGAAGCTGCGAGAGAAAACGGATTAGAATTTTAATTTAAAGGAGGGACAAATACATGGCTCGTAGAGAAGAAGAAACGAAAGAATTTGAAGAACGCGTTGTTACAATTAATCGTGTTGCTAAAGTTGTTAAAGGTGGACGTCGTTTCCGTTTCACTGCATTAGTAGTAGTAGGAGATAAAAATGGTCGTGTAGGTTTCGGTACTGGTAAAGCTCAAGAGGTACCAGAAGCTATTAAAAAAGCTGTAGAAGCAGCTAAAAAAGATTTAGTAGTAGTTCCACGTGTAGAAGGAACAACTCCTCACACTATCACTGGCCGTTATGGTTCTGGTAGCGTATTTATGAAACCAGCTGCACCTGGTACAGGAGTTATCGCTGGTGGTCCAGTACGTGCCGTATTAGAATTAGCAGGTATCACTGATATCTTAAGTAAATCATTAGGTTCAAATACACCTATCAACATGGTACGTGCGACATTAAATGGTTTACAAAACCTTAAAAACGCTGAAGATGTTGCGAAATTACGTGGCAAATCAGTAGAAGAATTATATAATTAAGGAGGGAAAATAAATAATGGCTAAATTACAAATTACCCTCACTCGTAGTGTTATTGGTCGTCCTGAAACACAACGTAAAACTGTTGAAGCGTTAGGTCTTAAAAAGACTAATAGTTCAGTAGTTGTTGAAGATAACCCTGCAATTCGTGGGCAAATCAACAAAGTTAAACACTTATTAACAGTTGAAGAAAAATAATTAAGGAGGTGCCTAAATAATGAAATTACATGAGTTAAAATCAGCTGAAGGTTCACGTCGTGTACGTAATCGTGTAGGTCGTGGTGCTGGTACAGGTAATGGTAAAACTAGTGGTCGCGGTCAAAAAGGTCAAAAAGCACGTTCAGGTGGTAGCGTAAGACCAGGATTTGAAGGTGGACAATTACCTTTATTCCGTCGTTTACCAAAACGAGGTTTCACTAACATTAATCGTAAAGAATATGCTATTGTTAACTTAGACCAACTTAATCAATTTGAAGATGGTACTGAAGTAACTCCAGCTTTATTAGTTGAAACTGGTGTGGTTAAGAATGAAAAATCTGGTATTAAAGTACTAGGTAATGGTTCACTTGATAAAAAATTGACAGTGAAAGCTCACAAATTCTCAGCTTCAGCGGTTGAAGCTATCGATGCTAAAGGTGGAGCACACGAGGTGATCTAATGTTTCAAACGTTTATGAGCTTCTTTAAAACTAAAGAAGTTCGAAACAAGATTTTCTTCACATTAGCAATGTTAGTAATATTCAAAATAGGAACTTATATTCCGGCTCCTGGAGTTAATCCTGAGCCTTTTGAACAGCAAGGTTCTGATCAAGGTGTCGCTGCTCTTCTTAATACGTTTGGTGGCGGAGCCTTAAAGAACTTTTCTATCTTTGCTATGGGTATAATGCCGTACATCACTGCTTCTATCGTAATGCAATTATTACAAATGGACATTGTCCCTAAATTTACTGAATGGGCTAAACAAGGTGAAGTAGGTAAAAGAAAGCTTAGCAATGTAACACGTTATTTCGCTATCATATTGGCATTTATACAGTCAATTGGTATGGCATTTCAATTTAATAACTATTTAGGCGGTAAATTGATTATTCATCAATCTGTCATGAGTTATTTATTGATTGCTGTAGTTTTAACAACTGGAACTGCATTTTTAATTTGGCTTGGTGATCAAATTACACAATTTGGTGTAGGTAATGGTATTTCAATCATTATCTTTGCAGGTATTTTATCAACGTTGCCATCATCAATTATCCAATTTGTGCAACAAGCATTTGTTGGTAATGACGATACAACGTTAGCATGGTTAAAAGTCATCGGTTTAATTGTTGGATTAATTTTATTAACAATTGGAGCGATTTATGTATTGGAAGCGAAACGTAAAATTCCAATTCAGTATGCTAAAAAACAATCTGCACAACGTTTAGGATCACAAGCAACATATCTACCTTTAAAAGTAAACTCTGCAGGGGTTATTCCAGTCATCTTTGCGATGGCATTCTTCTTATTGCCAAGAACATTAACATTGTTCTTCCCTAAAGCTGATTGGGCGCAAAGTATTGCAGAATATGCTAACCCTTCAAACACTTATGGTATGATTGTTTATGTTATATTAATTATTGCATTTGCATATTTCTATGCCTTTGTTCAAGTTAATCCTGAAAAAATGGCTGACAACTTGAAAAAACAAGGTAGTTATGTACCAGGAATTAGACCTGGGGAACAAACAAAAAAATATATTACTAAAGTACTTTATCGCTTAACTTTTGTAGGCTCTATTTTCTTAGCAGTTATTGCTATTCTTCCAATTATAGCGACAAAATTTATGAATTTACCTCAATCAATTCAAATTGGTGGTACAAGTTTATTAATCGTTATTGGTGTAGCAATTGAAACTATGAAATCACTTGAAGCACAAGTGAGTCAAAAAGAATATAAAGGCTTTGGTGGTAGATAATTTGTAGGAGGGCAATTTATGAATATCATTTTAATGGGTTTACCTGGAGCTGGTAAAGGTACTCAAGCGAGTGAAATTGTTAAGAAATTCCCAATACCACATATATCTACTGGTGACATGTTCAGAAAAGCGATTAAAGATGAAACTGATTTAGGAAAAGAAGCTAAATCATACATGGATCGTGGAGAATTAGTCCCTGATGAAGTTACTGTAGGTATCGTTAAAGAAAGAATTTCTGAAGACGATGCAAAAAAAGGTTTCTTATTAGATGGATTCCCTAGAACAATTGAGCAAGCTGAGGCATTAAACAACATTATGTCTGAGCTTGACAGAAATATTGATGCTGTTATCAATATTGAAGTTCCTGAGGAAGAACTAATGAATCGTCTTACAGGTCGTCGTATCTGTGAGAAATGTGGTACAACTTATCATCTTGTATTTAATCCTCCAAAGGTTGATGGTGTTTGTGATATCGATGGTGGAAAACTTTATCAACGTAAAGATGATAATCCAGAAACAGTATCTAATCGTTTAAGCGTTAATGTTAAACAATCTAAGCCAATTTTAGAGTATTACGATGAAAAAGGCGTATTGAAAAACATTGATGGTGCGAAAGATATTGACGAAGTAACCAAAGATGTCATTGATATCTTAGATCAATTAAAATAGGTCAACTAATGTGCGATCTAGATTTATGTGAACTTTGATTAGGTTTCTCTGGCAAGAATTTATTTTTTGAGTGTCGTATGACGATCATAATTCCCGCATTTTGTTAAACTTATAATAACTATTCACTATATTAGATTCGTATCGTTGAAGTTGTCTATTGACGATTACCTTACTATTGTAAAAAGGGGGAAGTTAATCAATGGCGAAACAAGATGTAATAGAATTAGAAGGTACAGTACTTGATACTTTACCAAATGCTATGTTTAAAGTAGAATTAGAAAATGGTCATGAAATTTTAGCACATGTAAGTGGTAAAATTAGAATGAATTATATTCGTATTCTACCTGGCGACAAAGTAACAGTAGAAATGTCTCCGTATGATTTATCACGCGGTAGAATTACGTATCGTTATAAATAATCGTCACTCCATAATATAGGGAGGTATAAAAATGAAAGTAAGACCATCAGTAAAACCTATTTGCGAAAAATGTAAAGTCATTAAACGTAAAGGTAAAGTTATGGTAATTTGTGACAATCCTAAGCACAAACAAAGACAAGGTTAATAAAAGAGAGGTGTAAAAATATATGGCACGTATTGCAGGAGTAGATATTCCACGTGAAAAACGCGTAGTTATTTCATTAACTTACGTATATGGTATCGGTACTTCAACAGCTAAAAAAATTGTTGAAGAAGCTAACGTATCAGCTGATACACGTGTAAAAGATTTAACAGATGACGAATTAGGTCGTATTCGTGAAGTAGTTGACGGTTATAAAGTAGAAGGTGACTTACGCCGTGAACAAAACTTAAACATTAAACGTTTAATGGAAATTTCATCATACCGTGGTATTCGCCACCGTCGTGGTTTACCAGTTCGTGGTCAAAAAACTAAAAACAATGCTCGTACTCGTAAAGGCCCAGTTAAAACTGTAGCTAATAAGAAAAAATAATAGGTAAAGGAGGCAAAATATAAATGGCACGTAAACAAGTATCTCGTAAACGTAGAGTTAAAAAGAATATTGAAAATGGTGTAGCACACATCCGTTCAACATTCAACAATACAATCGTAACTATCACTGATGAATTTGGTAATGCTTTATCTTGGTCATCAGCTGGTGCATTAGGTTTCAAAGGATCAAAAAAATCAACACCATTCGCTGCTCAAATGGCATCTGAAACTGCTTCAAAATCAGCAATGGAACATGGTTTGAAAACTGTTGAAGTAACAGTAAAAGGACCTGGACCAGGTCGTGAATCAGCTATTCGTGCATTACAATCAGCTGGTTTAGAAGTAACAGCAATCAGAGACGTTACTCCAGTACCTCACAACGGTTGTCGTCCACCAAAACGTCGTCGCGTATAATTTTTATTGATTGTTATTGTTACAAATCACTGAGCGAAACAATTTTAAAATTAATTCGACGTTATTAAGGAGGATTTTGTAAATGATAGAAATTGAAAAACCTAGAATTGAGACAATTGAAATTAGTGAAGATGCTAAATTCGGTAAGTTCGTTGTTGAACCACTTGAACGTGGCTACGGTACTACACTAGGAAACTCCTTACGTCGTATCCTACTATCTTCATTACCAGGTGCAGCCGTTAAGTACATCGAAATTGAAGGTGTTTTACACGAATTTTCAGCTATAGACAATGTTGTTGAAGATGTTTCTACAATTATTATGAACATCAAAAAATTAGCATTAAAAATCTATTCTGAAGAAGATAAAACATTAGAAATTGATGTGAGAGATGAAGGCGAAGTAACAGCAAGTGATATTACTCACGATAGTGATGTTGAAGTTCTAAACCCAGAACTTAAAATTGCAACAGTGTCTAAAGGTGGACATTTAAAAATTCGTCTTGTTGCTAATAAGGGTAGAGGTTACGCATTAGCAGAACAAAATAATACTAGTGATTTACCAATTGGTGTAATTCCTGTAGATTCACTATATTCACCTGTTGAACGTGTAAACTATACAGTTGAAAATACACGTGTAGGTCAAAGTAGTGATTTTGA